>Ga0208942_1000009_pt1 | contig 163576 bp, 172 predicted proteins | sample GreLakmeSU08MSRF_FD_187704 | JGI IMG/M metagenome (GOLD analysis project Ga0208942, IMG submission 187704) | Freshwater lentic microbial communities from great Laurentian Lakes, MI, USA - Great Lakes metaG SU08MSRF (SPAdes) | ecosystem: Environmental > Aquatic > Freshwater > Lake | place... | reverse complement strand
ATGCCCCCTCGTTAATCTTGACTCGACCGGATCGGACCGGCAGCAGACCCATAATCGCCTTCAGCGTAGTAGTTTTTCCGACACCATTCCGCCCCATGAGACAGGCAACTTGTCCCGGCTCCATGGCAAACGAGACATCGCGTAAGATATGGCTTTCGCCGTAGTAGACGTTGATCTTTTCGAGTTGCAGCATGGCTTAGGTGTGCGCCACTTTTTGCCGGCCAAGGTATATTTCACGGACGCGGTCGTCGGCCTGGACTTTCTCAACAGGCCCCTCGCAAATCACGGCACCTTCGTGGAGCACCGTGACCGTTCTTGCGATCTGCCGAACGAATTCCATATCGTGCTCGATCACGATCACTGCATGTTTCTCTGCCAGCGTCTGCAGGAGGATACCGGTCTGCTCGGTTTCTTTGTCGGTCATCCCCGCGACTGGTTCGTCCACGAGCAGCAGCAACGGATCCTGCAAAATGACCATCCCAATTTCAAGCCACTGCTTCTGCCCATGGGACAGCGACCCGGCCAGCCGATGCGGATGATCTTTCAGACCAATCGTCTCCAGCGCCTCATCGATTGTCCTGTACTCAGTCGCGGTAGGCTTGCTCATCAGCGTGGCAAAGATACCTTTACTCTCACGCTTCAGCGAGAGATCGAGATTCTCCCATACCGTCAAGTTCCCATAGATGGACGGCGCCTGGAACTTCCGCCCGATACCCAGCGCTGAAATTTGATCTTCGCGTTTTCCGATCAGATTGATGTCTTTGCCGAATATGACCCGCCCGGACGCGGGGGTGGTTTTACCGCAAATGACATCGAGCAACGTCGTCTTGCCGGCGCCGTTTGGGCCGATGACCACGCGCAGTTCGTTGTACTCGACGATGAGGTTCAGATTGTTCAGCGCCTTGAAGCCATCGTAGTCCACGGTGACTTCTTCTAAATAGATGATCGAGCCCTTGTTGCTCACGGTTGGGCCCCCTCCGACGCAGCCGAAGGCTTCTCCAGCCCGAGGGTCTTCCGAACTGACCCGATAGTGAGACGGCGCATGAGCCCGACGAGCCCGTCCGGGAAGATCAACACGACGGCGATAAACAAGCCCCCGAGAAAGAAGGGCCAGAGTTCCGGAAAATAATTCGTCAGAATGCTTCTGCCGAAGTTGACACCGACGGCCCCGATGATTGCCCCGATCAGCGTCCCGCGTCCGCCGACCGCCACCCAAATTACCATTTCGAGGGACGGCAGCACCCCAATCTGCCCTGGCGTGATAATTCCAACCTGGGGCACGTAGAGCATACCGGCAAGTCCGGCCAGTCCGGCCGAAACGACGAACACAAATAATTTATACGTGGCGGGCGAGTAGCCCGAAAAGAACACCCGCTGCTCGCTGTCGCGAATGGCCACCAAGACCTTACCTGCTCGCGACTGGATGATCCATCGACAAAGGAAATAGGCGCCGCCTAAGGCGAGCACCGTAATGACATACAACGCCCGCTGCGTGCCGGATTCGCTCAAGCGAAAACCGAGGATCTGCTTGAAATCGGTAAGTCCGTTGGTGCCGCCGAGATTCGTTTCGTTCCGGTTAAAGACGAGCCAGGCCGAGAGCGCCACAGCCTGCGTGATGATGGCGAAATAGACACCCTTGATCCGGCTACGAAACGCTAGAAATCCGAAGATCAGCGCGCAGAACACCGGCACAAGGATCGCGCCGAGTACGGCCACCGAGAAACTGTAGAACGGCTTCCAGAACAGCGGAAGTTCCTTCACCTGGTTCCACACCATAAAGTCTGGGAGGTCGTTTCCGTACACGCTTTCGGTCCCGATCGTCAGCATCAAATGCATCCCGATACAGTAGGCGCCGATGCCGAAAAAGACACCGTGGCCGAGGCTGAGGATGCCGGTATAGCCCCAGATGAGGTCGAGGCCCAACGCAAGAATGGCAAACGCAAGGAACTTGCCGAACCGATTTAGGGTAAAATCCGAGACATGCAACCATGAGTCATCGCTTGGCAGAACGTTCAAGGCCGGTAGGATGATGAGAAGAACTAGACCGAGGAACCAGAAGGTCAGTCCTTCGCCTCCATCGCGTGGCTTTTCGTCAGCTGCTTCTGCGATCAAGGCCCGTGCTCCCTAGTCTACCTGGCGTCCCTTGAGGGCATAGAGCCCGGAAGGCCGCCGCTGCAGGAACAAAATCACGAGGACGAGGATGAAGACCTTACCATAGACAGCGCCAAAACTGGGTTCAAGAAATTTGTTGAGGCTGCCGATTCCCAATGCCGCGACGATCGTTCCTGCCAACTTGCCAACGCCGCCGGTCACCACCACCATAAATGAATCGACAATGTAATTCTGTCCAAGTCCCGGCTCGACATTCCCCACCAATGTAAGAGCACACCCGGCCAATCCCGCCAGACCGGACCCGAACGCGAAGGTATAGGCATCGACTTTCCTCGTCGGGATTCCCAGACAGGCGCTCATATTTCTGTTTTGCGTCACGGCCCGCACACGCAGGCCCAGATTCGAGCGAAAGAGCAGGACATAAATGCCAGTCACACACAGGACCGATAAGCCGATAATAAACAGACGATTGTACGGCAAGTATACGCCGACCATCACTTGGGCCCCGCCGCTCAGCCAGGCGGGCGCCGTCACCGCCGTGAGGTCCCCAAAGTACACGCGGGCCGACTGGATCAACACCAGACTGACACCCCACGTGGCCAACATGGTCTCCAGCGGTCGTCCGTAGAGAAACCTGATAACGGTCGCCTCTAGAATGAGTCCACAGATTCCGGCAACGAGAAACGACACGGGCAACGCGACAAGAAAGTACGCGTCGAACAGGTTGGGCGGCAGGAAGGCTTTGAATAATTCTTGCGTAACAAAAGTGGCATAGGCGCCAACCATCATCAACTCCCCGTGCGCCATGTTGATCACGCCCATCAAACCGAACACGATGGCCAAGCCGACCGACATGATAAGGAGAATGGAGCTGAGACTGATGCCGCGAAACACCGTCTCAAATACATTGGCCCAGGTACTCCAGAGCTCGATCTGCTCGATGGCCCCTTGGGCTGCGCGAAGGGCCGGCTGGTTTGCCTCCCTGGACACAGGATCGCTTGCCGCCTGCTGCACAAACTCTTTCAGCGCCGGCAAGCCATTCTGGCTCTGCAACTCGCCAAGTATCGTGGCCGCACGGGCCTTTAGGACCGTCTCGCCTACCGTGAGCTGAAGCAGCGCCGCGCTCTCCTCCATCGCATACCGAACCCATCGGTTCGGCTCGTTGGCTGCCGCCTGCTCGAGCCACGGCACGGCGCTGAGTTGACGGGAGGTGCCGAGATCTGCCGCCGCGGACCGTCTGGCATCGTCTGTCTCGCTGGCCAGCTTGAGCTTGTTCTTGAGGAGATCCTTGACCGGCTTCACCGCCACACGCGTCGCGCGATCTGCGTCAACCACAGCTTCGTCGAGCAGCACTAAGAATCGGGCATCGCCGGTCTGAATAATAATCCGGAACGCTTGGTCGTGAACGGCGGGGTCGTCACTGGCAAGACGCTCCGTGAGCGCCCTCACATCCGCCAGAGCCAATGGCCCCGCGATCGAGGGCACAGACAGCACCGGCGCGGCGGACGCTTCGACCGCGCGCGCGAACTCACCCCACACGAAAAGCGCGAGCGCCGCGACACCGGCTATCGCCCCTATCCCTAAGCGGTCCTTCACGCCTGTTAGCTCCCTGCCCTGCATGATCTATGGCCGCACCAACCGATGGCCTGGCCGCTCCAAGGAAGCCCGTGCGGGTGTCAAATAGAGCAGCCAGGCGGGTTGGATGAAGACGGCTGGCGTCTTACGCTTTCTTCTGGTACGTCCCCTGATGGTCGATCCAGTCGCAGCCCTTCTCCGGATTTGTGTATTCGCTCCAGGGCTCCGGCTTAACCAGCCCCTTCGACCGCCACACCGTCTTGAATTGGCCGTCCTTCTGAATCTCGCCGATCAGCACCGGCTTATGCGTATGCTGGTTCGCAAGATCCATCATGATCTCCCCGCCCGGCGCCAAGAACTTCTGCCCATAGACGGCCTTGCGCACCTTATCCACCTCGATTGAGTTAGCTTTCTCGACTGCCTGCTTCCAGACATGCACGCCGAAGTAGGCCGCCTCGATCGGATCGTCGGTGACCCGTTTGTCGCTATCCGGCAAATTGTTCTTCTTACAGTACGTCTTGAAACTCGTCACAAACTGCTTATTCTGGGGCGTATCCACACTCTGATAGTAATTCCAGGCCGCCAGGTGGCCGACCAGCGCCGTAGTATCCATGCCGCGCAGCTCGTCTTCCGCCACGCTGAACGCCATGATCGGCGCGTCTTCTGCGCGCAGGCCTTGATTGGCAAACTCCTTATAGAACGGCACATTGCTGTCGCCGTTAACCGTACTGATCACGGCCGCGCCGCCGCCGGCTGCAAACTTCTTCACCTTACCGACAATGGTTTGATAGTCCTGGTGATGGAAAGGCGTATACTCTTCCATGATGTTGACTGCCGAGACGTTCTTAGCCAGCAACATCGCGCGCAGAATCTTATTCGTCGTGCGCGGGTACACGTAGTCGGTGCCTAATAGGTAAAACTTCTTGTATCCGCCACCTTCTTTGCTCATCAGATACTCCACTGCCGGAACCGCCTGCTGATTCACCGCCGCGCCCGTATAGAACACATTGCGTGAGCACTCCTCGCCTTCGTACTGAACAGGATAGAACAGGAGGCCGTTGTTCTTCTCAAAAACCGGCAAGACCGACTTCCGGCTGACCGACGTCCAACAGCCGAAAACCACGGCCACTTTGTCCTGCAAGAGGAGCTGTTTTGCTTTTTCAGCAAATAAATCCCAGTTCGAAGCGGGATCGACCACCACCGGCTGAATCTGGCGGCCTAAGACGCCTCCCTTGGCGTTAATTTCTGCGACCGCCATCAGCACGCTATCGCGCAACGACACTTCGCTGATGGCCATAGTGCCGCTGAGCGAATGGAGAATACCGATCTTGATCGGCGCCTTATCCGCTGCATAGGACAAGGCCCAGTTGCCGAGGTTGCCCAATACGGCGGCAATCCCAACGCCAGCCGTCACCCGAGCGCCTTGCACGAGAAAGTCGCGTCGGGAAGGGCCGGTTTCATCTGTCACTGTGGTTGAACGCGCGTCATCACTCATCGAGTCCGAATGATCTTCCGTCATGATCAGCCTCCTTTGTTGCAATCCAGGTGTTGGAATTTTACTTATGGGGTGCGTCATTTGCTCGTGTTAGTACTGGAACTGGTACGCTAAAACAAATCGATCGACCTTATCGCCTACAACGTTTTGCGCGTAGTTGGTTAACCCTTTGGTCGCAATATCGCCATTCTGCCAGAAAGCAGAGACGCGCGAATTGAAGCCTTCAATCACGTAATTCAGACCAGCTTCCCATTCGCTTCGCTGCGTGCTCTGATCCGGCGCGATGTAGGTGTACCGTCCGTACGGCTGGAACCTTCCGATCCCAACCGTCTGCGGAAAGAGATATAAGGCATACCCCGTGTAGGAGCTTCCGCGAAACATACCGCTGTTGTTCCCTACCCCTGTGCTTGTGCCGGCGACCGAGGTATCGGTAAAGGCTAAGGAGTTATACGCGGCATAGTGCTTCTTGAATTCGGCATTGATCGTCAGGACTCCCATATCATTGGGTAGCAGTTTCTCAAAGAGTAGATCGCTCGTGAAAATCGTCAGATCGGATCTATACCGGTACGAACCGGCACCGTTACCCTGATGATTGAACCCGGCGGCCAACGCGAGAATATCTCCGGATTTTCCGTAATATGTGCCGCTGGTATAATATCCAGGGTTCTTTTCAGGATTTAAGAAATTGAACGTCACACGGCCTGCATACATCAGATTGCCACTCTGATTCGGTCCACAGGGACCGCCACCACAACCAGACCCTGACGACTGCAAGCCCGTGAAGACCCCCAACGAATATTGCAGATGCCCATACCCGGGATCGACTTGTCCCCAATAAACCGCGCCATTATCACGGCCATAGAGACCCGCCCCGCCTTTGCCAAAGTTCCCGCTGAAGTCTGCGGCGTTGAAGGGCGTCTTAAAGCCGTCATAGACGGCGTGAAAAAATGGACCGTTCAGTTCGCCACGTTCCCCTGGGACAAGTAGGCGCCCCACCCATAGATTCGCATAGGAGTTGTACTCAAACTTTCCGATTAAATCGAGAACGCCGACGGTGGAATTACCGCCAAAAAAGTTTGTAGCGGATGCGGTCGTGCCACCCCCTGAACCGTTCCCGCCGCCCCCACCGTTGATCGAGCTGGGGCAGTTGAAGCAGTCGGTGTTGAACTCAAACTTGAGGTATCGATTAAGCTGCCCATTCATGTAAATACGAGCATTTTGAATGCCAAAATTATTGCTATAGTTTTTTCCGTTCGCTGACGCAGCCTGTTGGGCGGCGAATTCTGTCCGGACGCCCATTCCAATACTAACCCATTGCTCTTTGTCTGCACTCGAAATCTTGCCACCGGAGGGGAAGATGTCCGCATAGACGCTCGGAGCCGTGAAAACACTTCCCGCAAGCAGTGCTAGGCTCATCCCTGCTGCCAAAAACGCTGTTCGCCCTCGTAAGTATTGTCGGTTCATAAAGATCGGCCTCCTACCTTCTACTGGGTCGTTTATTCCCTGTGCAGTTGCTTTTCAGTCAGTTCCCACCAGGACCGAGGCCGACTCAAAAAAAAAGCCCTCGAGCCTAATAGGCTAGAGGACTTCGCTGTCCGTCACTCGGTTATATTACCGAGAATTTGGTTTACGGTTCTCGAGCCACAGCGTTGGAGCTCAAGGAAATTGTAAACCCATGCGGACGGTAGCTCAACCACACAATTTTGTCAATATAGCGCGAAAGGCTTTTCGCCGAAAGAACCACCTCTCTGATTATGCCTTCATTACTCAGAAACGATTTGCAGGCATTGCCCCATCAGAATCAAGCACTTAAGTCGTTTCACCTCACTCCTGGTTATGCTAGAATATGCCTCTATACACCCAGAGACGTGACGGCATGCAGCACGCCCCAAATTACCGATTGGCCCATAGCATCATCTGTCTTTTCCTTGTATCCGGATGTTCGACCGGAGCAGCATTCGACATCACCATACAGGAAACTGACCGGGGAGCGGTGTATATCGAACGGTCTGATGACCCCTCTATTCAGGCAACCCACCCGATTACCATATCAAAAGATATGATGGCTCGGACTCTTCGCGGCATCACGGTCCAGGAGGAACCTGGATTCCTGAGGAGTCTCGTGGGTGCTAAGTCTGAGCCCCTCAGCGTGTTTCGAGAAGAAGAAGTGCAGTTCCTCGCGCCGCTCCTTGTGGAAGGGCTGGCCACGGCGGCGCCAGACCAGCGCGTTGGATTTCGTCTTGGTCCAGCACGTGCCTCAACAGAAGCCAAAACCGGGACTCTCTATGCTTACCGTCGGTCACTGTATGTGACGCTGCCATGGCTGCTCCTCGAATCCCGGTATGGAGCCGGTGGGAACACGCGCGCAAAAACCATTATCTTCTCCCCAGAGTCAGCCAGACGGTCAGACAATTATCGAAGAAACTCCTCCCCTGATACCACCGTTATTATTGACTACGAACTGTTGGCAGCGCTTCCTGAAAGTCCTGCGCCTGTTCGCCCGGTGCCTCCTCCATCTGCGGCAGGGCAACCTTCAGTCCCCCAACCTAGTCAGGCCTCTGAGAGCACAGACATGCAACTGCGTACTTTGCAGGAGCAGATGCGGGAAAAAAATACGGGAATGGAGGAACTCAAAAAGGAGTTGCAGGAAATCCGCAAGCAGCTGTCGAATCGGCAGAAAGCGCAGGAAAAATGAAGAAGAACAACCTCAACTTGGCGAAAGAGCCTAAGTAGGCTCCCGTTTGTTATTTCAATCGACCGCCCGTTTGCTCTTCGATACTCCCTGCCAACAAAATCGCCTCAGAGATCTCGCGCATCGACTTTCGCAAATCCATACTTTGCCGTTGAATAAGCTTGAAGGCCTCTTCTTCGGTCAGCTTCTTCGAGCGCATCAGGTAGCCCTTTGCCCGCTCCATGAGCTTTCGGACCGCCAGCGCTTCCTGCATCTCAAACGACTTCTCGATCAGGGTCGTATGCTCGATGGCGATGGCGGCCTGATTGGCAATAGCCTGCAACAACCTGACCTCTTCGGTGGTAAACGCGTGTGGGGAAGATGTATAGCTATTAATCACCCCGATCGCCCTCTCGCGCACTATCATCGGTACCGAGACCATTGAGCACAACCCTTCCTTCTTGGCCATATCCGAATACATGTAGTTGGCCTCTTTAGTCACGTCGGCCACGATAATCGGCCGACGGTCTTTCACCGCACGGCCGCTGATACTTTGCCCGATTTTGAGGTTCGGCTTGCGGCGATACTGCTCGCTCAGACTTTGTGTCGCCTCGATCCGCAATTCGCCGCTGGCTTCATCCAATAACATAATCGAGCAGATCTTGGAGCTCATCATTTGCGCGGTCATCGTCACCAGAAGCTGCAGCACGTCCTCGATTAACCGGTTGGACGCCACTGTTTCCGAGACCAACGACAGCGTTTCCACTTGCAGAGCTTTGCGTTTCATTTGATCGTAAAGCCGCGCATTTTCGATCGCTCCACCGACTTGATTCGCGATGGTCGAGAGCAACGCTATCTGATCTAGCCGATAATGTTTGGGGCGCTTGTGCTGAGCATTAATCACGCCGACCACTTCATTTTTGGCCATAATCGGGACGGAGACAAAGGCTTGATGGCGGTCCTCTGGAAGGTTATGGAAAAACTTGAAGCGCGGATCGTCGCTCGCATTGCTCGGAATCACCACGCGGGTCCGTTCCTGGGCCACCCATCCGGTGATGCCTTCGCCTAACCCGATCGTGATGCGGCCGATCAATTTCGGATGGGGATTCTTGGAGGCGCGCAGGATGAGTTCGTCCTGGCCATCGGACAAGAGATATAGGAGGCACGCGTCCGCCTTGGTAACTTCCACCACCACTTCGACGATATGCCGGAGCACCGCTTCGAGATCCAGCTGGTTGCTGATGGACTCCGTGATGCGATGGAGGACATCGACTTCGCGTGTCTTCTCCCGCAAAGCCTGTTGCAGGTGCGCTACTGAGGGCACGCGTTTAGTTGTCATGAGTCCTTACTTTCTCGCACGGGTCTTTCGACGAATCGACGGGTTGCCTGGCCGGCTGCGACTCGGTAGTTTTTTCCCGCGGCCATGTATAGACTGAAACCATTCGGCACACATCTGCTGCTCGATCGGCCTAATCGTCACCTCGCCAATCCGTACAGGCCAGACCCCAATGACTTGTTCCTTGACCACCTTCTTGTCATGCTGCATCGCTTTCCAGATGGGGCCAAAGGCTGTTCGGGAGACCTGTTCGGGCAAGCCGGCTCGCTGCACGAGACTTCTAATCCGATCAACCACCTCACGCGTGCAGAGCCCCATATAACAGGCCAAATCCGCTTCTTGCACCAAGCCGATACCCACCGCTTCACCATGGATCAAGCCGCGATAGCCGCCAAGCGACTCCAATGCATGACCGATCGTATGACCATAGTTGAGAATGCGTCGGCGATCCGCCTCCCGCTCGTCCCCGGCAACGACCTCCGCCTTAATCTGACAGGACCGCTTAATCACATGGACGACCGGTTCGTCCGCCAGCTCCAAGATCGCAGGCATCTCCTGCTCCAAAAAATCAAAAAACTTTTTGTCGGCGATAATGCCGTACTTGATCACTTCGGCCAAGCCGGCAATCCATTCACGACGCGGCAAGGTGCGGAGCATGAGAGGATCGATCAGGACGGCTCGCGGCTGGTAAAAGGCCCCGATCAAATTCTTGCCCAGCCGATGGTCGACACCAGTCTTGCCTCCAACGCTGGAATCAACTTGCGCGACCAACGTCGTCGGCACCTGCACAAACGGGATGCCTCGTTGGTAGATCGCGGCGGCAAAGCCAGTGATATCGCCGATGACTCCGCCGCCGAGGGCCAGTAAGAGGGACTGGCGTTCGAACTTGTGCCGGGCCAAGACATCGAGAACCTTGCTGATGCTGCCGAGCGTCTTGGTGCGCTCTCCCGGTGGCAAGATAATCGGAGTGGGATCGTAGCCAGCCTTACGAAGCGAGCGGAGGGTTGCCTGAAGATAATGGCTGGCTACATGCCGGTCCGTCACCACCCCGACCTTCAAAGAGGTGGTCAGGGCGCGGAGCCGATCACCGACAGAGGCAAGGAGTCCGGAGCAGAGCACAATGTCGTAACTCCGTTCCCCCAACGCCACCGGTATAATCTGTTCCTCCACAGCCATGCCCACACGACCATTCTTCTTCAAGAGGATATCCAGGGGTTACGGCACACTTCGCCTGATGTAATAAGGAATTGCAAAAACTAACGTCGGGATGATGGTATCACAACGGTGCAGAAACTAACAGATTCTGGCCGGCCTTGGTCTCAGCAGACACATGCGGGAGATCTCGTAGGGAGAGGGAACACCTCCATATTGGCGATTCGTCTCATACACAGGTCACGTATAGCCCCGATGCCCCATCGGCCAACAAAATGGACTGTACTGTATTAGACAAGCACCCAGGCGCTAAAGCGCCTGGCAGAGAAACTCCGATGGCAGAATGTAACGGTTGCTACTTATTGATGTCGCGATGGGCGATCGTCGCTTGATAGCCAATTGCCGCGAAGCTTTCCTGAAGCCGTCCGGCAATCGCCACCGACCGGTGCCGGCCCCCTGTGCAGCCAATCCCGACATTCACATAGCTGCGGCGCTCTCGCTCGAAGAGAGGCACGAGAAATTTAAAGAGGCCCTCAAGCTGCCCGATGAAAGCGACCGCATCAGGATCGGTCAGCACATAACTCCGCACTTTCGGATCTTCCCCAGTCAAGGGCTTGAGGTCTGGCACGAAGAAGGGATTCTGCAAAAACCGGACATCGAACAGGAGGTCGATATCGTACGGCACGCCAAATTTGAAACCAAACGTGACCAGCGAGATCGTCAACCGGCGAGGCGTCCCTTCCTGCCCGAACCGCTTGGCCAACAGCTCGCGCAGTTCATGCACCGTCAAATCAGAGGTATCAATGATGCGATCAGCATGACGGCGCAGCTCAGCAAGATGCTCCTTCTCGAAACGCACCCCTTCCAGCATGGGGAGATGTGGTAGTAACGGGTGGGGTCTCCGAGACTCCGAGAAGCGCCGCACCAGCACCTCTTCGCACGCCTCAAAAAACATCAACTCCACCGAATGACCCAGGGCCTTGACCTGCTCAAGAATCCCCACGAGATCAGAGAAAAATACGCGCTCCCGGACATCGATGCCGAGCGCGACATTTTTAATCTCCCCCCCCTGCTGATGGCACAACTCGACAAACGTCGGCAGTAGCGCCGGCGGCAAATTGTCAATGCAGAAGTATCCGGCATCTTCGAAACATTTGAGGGCATGCGACTTTCCTGAACCGGAAAGACCGCTAATCACGACTAGCTTCAGTCCGGCCATGCGAACCTACTCCCTACGCCGGATCGATCAGCACCATGCGATCGCGGCCGACACGTTGCAGAATCTGCAATTTCCCCGATGAGCGCAGCGTAAAGACTAGCAGCGAACCGGGCAGCGGGTCCAGTCGGCGCTTCGCCTCCTCCAGCGACAGCACCGCTCGCGCGGGACGAACGACCTCCAGCTCCGGCGCTGTCGCTTCCTGAGGCGCAGCGGGTCGCACCCCCTTGCGTGCCAATTTCGTGACTGGCGCCTTATGGTCAGCCTGGCGCTCCTTGTGCTTACGAATCTGCGCTGCCAACCTAGTCACCAGCTGATCGATCGTCACATACATCTCCGGCGTCGTCGCTTTCGCCTGAATCCGGCGCCCCTGCACCGTACAGACCACCTCTGCCGTATGTTGCAGCTTACTCACATTCAAAATGACTTCCAGATGGCTCAGCGTCACATCATATCGCGCTAGACGCTCAAACCGTTTTTCGACATGCGCCTTGAGGCCCGGCGTCACCACGAGATGTCGGCCTGTAATCTTCATGGCATTGATCCTTTCATGCTCGCAATCATCGGCCGTGCGACGCGCCCTCGCCGATGTGCATCGCATCTGACAGCCATCACAGAGGGGAAAACGACAATCCCTAGCGTGAACACGGGGGGATAAAAGACGCGGGCTTAAAAAAACCGCTTTCGCTGGCTAACCGAGGGGATACGCTCTTCCGCCCGGTACTTGGCCACCGTCCGCCGCGCAACCACCACCTGCTTTGCGAGTAACTGCGCCGCAATCTCTTCATCTTTCAGGGGGTGGGTAGGATCCTCCGCCGCCACTATAATCCGGATCATCTCCCGGACCGTCACGGACGACATCATGTCAGACGCCTGATCCGCTCGCTGCAAGCCCGTACTGAAAAAGAATTTCAGCTCCAGCATGCCCTGCGGACAATACATATACTTGTTTGCCGTCACGCGACTGATGGTCGATTCGTGCATCCCGATATCCGCAGCCACCTGCTTGAGGACAAGCGGCTTGAGATGCTGCACGCCCTTCTCAAAGAATTGATCCTGAAACTTCACGATGCTCGACACCACCTTCACGATCGTCTTATTCCGCTGCTCGATGCTGCGAATGATCCATTGAGCAGCGCGCAACTTCTCATCGAAATAGGCTTTCGTCTTCCCCGACTCGCTCTTGCCCGCGCCCATCAATCGCTTATAGTAGGGACTGATCCGCATCCGTGGGAGCCCGTCATCGTTCAGGAGCACCACCCACTCGCCTTCGTTTTTGACGACGAACACGTCGGGCACAATCACATAGTTCTGGGTAGCGGAAAAGGGTCGGCCCGGCTTTGGCTCAAGCACCTCGATGACCTTCGTGGCCTGAAAGACCTCTTCCAGCGTGACGTCTAAGGCTTTGGCAATTCTCGCATACTGCTTCTTCTCAAGATCCTTAAGGTGATGCTGCACGATGGCTTCAACGATCGATCCCTTCAAGGCGCCTGGCCGCGCCCCCAATGACCCCATAGGGCTCTTTCCCAAATGCCCAATTTGCAAGAGCAGGCATTCCGCAAGGTCGCGGGCCGCCACGCCAGCCGGGTCCAAGCGCTGCACATCGTTCAGAATCGATTCCGCCTCGACTTCCGTAAAATCGGTTCCGCTCACCATCTCCGCAAGAGACATGCGCAAATATCCATCATCGTCGAGATTCCCGATAATCGACCGTCCGATCGCTTTCCCACGTTCCGATAACCCGGAAAACGACAACTGCCAAAGGAGATGGTCCTCCAACGACACCGCTTTCGCCATGGTTTTTTCATAGGAAGAAAACTCGTCCTGCGAGGACGAGGAAGACTCAGATCCGCCCATCCGGCGATCGCTCCCAAAATACTCTTCCCACCCAGCGGCCGACGCCTCATCCGGCGTGTCGCGCTCTTCCAGAGTCGTCGTCCCCGCTTCTTCCGAGTCGCTGCTCGCGGAGGCCGCCTCTTCCTCGGCCTTTTCCTCGAGGCTGCCGGATTCGCTATCCTCCGCCTCAGCCGGGGTCTCCTCCATGAGCGGGTTTTCCATCAAGTGCTGGGTTAAGCTCTGTTGGAGCTCAAGCCGGGACAATTGCAACAGCTTGATCGCCTGCTGCAATTGCGGGGTCATGACAAGCTTTTGGCTTAGCCTGAGCGTGAGCCTGAGGGTCATACGAGTATCTCTTCACGCGTCATAGCTTAAAGCGATCCCCCAGGTAGATGGCCCGAGCCCGTTCGCTTTTGACGATGGATTCGGGAGATCCGGCCTCGAGAATCAATCCTTCGTTCATGATATACGCGCGATCGGTGATCGAGAGCGTTTCCTGAACATTGTGATCGGTGATCAAAAGACCGATGCCCTTTTCCTTCAAACGGACGATGATGTGCTGAATGTCCGCGACGGCAATCGGGTCGATCCCGGCAAACGGCTCGTCCAGCAACATAAATGACGGCTTGGTTGCCAGCGCCCTGGTAATTTCCAATCGCCGACGTTCGCCGCCTGACAGCGCATAGGCCATGCTTGTTTTGAGGTGACTGAGATCCAGCTCTTTGAGCAGGGCATCGGCCCGTTCACGCCGCTCTGTCCGCGAGTAGTCCAGCGTTTCAAGAATCGCCAAAATATTGTCTTCGACCGACAACCGTCGAAACACCGAGGATTCTTGCGGAAGATAGCCAATCCCCTTGCGGGCACGCCGATACATCGGCAGATCCGTGATCGTCTCGTCGTCGAGTGAGATCTGTCCTTCGTCTGGTTCGCACAAGCCAACAATCATATCGAAAACCGTGGTCTTCCCCGCTCCGTTCGGGCCCAGCAGACCCACGACTTCCCCGGCGCGGACATCAATCGAGACGCCCTTCACGACCTTGCGGGCACGAAAGCTTTTCACTAGCCCCGTCGCACGCAAACCCGTACCGCCGACCGTATGCACTGGAGAGCCAGTTGCTGCCATCGTCTTCTGCACCGTCTCACTCACTTGGCCGCCTCCTCCTCAGACTCGAGCCGCACATGCGAGTTTCCTTCCACCACGCTCCGATCCTCCCCGAGAAACATCGTGATGCGCCTACCACTGACCCTCGTGCCCTTATCCCAGGCCACCGGGTCGCCGGTCAGCACGAGCTTATCGCCATCCCGATAATAGATGGCCTTTTCGCAAGTCGCGCTCCCGGATTCTTTCTTGATTTTCACTCGCCCGGTCGCCTCGATTTGATTGATCGCACGGTTCGACACCTCCGGTATGGCAGCAGGCCCTTTCGACGGTGCACCGACAGTGGCCCCCCCACCCTTATCTTTATCGACGTTGGCAGGCGCATCTTCCCCGCCAAACATGACCACCATCCGATCCGAATGGACAATCAGCGCTCCACGAATCAGCACCACCGTCCCTTCGAAGACAGCCTGGTTATCATGATTTTTCACGGTCATTTTCTGGGAGGTAATGGTCGTGCTCGCCGCTGTCGATGGCGCAGCCCCGCCTTTGGACAGGGGCATATCAGCCGACTGGCTCAATGGGACTACAGCAAACGGGCACAAGTTAAGAAGCAGGAGCCAAATCCACATGTACAGTCTCAAGTACTTCAAATTCCTCTGTATCTAAATGGCCCAGCAAGCCGCGCCCCGTGACCACTAAGCCATGCCCCACGATACGGACGGGATCCTTTGTACGGATCTCTCGTGCTTTGTCAGTCCAAACCAGATGGTTTGTATAAATCACATAGCCGCTTTCGATATGTACTACAAGCGGTTCCGATTTATTGGATAACACAAAGTCCTTGGTCTCCGTATTCAAGACTCCATCATCACCGGTTACCGTCAATTCTTTCCCCTGACGACCGAACAACGTAACCGCCACGGCTTTTAATATCGCTTTTTTATCTTGTTCAAAGAGCCGAGCCTCCGCCGCCGCCACCTGCCATTGCACTACGTCACCCTTTGCTTGAGTAAAGGTAAACTGTGAAATCGTGGCATCAGAGCGATCCATGGCGCCAGGCGCCGTCGCAGTCGGCACAGGCACGGCGGTTGAATTAGTCATGAGGAGATAAGCCAAAAAACAGGCCAACACCACACTGAGGGCTAACAAACCCCGCCTGACTAAGCGCTGCCACACTATGTGCGTGATTCCTTTCCCACGTAGCAGAAACGAGATTGGCACGATACTAGCATGGGCTCAAAATCAAGTAAACTCATCCCGGATGTTCCGAGATGAGTTTGCTCAATCAAGAGAAAAAACTTGGATGGAATCGTCGAAACGAGAGGAGGCCGTCGCATATCCGACTAGACCTCCTCGACAGGAGACCTAGCCGGCAGTGGGACTCGCAGCAACTGCTTCCGTAGAGACTGACTTCTGCGCTGGCACCGCATCAGGGCGGGTCACGAGTTCGATCGCGACCATCTTCGCCGCATCGCCGATGCGGCGTCGGGTCTTAACGGTCCGCGTATAGCCGCCGGTACGGTCTTTGAACCGGGCCGCAACATCGCTGAATAGTTTCGAGACGACGTCCTTGCTCCGGATAAAGGCAAGCGCCTGCCGTCGAGCCGGCAAGGACCCTTCTTTGCCGAGCGTGATCATCCGATCCGTGAACCCACGGATTTCCTTCGCCTTCGCCTCAGTCGTCTCGATCCGCTCATGCTCGAGCAGAGACGTCACGAGACTCCGGAATAGCGCCCATCGGTGCTTTGTCTTTCGTCCAAGCTGTCTGCCATTTTTGTTGTGACGCACGGGTAGCCTCTTGTTTCGTTACTCGCTCTTCGGATTACCGCTAGTCGATTTCACCGCGTCCAACTTGACGCCGAGCCCCAAGCCCATTTCCGTCAGGATCTCTTTAATTTCGCTCAGCGACTTCTTGCCGAAATTCTTCGTCCGCAACATCTCGCCATCGGTCTTCTGGACCAAGTCGGCGATGGTCTTGATGTTCGCGTTCTTCAAACAATTTGCGGCACGAACAGACAACTCCAACTCATTCACACTACGGAACAGATGCTTATTGACCTCACGTTGCGCCTCATCGCTCCCCTGATCCGCGCCTCCCTCGACTCGCTCCTCGGCGTTGATGAAGATATCCACATGGTCGCGCATAATACCGGCGGCCGTGGACAGCGCATCCCGCGGAGAGATGGTGCCATCCGTCCAGATTTCCAAGGTCAACTTATCATAGTCGGTCATGCGGCCGACACGGGCATTTTCCACATGGAAGTTCACACGCTTGATCGGGGAGAACACCGAATCGATGGCGATGACCCCGATGGGCAGCCCCTCTTCCTTATTTCGCTCAGCAGGAACATAGCCACGCCCATGCTTGACCGTCATTTCCATGTCGAACAAGGAACCCTTATCCAAGGTTGCAATATGAAGGTTCGGCGTCAGGATGGTCACGTCTGCGTCATGAATAATGTCGGACCCCTTGGCTTCCCCTGGGCCCTTCTTTTTCAGACGGATAGTCTTGGGCTTATTGGTATGGACCGCAAGCCGCAATCCCTTAACGTTCAAAATGATAGAAGTTACATCCTCTGTGACCCCGGGAATCGTGGAGAACTCGTGCAGCACCCCTTCGATCTTCACGGTAGTCACGGCCGCGCCAGTCAGCGACGACAACAACACGCGTCGCAAGGCGTTACCGACAGTCGTCCCGAACCCACGCTCATAGGCCTCCGTCGTAAACCGGCCGAACGTTTGAGTCTGGGTATCCTTATCGACTTCCACCCGCATCGGGATCTGAAAGTCTTTCATCGCTTTAATCATGACTCCCCCTTCATCTCATCGAGTAGCCAGTCCCTGCATGACGCCCACGTACCACAGAAACCAACCCCCGAGCCCAAATCCGCACGTACTACCTGGAATACAACTCCACCACCATCTGCTCATTGACTGGCAACGAAATCTGATCCTTCGTCGGCAACGCACGGATGACGCCTTTGAAGGCCGTCTTGTCCAGCTCCAGCCACTCAGGAATGCCTCGCCCATCCACCGCCTCTAGGGCTGCCTGGATCGAGATCAAATTGCGGCTCCGTTCACGAATGCTGATGATATCGCCGGCTTTGACCTGCGCGCCCGGCACATTAATCTTTCTGCCGTTCATGGTCAAATGCCCGTGGCTCACCAGCTGCCTGGCCTCTTTCCGTGAAGCGCCGAAGCCTAACCGATAGGCCACATTGTCCAACCGGCATTCCAGCAAGCGCAAGAGGACTTCGCCGGTGATACCGGATTGGCTTTCCGCGCGCTCGAACAGACCGCGGAACTGGCACTCCATCAAGCCGTAGATCCTGCGCAGCTTCTGCTTCTCTCTAAGCTGAGTGCTGTATTCTGAGTTTCTCGGGCGCTTTTGTCCGTGCTGTCCAGGAGGATAGCTTCGCCGCTCGATGGCGCACTTCGCCGTCATACAGCGCGCGCCTTTCAGGAATAATTTTTCACCCTCTCGTCGACACAACCGACAGACGGGACCGCGATACTTTGCCACTGCTCTACCTCCGGTTACCGGACATCACCACAGGGGTGTGCCCAACAATTCTCGTGTATTCCACGCTCCGACGTGCGCACCTAGACGCGCCGACGCTTAGGCGGACGGCATCCGTTGTGCGGAATCGGAGTTACATCGCGAATCATATTGATCCGCATGCCCGCGGCCTGGATAGACCGAATCGCCGACTCACGACCGGACCCCGGCCCATTCACATAAACATCCACTTGACGCATCCCGCTCTCCATCGCCTTGCGCGCGGCAGCTTCGCCCGCCCGCTGCGCCGCAAAGGGCGTGCTCTTGCGCGAGCCCTTGAACCCTTGGTTCCCTGAGCTGGCCCACACGATCGTGTTGCCGCTCATGTCGGTGATGGTGACGATCGTGTTATTGAAGGAGGCCTGCACATGGGCCACCCCGCTTTGCACGATCCGGCGCTCTTTTTTCTTCCCTTTTTTGACGCTCATACAGGCTCCCTACTCAAGTAACGGTCAGGCACTACGTTTAACGTGTAGGCGGTTTCGGTTTGCTTCCCACCCCAGAACGGCGGCCTTTTCTCGTCCGCGCATTCGTCTTGGTCCGCTGGCCACGAACCGGCAACCCTTTCCGATGGCGCAGGCCCCGGTAGGTCCCGCTATCAATCAGCCGCTTGATATTCATCGAGAAGGTTTTTCTCAGATCGCCTTCGACCTGATAGCTCTCCTGAATGATTTCTCTGATCTTGACGATATGATCCTCGGTTAAATCCTTGACGCGAATGGCGCCATCGATTCCCGCCTTGCCCAGGATCTTGACTGCGGCTGCGCGCCCAATGCCATAGACATAAGTCAGGCCGATATCCGCCCGCTTGTCCTTCGGTAAGTCCACTCCAGAAATACGAGCCATAGTTCCTCCTACCCTCTCCCTCTACGTTCTCACAGGCCGTGGCTTGGCAAGCCTCAATTGCGCGCATCGAACGAGCGCCGTTTCATCGCGCGCGGTCTGCGAGCACGGAGGCCACATAACCTCCGGCCGCCCTCTATCCTTGGCGCTGCTTGTGACGTGGATTCTCACAAAGAATTCGCACCACGCCCTTACGGCGAACCACTTTACATTTGGCACAGATCGGCTTGACGGATGATTTCACTTTCATAATCTGTTTCGCGCTCCTACTTAAACCGATAGGTGATGCGCCCGCGAGTCAAATCGTACGGAGAGAGCTCAACGGTCACCTTATCGCCAGGAAGAATACGGATAAAATGCATGCGCATTTTTCCTGAAATGTGTGCAAGAATTTTATGGCCATTGTCCAACGAGACCCGAAACATTGCATTCGGTAACGTTTCGTTCACCGTGCCTTGTATTTCAATTACATCTTCTTTCGGCACGTACCGCTATCCTTTCTGCCCAAACCCCACCAACACTTACAACTGACTCAAGATGCGCGGGGGCCCATTCGGCTCAATCGCAATCGTATGCTCAAAATGCGCCGAGAGACTTCCGTCGACCGTCACAGCGGTCCACCGATCTTCCAGAACTTTGACGGCCGCCTTGCCCACATTGACCATCGGCTCGATCGCCAGGACCATCCCTGCCTGCAACCGAGGGCCCTGACCAGGCTTCCCGTAGTTCGGCACCTGCGGCTCTTCATGCAACTGACGACCAATGCCGTGACCGACGAACTCTGTCACGACAGAGTAGCCAGCCGACTCCACATGCTGCTGAATCGCATGCGAAATGTCTGAAAGCCGATGCCCCACCACCGCCTGCTTGATCCCGAGGTACATCGCCTCTTCGGTCACTCGAAGCAGGTGGACATTGCGGTCGCTTCCCTGCCCTACCACCACCGTGACCGCTGAGTCGCCGTAAAACCCCTCCACGATCGCGCCAAGATCGAGCCCGATAATATCCCCCTCCTTCAGCACTCGTTTGGAGGGAATCCCGTGCACGACCTGCTCATTGACCGATGCGCACAGGGTCTTAGGATAACTGCGATAGCCCTTAAAAGCCGGTCGCGCGCCACGAGCCCGAATCTCTTGCTCTGCCAGCCGATCCAGCTCATCGGTCGTAATCCCGGGATGGACAGCGTTCTTCAACACTTCTAACGTCTCGGCAACCACCCGTGACGCCCGGGCCATCACCGCAATCTCATCCACTGTCTTGAGAATGATCATCTCATCTGGTACGGCGCCAATACCTGCGAGAGATGCTGAAAAACCACATCCACGGTGCCAGATGCGTCCAGCGACGACAACAGCTGCCGCTCGTCATAATACCGGACCAGAGGGGCCGTTTGCTCGTCGTACACTTTCAACCGCGTCTCGATCGCCTCGCGCTCATCATCGCTTCGCTGCACAAGCGATTCGCCGCAACGATCGCAAATCCCGTCGACCTTAGGCTTGGCAAAGTTGACATGGAACGTTGCCTGACATTTCGGGCAGCTTCTCCGCCCACTCAAACGCTGCACCACGGCTTCCCGTGGCACCTGAAAGTTTACAACCCCATCAAGGGCCATGGCTTTCGACGCGAGCGCCGTCCCTAATTCTTCCGCCTGCGGAACGGTCCTGGGAAATCCATCCAGAACGAATCCAGCAGCGCAGCTAGGATCAGCTAACTTCGCCCGCACTAGCCCGATCACCACGGCATCAGGAACCAGCTTCCCCTGATCCATGTAGCTCTTCGCCTCGATACCCAACGGCGTCTTCATACGAACTGCCTCGCGGAGAAGATCACCGGTTGAAATCTTCGCCACCCGATACTGCGCCGAAATCCGCTCAGCCTGGGTGCCCTTGCCGACGCCTGGTGCGCCCAGAAATACCACACGCATGGATCCTCCTACCCATTCCGCCCACGGAGGGGAGCCATGCCCTTACCAAGAAATCCTTCGTAATTCCGCATCAACATATGCGACTCAATCTGCTGAGACGTATCCAAACCGACCCCGATCACGATCAGCAACGAGGTCCCGCCGAAATAGAACGGCACATTGAGCTTATAGATCAAAAACTCCGGGATGACACAGACAACCGCGAGGTAAATCGATCCGGCAAACGTAATGCGCGTCAACACTTTGTAAATATAATCGGACGTCCTGACTCCAGGCCGAATCCCTGGGATAAATCCCCCATACTTCTTCATGTTGTCTGCCATGTCCACCGGGTTCAAGACCACGGCCGTATAGAAAAAGCAGAAAAACAGAATTAGGCCGACATACATCAAGGTATACAGCAGCGAACCAGGCGCGAGCTGCGCGCCAAAGGCTTTCACCCACGGCGTTTCAAAAAAACCGGCAATCGTCGCCGGAAACGCAATAATCGAAGACGCAAAAATCGGCGGGATCACTCCTGCCGTATTAATTTTCAACGGGATATGCGTGCTCTGTCCACCGAAGACACGTCGCCCAATGACCCGCTTCGCATACTGCACCGGCATTTTCCTGCGTCCGCTCTCCAGAAAGACAATGGCCGCTACGACGACAACCATCAGGAGGGCCAGCGCCATGAGAAGGGCGAAGCTTAACTGCCCGACCTTATACAAATCAAATGTCTGGGCGACCGCAGCGGGAAAACGCGCCACAATTCCCGCGAAAATAATCAACGAGATGCCGTTTCCGATACCGCGTTCGGTGATCTGCTCACCCAGCCACATCAAAAAGCCCGTGCCGGCGGTCAAGGTGATGACCGTCATCAGACGAAATCCCCATCCTGCGCTCATCACGAAAGCGCCTTGATTCATCTGCTCGAGACCCACGGCGATTCCAAATCCCTGAATCACCGCAATGCCGATCGTCCCGAACCGAGTATATTGAATAATCTTTTTTCGGCCGCGCTCGCCCTCTTTGGCCAACTTAGAGAGGTGCGGAACGACCACGGTCAAAAGCTGAAGAATAATCGACGCGCTAATGTAGGGCATAATGCCCAAGGCTAAGATCGTCAGCCGCGAGAGTGATCCGCCTGAGAAAATATCTAAAAATCCGAGCAGTGCGCCGCCCTGCTTTTGGAGAAATTCTGAAAGGGCCTCGCCATTGATGCCAGGCGTGGGAATATGAGCCCCGATCCGATACACCACCAGCATCCCCATGGTAAAGAGGATGCGCATGCGCAGCTCAGGAATTTTAAAAATATTCTGAAAACTGGTCAGGAGCCTCTCAAACACCGGGGATGACCTCGACTCTCCCTCCAGCTGCTTGAATCTTTGTCTCTGCGGACTTACTAAACTTGTGCGCCTGCACCACGATCGCCTTGCTCAGATCGCCGTTTCCAAGAATCTTGATTGGCAACGTCTTACGCTTGACTAAGCCTGCATCGACCAGCGCCTGCGGCGTAATGGTGCCGGAGACCGTCATCTCAGCCAAGCTGCTTAGGTTGACAATCGAGTATTCCTTGCGGAATATGTTCGTAAAACCATGCTTTGGCACGCGGCGAATTAGCGACATCTGGCCGCCTTCGAATCCACCAGCCTGTCGGCTACGACCACCGGATCTGGCTAACAAACCCTTGTGACCCTTACCCGCTGTCTTCCCATGGCCGGAACCAGGTCCACGGCCGATACGCTTGCGCTTTTTTCTGGATCCTTTTGCAGGACCGAGCTCATGTAAGTTCATTGTGGCTGCACTTCCAATAGATATCCAACTTTGTCAATCATCCCTCGCACTTGAGGCGTATTGGGACGAGTAACGGTTTGTCTAATCTTCCTCAAACCGAGGCCACACAACACCAAACGATGCTTTTGCGGCGTCCCAATCGGGCTCCGCCTCAGCGTAATGACAAACCCCTTTTTCGTGACCTTGGGAATCTTCGGTGTAGGCATTAGGCACTCACCCTGTTCTGCGCGTCACCCACTGCGCCCCGGCGCAGCTTCAGCACGTCTTCGGCATTTCTGAGCTGACAGAGGCCATTGAGCGTTGCCCGGACAACATTGAATGGATTGCCTCGGCCCAGGGTCTTGGCGATGACGTTACGCACGCCCACGACTTCCACGACCGCACGGACAGCGCCACCGGCGATAATACCTGTACCATTTTTCGCGGGTTTCAAGAGGACATGCTCGGCGCCGAACAGCCCGTCAACCTCGTGCGCGATCGTTCCGGACGTGAGCGCGACATGGACTAGGTTCTTCTTTGCCTGCTCAACCGCCTTCGCAATCGCGACGGGCACTTCAGCCGCCTTGCCTTTTCCGATGCCAACCCACCCCTGCCCATCTCCAACAACAACCAGCGCGCAGAAGTTGAACCGCTTTCCGCCCTTGACGACCTTCGCGACGCGATTGATAAAGACAACTTTGTCTTTCAGGCTTAATTCATCTGGATTAACTCGCACGTAACGTCTCTCCTCTTTGTTCCCCTCGCTCCACTACCATCACGGAATCGAGGTGCGACCTAGAACTGCAGACCGCCTTCACGCGATGCCTCGGCCAGCGCTTTCACCCGCCCATGATACATCCGACCACCACGGTCGAACACCACGGTCTGAACCTTCGCGGCCTTGGCCCGCTCGGCCAATAATTTCCCAACTGCCTTTGCGCCTTCGATGCTGCCCGTAGACTTCACCGACGTGCGCAGCGACTTGTCCAGAGAAGACGCCGCTGCCAGTGTCGCCCCCTTGAGGTCGTCAATAATCTGGGCATAGATGTGAGAGCTACTGCGAAACACGTTGAGACGTGGACGCTCGGCCGTTCCTACAACCCGCTTCCGCACCCGCTGCTTCCGACGTGTTAACTGTTCTGCTTTATCTGCACTATTCATGGATCACCTTACTTCCCTGTCTTTCCAGCCTTCTTGCGCAACACTTCCCCGACATAACGAACGCCTTTTTGCTTATAGACGTCAGGCGGCTTGATCGCGCGCAAGTTTGCGGCGACCTGCCCCACCAATCGCTTATCGGCTCCCTTCACATTGATCAGCGTCTGCTTATCCACTTTCACGTCGATCCCGACCGGGAGCGGGTACAGGACCGGATTGATATAGCCCACGTTAAAGCTCATCGTCCGTCCCTGCAGGGCGACTTTATAGCCGACCCCGGTGAGCTCCAAGTTACGCTCATAGCCCTTGGTCACACCCTGCACGATGTTGCTAAGCTCTGCACGAGCCAATCCGTGCAATGCACGAACGTGACGGTCCTCGGTCAGCCGATTGACCACAAGCACTCCATCAGAAATTACGACTCCAAGGCCGGGAGACAAAGGCCAATCAAGCTTCCCGAGCGGGCCTTTCACAGAGACAACCGGGCCGGCGACCTTGACATCCACTCCTGCTGGAATCTGGATTGGTTTCTTTCCTATGCGTGACATCGATTCCTTGTTCCTCTAGCAAGCCGCCACAATAACAATCTGGTTTGCTCGTACTCTTACCAGACCGAACACAACACTTCTCCGCCTAGCCCGGCCCGGCGCGACTCTTGATCCGTCATCAACCCCTTCGAGGTCGACAAGATCGCCACGCCAATGCCGTTCTTCACTCGCGGAATATCCTTAATTCCAACATAGACACGGCGGCCCGGCTTGCTCACCCGCTGCGCACCCGTGAGCACAGGCTTTCCTTCGGATGCATATCGCAACTGCACCTTCAGCACAGGATGGCCATCCGCGAGATCCGCCTCGACGCCCTGAATGTAGCCTTCGTTCTGGAGAATGCGAAGCAACTCACGCTTCAGACGGGATGCCGGAATGCTCACAATATCGTGACGCCGCCGCAGCCCATTTTGTATTCTGACCAAGAGATCGCTAATCGGATCTGTAACCATACTAACCCTTTCACCAGCACGCTTCGCGCAACCAGACGTGTATGACAGCCTAGCGACGCGGAGGACGAATAATCTACCAACTCGACTTCTGAACCCCAGGGATCTCACCCTTCAGGCTCAGCAACCGAAAACAAATTCTACACATACGAAACCGGCGCAAGAACCCACGTACGCGCCCACAGAGGCCGCACCGATGATAGTCTCTGACAGGGAATTTCGCCTTGACGGACGATTTATTTCTTAGCGCTAATCTCGACACCTGCAGCTCCTTCGTTTGACGTTACGCCGTCCGGAATGGCATCCCTAAATGTTTTAACAGTGCCCTGCCCTCGTCGTTCGTCTTGGCAGTCGTGACGATCGTGATGTCCATCCCATGGATCGACGCGACCTCATCGTACTGAATCTCAGGGAAGATGAGCTGTTCTTTAAGTCCCAGCGTGTAATTACCCCGCCCATCGAAGGACTTCGGCGACACGCCGCGGAAGTCTCTGATGCGCGGCAGGGACAACGTCACGAGGCGATCAAGAAACTCCCACATGCGCCGGCTCCGGAGCGTCACCTTGGTGCCAATCGGCATCCCTTGGCGCAGCTTGAACGTCGCAATGGCTTTCTTCGCCTTTGTGATCAGCGCCTTTTGGCCCGTGATCAAGCCCAACTCGCTCGCCGCGCTCTCGAGCAGCTTCACGTTTTGAATGGCTTCACCCATTCCCACGTTCAGCACAATCCGCTCGACCTTCGGTACCTGCATGACGTTCTTGTAGCCGAACTCTTTCATGAGCGCGGGCACAACCTTCTGCAGATACGTCTCGCGCATTCGAGGGTTAAACTTGGACTCTTCGCTGCCCTCGTCCTTCGCCTGCGGAGCCGCTGACGCCTCTTTTTTCTTGGGCGGTCGCTTCTCTGACGCTTTGCTGCCTTTCACTGATTCAACCTTCGCCATCTGGCGTCCTCACTCCTACTCGACTGAGTCGTTCGATTTTTTACTGAACCGGACCCGCTTGCCATCATCCAGCGTTCGCACGCCTAGGCGGGTTGGCTTCTGCGTCACGGGACACAGATACATCACATTGGAGATCGCAAGAGGCGCTTCCCGTTCGAGAATGCCACCTTGCTTGACTTTCTGATTCGGCTTGGTGTGGCGCTTGATCATATTCAGCTTTTCAACCACAACCTTGCCCACTGCCGGGTCAACCGAAAGCACTTTCCCGGACTTGCCGCGATCACGCCCAGAGATCACGACCACCGTGTCACCTTTACGAATTCGACTTTTTGCTAATGCCTGCTTATTCATCCCGCCGTCTCCACCCTCGTTAAAGCACTTCCGGAGCTAGAGAAATAATCTTCATGAACTTCTTCCACCGCAACTCACGCGCAATCGGCCCGAAGATGCGCGTGCCGACGGGATCCCCATCCTTATTGATCAGGACGCATGCGTTCCGATCAAACTTGATATAGGAGCCATCTTCGCGGCGCACTTCCTTGGTCGTCCGCACGACCACGGCACGGCTCACATCGCCCTTCTTGACGGTCGCCGCAGGGATCGCTTCTTTCACGGCCACCACGACAATGTCTCCGAGGGACGCATACCGGCGTCGCGTTCCCCCGAGGACATGAAAACACATGGCCTGCTTGGCGCCCGAGTTATCGGCCACGTCCATGTATGTATAGCTTTGAATCATAGTCCCTGGTTCCCTCTACCGTTCGAACGATCTCCGCCTACGAGCCCTGTCCCTTTTCCACAACTTCGATCACCCGCATATGCTTATCTTTACTGATAGGCCTCGTCTCGATCATGCGCACACGATCGCCGACCTTGCAGGCATTTGCTTCATCGTGCGCCTTGAACTTGGTCACCCGTCGAAGCACCTTCCGATACAGCGGGTGAATCACCGAGCGCTCAATCTCGACCACGACGGTCTTATCCATCTTATTGCTGACCACACGGCCAACCCACTCCCGCCGCTTGCTTACCGACTCAGACATCCTCAGGCCCCCTTCGCCGTGCTAGAAATTGGCTCGACCTGCGCGAGCTCGTGCTGTATCGTTTTGACCCGTGCAATGAACCGCTTCGTCTTTCGCAACTGCATGGGGTTCTCCAGCCGCCCCGTACCCATCTGGAAGCGAAGGTTGAAGAGTTCCTGTGTGAGCTGCTGCGACTTCTCCGCAAGCTCAGGTGCCGTTAATTGCCGCAATTCCTTCAGATCCATGGATGCGCTCCCTACCCTTACGCCCGATTCAATCGGTATTAAAACTCGCCGCGGACGACATACTTCGTAGCGATCGGCAGCTTGTGCGAAGCCAATCGGAACGCCTCTTTGGCGACTTCCGGCGTGACGCCGTCCATCTCGTACATGATCCGACCCGGCTTAACCACGGCCACCCAGTACTCCGGATTACCCTTTCCCTTACCCATGCGGGTTTCTGCCGGCTTCTTGGTAATCGGCTTATCGGGGAAGATTCTCGTCCAGACCTGGCCGCCGCGCTTCACGCAGCGAGTGATCGCGATGCGAGCTGCTTCGATCTGCCGACTGGTGATCCAGCCAGGCTCCAGCGCCTTCAATCCGAACTCTCCGAGGGTAATCTGGCCGCCACGATAGGCCTTGCCGTTCATACGCCCCTTCATCATTTTGCGGAACTTAACTTTCTTTGGTGCTAACACAATATCCTCTTCAGTTACCCGAGCCGGCGCTCAAATGCTGATTCTTTTTTAATGGGCTGCAACGGAAGGACCTCACCTTTGTAGATCCACGTCTTCACCCCAATCTGTCCCATCGTCGTATGTGCTTCAGCAAACCCGTAATCAATGTCCGCCCGGAGCGTATGCAGAGGCACACGGCCTTCACGGTACCACTCGGAGCGCGCGATTTCCGCACCGCCAAGGCGACCCCCGACCATGATCTTAATCCCCTGGGCGCCAAGACGAAGCGCGGACTGCACGCTGCGCTTCATTGCTCGACGGAACGCCACACGCTTCTCCAGCTGGGTCGCGACGTTCTCGCAGACCAATTGCGCATCCAGTTCAGGCTTCTTGATTTCCTTCACTGTAATGTACACCTGCCCAGAATAGGCCTTCTCCAGCTCCGCCTTCAGCTTGTCAACTTCAGCGCCCTTGCGGCCGATGATGATGCCGGGACGCGCGGTGGAAATTATCACGCGCGTCTGGTCACCGGATCGCTCGATTTCGACCTTGGCCACACCTGCATGAAACAGACGCTGCTTGACCATCTTGCGAATCCTAATGTCCTGATGGAGGAGCTTCGCGTAATCCTTGCTCGCGTACCACCGGGAACTCCAGTTTACGTTATATCCTAGTCGATAACCGATCGGATGTGTCTTGTGCCCCATAACTTCTTATGCCTCACTCAGCCAGGAAATGAATCGGCTCCGTTGGCCGCCCCTACTTTTGCTCTTTGACCGCTGCCGTAGACACGACCACGGTGATGTGGCTCATCCGCTTTTGAATGGCATTCGCGCTCCCCTGCGAGCGAGCCCGAAAGCGCTTCAACGTCGGCCCGCAATCAACAAAAGCTCTCGAGACGACCATGGAATCACTGTCGCCCATCTCTTTTTGCTCCGCATTGGCCACGGCAGACATCAACAGCTTCTCAACCACTTTACACGCCTGACGCGGTGTATTCCTGAGCAATGCCAAAGCCATCGTGACCTGCTGCCCACGGATCAAGTCGATCACGGGGCGCGCCTTCCTCGGAGAGACACGTACAAAACGCAAAACTGCTTGTGCTTCAGCCATAACCTTCCAATCCAATCGAGTTTGCCGAGACCGAGATCAGCCGCTTACTTAAGAGCGACTGACTTCTCCGTCTTAGCGTGCCCATGCCCCTTAAAAAATCTGGTCGGAGCGAACTCCCCAAGTTTGTGCCCGACCATGTTTTCCGTCACGAAAACCGGAATAAACTTTTTTCCGTTATGAACCGCAAACGTATGCCCGATCATATCTGGAATGACGGTGGACCGCCGCGACCAGGTCTTGATGATCTTGCGATCCTTGTTCTGGTTCATCCGATCTACTTTTTCAAGCAGATGATCATCAACGAATGCGCCCTTGCTTACAGACCTCGGCATCTCGTACTCCTACTTGCGACGGGAAATAATGAACTTGTCGGTCGCCTTGTTGTTCCGGGTCTTGTACCCCTTGGTCGGCAGGCCCCATGGGGAGACTGGATGGGGATTACCCTGTCCAGACTTTCCTTCTCCGCCGCCGTGCGGGTGGTCGACCGGATTCATAACGACACCGCGCACATGCGGGCGTCGGCCCAACCATCGATTCCGCCCTGCCTTCCCCACATTAATATTCTCATGGTCCGTATTGCCAACTTGCCCGACGGTCGCCATGCAGGTCGCCAGAATACGGCGCATTTCACCGGACCTGAGTCGCACCTGAATGTACTCGCCATCACGCCCCATGACCTGAGCCGAGCCGCCCGCGCTACGAATCAACTGGCCGCCCTTACCGGGCTTCAACTCGATATTATGGATCGTGGTTCCCAACGGCATGCTGGACAAGGGCAACGCATTCCCGATACGAACCTCGGTCCCCAAACCAGCCTGCACCATATCGCCAACTTTAAGTCCGACAGGAGCCAAGATATAGCGCTTCTCGCCATCCCTGTAGTGCACCAAGGCAATGCGAGCTGAACGATTCGGATCGTATTCCAGCGCAGCGATGGAGCCGGGAACACCAGACTTATCCCGCTTAAAATCAATCTTCCGATAAAGGCGCTTATGTCCACCCCCACGAAAACGAACCGTCGTCCGCCCATCATTGTTCCGGGCACCAGTGCTGCGATTGACTGACGTCAGTGACTTCTCGGGTCTCTTCTTCGAGAGCTCTTCGGTCGTCACTGCGGTCATCCCGCGACGGCCTGGAGTCCTTGGCTTATATACTTTTATTCCCATACTACAGTCGTCCTTCCAGCACACCAGGCTCATCCTGGCGCAATGTCCTACTATGCGCTCTCGTAGAGCTCCAATTTTTCGCCGGTCTTGAGTTTGACGAAGGCCTTCTTCCAATCAGATCGCTTGCCGGAGAAACGCCCCAGGCGCTTCACCTTGCCGCGGACGTTCATCACGTTCACGCGTTCGACCTTCACCTTCAACAGCGTCTCGACCGCTTGCTTAATCTGGACACGATTCGCGTCCGGATGCACGAGAAAGGCTACCGTATTATTGGCTTCCCGCATGGCCGTGATCTTTTCCGTCAACAACGGCTGCAACAGAATGCTATGGAGACCAGCCTTCATGCCCAGACCTCCTTCAGCCGCGTCAACTCGCGCTCAGAAATCATAATTAGTTCCGCACGGACAATGTCATAGACATTCAATCCTTCAGGGCCCACCACACAAACATTCGGCAGATTACCAGCCGCCTGCGCTAATCCCGCATGGCCTGCGCCAGCCACGATCAAGGCATAGGCACCGGCGCCGAAATTCTCTAAGGCCTTGGCCAACAATTTCGTCTTCGGCTCCGCCAACGACAGATTCGAGACCACCACAATCTGTCCATCCGCCAGCTTAGCTGAGAGTGCGCTCTGCAGCGCAGCACGATACTTCTTCTTCGGCATGCTGTAGGAATAATCACGCGGCTTCGGTCCGAACACCGACCCGCCGTGGCGCCATACAGGCGAGCGAATCGATCCGGCTCGCGCGCGCCCCGTATGCTTTTGCTTCCAAGGCTTCTTTCCAGACCCAGCCACTTCGCCGCGGCGCAATGTGGACGCTGTGCCCTGACGCTCACAGGCACGCTGCATCACCACCGCCTCGTGCACCAAAGACGTGTGCAGCTTGCAGCCGAATACTTCATCAGGAAGATCGACTGAGCCGACTTTTTGCTTCTTCAGATCAACGATATCAACCGTGGGCATGCCCTACCCCTTCTTCGACTTTCTCACCATGATCAGTCCGTTTGCCGCGCCAGGAATTGCTCCACGAACAAATAGCAAATTCTCGTCAGGCCTAGATTCAATAACTTTCAATCGCTGGACCGTAATCCGCTTCGCCCCCATGTGCCCCGGCAAGGTCTTCCCTTTCCAGACACGGGACGGATACGAACTGGCCCCCATCGAACCGGGGTGACGGTGGAACATAGACCCGTGAGACTCAGGGCCGCCGGCATAATGATGCCGCTTCACCACGCCCTGAAATCCCTTCCCCTTGGAAATCCCGATGACATCTACCCAGTCGCCTTTTTTAAAGATATCGACTTTGATAGACTGCCCGATCTCCACATCGCCGACCTTCTCAAACTCTCTAAGAACACAGGTGGCCGGAGCCTCCGTCTTCTTCAAGTGTCCCAGCTCGGCCTTCGACAGCTTACGTTCTTTCACTTCGCCAAAAGACAGCTGGACAGATTCGTATCCATCGCGCTCTTTTGTCTTAATCGTGACCACGCGGCAAGGGCCCGCCTCGATCACCGTGACGGGCGTAAACCGCGTCTCGTCAAATATCTGGGTCATCCCCAGCTTTTTACCCAACAGCCCGTTCGTCATGTGTGACGTTCCTTGCCAGTCATCTGACCCTTAAAGCTTAATCTCGACATCCACGCCGGCGGCCAAGCTCAACTTCATCAGGGAGTCCATAGTTTCAGGAGTCGCGTCCATGATGTCCATCAAACGCTTGTGCGTTCTGATTTCAAACTGTTCGCGCGCCTTCTTGTCTGCATGCGTCGCACTCTGCACGGTAAACTTCTCGATCCGCGTAGGCAGCGGGATGGGCCCCACGACCTTTGCCCCGCTCCGACGGACCGTCTCCACGATTTCGGCCACCGACTGGTCTAAGACTCGGTAGTCAAACCCGCGCAGCCGAATTCTGATTCTTTGCTCAACCTTAACCATTTAGTCCTCTATTCATCGGGCCAATGTTTACGCCAGAATTTCGGTGACAACGCCGGAGCCCACGGTCTTGCCGCCCTCGCGCACCGCGAACCGCAACCCTTGATCCATCGCGATCGGGCTGATCAGCTCGCCCGTCACACTCACATTATCGCCCGGCATGACCATCTCTACGCCCGGATTCAACGTCATCACACCCGTGACATCGGTCGTCCGGAAGTAGAACTGCGGCCGGTAGCCGTTGAAAAACGGCGTGTGTCGTCCGCCCTCTTCCTTGGCCAGCACATAGATTTCCGCCTTGAACTTCGTGTGGGGCGTGATGCTCTTCGGCTTCGACAGCACCATCCCGCGCTCCACATCTTCCTTCTTCGTGCCGCGCAGCAAGACGCCGACGTTGTCGCCCGCCTGCCCTTCATCCAGCACCTTCCGGAACATTTCCACGCCCGTCACGATCGTGGCCTGGTTCGGCCGCAATCCGACGATTTCGATTTCATCCCCCACCTTCACGATCCCCCGCTCGATACGGCCCGTCACCACGGTTCCACGGCCGCTGATGGTGAACACGTCTTCGATCGGCATCAGAAACGGCTTATCGATCGGCCGCTCCGGCGTCGGCATGTAGGTATCGACTGCTTCCAACAAGGCCAGAATCGATGGCACGCCCAGCGGACCCTGATCCCCTTCCATCGCCTTCAAGGCCGAGCCATGAATGATGGGGGTCTTGTCGCCCGGGAAGCCGTACTTGGTCAGTAACTCGCGCACTTCGAGCTCGACGAGCTCCAAGAGCTCCTTGTCATCGATTTTATCCGCCTTGTTCAAGAACACGACGATATAGGGCACGCCCACCTGGCGAGCCAACAGAATGTGTTCTCGCGTCTGGGGCATCGGACCGTCCGCTGCGCTCACCACCAGGATGGCGCCGTCCATCTGCGCGGCTCCGGTGATCATGTTCTTGACATAGTCGGCGTGGCCCGGACAGTCCACGTGGGCATAGTGACGGTTGACCGTCTCGTATTCCACGTGACTGATAGCAATCGTCATAATCTTAGTGGCATCGCGACGGCCCTGGCTCTCGCTGGCCTTCGCCACTTCATCGTAGCTGATGAATTTGGCCATGCCCTTGTCCGCGCTGACCTTGGTCAAAGCCGCGGTCAACGTCGTCTTGCCATGGTCCACGTGCCCGATCGTCCCGATATTCATATGCGGCTTCCGCCGCTCATATTTCGCCTTCGCCATAACCCGCTCCTTCCCGTCCTCACTCAAGAATCAATCAGACTACTCGCCCCGATACTTCGCAATAATCGCCTCGGAAATCTGCCGAGGCACTGGGTCATACCGATCGAATTCCATACTGTACGTCGCGCGCCCCTGCGTGCGCGACCGGAGGTCCGTCGCATACCCAAACATTTCACTGAGCGGCACGGAGGCATCAATGACCTGCGCAGCCGCCCGAGCCTTCATGCCCTGAATCTTGCCACGACGACCATTCAGGTTCCCGATCACGTCGCCCATAAAATCCTGAGGAACCACCACTTCGACCTTCATGATCGGCTCAAGCAACACCGGGTCGGCTCGCTTGCAGGCATCGATGAACGCCATCGAACCAGCGATTTTAAAGGCCATTTCATTGGAGTCCACGTCATGAAATGATCCGTCGATCACCGTCACTTTGACATCGCGAAGCGGGTACCCTGCGATCACGCCCGAATCAAGCCGCTCCTTCACACCCTTTTCAATCGCCGGGATAAACTCCCTGGGGATCGACCCACCGACAGTCTTATTGATAAACTCCAAACCCTTGCCCGACTCAGCCGGCTCGACCGTCAATACGACATGGCCATACTGACCTCGGCCACCAGTCTGCTTGACGTACTTTGCCTCAGCCTCGGCCTTTCGACGAATCGTCTCTCGGAAGGCCACTTCAGGTTTTCCGACATTGGCCTCAACCTTAAACTCGCGCATCATACGGTCGACGATGATCTCCAGGTGCAACTCACCCATGCCGGCGATGATGGTCTGCGCGGTTTCTTCGTCCGTCTTTACTCGGAAGGAGGGATCTTCCTGCGCCAGCTTCTGGAGGGCAAAGCCCATCTTCTCTTGATCCTGCTTCGTCTTTGGCTCGATCGCCATGGCAATGACCGGCTCAGGAAACTTCATGACCTCGAGCAGGACCGGCTGCTTCTCATCAGCCAAGGTATCCCCGGTCGTCGCACCCTTCAGCCCGACAGCCGCAATAATGTCGCCAGCATAGGCCACATCAATATCTTCACGCTTGTTCGCATGCATCTTCAGCAGACGCCCGACGCGGTCCCTCGTCCCCTTCGTCACATTCGCGACGGACGTTCCCGTCTTCAGCGTGCCGGAATAGACGCGCAGAAATGTGAGCTGACCTGCAAAAGGATCCGTCATAATCTTAAATGCCAAGGCGGAAAACGGCTCAGCGTCAGAAGGGAATCGCTTGATTTCCTTTTCGGTGTTCGGATCAACGCCCGTCACAGACTCGACATCGAGCGGCGACGGAAGGAAATCCACAACCCCATCCAACAACTGCTGAACACCCTTATTCTTAAACGCCGTTCCGCAAAGAACCGGCGTCATCTTCATCGACAACACGCCGGCGCGAATGGCCCGGCGGATCTCTTCTTCGGTTAATGGCTGACCATTCAAATATTTGTCCATGCTCTGCTCATCGAACTCAGCGATCGCATCTACCATCTTCGCACGGTACTCAGTGGCGCGATCGAGCAAGTCCGCCGGAATCTCATCAATCTTATACTTAGCCCCGAGCGTCTCGTCGTCGTACACATATGCCTTCATCGTCACGAGGTCAATCGAGCCCCGATACTCAGATTCTTTACCAATCGGGATTTGAATCGGAATCGGGTTTGCGCCTAACCGGTCAATCATCGTCTGCACGCTAGTGTAGAAATCTGCGCCGACGCGATCCATCTTGTTCATGAACGCAATTCGCGGAACGCTATACTTATCAGCCTGCCGCCAGACCGTCTCCGACTGAGGCTCGACGCCCTGCACAGAATCGAATACCGCGACAGCCCCATCCAGCACTCGAAGGGAGCGTTCGACTTCAATTGTGAAATCAACGTGCCCGGGAGTATCGATAATGTTGATCCGGTGATCCCGCCAGAAACAAGTCGTCGCAGCAGCCGTAATTGTGATACCGCGTTCCCGCTCTTGCTCCATCCAATCCATCGTCGCGGCACCCTCGTGCACTTCGCCGATCTTATGCGAAATCCCAGTGTAATACAGGATGCGCTCTGTCGTCGTCGTCTTACCAGCATCAATGTGGGCCATGATGCCAATATTTCGAGTTTTTTCTAATGGTGATTGACGTGCCACGCACTTCCCCTAAAAATACATATGCCGCAAACCGAGCCCTAAAGTGCTGCGATCGACCAACACCGCCTACACGAATCGCAGCACGGCCCAGCTGCGGCACAGAACAACGCTACCAGCGATAGTGCGCGAACGCCTTATTGGCCTCCGCCATCCGATGTACGTCTTCCCGCTTCTTCACTGCAGCCCCGGTATTATTCGATGCGTCCATCAACTCCGCGGCAAGCTTCTCGCGCATGCTTTTCCCGCCGCGTGTACGTGAATACTCAGCTAACCAACGGAGCGCCAGCGACATCCGGCGAGCCGGACGAATTTCTACCGGCACTTGATACGAGGCGCCGCCGACCCGGCGAGACTTCACTTCGACAACCGGCTTCACATTATCAATCGCCGTCCGAAACACCTTCAGCGGGTCGTTACCAGTCTTCTCTTGAATGACATCGAAGGCTCCGTAGCAAATACGCTCCGCCGTGCTCTTCTTGCCACCAGACATCAAAATGTTCAAGAACTTCCCGACGAGCTTGTCGCGATACCGTACATCGGGGAGTGTTACGCGCTGGTCTAAGAATCTAGTTCTTGGCATGTGTCATTCACTCTCTCGTTACCGACAAAGAAAATCTTTTCTACTTAGGGCGCTTCGCCCCATATTTCGAACGGCTCTGCTTTCGATCCGCCACACCGACTGCGTCAAGCGCACCTCGGACGATGTGGTAGCGCACACCCGGCAAGTCCTTCACGCGGCCGCCGCGCACGAGCACAATGGAGTGCTCCTGGAGGTTGTGGCCGACACCAGGGATGTACGTCGTGACTTCCATCCCGTTCGTCAACCGGACACGCGCGACCTTACGCAATGCGGAGTTTGGTTTCTTTGGCGTCGAGGTATAGACACGAAGACAGACGCCACGTTTCTGCGGGCACGACTTGAGCGCAGGGCTCTTCGTCTTTGCGTGCGCCAGCTTACGACCTTTTCTGACTAGCTGATTAATCGTTGGCATTAGTACGTCACTCTCATCTTCAGCACAGTTTGACTGATCCGCCTAAACCTTCACGTTTAGAGCCGGCGAATTATAATGATCCGCCGTCGCACTGTCAAGTCATGCCCAATAATACAGGGATTATGAGCGAGTTGACCCTTCAGAACCCGCAGCCACACCCTCATGCGTAAGCGCAGAGAGATCTCCCTGAACCGCAATCACAGGCTCCGGCTTCGGACTCACAACAAATGTGTCGCGATACTCATTGAAGCCCGTTCCCGCAGGAATCAACCGACCCACAATCACGTTCTCCTTCAGGCCCAGCAGCTTGTCTTCGCGCCCATTGATCGCTGCTTCCGTCAAGACGCGAGTCGTTTCCTGGAATGAAGCCGCGGAAATGAAGCTATCCGTAGTGAGCGCTGCCTTAGTAATACCCAGTAAGACTGGCCTCCCGAGTCCCGGCTGGCCTCCCTTGGCCACCACACGCTCATTCTCTTCGTCAAACAACATCTTGCTGACCTGGCTGCCCGGCAAGAATTCCGTATCGCCAGGATCCTCGATCCGGACTTTTCGCAGCATCTGGCGAACAATAATCTCGATATGCTTGTCGTTGATTGTCACGCCCTGCAACCGATACACGTCCTGCACTTCGTCCACGAGATACTTCTGCAACTCGTTCGGACCGAGCACGTCCAGGATATCGTGCGGATTCGCCGACCCGTCCATTAGCGGCTCACCGGCCCGTACCCAGTCGCCCTCGTGCACGTTGACGTGCTTACCCTTTGGTATGAAGTATTCCTTGATATCGCCCATCTTATTATTGACGAGCACTTTGCGCATGCCCTTCACGAAACCATCGTAGGAAATTTCACCGTCGATTTCGCTGATCACGGCTGTTTCCTTCGGCTTTCTGGCCTCGAACAACTCCGCCACGCGCGGCAGACCGCCAGTAATGTCCTTCGTCTTGGTCGTCTCTCGCGGAATCTTGGCCAACACGTCGCCAGGAGTGACCACGGCGCCTTTCTCGACGAAGATATGCGCCCCGACCGGGAGCAGATAACGAGCCACGTTGGCCGCTGCCGCCACTTTGGCCGTCTTCCCGCTCTCATCTTTGACCGACACGCGAGGGCGCAACGTTGCGCCGCTATGCTCCACGATGACCTTACGGGAGAGGCCGGTGACTTCGTCGAACTCTTCCTTCATCGTGACACCTTCCACGATGTCTCCGTAAGCTACCTTGCCGCCGACTTCGGTCAGAATGGTCAACGAATAGGGGTCCCACTCCACTAGCTTCTGGCCGAGCGTGATGCGACCGCCATCCTTAACCTTAATCTTGGCGCCGTAGACGACCGCATATTTCTCGCGCTCACGCCCTGTTTCATCGACAACGGCGATTTTCGCATTCCGGTTCATGACGACCCATTCGCCCTCTTTATTACGAACCGCAATCCCGGCGTTATGCATGTCGACATTCTTCTTCGCGTCGAAGCTCATGAACTTGATCGTACCGGCATGCTTCGATTCGGTCACCGTCTGCTCGACCACTTTGCTTGCCGTTCCTCCGATGTGGAACGTCCGCATAGTCAGCTGCGTACCCGGCTCACCGATCGACTGCGCCGCAATGACGCCAACGGGCTCACCCTTTTCCACCAACCGCCCGCGGGCCAAGTCGCGCCCGTAGCAGGAACGACAGACGCCACGACGCGATTGACAGGTCAGCACCGAGCGAATCTTCACACGATCGACCGCCGCCTCCACAATCGCCTTGGTCCGGTCCTCGTCGATCTCCTCATTGAATGACACAATAATTTCGCCGGTGACCGGATCGCGAATATCTTCAGCCGCCAACCGTCCCAACACCCGCTCTTCGATCGGCTGAATAATTTCGCCACCCTCGACCAATGCGCTTACAATGATTCCATCGGTGGTACCGCAATCGATTTCGTTAATAATCACATCCTGCGCGATATCCACCAGCCGACGCGTGAGGTAACCGGAGTTGGCCGTCTTCAACGCCGTGTCGGCCAAACCCTTACGGGCACCGTGCGTCGAGATGAAGTACTGCAACACCGTTAGTCCCTCGCGGAAATTGGCGGTGATCGGCGTCTCGATGATTTCGCCGGAGGGCTTGGCCATCAGTCCGCGCATACCACCCAACTGACGAATCTGCTGTGAGCTACCGCGCGCGCCCGAGTCTGCCATCATGAAGATCGGATTGAAGGACTCGGCTTTATTCGGATCGCCGCCCGCGCCTAATTCCTTCATCATTTCGTTTGCAATCTGCTCTGTGACATGGGCCCAGATATCGATCACTTTATTGTAGCGTTCGCCGTTGGTGATTAGACCCTCGGCATACTGCCGCTCGATCTCGCCAACTTCCTGCTGCGCCTTCCCCAACAACTCCTGCTTCTTGGTCGGGATATGCATGTTATCGACACAGATCGAGATGCCCGCGCGCGTAGCATAATGGAAGCCCGTGTCCTTGACTTTGTCGAGGAACGTAACGGTCTCACGATGCCCGCACTGACGGTAGACCGTGTCGATGAGCTTCGTCATTTCCTTCTTCGTCATGAGCTTGTTCGCGTTTTCGAAGGGCATGCCCGGAGGCAGCACTTCCGACAGAATCACTCGGCCGACCGTGGTCTGCACGAGCGCGCCCTCGACCCGCACCTTGATCCGTGCATGGACTTCCAAGGCTTCCAAATCGAATGCAATGCGCACTTCCTCCGACGACCCGAACACTTTCCCCTCGCCCTTGCAGCCGCCACGCTCTTTGGTCAGCCAATAACAACCGAGCACCATATCCTGCGATGGCACTGCGATCGGCTTACCGTTGGCAGGCGAGAGAATGTTATTGATCGACATCATTAACACCCTCGCCTCGACCTGCGCTTCGACCGACAGCGGCACGTGGACCGCCATCTGGTCTCCGTCGAAGTCGGCGTTGAACGCGGCGCAAACCAGCGGATGCAAGCGAATGGCTTTGCCTTCAACCAACACGGGATCAAACGCCTGGATACCCAGCCGGTGCAACGTCGGTGCACGGTTCAACAGCACAGGATGCTCGCGAATCACTTCGTCGAGCACGTCCCACACTTCCGGCCGTTCCTTCTCGACTAAACGCTTAGCACTCTTGATGGTGGTCGCCGCACCGCGCTCTTCGAGCTTGCGGAAAATAAACGGCTTGAACAATTCGAGCGCCATCTTCTTGGGCAATCCGCATTGATGCAGCCGGAGCTCAGGTCCCACGACAATGACGGTACGCCCCGAGTAATCGACCCGCTTCCCAAGCAAGTTCTGACGGAAACGCCCCTGCTTACCCTTCAACATGTCGCTCAAAGACTTGAGCGGACGCTTGTTGGGTCCACGGATCGCGCGACCGCGACGGCCATTATCGAAAAGGGCATCAACCGATTCCTGCAACATCCGCATTTCGTTTCGAATAATCACGCCAGGCGCCTTCAATTCGATCAAGCGCTTCAAGCGATTGTTCCGATTGATGACACGGCGATACAGATCGTTCAAATCCGAGGTCGCAAACCGTCCGCCGTCCAGCGGCACGAGCGGACGCAATTCCGGCGGCAGCACCGGGATCACATCCATAATCATCCACTCGGGCATGTTGCCGGACTTGCGGAAGGCCTCGAGGACTTTCAACTGCTTGGCATATTTCTTCTTCAACGCGGCGGAGGCCGACGTCTTGGCTTTCGCCTTGATCTCATCCCACTTGGCCGCGATGTCGATCTTGCGGAGCAACTCCCGGATGGCATCGGCGCCGATACCGACCTTGTACGATCCGGGGCTGTACTCAGATTGGAGCGAGCGGAGCTTTTCTTCGGAAACCAGCTCCTTCTCCGTCAAATCCGTCGATCCTGGATCGACGCAGACATAGCTCTCGAAATAAAGAATGCGCTCCAGCCCCTTCAGGCTCATGTCCAGCAAGGTTCCGATCCGACTCGGTACGCCCTTCAGGAACCAGATGTGCGCCACCGGAGCCGCGAGCTCAATGTGGCCCATGCGCTCCCGGCGGACCTTGGACTGAATGACTTCGACGCCGCACTTGTCGCAGACGATGCCGCGGTGCTTCATGCGCTTATACTTGCCGCAATTACACTCCCAATCCTTGATCGGGCCGAAAATCTTCGCGCAAAACAGTCCGTCTTTTTCCGGCTTAAACGACCGGTAGTTGATGGTCTCCGGCTTCTTCACTTCGCCGTACGACCACGACCGGATTTTTTCCGGCGACGCGACCTTGATCTTCATCGAATCGAATGCAACCCCATCGCGCGGCTTCTCGAAAAATGTATAGACGCCTTCCAAAGTAGTAACCTCCCCTGATGCCGGCGCGGCGGCCGGCACACAAATGGTTAGTCTTGCGACTTGACCAGTTCGACGTCGAGACCCAAGCTTTGCAACTCTTTGACCAAGACGTTAAACGACTCGGGCAATCCAGGCTCCAGGAATGGCTCGCCCTTCACGATCGCTTCATACATCCGCGACCGGCCCGGCACATCATCTGATTTGACCGTCAGAAACTCTTGCAGCGTAGACGCAGCACCATAGGCCTGCAATGCCCACACTTCCATTTCTCCCAACCGCTGGCCGCCGAACTGCGCCTTACCACCGAGCGGCTGCTGCGTGACGAGTGAATAAGGACCGATCGACCGTGCGTGGATCTTGTCGTCGACCAAATGGTGCAACTTCAGAACGTACATGTAGCCAACCGTCACGGGGCTGCCGAACATTTCGCCGGTCCGCCCGTCCATCAACATCGTCTGCCCGCTCATCGGCAAGTTTGCCTCCTTGAGCAAGGCCTTAATTTCCGTTTCCGACGCGCCGTCAAATACCGGGCTCGCCACCTTAATACCCAGCGCCTTCGCCGCCCATCCCAGGTGCGTTTCAAGAATCTGACCCACGTTCATACGCGACGGCACACCGAGGGGATTGAGCACAATTTCCACTGGCGTCCCGTCCGGCAAACAGGGCATGTCTTCCTCGGGCAACACCCGCGAGACCACGCCTTTGTTGCCGTGCCGGCCGGCCATCTTGTCACCGACCTGGATCTTACGCTTCATCGATACATAAACCTTGACCAGCTTGATCACACCCGGAGGAAGTTCATCGCCCCGTTTCAGCCGGCCAACCTTCTCATCGAACAGCGTCTGCAGAATCTCGATCTGCTCCTTCGCCCGCCGATCGACATCTTCCATCTCTTTCTGCTCGTCAGGATCGCTCAGAGTGATGTACCGCACCGCTTCATCCGGCAACCGCTTGAGAATCTCGGCCGTCAGCTTGCCCTTCTTCTTCAGAATGACATCCCCGCTTTCCGGATCCATCAAGTCGCGCCCAACGACCTTGCCGAGCAACAGCTTTCTGACTTTCTTTATTTTTTCTTCATCGATGATGCGGAGCTCCTCATGGTGATCACGCTGAAGCTTCATCACATCTTCGTTTTCGATGCTCTTGGAGCGTTCGTCCTTATCGAGACCCTTGCGCGAGAAGATCTTCACATCGACGACGATCCCCTCGACGCCTGGAGGCACCGTCAAAGACGTATCCTTCACATCGCCAGCTTTTTCACCGAAGATGGCTCGCAACAACTTTTCTTCCGGCGTCAACTGGGTTTCGCCCTTCGGCGTGACCTTGCCAACCAGAATGTTGCCTGGCTTTACTTCGGCTCCGATGCGGATGATCCCGCTCTCATCGAGGTCGCGCAAGGCTTCCTCTCCGACGTTCGGAATATCGCGTGTAATGTCTTCCTTGCCCAGCTTGGTATCGCGGGCCTCGACCTCGAACTCTTCAATGTGAATCGAGGTAAATGCGTCCTCCCGCACAAGCTTTTCGCTCAACAGAATGGCGTCTTCGAAGTTATATCCGCCCCACGGCATGAAGGCGACGAGGATATTCTTCCCCAAAGCCAATTCGCCGTGATCGATAGCGGGGCCGTCAGCCAAGACCTGCCCGACTTTCACTGGCTGCCCGAGCTGGACCACCGGCGTCTGCGTGATGGTCGTACTCTGATTCGACCGCTGGAACTTGATCAGGTCGTACACGTCAAGCCCGACGTCGTTCCGCTTCTTGATTTCCTTCGAATCGGCTCGCACCACCACTCGCGTGGCATCCACACTTTCCACCACGCCGGCGCGCTTCGCCTGCACCACATAACCAGAGTCACGTGCCACCACCGCTTCCATCCCAGTCCCGACGAGCGGAGACTCCGACACGAGCAGCGGTACAGCCTGACGCTGCATGTTTGACCCCATCAACGCACGGTTGGCGTCGTCATGCTCCAGGAACGGCACCAAGGCCGTAGCCACGCTGACCACTTGCTTCGGCGACACGTCCATGTACTCGATCTTGTCGGACGTCGCCGTCACGAAGTCTCCAGCGGATCGCGCCGAAATGGTTTCAGACAGCAAACGCCCGCTTGCATTGATCGGCGAGTTCGCCTGCGCGATGATGTACTTGTCCCCTTCGATGGCGGAGAGGAACTCGATCTCGTCGGTAACGCACCCCTTCACTACTTTGCGATAAGGCGCTTCGATAAATCCGAACTTATTGATGCGCGCATAGGTCGCCAGTGACGTAATTAAACCGATGTTCGGGCCTTCCGGCGTTTCGATCGGACAGATACGGCTGTAGTGCGACGGATGGACGTCACGCACTTCGAACCCAGCTCGTTCACGGGTCAACCCACCGGGACCGAGGGCGGACAACCGACGCTTGTGCGTGATTTCAGCGAGCGGATTCGTCTGATCCATAAACTGAGACAACTGGCTGCTGCTGAAAAACTCTTTGACCGCAGCGACGACGGGCTTCGCATTGATCAAATCGTGAGGCAACACCGTTTCCATATCCAACAGGTTCATCCGCTCCTTGATGCTCCGCTCCATGCGGACCAATCCGAGCCTGAACTGGTTCTCGAGCAACTCACCAACCGACCGAACGCGACGATTACCCAAGTGGTCGATGTCGTCGATTTCACCCTTGCCCAGCTTCAAATTTACGAGATACCGGATCACCTCGACCATGTCCTGCGCGGTCAGTGTCCGCTGCTCCAACGGCAGATCCAAGGCCAGTTTCTTGTTCAACTTCAAACGCCCGACCGGCGACAGATCATATCGCTTGGAATTCGAAAAAAGATTGTCGAAGAGCGCTCGCGCGGTGTCGACGGAGGGGGTTTCCCCCGGCCGCAAGCGACGATAGATCTCGACCATGGCCTCCTCTTTCGAGGTGGTCTTATCCAGCTCCAACGTATCCATGATCACGGGCGTCGACGTGACCGTGTCAAAGTAGATCGCCTGAAATTCCTCGATGTCGCTCTCAAGCAACGATTCGACGATCTCAGCTGTGAGCCGCTGATTCTTTCCTGCGATCTGCTTTTTCTTGGAGTCCACCAGTTCGGCCAGCACCGCACGGCCGATCAACTCGCTCGGCGCCAACGGGATCTCTTTGACGCCTGCCGCCTTCAGCTTCGCAATGAGCCCCTTCGTGAGCTTGGCGCCTTCTTTGACCAGCGACTCCTTGCCGCTCTTGTCAAACACTTCAGCCGAGCAGCGCAGCCCTTGATGGATCTCAGGATCGAGCTTACGCAACATCTTGCCCTTCGACACCCGGATTTCTTCCACCGGGTAATACATTTTAAGCAAATCGTCGCCGGAGAAGCCGAACGCCTTCAACAGAATGGTCGTCGGCATTTTCCGCCGGCGGTCAATCCGCACATAGAGGATGTCGCGGGCATCGAACTCGAAGTCCAGCCACGATCCACGGTAGGGAATAATTCTGGCAGAGTACAGCACTTTACCGCTGGAGTGCGTACGGCCCTTGTCGTGCGTGAACGAGGCCCCGGGCGACCGGTGCAACTGACTCACCACCACACGTTCCGTACCGTTGACAATGAAGGTCCCGCGTTCCGTCATAAGCGGCAGTTCGCCGACATAGACTTCCTGTTCGCGGACATCGAGCACCTTTTTCTTGGAGCCCTTGTCTTCTTTGTCGAACACGACCAGGCGCATCCGAAGCTTCAAGGGGACGGCATAGGTCATCCCCTGCTCCAGGCACTCCCGCTCATCGTACTTCGGGGTGCCGAGCGTATAGCTCGTGAACTCCAAGACGGCCGTATTGTTGTAATCAGGAATCGGAAAAACACTCACCAGGGCCGCCTGGAGCCCATGATCCTTGCGACGTTCCGGCTCGACCTCTCGCTGCAGGAATTCCTCATAGGAGCGCTTCTGGATCTCGATGAGATCCGGAATTTCAATGCTGCTATGAATGCGCGAGTAATCTTTCCGTTCGACGAACTCTTTCAGAGTCGTTTCGGACATTCCCCGGACCTCCACTACAATTGGTTATGCTTGGATGCCCGCACGGAGCGGGCACCCACAGACACTGAGACTGGTCAAATCGAGACTACTTGATCTCGACCTTGGCGCCGCTCTCTTCAAGCTTCTTCTTCATGCTGTCGCACTCTTCTTTCGTGACACCGGTCTTCACGGGCTTCGGTGCGGCTTCGACCAAATCTTTCGCTTCCTTCAATCCGAGGCTGGTGAGCTCGCGGACGACCTTGATGACCTGGATCTTCTTGTCCGCCGGAGCAGACACGAGCACCACGTCAAACGCGGTCTTCTCTTCGGCTGCAGCGGCGGCACCGCCGCCGGCAGGAGCGGCTGCAGCGACCGGCGCAGCAGCCGTCACGCCAAAGCGGGTCTCTAGCCCCTTCACGAGGTCCGCCAAATCGAGCACACTCATTGTCTCGATGGCCTTGATCAATTCTTCCTGCGATAATTTCGTCGTTGTCGTTGACATATCCCCGTCTCCTTTTCGTTTATCCTGAATGGCCGCAATGACTCTCACAAATTTTGACAATACCGCACTGAGCGTATACACCAAACCGCGCGCCGGGCCCTGCATGGCCGACAACAGCATCGCAATGAGGACTTCCCTCTTCGGCAACTTGGCCACAGCCGCTAACTCGGCCGGCTGCACCACCTTGCCCTCCAGGACGCCGATGGTGATCTTGATCTTCTCTTCGCGCTTCTCCGCCATGATGAAATCCCGAAGGATCTTCGTGGGAAGCACCGGATCGTCATAGCCGATCACCAACCCCGTCGGCCCCTTCAAATAGCCCGTCACTCCCGAGAAGATCGTCCCTTCGGAAGCACGGACAGCCAAGGTGTTCTTGACGACCCTGTATTCGGCATTGGCGCTGCGCAATTGCTTGCGAAGCTCCGTCACCTGGTTCGCAGAGAGCCGAGCGCTTTCAGTGACAATCGCGAGCCGCGCACGGCCAAATCGCTCTGTCAACTCCGCAACCGCTGTCGCTTTCTCGTTTTTTTTCATACTCTAACCCTTCCCCTTCTCCTTCCGCGCTGCGGCACCCGGACTAACTCCATTCCTTAGCTAACGCCATCGCATCAAGCGGTACGCCAGGCCCCATCGTGCTCGAGATCGTCGCGCTCATCAGATAGCGCCCCTTGCACGAAGCCGGCTTCGACTTGATCACGGCCTCAAGAACCGCCGACGCATTCGCGTGCAGCTGCTCAGGCTTAAAGGAGACTTTCCCAACCGGCACCTGAATGATCCCGGCTTTTTCCACTTTATATTCCACACGGCCTTTGCGAATTTCCGTCACGGCCTTACCAACGTCAAACGTGACCGTTCCGGTCTTCGGGTTCGGCATGAGCCCGCGGGGCCCCAACACCTTCCCAAGCTTTCCAACCGCCGCCATAAGGTCCGGCGTGGAGATGGCGCAATCGAACTCCAGCCATCCACCCTTGACCTTCTCCATCAGCTCATCGGATCCGACGAAGTCAGCCCCAGCCTGCCGCGCCTCCTGCTCCTTCTCGCCCTTGGCAAACACCAGGACGCGAATGGTCTTCCCCGTGCCATGCGGCAACGAAGTTGTGCCACGCACCATCTGGTCTGCCCGCTTCGGATCCACGCCCAGACGGAGCGCCAGATCGACTGATTCATCGAACTTGGCAAACGCCGACTGTTTTACCGCCTCGACTGCCTCGCGCAGGCTATACGCCCGCGGCTCCAGCTTTGCTACCGCCGCTTTCATCTTCTTTCCCATTGCGATTTCCCCCTTACACCCACACACACAATTTTCCGCCCAGGCTAAGGCCGCGCGCTGCGCGGACACCCAGAGCCGCCCGCACGGGCAGAAGACTACCCTTGGACGACGACGCCCATACTGCGCGCTGAGCCTTCGATGATCTTGATCGCACCCTCGAGATCGGCGGCATTGAGATCAACCATTTTCTTTTGTGCGATCTCTCGCAACTGCGCCTTCGTGATCTTGCCGACCTTGTCTTTCTGCGGAACGCCAGACCCCTTAATGATTCCAGCCGCCTTCTTCAACAGGTCGGACGCCGGAGGAGTCTTCATCACAAAGGTGAACGACCGGTCCTTGTAGACCGTAATGACCACCGGAATGATGCTGTCTCCCTCTTTTTGAGTTTTTGCATTGAACTGCTTGCAAAACTCCATAATATTGACGCCGTGCTGCCCCAGCGACGGTCCAACCGGGGGAGCGGGATTCGCTTTCCCTGCCGGAATCTGCAACTTGATCTGTGCCGATACTTCTTTCGCCATGTCCTACACTCCTACGCTACGTGCATTTGACCATCTCAGAGTTAAATCCGCTCCACTTGCATGAACCCAAGCTCCACCGGTGTCGAGCGCCCGAAAATGCTGACCAAGACCTTGAGCCGGCTATGGTCATGATCCACCTCTTCCACGATACCGTTAAATCCGAGAAACGGCCCATCGATGATCCGCACATTGTCCGTCTTGATAAACTTCACCTGCTCGCGCGGACCGGATGTACCCGCATCAACTTGCTTCAGCAGCGAATCCACTTCTTCCGTCGACAAGGGCATCGGCACCGCACCGCCGCCCACAAACCCTGTGACCTTCGGCGTCTCCTTGATCATCTGCAAGGTTTCATCGACGAGCGGCGATTCCAGCTCCACGATCACATACCCGGGGAAAAACTTCCGCCGGGAGGTTCGACGCTTGCCATCCTTGATCTCGATCACATCTTCCGTCGGCACGAGTACCTGCCCCAGCTTCTCGACCAATCCCATTTGGTTAGCGCGTTCGAGCAAGCTGGTTTTTACCCGCCCCTCAAATCCAGCGTAGGTATGAATGACGTACCAATTTTTTGCCATGCCCTACCCTCGGATCATTAATTGACTATGCGCCATGCAGCCGCTCTCACTCGCAGCCCACGCCTTACAAAATCTTGCTGACCGCCCACACGAGAAACGAGTCGATGAAGGAAAGATACAGCGACATGATGATGCAAAACACAATGACCACGGTCGTCGATCCGACCGTTTCCGCCCGAGTCGGGAACGACACCTTCTTCAGCTCCCCACTCACATCGCCGAAGAACTCCCTGATAGAATTCATCAATTTACGAAACATGCGCGCCTCACCTTCACCCTTATGAGAGGAACTGTGCCCCACCATACTCGGCCAACAGCCCCGCTCTCCACCCAGCCACCAAGATCGAGCCTGTCCCGTCCGCTACGTAGCGCTTGGCAGGGGCACTAGGATTTGAACCTAGACTCTCGGTTTTGGAGACCGATGTGCTACCATTGACACCATGCCCCTACGACAGCTGGTAACCTAGCCATTGCGCCGGCAACCTAGACTATTTCACTTCCTTATGGGCAATGTGCTTCCGACAGAACTTGCAGAACTTATTCCGTTCCAAACGATCCGGATCGTTCTTCTTGTTCTTCATCGTGGAATAATTCCGCTGCTTGCAGATCGTGCACGCTAAATCGATAATCTCTCGCATCTCAATACTCCAATGCTGTCATGCGACAGCAGTCATGTTTACGCCAGAATTTCGGTGACAACGCCGGAGCCCACGGTCTTGCCGCCCTCGCGCACCGCGAACCGCAACCCTTGATCCATCGCGATCGGGCTGATCAGCTCGCCCGTCACACTCACATTATCGCCCGGCATGACCATCTCTACGCCCGGATTCAACGTCATCACACCCGTGACATCGGTCGTCCGGAAGTAGAACTGCGGCCGGTAGCCGTTGAAAAACGGCGTGTGTCGTCCGCCCTCTTCCTTGGCCAGCACATAGATTTCCGCCTTGAACTTCGTGTGGGGCGTGATGCTCTTCGGCTTCGACAGCACCATCCCGCGCTCCACATCTTCCTTCTTCGTGCCGCGCAGCAAGACGCCGACGTTGTCGCCCGCCTGCCCTTCATCCAGCACCTTCCGGAACATTTCCACGCCCGTCACGATCGTGGCCTGGTTCGGCCGCAATCCGACGATTTCGATTTCATCCCCCACCTTCACGATCCCCCGCTCGATACGGCCCGTCACCACGGTTCCACGGCCGCTGATGGTGAACACGTCTTCGATCGGCATCAGAAACGGCTTATCGATCGGCCGCTCCGGCGTCGGCATGTAGGTATCGACTGCTTCCAACAAGGCCAGAATCGATGGCACGCCCAGCGGACCCTGATCCCCTTCCATCGCCTTCAAGGCCGAGCCATGAATGATGGGGGTCTTGTCGCCCGGGAAGCCGTACTTGGTCAGTAACTCGCGCACTTCGAGCTCGACGAGCTCCAAGAGCTCCTTGTCATCGATTTTATCCGCCTTGTTCAAGAACACGACGATATAGGGCACGCCCACCTGGCGAGCCAACAGAATGTGTTCTCGCGTCTGGGGCATCGGACCGTCCGCTGCGCTCACCACCAGGATGGCGCCGTCCATCTGCGCGGCTCCGGTGATCATGTTCTTGACATAGTCGGCGTGGCCCGGACAGTCCACGTGGGCATAGTGACGGTTGACCGTCTCGTATTCCACGTGACTGATAGCAATCGTCATAATCTTAGTGGCATCGCGACGGCCCTGGCTCTCGCTGGCCTTCGCCACTTCATCGTAGCTGATGAATTTGGCCATGCCCTTGTCCGCGCTGACCTTGGTCAAAGCCGCGGTCAACGTCGTCTTGCCATGGTCCACGTGCCCGATCGTCCCGATATTCATATGCGGCTTCCGCCGCTCATATTTCGCCTTCGCCATGCCTTACTCCCTTTCTGAAAATCACCAGAGGCACTATCCCGTCGCGCCGACATATTTCTCGCGCTTCAGGTCGAGCAAGCTCCGTTTGGAGCCCACGACGCGGATCGAACGCGTGACCTCGTCCTTACCAAGGACGTGCTCTACCAACTGAGCTACGTGGGCCAACACTCCATGCCTTTTTCCATCGCGTCCATCGTATTCGCTCCGAGTCGAGTCAGCTCGGGCTGGAGCGGGCGATGGGATTTGAACCCACGACAGCCAGCTTGGAAGGCTGGAACTCTACCACTGAGCTACGCCCGCCCCTCGTCTGCCTACACTCGAGGCCGCACAATCCCACACACCGCACTCAATCAAGCTTCCGGTCCCACAGGCCTACATGGTGGGCAGGCAAGGATTCGAACCTTGGAAGCCGATGGCAACAGATTTACAGTCTGCCCCCTTTGGCCACTTGGGTACCTGCCCAAAACGCCATGCACGATAAATCCATATGCGCAATGACCGACTTCTTTTTCATCGCATGATGAGGAAAGAAGAGTAAACCAATCCACGCACTTCTCCCCCCTCCTTGCAAATAAGGATTTAAGCGGGGAAATGCGTGCATGGCTTTTTTTAGGAAACACTGGATTCTATTGATCAAGTGCTCGGAAGTCAAGGGCTAAAACCAGAATTGTCTCGCTTCCATCCGACAACCTCTCACTCCTGACTTACGACAGAGTCATCCTACGCCAATCCCATTCAGCCACGAATATCTCAGATATATTTCATGGCGTTAGAGAAGGAGGGGCCTCGCCGTGGCATTGCCTCCGTCGCTCACCACCCTGCGTCGGCCAGGAAAATGCCTCGGTGGCGCGAATAAGAAGACCTGGGGGGAGCCCCATGACATCCTTCATAAGCACCACCGCCTCCAGAGCGGAGAGACGCGATGCGGCAGCCAGGTATCGTTTTTGAGTCACAACCCTCTCCTGAGGATCTTCCGGCTCGTAATACCCACGGAGAATCCCGCCTCTATCGGCAGCCCTAAGACGGCGGACCCATTCATCCTGGCTCTTCCCCGGCTTCTGAATCGATGGCCCTGCCACATTTTTCAATTCCAACTGGTTCCAGACCATCCACCCCACAAACACCGCCCAGGTTTCATTAAGGGCCTCCCAGGACTCACGTGCACTCAAAAACCGCTCCTCTGTTTCACCTTTCCGCTGCACGACCGGCGTGATCAGCACCGCACCGTAGTGGCAGTCCTGCTGCACCCTCGCAAACGCGAGTATTAAATCAGGCACCGCCCTAGCCCGCGCCTCAGCCGCTGTGACCAGGTAATCGATATAGGCGTGAAACAACTCATGATATAGCGTCTCGATCTCGGCATGAGTGAGTCGTCCGAGAGGACGCAACGTAGCGCCGGCCCCATTAAATGACAGGACGCGATTGAGCACCATCCGATGCTCGCCGAGATGATATTCGGCGGCATAGGTGCGCAAGTCATCGAACTCGAACTGGACGAACCCTGGAGGAATCTCGTGAAGAAACTTTGTCGGAAGACCTAGCGCCTGCGCCTCACCGAGCAACTGAGTCCACATCCGTCCGGCCAACAACGGACGCTCTTCCGACAGCCCAATAGCAGGAACAAAGAGCAAGCCCCCCACAAGAAATCCCATCGCAAATACTGTGCGCAACGCCTGCATCATGGGAGTGATCCACATTGACATTGAGAGGACTACGACAAGGGGAATCGGTCACACCTAGCGATGATCACGAGAATACCAGTCAGGCCGTTCGCCTTCTTCCATCAAGGCCAGCTGGTCCAGCAGCGCAGGCGACACAGGGTCCAAGAAGCGGGAGGGCTTCGACAGGACCATGCCGCTGCCCCGATCAAACACATTAATAGGATAAGTCAGATACAAATGGCGCTTGGCTCTCGTTACGGAAACATAAAACAGCCGCCGCTCTTCTTCAATCTCCTCATCTTCACCGAACGAATAGACCGAGGGAAACCGTCCATCCACGATCCAAATAACGAACACACATTGCCACTCCAGACCCTTAGCCGAATGGATCGTAGACAACACTAACCGTTCGGCATCGCGATCCGGCGTCTCAGCGCCGATAGCGTTTGCATCCGGCGGCTCCAGCGCCAGGTCAGATAGGAACGTCTCCAGCCCCTGATAACGTTCTGCGATCGTCTGCAAATGATCTAAATCCCTCATACGCTTAGGATAGTCGTCGTACTGAGTCTTGAAAATCGGTAGATAATACTCGGAAATCTGGCTCACCAAATGAGCCGGACTCACATCGCCGAGCCCCGCAAGACTTTCAAGCGTCAAACCTAAATCCTTCAGCGCCTTCCCTGGCCGCCCCGTCATCCCCAAAAGGGCCTGATAGGGATTAGGTGAATTCACGATCGCGGCCATGACGTCCTGGGCTTTTTTGGGTCCGACCCCTTCAATAAGCATCAGCACGCGCTGCCAGCTGACGGCATCCAAAGGATTGGCCACGACACGCAAGTGGGCCAACAGATCCTTCACATGAGCGGTCTCGACGAACTTGCCGCCGCCACGCTTGATAAAAGGCAAGCCATGACGCGAGAGCTCAATTTCGAGGTCGAATGAATGAAAGCTCGAACGGAACAGCACCGCCATTTCACTGAGCGGAACCCCTTCTTCCCGCAGCTCCAAAATCTTCTGCGCAATGAAGCGCGATTGGGCATTCTCTGCCCCAGCCTCCACTAAGGTCGGCAACGGCCCATCCAGCTTCCTCGTAAACAGGCGCTTGGTATACTTCTCCGTCGCCTCTTCGATAATGGCGTTCGCCAGATTCAAAATCGGCTGGGTGCTACGGTAGTTTTCTTCAAGCTTATAGATGACGGTGCCGGGGAACAGCGACGGGAAATCCATAATGTTCTTGAAGGTCGCGCCGCGGAACGCATAGATCGATTGCGAGTCATCGCCGACGACCATGACATTCTGATGGGTGGAAGCTAGATGTCTAATGACATCCGCCTGCAGGCGATTGGTATCCTGATACTCATCGACCAGAATGTAGCGATAGAGAGATGAGATCGTCCGCCGAACCGATTCATCCTCCATCAAGAGCTGCCGCAGCAACACCAGCAAATCGTCATAATCCACTAGCTTGTCCCGACGCTTCGCCGCCTGATAACCTTGCTGCAACTGCTCCAGCGCGTCTAAATGACTGGAAAAATGATCGAACTCTTCGACCACGATCTCCGCGAGCGGCCGCAACGTATTCTCAGACTTGCTGAACATCTCTGCGATCGTGCCCTTGCGGGGAAACCGCTTATCCTTTTCGTGCAAACTCAGCTGGGCCCGCACCAGGGCGATCAAGTCCTCGGCATCGCCTCGATCGAGAATCGTGAAGCCCGGCTCCAGTCCAATGGCCCGGCCATAGCGCCGGAGCAGCATATTGGCCACGGAGTGAAAGGTGCCGCCACGAACCTGCTGACTACGGACACCGATCAACTCACCGACCCGTTCGAGCATCTCCTGCGAGGATTTTCTCGTAAAAGTCAGCAAGAGAATATGGGATGGATCGATCCCCGAGTCGATCAAATAGGCCACGCGATAGACCAGAGTCCTGGTCTTGCCGCTCCCGGCTCCGGCGATGACCAAGGCAGGCCCTTCGCCCGCGACCACAGCCGCAAGCTGTTGCGCGTTCAGCGCCACCGAATAGTCAATGGACAGGGCGGGAGCTGACCCCTGGTCCGGCGACCGTTTCAATACATAGGGAGTGCTGTCTCGATTCATGGATGCGCTCGTGAGGTGGTCGGGCTGTATAGCACACTGTGGTAGCTCTTTCAAACGAACCAACCAGTCCCAGCAACAGTTCACCAACCTACCAACTGACTTGCAGGATGCTCAAAAAGACTATCCAGCAAGGCCGCAGCAAGTAAGAACCCTCAACGTACCTTTTAGGGTATGTTGAGGGCCAGAACGAGGTGAGAACGATGCTGGCGGACTTTTTCAGCATTCTGCCATACAGACAACTCTTGGAGAGCGAGCAGCAACCTGTATATAATGGTGCTTCTTTTTTACGAGGTGATTGTGGGAACGTCAAAAAATCCATACAGCGAAGAGCTCCGTGGGATCGCCGAATTGATCCTGGCCGTCGCAGGCGAATCCGTGACCGTCATGAAACGTAATGCCCCCGAGCGGGCCTTGAAATTGAAGCGCCACGAGGAATGGGAAATCTATCTTGAGTTTCTCAAAGTCATGTTCAATCTCACCGACCGGCTTTCCATCTTGTTCTTGCCGATCAAAGAGCAGCCTCAGTTCATGGATAGTCTTGAAGACGCAGTCAGCCTGCAATTAAAAAACGTGCTCGAACCGGCATTTGGCAGCGGCGCCGACCAAACAGAAATCATGCTCACCGTCGGTGCGGCGGTCGCGGAAAGCCGGCAGGCCTATGAGCGCTATCGCTTCCTGGTCACCGAGAGTAATCCTACGAAGGATGAGATGCTGAAAGACTTTGGCCGACGAGTCGCCGAAGCGATGGGCATCGCGGGAAACGCGCAGGTCTCTTCCGCCGCCACGCTCTGCGCGAACGCCGTGATTCCGGCCATCAAGGCGATCTTAGCCGGAGACGCGCCGCCAACCACCGCCGAAGCCGCCAGCCCATCGATCGTGGCAGCAGCCCAAGCTGCCCTACCAGAGCCCCAGGGGCCAACAGGGACGGAGATCAAGCTCGTCAGCGTCATGTCGACTATCACAGGGGAAGAAGTCGAAACTCGCTGGGGCCTCCACCCGCGATTTCGGCAGGATCTCCCTTCTGATGATGCGCAGCAACTCACCAAGCTCATGAATCGAGTGGCGAAAGTTCTGGGCGAACGCTACGCCTCCGTGGCCTTCTCCGACGAATGGACGTCCTGGCATAAAGCCGGTCACGCCTAATCGTTCTCGCCAATCGAACGTGGCGATCCTCTCAGGATAGTGCAGACTCCATATCGGCAATCGGGAGGTGCAGTGGACATTCCGCAGACAACAGCCGATGGGCCGAAGGGCATCCCAGCCGGGCTTTCGCGCCTGCTGGAATTGGCCCACAACCTCTGGTGGAGTTGGACCCCGGAAGCCCGCGGGCTGTTCCAATACATCAATCCGACCCTCTGGATCTTGACGCATCACAACCCGCGCTTCCCCCTGGAAGCGAGCGGCACGAGCGGACAAAAAGCCGCGCTCAACGGCGTCATCAACCTCAGCGTCCTCGATGGCTGGTGGAAAGAAGGCTACAACGGAGCCAACGGATGGGGCATTGAACCCTTAACCGGAAACCAAGACCTCCAGGCGCAAGACCAGCATGATGCGGACCAGCTCTACCGCATGTTGGAACAAGAGGCCATTCCCCTCTTCTATCAACGAGACATGGATGGCACACCCCGCGGCTGGATGCAGCTGGTCAAGGAAAGTATCCGGACCAACGCGCCGCGCTTCTGCACGAAACGCATGGTCAAAGAATACGTCGACCATCTCTATGCGCCGGCTATGGTGCGGACCCCCTGACATGATAACTAACCGGCACGCCAAACAGGCGCAGCACCCCGCTCTCAACACCATTGCGACGGGGCTCTATCTGCTCGGGGGGCTCATCTTCAGCACGAGCATCGTAGCCCTGGCCTCAGCGAACACAGGCACGCCACCCGGCAACTCAACCATTGAGCGTGAGGCGACAGACGCCTTCAACCATGCCAACTACGACCGGGTCTTGAAACTCTGGCAATCGATCCCGCCACAGGGCACCCCCTCAAATCCGCTGATACGCCTCGCCTTCCACAGTTCCCTGAAGCTGGGACGGCCAGAAGAAGCCTTCACCCTCTATCAACGGTTAGTGCCAACCGACAGGCAGGATGACCCGACTCTCCTACGGCCCCTTGCCCTCAGTTTTGTGACCAGCCATGTCCGCGACTCACAGGAATATGTTCGGATCGCGGCCTACACAGTACTGGCTGAGCTCGGCCTCCCAGAAACACAAGCCATCCTGGAAGACGGCTTACTCGACAGCTCCGTCCTGGTGCGGGCTCGCGCCGCCAAAGCAATCGGCAAAGCCGGACTTGCAAGCAAATCAGGCCCCTTGCTCCGAGCGCTCAACGACGTGACGTCGACCGTACGAATTGCCGCCATGACCGCGCTGAGCGAGGCCAAGGTCACAGCCATCATGCCCCAGCTCATCGCCATCGCCAGGACTGATGACGGGCCGGAAGCCGTGTTCGCCTATGCTGCGCTCTACCGGCTGGGCAAACACGACATGCTAACCGACCTCACCGGCGCGGCAACGTTACCGGACGCTGATATCCGGATGGCGGCCTTGGGAATGTTGGGGCAGCTCAAACGGCCCTCAAGCCTATCGGTCCTAAGCCAAGGCGTCTACGATCCGGAGCCCTCGGTCCGCGCTTTCGCCGCCGGAGCATTGGGAGACTATGGACAAGCAGGCGGAGTCGCACCCCTCACTCATGCATTGAGCGATGAAGCCAGCAGGGTCCGCGCCGTCGCAGCCGCAAGTCTTGGCAAGCTGGGCATTCGAGAGAACCGGCCGTTGTTACAAACCCTAACACGCGACGCTAACATGCAGGTGCGGGCCAGTGCCGTGGAAGGGCTGCTCAGGCTAGGCGACACATCGGCGGTCTTGCTCGCTGCAGACTTGGCCAGACACCCAGACCCCTCGATCCGTGCCGCGGCAGCCCATGCCCTAGCCGCCACCTCCGACAAGCAAGCCGTCGTGGTCCTACAGGCACTGCTGCAAGACCAGCAGCCCCAACCTAGGCTCTTGGCGATAAAAGCCCTGGGCAAGAGCGCCGCCCCTGTGATGCCGTTGCTCAAAAAAGGATTACAAGACTCGGACGTCGCCATTCGTCTGGCGGCTGCTGGCAGCCTGCTCCAACAGCTCCGCCGTCCCGCAATCGCCCTCAAAGCCCATTAACCGAAAGGACCACGTGATGTTGAAACTTCTCGGAGCCTTCATCATGGCCGCCACGTTGTTTGGCCTCGGATTCTATCTCGGCCAACGTCCGGTCGGCACGTTGCAACACAAGGTCTTGGACCTTCAGCGTTCAATCACAACCCTGTCCAGGAATATTTACGACACCACGATGGGAGACCTTCGCAAGCGGCAAGCCCTGATCGACGGGAAATCACGGGTCGTCCAAGCAAAATCAGAACTCTTGGAAAAAAACTTCGGAGAAGCCGCCAAGCAATTAGGCGCGGCGGCGGACACGCTGGAGGAGGCGACCGCTGACGCCAAACATGACGAAACGAACCTCCCCCTGAAATCGCTCGCGGGGAAGATCCGGGAAATCAAGCGGGAAATGTCGATGAGGAAACTGGTGTCGATGAAAAAGATCGACGAGATTGAACGAGAGATCGACCGGCAGATAAATCGCTAACTGCTAAGCCTTGGCGGTCTGCTTCTTCCACTTCGCTAAGATCCGCTCCACCCGCATCCGCACCACCATGTCCGGATCTTTCATCAACGGCTTAATCGCATCACGGCCCCGATCATCGCCGATCACCTCAAGCGCCGCCGCTGCAGTCAAACGGGTAAACCAATCTTTGTCAGTGAGCATGCCAATAAGGGGATCGATTGCCTCGGCACTCTTGATCCGGCCCAGGGCCATGATGGCCTGCTTCTGGACCATCTCATCTTTGTCCTTGAGCGCGACGACCAGACGAGAGACCGACGGAGCGCCAAGCTCGACAAGGGCATTGGTCGCATCGTCTTTGAACTCGTCATTTTTCAGCTGCAGCATCAAGGGATCGAGGACGCGCTCATCGCGAATCTTCCCGAGCGCCGTGATCACGTATTTCCGCACGTCCCAATCGCGAAGCAACCTGATCAACAGTTCGACAGCGGGAGAACCGATTTGACCTAGCCCCTCGATCGCCACGTCTCTGACTTGCCAGTCACCGTCGCGTAAGGCACTGCACAACGGCGCCACACAACGGTCATCACCCATTTCACCGAGCGTGATGGCCGCCTCACGTCGCACGACCCAATCAGGATCCTTGAGCAGATCGATCTGGATCTCGATCTCATCTTTGACCTTTTCTTCTTCAAGAACGACCTCTTCCGTCAGTTGCGCCGTCGGCACACCCGTAGCCGGAGACTCGCCGGTAAAATCAGCCGCCACCTGATCGGTCAATTCGTCGCTCACCGTCTCTGCAACGGTTGGCGTCGCCTGCTCTTCTTTAGATCCCGCTTGTTCCATTGGCACTACCTTAATAATTCACTCGCCCGTCAACGATCTTGCCGCAGTGCCTACTTCTTTGCGGCCGTTTTCTTGCTCGCAGAGTTCTTCTTGCGTAACACGACTGTCCGCCGCTTCCGTTGTGTCCGCCGCAGCCGCTTCTTCAGCGAACGCAACGCGTCATCCACCTTAGGATCCTTGTGGCCGGCCAACTTCTCCGCCACCTTTTTTTTCAATCTGGTTTCGTCCGATTCACTCGCCGTTGTTTTCGCCATCCGGATTCGGGCCTCCCTGTATACCTAATTAATCTGATGCTCTCTCGGATCCCATCGGGAGCTGGCAGTCTAGTGGAGCGCTTCGCGCCCTGTCAACCGGCGGCTACGCAAAGACGCGAACGCGCTAGGCGAAAACGACCGTCGACACTTCGACATGATCGATATGAGGCTGCCTGCATCCCCGTCAATTGCCGGCCCCTCCGCGAAACCCAGACATCGCCATGCAACAGCCGAGCGGGACAGGCCAATAACGGAGTCGTCCGTCCCCACGTGATGGGGCTAATCAACTGGAGAGGAAGCTGGCGGGCGATCCGGGGAACCCTACTGAAGCTGAATCCGACGGGCAAAGACCCCGGCCCGCTGCTTCACATAGGTCAGCTTCACCATATCACCCACTCTAATAGTCTGCATGGTGATCTGTTTCCACTTTCGGGTGATCCTGGTTTGCGCTGTGACCTTGGCCCCCACCGTCATATCGTTGTATTTTGACAGGGGGGTCTTGACGACAATCATATGGGGAGTTTGGTCCAGATTGACCGCCACCACCTGCCCGTGGACCCGGTAGGTCCGCTCACTGGCGGCAGCAGGGCTTGGCACAATAGACAACAGGCCCAGCAACGCAGCGACTGCGAATGGTACCTGCCACTGTTGACGCACTCTGGTCACGATGATCGGTTCCCCCCTGCAAGCCAGGTCAGACGAGGCTAGACACTAACAGGACGAGGAAAACCTGTAAAGCGGCCCGAAGCAGACACACAATATTGACTGCCCCAACCCGACTGCGTAAGATGCCCACCTGTTGCCAGTCAGGGTGCAATGACCAACCCGCCGGCAGTGTTCTCCAAACTCCACGATCCACTCAGCGCCTATGATTGAAGTCCAACAGATTACGAAGCGGTATGCCCACCATACCGCCATCGATCGCGTGAGCTTCTCCGTCGCCAAAGGCGAGGTCCTGGCCTTCCTGGGCCCGAACGGGGCTGGCAAAACAACCACCATGCGTATCCTGAGCTGCTTCATGCCGGCCACCGAAGGCAAGGCAGTGGTGGCAGGGTTCGATTGTGCGGACCAGCCGCTTGAGGTGAAACGCCGGATCGGCTACCTGCCAGAGACTCCGCCCGTCTATCTGGAACTGACGGTCACGGAATATCTTCAATTCGTGGGTCGCCTCCGCGGTCTCAGCGGAAAGATGCTCACCTCATCTATGCAACGTGAAATCGAACGGCTCGGCCTTGGCACAATCCAACATCGGCTCATCGGGAACCTCTCCCGCGGCTATCGCCAGCGAGTCGGCTTGGCCCAAGCCCTGCTGCACGACCCCCAAGTCTTAATCTTGGATGAACCGACCGTCGGACTCGACCCGAAACAAATTATCGAAATCCGGGAATTGATCAAAAACCTGGCTGGCTCCCATTCCGTCATTCTGAGCACTCACATTCTTCCCGAAGCCACCGCCGTCTGCCAACGTGTCGTCATCATCAGCGGTGGACGCATCGTGGCAGAGGATACGCCGGAGCAACTCGCCGCGCGCCTGCGCCAGTCCGAAAAGATCTCCCTGACCCTCAAATCTCCTGCCCCGGATACAGACCGCCTCTTAAAATCGGTACAGGGGGTCCAGAACGTCTTCACCAGCGGCGCCCCCGGCACGTTCTTGCTGGAATGTGAACTCGGCCGGGACGCAAGGGAAGAGGTGGCCCGCCTGGCGGTCACTAGCGGATGGGGGCTGCTTGAGCTAAAAGCCATTTCCATGACCCTAGAGGATGTGTTCCTCCACCTGACCAGAACCGAGGAAGGCCTCGCGCAAGGGGCCGTGGCCGCCACGGCAGAACCGGCAGACCAGCCAGCATGACGCCAGTCCAAGCTATCATCGCCAAAGAGCTGCGCTCCTACTTCGTGTCGCCAGTCGTCTATGTGGTAGGATCCATGTTCCTCTTGATCGTGGGACTGCTCGCCTACCTCTACGTGGTCTTTGCCGGAGCCCAGGCGATTCAACTGATGCAGATGCAGGGAAGCGCCCAGATCAATCTGAACGATCTGGTCTTCCGAAATCTCTTTTCCAGCATGCGATTCATTCTCTTGATCATCCTGCCGATCCTGACGATGAGGCTTTTCGCCGAAGAGCGCAAACTCCGCACCTTTGAATTCTTATTGACCTCTCCCATCGGGATCAACGAAATCGTGGCGGGCAAGTTCATGAGCGTCTTGCTCGTCTTTCTGGGTCTCCTCGGGCTAACCGGCTTCTTGCCGCTCGTACTCGCCCTCTTCAGCGACTTCAATTGGTACCCGGTATTGACCAGCTACCTGGGGCTGATCCTCCTCGGCGCCCTCTTTCTCTCCGTCGGCGTCCTGGCTTCGGCCTTGACCGAAAACCAAATCGTCGCGGCCTTTGTGAGCTTCGGCCTCCTGCTGGTCCTCTGGCTCCTCGCAGACGTCGGCTCGCTGCTCGGAGATACGGCCATCGGACAGGCCATCTCTTACCTATCATTCATAGAGCATTACGACCACCTGGTGCGTGGAATGGTCGATACGAAAGACCTCACATACTTTGTGAGCGGACTAGCGTTAATGCTCTTTTTATCCCATCGAGTCGTGGACTCGAACAGGTGGAAATAAATATGAAAACGATTCCACTGGGGGTAGTCGGCATGGCCCTGGCCCTGGCAGGAGCAGTCGGCTACAGCCTCGCCCCGACAAAGCTCTGGCTGGTCACCCTCATGGAAGGGGCCGCCCTCCTTTGCCTCCTCCTCTTTGCAATCGTCCATTTCAGCCAACTGAAAGCCTTCTCCTCTCGCCGCTCCACTCGTATGGGGGCCAACAGCCTGCTGATGATCCTCCTCTTCGTTAGCATTCTTGCCATCGTCAATTTCCTCGCAGCCCGCCATTCCATCCGGTGGGACCTGTCGGAGAACCAGAACTTCTCCCTCGCGCCGCAAACCAATCGCGTGCTGCGAAACCTCCCGCGCGAAGTGCTCGTCACCGTCTTCACCAGAGAAAAAGACCCGGGCTACCAGTCCTATAAAGAACGGCTCGATAGTTATCGGCAAGCCAGCCCGAAGATAACCGTAGAGTTTGTCGATCCGGAACGGCAGCCGAAAATCGCCCAGAACTACGGCATCAACAGAACCGACACGGCCGTATTCGAAAGCGCCGGCCACACAGTCCGCGTCACCTCACCCTCGGAAGTCGAATTGACCGGAGCCCTGATCCGCGTGACCCAAGATAGGCAAAAGCAGGTGCTCTTTCTTGAAGGTCATGGGGAGCCAAGCCTCGAGGATCGGGAGCGAACAGGCCTCTCTGTCGCCAAAGACATCCTGCTCAAGCAGGGGTACAACGTCGGCACGCTCAGCCTGCTCAAAGAAGCAGCCGTGCCGGACCAGACGGCCATCCTGGTCGTAGCAGGCCCCCGCCGCCCTGTGACCACCGAAGAACAAGAACGGATTCACACCTATGTGGAGAAGGGCGGCCATCTCTTATTGCTGATCGACCCAGATACGCAAGCAGGCCTCAATCCTCTACTGACCCAATGGGGCCTGGGAGTCGGCCCGGGAGTCCTGGTCGATCTTCAAGATCGATTGGCCCAAGGCGACCTGACTTCCCTCTTGGTCCGCACGTTCACGGAACATGAGATTACGCAGGACCTCTCTGCCGCCGTGCTCTTTCCCCTCGCGCGCCATATCACCTTCGACGAACAAACAGGCAAGGCCTGGGACTATGTGCCCCTCGCCAGAACCTCGCCCAACAGCTGGGCGGAGACCGACATCAAGGGCCGCGTCGTTAACCTCGATGAGAAGGAAGATATCAAGGGCCCTCTGCCGATGGCCGCAGCCATTTCGCCCAAGGTGCCGCCGGAAGAAGGCAAGCCCAGGCCGGCCGTCGTGGTCATCGGCAACTCCACCTTCGCCACCAATGCCTTCATGAACTTTCCCGGCAACAGCGACTTTTTCCTCCACACGGCCGCCTGGCTCGCGGAGGAACGGAATATGATGTCGCTCGTCCCGAAGGATTCCGCGCTCCGACCCTTTACCCCGAATCCCTTACAAGAGCGGGCGCTGCTGTATCTCCAGGTCATTCTCCTGCCGGTTGCCATGTTTGTCGCCGGCATCCTGGTCTGGCGCAAGCGCCGATGCCTATAGATTCATGCGTTACTGGCCCACCATCCTCATGGCACTCCTCCTGGCCGGACTCGGCCTCTACCTCTACACCGTCGAACTACCGCAGCACGAATCGCAGGAACGACATGACAGCGCCGAGAAAAAAGTCCTGCTCTTCGACCAGCAAGCCCTCACCGGGCTCATCGTCAAGACCGACCAGCAGGAACTCGTCTTCGCTCGAACTCCTGAAAAGGGATGGATGCTCACTGCGCCCCTCCATACAGACGCAGACCAGCGGGAGGTTCAGAATCTGATCCGGGCTCTAGTCACAGGCGCCGTCGCCCGCGTCGTCGAAAATCAGCCGGCCAATCTCACTCCCTTTGGACTCGACAACCCGATGACCACCGTCACCGTCCTGGCCGGCGCCGCACGCGAGATCTTCTCCATCGGGGATAGCGGCCCCCTCTCCTCCACCCTCTATGTCCTCCGTGCATCGGACCACCTGGTCCTGCTGACGAACCTGGCTCCCAAAGACTTTCTGAACAAGACCTTGATGACCTTTCGCCGCAAAGACCTCCTGCGCGTGGCGCAAAGCGAAGTCGAACGGATCCGCCTGACCTATCCCACGACCGAAATCGTACTCTATCAAAGCGCAGAGAAACCCAAGAGCAAATGGAAAGTTCGCTACCCGCTCGAAGGGGAAGCGGATCAAACGGAAGTGCGAACCCTGCTGTTCCGGCTCGAAGACTTAAAAGCCATGGCCATCATTGATCCGGGCCACGAGCGAGACACCCTAGCCCAAAAACTCACCGTGCCGAAAGTGAAAGTTACCATCCATACGTCCGACGGCGACCAGACGGTCAAGCTCTATCAGCCGGATGAGACCAGCGGCGAAGCCTTTGCGGAAACGAGTCCCGCCGGCCCGCTCTATCGCATCAATCCCACCGCAATCAGGGACCTGACCAAGAAACTTTTTTCATTCCAAGACAAGCGGCTACTCGGCATCGATTACACCGATATCGCCATGCTCTCCGTCACCACACCGATTGAACACTATGTATTGATCAATCAACAGAACGAATGGGTACTGGAAGATCAGCCGACCAAAACATTGAACCAACAGGCCGTCGACTTATTTGTTAGCCGTGTCGCCAATGTTCCGGCTGAAGAACGGGTAATCAAGCAGGGACACCCCTTGGCGCCGTACGGCCTGGTAGCACCGGCGGCAGAATTTATTGCCACAGGGAAAGACGGAAAAATTGCAGGGAAACTCTCCATCGGCAGTCATGCCAACGGGCTGGCCTACGCAACGGGGCAGCGGATCCCTGGCATCTTCCAGATTCGCGCCGACCTTTTCACCCAGATCCCTGCAAAAAAAGACCTTCTGGCTACCTCATCAGAGAAAACATCCCCTTCCCATTAGCAGCAGCACAGGATCGCGCCCTAATACTGAAGCCCCTCCCGCTCGATGCACGCCCGCTCATCTGTGTTACCCCAGAGAGGCAGCCTGCTCAACAATCGTGATTAGGACCAGAATGAGCGCCTCCGAACTTGAAGTAATTTCTTAGCACAACGAATGAAAGTGCAGAACAGATTGTGTATAATTCGCTTTGTGTCCCCGTAGCTCATCTGGATAGAGCGCTGGTTTCCTAAACCGGAGGCAATCCGTTCAAGTCGGATCGGGGACACCAAACCTCTCCCTGCTTCACGCGTCTGACTCACCTTGTTCTGACCGATCACGCATCGTGCGTCACGATTTCCGTGTCGTTGCCCTGAATCTGTCTTGGCCCAGAGGCTTCCGCATTGACAGAAACGCCTACCATCCGCTACCGTACCTTGGAATGTCCTAGCCCTACTGAGCCCGGTACTATTTAAGCTCCAGTGGACGGCGGGGGGTATGTCAAATCGGGCCTACATACTAATCGATGTCCTCCCAGGACGGACGAGCGATGTAGTCAAGGTTCTCCCCGACATCCCGAAGATCACGACCGTCGACAGCTGTTGGGAGAAACCGGATATCATTATCGTAGTGGAAGCCCAGAACCAGGATGCGCTGACTCAGCTGGTGCTGAGCCGAGTTCACGAAATCGATGGTGTGGCGAAGACCCATATCCATCTCGTCTATCGCTTGAAGGACAATACCGCCGCATGATCCACAGGCTTTACCTCCTCAGCTTCGCCATCCTGATCACCTGGATCCCCGCCTGCGCCGCCCCTCCTATCCCTCATGAGCCAGACCGAGTCGACGTCACGCTCCACGCTTCGGCCGACCTGGTGACAACCGCCGTCGTGCAGATCCTGACCGAAGGAGGCTACTCCGTCGACCGGACGGATGACCAGAACCTGACGATCGGCTACCGTCAAGAAATCAGCGGCCCCTGGGACTGGTTGCTCCGTTGGCGTTTAGGAACAAGCCGAAGCCGCGTAGAAGTCATGGTGACGCCAACATCGGAGTCCAGCAGCAGGCTACGCATGAATGTCTTGTATGAAGGCAAAGACGGGCTATTCACCCAATGGGAAGATTCACCGACCGCACAACCGCAAAGCGCACAGAATCAATTACGATTGATCAAGAACGCGCTCCAACTGCTCTAGCAGGATGCTCATCCTGGCTGCTACTCTTTTTCTCCGCTCTCAGGATCGTCGCCAAGATCTAACCCAAACCGTTCAGCCATCCGATAGAGAGTCCGGCGGTCGATACCGAGCACCTTGGCGGCTTTGACTTTGTTCCCCTTGGTTTTCTTCAGGATGCGGACGAGATGGCGCTTCTCGACCTCTTCCAAGGTCAGCCCCTCCTCATCGCCTTGACTCAACAATCCGGCTGCCTCATGAGATGCCGGCAGGCTCTGACGCAACGTAGCAGGCAAATCATCCGGCGTGAGCAACGGACCGTGACTGAGCGACACGGCCCGCTCAATGGCATTTTCCAACTCACGCACATTGCCGGGCCACCGGTACTGCGTCAACAGCGCCAGCGTTTCAGGTAATACCCCCCGCACCGCATGCGCCGCGCCCATCGCGCATTTCTGCAAGAAGTGATGCACCAGCATCGGGATATCCTCCCGCCGTTCCACCAACGACGGCAAGGTGATCCGCACGACATTGAGCCGATAAAACAAATCGTCTCGGAACTTCCCTTCCTTGACCAACTGCTCCAGATCCCGATTCGTCGCCGTAATGACCCGGACGTCGATCTTCACCGAGGTCGTGCTGCCGACACGGCGGACTACGTGGTCCTGCATCACCCGCACCAACTTCACTTGCAAAGCCTGCCCCATATCGCCGATTTCGTCGAGAAACAGCGTACCCCCGTTCGCCGCTTCAAACAGGCCGACCTTGTTCCCCACCGCGCCGGTAAAGGCTCCCTTCTCATAGCCGAACATTTCCGATTCCAGCAGCGTGTCCGGCAGGGCCCCGCAATTTACCGGAATGAACGGCTTGTCCCGGCGAGGCCCATTCGCATGAATCGCCCGCGCGATCAGTTCCTTGCCGGTCCCGCTTTCCCCCTGGAGCAGTACCGTGCTCTTGCTCTCGGTTACCCGGGCCACCAGCTTATAGACCTCCAGCATAGAGGGGCTGCTCCCAACCAAGGGAGACCATTCATCTTTGCTCTTCAGCTCTTCGCGGAACCGCGCATTTTGCCGCACGAGCCGGCAATGGTCGAGGCTCCGCTTAACCACCAGCTTGATATCTTCTTTCTTGAAGGGCTTGGCGATATAGTCGTAGGCCCCCTGCTTAATCGCTTCGATCGCGCCATCAAGAGAACCGAACGCGGTCAGCACCACGACCGCCGTATCGGGACTCATACGTTTGAACTCACGCAAGACGGTCAAGCCATCGACCGCGCCCATGCGGATATCTGTCAACACGAGATCGACGCGCCCCTGATGCCCCCGCGCGATGATCTCTTCTCCGCTGGCGAAGGCTTCCACTGCATAGCCTTCCTTTTTCAAGGCATCCGCTAGCAGTTCGCGCGCCACCGCATCGTCATCGGCTACCAAAATATTCCCTGGCTGCATCAGTTCCTCTCTGTCGGGCAAACCGGCTCGGCGGTCAGTCCTGGCAGGGTGATGGTGACGGTAGTGCCACGCCCTATCTTGCTCTCGAGCACTAGACTGCCTCCATGAGCCAGTACCGTTTCGCGGCTCAAGAATAGACCCAATCCTGTCCCCTTGCCAACAGCTTTGGTCGTAAAAAACGGCTCAAAGGCTTTTTCCATATCGACCTCTGGTATGCCGCAGCCCGTGTCCCTCACCGCAACCGTCATCACCAGATGCGACATCGACTGGGCCACCCGCCGGCCCCGGTCGAGCTCCTCCGGTGAGGCAGCATGGGCTCCAACGACCACCCACACCGATCCATATTGGGGCGTGGCCGCTAAGGCATTAGCTAGCAAATTGACCATCACTTGGTGCATCTTCTCCGCATCGGCCCAAACAAGCGGAAGGTCTCCAGGGATTTCAACCGCCAACGAAATCTCTTTCGCATGAAAGGCCGGCTCCATGAGCGCGGCCGCAGGACTGATCACCTGTTCCACCTGCAACCATTTCGGCTCAGGCTGGCGCTGTCTGGTGGAGGACAATAAATCCTGAATGATCCGAACGACCCGCGTGAGCTGCTCATCGATGACCGTCACCCGCTTCCTCATCTCAAGCGTCACACCAGGCTCTTCGGCCAAGGCTTGCACATGCCAGGCGATCGAATGTAGCGGCGTGCCGACCTCATGCGCGACGGAAGCCACCAACTGCCCCACCGCCGCCAGCCGCTCAGAACGATTCAGCTGGTCTTTGGCATCGACCAATTGTGTATTGGTCTTCAAAAGATTTTCCCTTTCTATGGCGAGCGCTGCGCGCGCCGCCTCTTCTCGCGCCTTACGCTCTTCCCATGTCATGCCGATATAGGCCACGACCAATAAGACCCCTGCCACCACACTGCGATTGATTACCGCCGCCTGAAACCGCCCCGGCTTGGTCGGCTGCAACAGGCTTATATACGTCGCCACGACACAGGCTAGCGCCGTAACCAGCATCAGTCCACGATGACGCACCGTCGCAACCAATAAAATCGGCAGCACAAAACCATAGGCTGCAACGATGTTCGCCGGAGCGGCCATTTCAAGAATGACGATCGCTACGAACACCGCGGCCGCGATCGCCAGTGCAATACGATTTTGTTTCAACATGAAAATGGGGTGGGGCCTAAGCTTCTTCATATCAGGCATCATTTCCTGCACGAAAGAGAGTCTGAGTGAAGGCCTTCGGCCTGTCAAGCTATCCCATTGTTCTTACGGATGAATTCTCGACAGTCTCTCCATATTTCCAGCAATATGAGGCTATACTGGATCAGCGTCAGGACCTACGAATGATTCCGGTACCGACGAACCGAAAATTTAGCGTATTACAGGAAAGGGGAAAGAAGGGAGGAGTAAGCTACTGGATGCCGGCTTGGCGCTGAAGCCACCGGACATACTGCACGATCTGATCGACGTCCTCAGGCGTGACGCCTTCGATTTTCGGCATGTTGCCGAATTCCCAATGGTGCGCCTTCACTCCGTTGGCCGTGGCCCGTTGAAATGCGGCATCGCCATGATGGTTCGGCTCATAGATCTTATGCACCAGTGGAGGTCCGTGGCCGGTTCCCGCCGCCTGGCTTCCGTGGCAGGCTGCGCAGTTGGCGGTGAATTTCGCTTCGCCGGCTTGCAGCTCAGCCGGCGAAGGACCGCCTCCAGCGGCTTGTTTCGGCTGCGAGGAATCGCAAGCCACGAAGAGGCCCAACACCAACACCCATATGCCGATCTGGGAGCGTGAGGTCATGAGGGATACCATAGAATCACGGCTGCTGGCCCGGCCCCTTCTGCTGTTCAAACTGGTCACGTAACATCTGTTGCGTACGCCGGAGCGTAGCCCTGCGATAGAGACGGGCGCCGATCGGCACCAACACGATCAAGCCGATCGTGAGATACATGAAAAATTCTTCCGGCGACATGAGACCACCCCTTGCTGGCCATGATACGTGTGACGTCCCACGTATCAAGGGTTATAGCGCATACGAAACAGGATCTACAACCCCGACCTTCCCAAACCCCTCCCGTCGAATCACGCAACTGTCGCAGTGCCCGCAAGCCTGCTCCCCCACGGGATCGTAACAACTATGGGTCAGATGAAACGGCACGTGAAGCGCAATTCCTCGCCGGATGATGTCCGCTTTCGTGAGCATCAGCAAGGGGGCCTTCACACGTAGCGGAATCCCTGCGATGCCCGCCTTCGTGCCTTCCTTCATCGCTGTTTCAAAGGCGCGGATGAATTCAGGCCGGCAGTCCGGATAGCCGGAATAGTCGAGCACATTCGCCCCAAAGTAGATGAACGAGGCCCCCACCACCTCCGCATGAGCCGCCGCAATCGACAGGAAGATAAGATTCCGTCCCGGCACATAGGTGATTGGAATGCCCTGGCTCCGCTCATGGCCTGCTCGATCTTTTGGCACGGCCGCCCATCCGGTCAGCGCAGACCCGCCGATGGCCCGAAGGTCCAACTCCATTACCAGATGATTCACGACACCGAGGGCCGCGGCAACCTGCCTGGCCCGCTCCACTTCCACTGCATGACGCTGGCCATAGGCCATAGTGAGAAAGAAGAGCTCACAGCCCTCCTCCTTGGCAATTGCCGCCGTGACGGTGGAATCAAGCCCTCCGCTTGCCAAGATGACGGCTCGATTGCTGGCTGACTTCATAACACCCATTTCTACGGACGACACAGGACCTCCAGCGAGGTCGCAACACGCGAGCCTCGCCTTACACGGAACAATCCTAGAGCATGGTTAACGGATGCGGGCCACGAAAGGCGGGAGATCTCGGATCGCACGTGACACCACTAATCGCGATCTTCTTCTCGCTCGATTTTTTCCAGCAACTCTTCTTTCGACTGGCATTCGACGCAGAGCTTGGCAAACGGCACAGCTTCCAGCCTCCGCTCGCTGATCTCGACGCCGCATTCCGCGCAAATCCCGTAGGTGCCCTCGGTGAGCCTCGTTAAGGCCTCATCAATGGCCTGCCGGCGGCGGTTGCGCATTTCCATAAGGGAAATGCCTAATTCGCGATCGAGATCCATGAGGGCTTGGTCGCCGACATCGCGCGCGGATTCAAGGCGGCGCTGCTTATCCTCGATGAGGGATTTCCCCAGGCTTCCTTCGATCTCTTTGATAATTTCCTGACGCTTGCGCATCAGCATCTGCTGAAGCACTTCGCGCCGGTGCTCCCGGTCCTCGCGCTCTTTCGCCGATTCTTTGGGTCTGGCGGCCAAGGGAGACACGGCCATGCTGATCGGCTTTTGAACCCTAACAACTTCGGCAAGCTTCGGCTTGCTCACAGGCATGGCTCTCTTTATTGTTTTTACAGTCTTTGCTGGCGCCTTGGCCTTCGCCACTGCTTTCTTCTTGGCGGGCGTTTTTGTTGCCATGGCAGATCCTACTCCTGTGATCAACGTCGAATAGCCGAATAAATTTCGGCAGTCATAGCACGGCGCATGGTCTTTGACAAGAGATTCAGCGGAAGGATCAAACGCCCCTAGGGGTAAAATATAGTTGAATGCACGGGGTAGCTGGCCAGTTTGTCGCGCCCCTTCAGGCCCTGAATTTCTACCAGGAAATCGAGTCCAACGATCTCGCCACCCACCTGGCGAACGAGGGACACCGTCGCAGCCGCCGTGCCCCCTGTGGCCAGCAAATCATCCACGATCAACACCCGTTCCCCTTCGGCAATCGCATCGCGGTGGATAGCCAGAGAGTTCGATCCATATTCCAAGCTATACTTGACCTCAAAACAGTCAGCGGGCAACTTGCCGGGTTTCCGGACCGGCACAAACCCGGCGTTCAACCGGTTGGCCAACATCCCTCCGAAAATAAACCCGCGGGATTCAATCCCAATGACCTTCGCGATCCGCTGCCCCTGATAGTAGGCGGTTAATTCATCGGCAATCGACGACAAGGCGCGAGCGTCCTTCAGCAACGTCGTGATGTCGTAGAAGAGAATACCGGGTTTGGGGAAATCGGGGACTTCGCGGATAAGGGAATGATAGTTCATCGCAACACCGTATCGCTCCCCCCTAAACGAATTGGGTGGAAAAACTGAAAAAACGCTGGAGAGACTCTCCGCCAGCCTGAGGGACCCGGCTGGCGGCAGGAAGAAGCTCTGGTTGGTCGGGGCGACAGGATTCGAACCTGCGACCCCTGCGTCCCGAACGCAGTGCGCTACCGGGCTGCGCTACGCCCCGACAAAATCAACAGAGCCACAAAGCGAAGGGGGATTGTCTTACATCAGAGGGGCAAAACGCAAGCCATGGGCATCGGCCGCCCCGCGACAGGTAATTTTACCACCGGACAGATTCACTCCTTTCGCGAGCCCCGCGTCGGCGCGAACAGCTGGCTCCACGCGCGATCAATCGAAACGTTCGTCGCCATTATATGCAACAGGGGTGAAAATGCACGGCGGGACCAGCGGCAACGGTTCCCTCAAGTAGACAGTGCGCGCAGGCCTGGTGTAAGATTCGCACGCTCTTTAGCTCACGATCGACAGAGGGAGGCTCTATGGGTTCCGTATCTGGATCCTGCAACGCCTGCGGCGCTACCGGCACCGCGCTCATGAAGTTATCGCTCGGGAAGGACTTCTTCGGCCGAACCTACGATCGGCTGTCCCCTTCGACCGATCAAAGCCCGAAATGGTACTGCGAAGGCTGCTCGATGCAGAAAAATCTCCAACGGGATTTTCGCGATATCCTGGGGGAGTTCGACAAACTCGTGGCAGGCCAAGGCTCCACCCTGTCCAGCCAGGAAGAATTTCAACGGGCCTCCTTACGGCTGCGGGAGCTCTCCGCGATTCTCGGAGGAGCCGCGGGCCAGTCTTCATTCCTGACCGCAGCCGACGTCACACAACTTATGGGCCGTATGCAGACCGCCGCAGTGCGGACCTAACGAAGGAATTACTCGTGTCCACCTTTACTCGCCATATTTTCGTCTGCACCAACCAGCGGAGTCCGGATGATCCACGCGGGAGCTGCTCGAAGCTCGGATCGGAAGCGCTCCACACCTGCTTCAAGCAAGAGGCGAAACGGCTAGACTTAAAAAACGTCGTTCGTGCCAATAAAGCCGGCTGTCTCGATCATTGCGCCGAAGGGCCGAGCGTCGTGATCTATCCGGAAGGCGTGTGGTATCAGGTCAAAACCGAAGCCGACGTGACGGAAATTATGGAGCGCCATGTCGTCAAGGGCGAAGTCGTAGCCCGTCTCGTCTTGCCAGGCCATCCAGCTCCCACGACTGTCTCTCCGCTTAAACTGTAGCGCCGCACCACAAGGATTCCTATGGCCACCGAAGAAAAATGGAAAGCCAACCTGGAAAAGGTGGCCTTCATGAAACAGTTTCCCGGATTACTCGAAGGCTGGGAAGCCTTGGCGGGGAAAACCATTACCGACGTCATCCCCCTCAAAGGAAAACAGGGAGCGGCCGTACTGGTCTGCGCCGATGGCACCTTTACCATCCTGCCCCCCATGGCAACGGAGCCCTACGAGTTGGGCGAAGCCCTGACGATGGCACGATCGCTCCTCGAACCGGCGCACCAGCAGGCCTATGTGGAATATGACCGGCTAGCCAAAAAAGACAAAGACGCCCTCATGGCTGCTAGAGCCGATAAGATTCTTGGAGCGATTCAGAATAATCTTGAACAGATTCCTGAGCTGAAAAATCGCTTAAAAGAACTTGTAAAGGAGTGGAAGTGAGCGGCAGCCTCCCGAACAGAAACATGTTCGACATCTTTTCCCAAGGCCTCTTTGAAGGAATCAAACCTATGATGATCATTCGCGACCACCTCGTCCGCCATCCAGACCGTTGCACCCACCAAGGCATTTGCATGCCCATCTGCCCGACTGGTGCCTGGCTTTCGACGCCTCCCTACAAGTTCGATCCTTCCCGCTGCCTGGAAAGCTGCCGCCTCTGCCTGGATGCCTGCCCCTCGCAGGCGATCTATGGGGTGTTCAAGAAGGGCGAGAAGATGCTGGAGCCGCAGAAAAAGTAGCAGGGTAGCCTGCCAATCCCCGGTGCTCGCGAACCGCGTGGCCTCAGAAGGCCCTAGCTGGACGCGCGCAATGGGGGATCCGCCAGGCCACCCCTATAAGGAACGAAACGAAAGAAGAACTTCTGTCCTTCCTCCTCTCCAGGGCAAACGACGAACTACCTCAACAGCTACTAGATGATCTGCTTCCTGAGTCGTCCCCAGTAGGCCGTGCCGACATGGCCGCAGGCGCCGCTGAAGGTCGTGAGGGCCATAATCTGGTAGACCTTGCTGCGAGGGATCTTCACGTGCACGGCGGGATTCAGCAGATCGGGCGAGTTCATTACCAGCTTGAGCGACTCGCCGGCCGACAGAATCGGCCACATGCAGGACAGCCGCAACCGCATTTCACAACGCGGGAGCGACATCGTATAGAGCCAGCCGTGATCGAGATGTTCCACCGCCATACGAACCAGCTTGCGCAGAGCCGGCTGAAACCTGGCGCGGTTCCGCTGGTCTAGTAAGTCCTGCGCGGTCAGCCCCGCTTCGACCAACAGAGGTTCCGGCACATAGCAGCGGCCATTGCGGAGATCCTGCGCGATGTCCTTCACAATATTCGTGAGCTGCAGGCCCTTCCCGAATCGCACACCGGCCTCCGCCATCTCTCGCACCTTCCAGTGAGCCAAAGCCTTCCGATGCGCACACATCAAATCGGTCCAGAATTCTCCCACACAACCGGCCACGTAATAGGTGTAACGGTCCAAATCCTCGAGCGTCTTCAGCCCTGTAAGCTCGGCAGCCGTGGTACCGGGGAATACGGCCAGGTCCATCTCCATGCCCTGCGTGAGCGTCGTCATAAGCCGTTGGATCCGGCAGCGATCGTCCGGCGAAAAAGTCTGCAAGAGTCTGAAGCAATCCTCCAGCCGCTCAAGCAGTATCCGCTCGGAGGGATTCTGCTGGACCGGCCCCACCGCCTGCTGAATCGCTTGCACCTGCGGCCAGGCAATCTGATCGCTCACGAACTGAGCCTTAAGTTGGCCGAGCAAATACAGCCTCCGCGAACGCTCAATCAATTCCGTGTCCGCAATCGTGTCCGCCGCTCTGGCAAACAGATAACCGAGGCTGACTTGATCTCGCACATCCGCCGGGACCACGACCAGCGTCGTGTAAAATAGACGGGACACTTGCTTGAGGAGGTCGCGGAGCAGTTCCTGTTTGGAGGTCTCTCTATTCGTCGTCATACCTATCGTACGTCCAAGGTCCCTTCCATCCCCTTGTCTCGATGGCTCGGCATGGGCCAGAGCCGTTTATCGCAGTAGAGAGGAAAGGTGCCGGGCTGAATCAGCGTAAATGTAATAGTGACTGTCTCGCCTGCGCTCACAGCCTGTTCGACGAACAAGCTTCCGGCTAGATCCTTGATGATAAAATTGTGTGGAGTAATCGTCGTCACACTAGCCAAAGTCAGTTCAACCGGCTTTCCTGCTTCAACAATCAGATGGGCTGGGCTGTAGGAGTAGCTATCCAGTGTAACCCTGGCTCGCTGCACCCCGTCTGCTGCCACAGGAATCACCAACGAAGGGCTTGCCTGAGAGGGCTCCGCTGCGAGCACAACCGGCTCGCCGACAACTGTTAGTAGCCACACGGTCGCCAACATAGGGAGCCATCGCCACAGTCTCTTCACCATGAGCCACTTCTAACAGGAAGGGCCTGAAGGGTCAACTTGCCTAGAGTTTCAGCCACTTCCGGCATCTTAACCTTGGCCGATTCGGCGTTAGGGTTGACGCCATCGCCGTGAGTTCGTTCAATTGAGATGCATTTTAGGGAATTCGTTAGTATAATCTTTCTCACTGGTGACTCGCCCGAATGACAAGGTGGGTCGATAGTCTTGAAGGAGGATCTCGATGAAGTGGATGAAGGGTACGTTCCTACTGTTGGCCGCCAACATTTTGATCATGGTGACGCTCTCGCTCACCGTGCCGCTCTTGATCAATATCGTGCTGCCGATGTTCGGGGTCGATCTCAGAGGATCGGTCGATTTGAGTTCGTTAGTCTGGGCCCTCGTGCTCGGCTTTGGCGGCGCCTTTATCAGTTTAGCCTTTTCCAAACAAATGGCGCGCGCGATGCTGGATTGCAGGCAGATCACGCAACCGCAATCTCATGCCGAGCAGATCGTATACGGCTCCGTGCAGGAAATTGCGCAACGGCTTCACATTACGATGCCTGAAGTCTGGGTCTACGAATCAGCCGATCCCAACGCCTTCGCGACCGGCCCCAGCAAGAACAACTCCATGGTAGCTGTCTCGACCGGTCTATTGACGCATCTGCAGGAACAGGAAGTGCGGGCCGTCCTCGCCCATGAAATGGGCCATGTCTACAACGGGGACATGTTCGCGACGACCGTGCTGGCTGGCCTCATGAACACCTTTGTGTACTACATCTCGATGTGGGTGCGCCGGTTCTTTGCAGAACGCGATCAAGCGATGCTCGGGTTCGGGCTCTCGATCGTGCTCCAAATCATCGTAAGTGTCCTGGCCTCGGTCCTGATCAGCTGGTTTTCGCGGCAGCGGGAATATGGCGCGGACGCCTTTTCCGCCAAGGTCTACGGCAAGGATTCGATGATCTCAGCCCTTCGCGCGATCGATCGCTGGGTTACCCATTCGCAGGTCGAGTACTCCTCGCAGGATGCGCTTGCGACCATGAAGATCTCCGGCAGCTCTTCCGGGTTTATGCATCTCTTTGCCACGCATCCGCCGATTGAGTCGCGTATTGATGCGCTGGAGCGGCTCTAACTGGAGGTGACCGATGGGAAAATTCACTCATACATTGGCGGGCCTGTTCGCAGGGATAGGCGTGATTGCGGGTAGCGGACCAAGCGACCTCTCCCATTCAAAGCCCGCAGATGCGAGGCAAGAAGGAACCCTCCTCATGGCAGCACAGAGCCCTACGGTTTATGACTTTACGCTGAACGATATCGACGAGAAACCGGTCTCACTGAGCCAGTTCAAGGGCAAGGTCCTGCTGCTGGTCAACACAGCCAGCTTCTGCGGCAACACGCCGCAATATACCGACCTCGAAAAAATGTATGAGCAATATCGCGAAAAAGGCTTTGAGATCCTGGCCTTCCCGGCCAACAACTTCGGGCAGCAGGAGCCAGGGACCAATGCAGAGATTAAAACCTTCTGCTTCACCAAATACAGCCTGTCGTTTCCACTCTTCAGCAAGATCAGCGTGAAGGGCACCGACAAACATCCCCTCTACCGGTATCTGACTGAACAGAGCCCATTCCCCGGCGAGGTGGAATGGAACTTCCAGAAGTATTTAGTCGATCGCTCAGGGAAAGTCATCGCCCGCTACCCGCACCGCACCAAGCCGTCAGCGCCGGAGGTCGTACAGGATCTTGAGCGACTGCTTGCGGCCCACTGACGGGCTTAGCTTTTTCGATAAAACGCAATATTCTCTCGATACTCATGAATCGCGGCGGCCAGGGCCTGGCTGCCGCGAGGAATATTGGCCTCCAGCGCATCTTCAATGGCTGGATCATGAATTTCCACATCATACCGATCTTGCACGTTCGTTCGGACGGGACCCTGCGTGATATCTCTCGGCATGAAAATCTCTTTCCAGACTTCCTTCTCGACCAGACAAACATCTCTGAATCGCTCATAAAGCAAGGTTAACTTCTCTTGATCCGTCACTTTAATGCGCTCGCCCATCCTGCTCCTTTTCTCTGTTAAATGACGCTACTTGCGCGGGCTCCCGTCGGCAGGAGCAAACTGAACAATCGTAAACCGCATCGTGCCAACCTGATTGCCGGCATGAAACGACTGTTGCCCGAGCGGCGTGATGAACAGTTTTACCAGATAGGTCCCGACCGCCCAGGCCTCTCCTGGCCGCTTGAGTTCCAAAAAACCATACCGCTCATGCCCCTGCACTTCCAGGGTGTCCTTGCCCAGCGGCACGGACGAGAATAGGCCCTGCTCTTTCTCCTGAAACCATTGCGCGCTAAACTGAGTGGGATCTTCCAACGGAGCTGATTCGAACACAATATAGATCGCGGGACTATCGGCAGGGAAGACTGATCCAGGCTCGACTGGTTTTAACCGGGGATCTTGCGTGTACCAGCCTTTCCGTCCAAACGTATCCCACTCGACGTCATAGCCCTTGGCCATTTTGATCCAAGTGAACAGGGATTGTGGGATACCCTTCTTTTGTTCGTCGAACGAGGGACTTTGCGTGGGGTCTGCCTCGGTCGTCGCTTGCTCTTTTTGCGCGAAAGTCTCGCGTGCCTCAGCTCCCTGCCAGAGACAAAGCACAAAAATCCAACCGACAAGCATGCTCACCAGGGCCTGCATTCTGACTCTTCCTGTTTCTCTCATGGGAGCCACCCTCGACCCTCTTCCCTCATGTGGTATGGTATCGAGCGCGCCGCAAGGGGTCAACAACCGACTGCCAAACCGCTTATCTATCTACGCTCTGCCTCCCCGTCTATGCTAGGGTCGTGGACCATTTCTGTTTAGGAAACAATCGCGGGCAGCTGACACAGTCCGAGACTACTCAAAAAGCTGAGCCCGCCAGGCTATCCACCGATTTACAAACATGATACTACATTGACTCGGTTCTAACGACGCGCTATTCTCAGCCACATCCCATTTTCCTCTACAGCTCCTGAGGCTCCATGTCGCTACACGACCGTCTGACCGAAGATCTCAAGCTCGCCATGAAGGCTCGCGACCAACTGCGGATGGACGTGATTCGCATGGTCAAGGCTGCCGTCATGAACAAGGAACTTGAGCTCAAAAAGGATCTTGACGATGCGGAAATGAGCCGCGTCATGACCACCATGATCAAGCAACGGCGGGAATCTGTCGAGCAATTCGAAAAAGGCAACCGCGCCGAGCTCGCCGCCAAAGAACGGCAGGAAATTGTCATTCTCGAATCCTATCTCCCCCAAGCCATTTCCATTGAGCAGCTCTCCGCCATCGTGGACGCCGCTATTCAGGAGACCGGCGCGCATTCGCTAAAAGAAATGGGTGCGGTCATGAAGGCTGTGATGGTCCGCGTAGCCGGGCAAACAGTCGACGGCAAACAAATCAGCGAACTCGTCCGCTCCAAGCTCCAGTAGCCCCATCAGCGTCTGCCACGGCAGTTATTTTGATGCCGAGCACGAAGGCGGCATTGGAACAGGCCGAGGCGGAACGCGCTGTACTGCTCCACACGGTCCAGGGCCAACAGAGGAATTTTGCGAAGATAGATACCTCGCTCCCAAATGCGATCAGTTGGTTCAAGAGGCTTATCGACGACCTCACGAACGTGACCCAGCGCCAGGTTGATCGGGCCCGCAGCCTGCTGGGGGCGCTGCTAGGAAAAGAGAGCGGGCTCCACCCGACCACCGATGGCGGAGGGCGGTACCGGAAGGCGGAAGTGGGGGGGACTATGCGGGATTACTACGGCTGGCTATGGGCAAAAATAAGTTTGGTGGAGGGCACGGGAGTTGAACCCGCGACCCCTACGTTGCGAACGTAGTGCTCTCCCAACTGAGCTAGCCCCCCACGGAACCGACCAACAGCAAAACGAACGCCTCACTGTTCCTGCATTATACACAACCACTTACTCAGTCTCTAGCGGAACTTCGTTCCGAGACAGATCTACGACGGACTGATCACGGCCTCGCCGGCCGGCTTCCCCTGCTCGATGAAGACGCGTCGGCCCTCCACCCGCAACCGCCCCTCGGCAAAGAGCTGGACCGCTCGCGGATAGATCTTGTGTTCTTGTACAAGAATTCTAGCTGCCAGGCTGTCGGCACTATCGCCATCGAGAATCGGAACCGCCGCTTGAAGAATGATCGGGCCTTCGTCGACGCCTTCAGTCACAAAATGCACCGTGCAGCCAGCCAGCTTGCAGCCCCAGTCGATCGCCTTCTTCTGCACATCCAACCCTGGGAAGGAGGGCAACAAAGACGGATGAATGTTCAGCATGCGATTAACGAAGGCATCGACCAGCACTGTGGTCACGATCTTCATGTACCCGGCCAGCAAGACCAATTCTACATCGTGCTGCCTGAGCACGGAGAGAAGCTCGCGATCGTACGATTCGCGGCTGTCTGGCTTGCCTGCATGGAGCTTAGGGTCGACGAAGAGGCCGGCTAATCCATGCCGGCTGGCTCGCTCTAAGGCTGGAGAATTTTTCTTATTGCTGATCACCGCGACAATCTTGGCCTGAACCGTTCCCGCCTCGATCGCATCGATGACCGCCTGCAGATTCGATCCGCGCCCGGATGCCAGCACGGCGACGCGCAGTGGGTCCGTCCGCTTAATCAACATACTCCACCAATGGACCATCACCGGTCGAAGCCACGATGGTTCCAATCTGATAGGCCTGATCGCTCAACGCCCTCGCACGAGCGATGACGGTGGGGGCATCCGACGCTGGCACAACCAGAATCATGCCGATTCCCATGTTGAAGACGCGGTACATTTCCGCGCGTTCCACCTGCCCAAGCCGCGCAATCGCCTGGAAAATCGGCGGCACGGACCAGGCGCTTCGCTGCACCTGCGCTCCTATGCCAGCGGGAAACACGCGGGGAAGGTTCTCGGTGATACCGCCCCCGGTGATATGGGCAATGCCTTTGATGGGACAGTCCTGGATCAACGTGAGGACCTGTTTAGCGTAGATTCTGGTCGGCGTGAGCAGGACCTCGCCCAACGGCCGGTCCAGTTCAGGCAAGCGACTGGTCATGCTCAGCTGAGCCTGGTCCAGCAATACCCGACGAGCCAGCGAATAGCCGTTGCTATGGAGACCGGTCGAGGCCAACCCGATCAATACATCGCCCGGCACAATACTGCGGCCATCGATAATCTTGGGCCGATCCACCACGCCGACGGCAAACCCTGCCAGATCATACTCGCCCGCCGCATAGAAAGAGGGCATCTCGGCGGTTTCTCCGCCGATCAAGGCGCAACCGGCCTGGCGGCAGCCCTCGGCAATCCCCTTGAGCACCGCTTCAGCCTTAGGAACGGCCAGCTTGCCCGTCGCAAAATAATCCAAAAAAAAGAGGGGCTCGGCCCCGCTGACCACGATATCGTTGACGCACATGGCCACCAAATCAATCCCGACTGTATCGTGGCGATCCGTGAGAAAGGCGATTTTCAGTTTCGTCCCGACGCCGTCTGTGCCGGAGACCAGGACCGGCTCGGCATAACGATGGGCTTGCAGCCGGAACAATCCGCCGAACCCGCCGATGTCCGTCAGGACTTCAGGCCGGAACGTGGACCGCACCAACGGTGAAATGCGGTCGACGAATTCGTCGCCCGCATCCATATCAACTCCGGCATCGCGATAGGTTGTCATAAGAGGGCGCATCTTAGCGGACGACTGTTACAGCGGTCAACGGACAAGCAACAAGACTGTTTGAGAAATGGTCGGCGCTGCACTCGGCTTCCCCCACACTCCATTACAGCGAGGCAACGCAGGAGGGTCCCTCCTGCGCGTGGCGAGCGACCACCGCTTTATCGTGGGGGCTCTGCGAGCACGGAGCCCCTCCCCATCGCCACGCCTCTACGCTTCCGGTCGCATTTCCACTCCCAGTAGCTTGATCTTCCGATGAAGATGACTCCGTTCAATCTGCAAATCTTCCGCCGTGCGGGAAATATTCCACTGATGCTCACGCAACTTACGGGCAATGTACTCCTTCTCGAACGCGTTACGTGCATCCCGGAGCGAGTCATAGGACTGAGTGAGGAGCGAGCTTGGGGCAGAAGCCGACGACTGCGCCGACGCCCCGCCAGGACGAGCCTGCAACGACAGGCCCGCTTGCGCCCCCTGGATGACTAGCCCCGGCACCATGATCATCAATCGCTCGATCAAATTCCGCAGTTCACGGATATTTCCTGGCCAGTCATATTGCTGAAACACCGCCATTGCCTCAGGCGAGACCTCTTTCATCCGCAACCCCTGCTCATCCGCATGCACCTTCATGAAGTGGCGCACGAGCAACGGGATGTCGTCCCGACGCTCCCTGAGGGGCGGCACGATGATCGGCACCACGTTAAGGCGATAGAACAAATCTTCGCGAAACGCGTTTTTCTCGATTGCCTTGAGCAAATCCTTGTTCGAAGCGGCCAGGACCCGGACGTCCACCTTCAGCAGCTTCGTCCCACCGACACGAGTAAATTGCTGCTCTTGCAGTGCCCGAAGCACTTTGGCCTGGGTATTCAAACTCATGTCGGCGATTTCGTCCAAAAACAACGTGCCCCCGTCTGCTTGCTCGAACTGCCCTCGTTTCATGGAGGTGGCGCCGGTAAAGGAACCTTTTTCATGGCCGAACAACTCGCTCTCGATCAGGGTCTCCGGAATCGCCGCACAATTCACCGTCACAAATGGCCGATTGGCTCTGGCGCTCCACAGATGGATCGCCCGCGCGACGAGTTCTTTTCCCGTCCCGTTCTCCCCCCCGATCAGCACACGGCTGTTGGTCGGGCCGGCAGTCTCAATCATCTGCCGCAACTGTTGCATCGCGACCGACTGCCCCACCAGCTCGAATTTCCGTTGTACGGTGGTCCGGAGCGTTCGATTCTCTTGCTCTAACCTATGTTGATCCAACGCGTGTTTGACACGCAGGATGATGTTCTCAAGCGACAAGGGCTTCTCGATATAATCATAGGCCCCCAGCTTGATCCCCTTGACCGCCGTTTCAATCGAGCCATGCCCCGACATCATCATCACTTGTGCCGTCGGCACCAATTCACGGACCCGGCGCAAGGTTTCCATGCCGTCCATTTCCGGCATCCAGATATCGAGAATCATAAGGTCCGGCGGATCCGTCGTATAGGCCCGCAAGGCCTCCATGCCGTTCTTCGCGACTGCGACCTCGTAGCCTTCATCGCTTAGAATGCTGCTCAAGGAAGTGAGAATCGACTCTTCGTCATCTACAATTAAAATCGATGCGGACATGAGCCCCCCGTAACACGTGAGACGTAAAACGTAGCACAAGCGCCAGCCCGTATATTCAATTCACCCCGCGCTACACCGGCAATGCGAACGTGAAGACGGCCCCTTTGGGCTGATTCTGGCTGGCCTGAATCTGGCCATCGTGATCGGTAATGATGCGCCACACGATGGCCAACCCCAGCCCGGTCCCTGTCTTCTTCCTCGTAAAGTATGGCACGAACAGTTTCTCCTGATCTTCCGGCGCAATGCCCGTCCCCTCATCCGACACGCTCACCACGGCCCGCCGCTGTGTCTTATCGTACTTGGTCGTGAGCCAGACACGCCCCTTCTGCTGCATTGCCTGCATCGCGTTATCGAGCAAATTGACCAGCACCCGCTTAAGCTGCTCACGGTCGAAATTCAGCGGCGGAAGGTCTTCGTCCAGCGACACGATCAGCTCGACATCCTTGTGGCCCTCTCGATAGAGGGCTGTGACCTCATTGATCACATCATGGAGCGAGTGCTGCGCCATCTGCGGAACCGGCAGGCGGGCAAACTTCGAAAATTCATCGACCATATGTTTGAGACTCGTCACTTCGTTCACGATCACGTTAGTCGTCTCATTGAAAATCGCATCGAAATCCGGCGACTTCTCAGAGTACTTCTTCCGCAACCGTTGAGCGGACAATTGGATGGGGGTCAAAGGGTTCTTAATTTCGTGGGCCACCCGCCGAGCCACCTCTTGCCAGGCCGCCACTTTTTGGGCCTTGATCAACTCGGTGAGATCTTCAAACACCAGCACGACCCCAAGATCCTTGTTCGCTTCATCCTTCATCCGAGACCCGTGGAGCCCGATGGTCAAGAATCGACCTTCGATATGCATCGGCCCCTCAAGCGCCATCGTATCGCGCTGATCGGCCAGCATCCGGTCATAGACCGTCTGAAACAGCTCAAGGCGAAAATCTTTAAATATCGCATTGGCCTGTTTGCCGCGGAATCGGTCCGCCGCAAGCCCAAGGATCCGCTCACCGGACGGATTGAAATTCGTGATCAGTCCGTTTTTATCGATTGAGAGCAGGCCTGCGGCAATCGTCTCAACCACCGTCTCGATGTAGACACGGCGGCGATCCAGCTCCAGATTACTCTGCCGCAGTGAACTATTGGCTTCTTCGATCTTGGACTTACTCCCTTGAAGATCGGCCGTCATCCGGTTGAACGACTCAATCAAGGTGCCAATTTCATCAGTCGCCTTGGCATCGATCCTGACGGAAAGATTTCCCTGGGCAATGGCCTCCGTCGCTTCAGCCAGCCGCTGAATCGGCACCGTGATGCTCCGCGCGACATAGAACCCGAACCAGGTGGCCCCGAACAAAATGAGCACTGTAATCACGGCAACGAAGAGATAAGCGCCAGCTTTGATCGGATTTTTCATCGCCTTGATCTGCTTGTATTCGTCGTACTGATGGCCGATCCCCTCCATCTTCGCCAGCAGGGATTCGGGCACGAAGGCCTCCACCACTACTACCCCGCTGATCTCACCGCGGCGCCCGCTTCTGGCAATAGGGGCCGCCGCGCGCACCAGACGCCCGGTCTGGGCCTCCTGCACCGCATTCATCTCCTGCTTCCCGTTAATCACCTGGAGCACCAGTTGACCGATTGGCAGGTCGAGCGCCGAAGCGGGCACCTCGGGATCCAACGCCTTCGTGAGCGTTTCCATTTTGGCCGAGAAGACCTCAATCCCGGCCACACCAAACTCCGCCCGCTTGCGAGCCATGGCCGCACCCAGCAGATCCCGCTGCTCCGCCAGCAACATATCCTCCCGATAGATTTCATGGCTGATAGCTCTGGCACTGTTCACCGCGAGGGTAATGTGACCGGCATGTTGCATCCGCGCCACGTCATAGGAGTCCCGCATCACCTGTTCAATTTGATCGCTGAACCAGACATCCACTGCCTTATTCACCAGGCCGCTCGCAACCAGCGCCAGGAGCACCGTCGGAATCAGAGAAAATCCGATGAAGGCCGCCACCAGCTTCGTGCGAAACCCCGCGCCAAAGAGCCGATGCCTTCGTTCGAAATAGGCTTTGATCAAGTTGCGGGAGAGCAAGAGCAACAAGACGACAAACCCGATCAGGTCAAGGTTGAGCAGGAGGAGCACAAAGGCATAACTGGCCGTGGGCAGAAAGGAATCCGTTTCCTCGCCACCGGGAATCACAATTTGGGAATAGTAGAGAGTCAACGCCAGGCAGGGCAGGAGAAAAATCAGAACGACCCAGACCGGCCTCAAATGCATCTTCCGCCGTTCCGGCTCCGGGGTGGACCCGGCTCCCAACAGCGGCCGGGTTGCTCCGGCAGTCAATGGCGCAACCCCGCTCATGGAAACACGATTTGTCTTAACTAGGGGAAGGGATCCTGTGTCTTTCTTGCCGTCGCTCACATCCGATATCCCCGATTGTCAACGACTCGACGCATAGCAGCTAACCTATCACGATGCTTAAATCAGGAGAGCGTCTCACCCCATCGCATGAACCGAGGTGGCGGACAGATACGTCCAGGGTCGACAGGCGGAGGCAGGGCTACTGTTTCGCGGTTAAACTCACGTACTTCATCCGAAGGGCGTAGAGCATATCCCGCAGCACCGCTTGCTCTTCCGTCGTGAGATTGCCTGTGGTCTTCTGCTCCAGGACCGACAGCAAATCGATAATGTCTTTCGCTTGCGGCAGGTTCGCCGGGATCGGAAGCTGATGGGGATCGATCTGCTCCCCCATCAACATCATCGAGGAGCTGCCTAGAGAAATAACAAAGGATGAAAAGCTGACGGGAATTCCCGATCCTTGGTGCGGATCAGAAGGTGCCGCTTGCTGGTGAGCCTGCTCCTCCGGCGCCACAGGCGAAGGGGTGGAGGCACGGTCGGACCCGGTCCCGCCCCGCCGATCTCGCACGACAAATCCTTCTTCTTGTTCTGCGCTCATAGGCCTTTCCCTCGCTCCAGATGCAGCGTCCGTACCCTACCATAGGCCCCCAAACGGCGCAAGACGCGCCAGCCCACAGACGGCCGATTGAAGCAGGCCGAGAACCAGGTATAATGGAGATCCAACTCTGCGCCACAAAAATGAATGAGATGTCTGAACGATTTCATAAACTGGTAGGCTTGATGGCCTCGCTGCGTGCGCCGAACGGATGCCCCTGGGACCGCAAGCAAACGCATGAGTCGCTGAAACCCTATCTGCTCGAAGAAACCTATGAAGTGCTCGAAATTCTCGATCGGCAGGACCGGGCGAAATTGCCGGAAGAGCTCGGCGACGTATTGCTCCAAGTGCTCTTCCACAGCCAGATCGCGTCAGAAGCCGGCAGCTTTACCATCGAGGATGTGCTGGAGCAATTGACTGACAAACTCATCAGACGCCACCCCCACGTCTTTGGCAACGGATCGACCGACACCACCCCGACGAATGCCGACCAGGTGGTCGAAAAATGGGAAGATATCAAACGCACGGAACGCCAGGCTTCCGGCCGGCCGGACTCGGTGTTGGATGGGGTGCCGCAAGCATTGCCAGCCCTCCTCAGGGCCTACCAGATTCAAGCGCGCGCCGCTCGCGTGGGATTCGATTGGAGCCACGATACGAAAGGCTTCGAGCAGATCCTGGGTAAGATCGAAGAGGAAATCCAGGAGCTCCGCGACGCCATCCACCCCCTCGCTTCGAACCCGACAGAGCCGGACGCAAGGGGCGCAGCCCTACGGCAGGAACAGATTGCCTCGGAACTCGGCGACGTGCTGTTCTCCCTCGTGAATCTCGCCCGCTTCATCAAAGTGAACCCGGAAGACGCTTTGCGCCAATCCGCAAACCGTTTCACTCAGCGGTTTCAATTCATCGAAGCCCAGGCCACCAAATCTGGCCGATCGGTTGGAGATCTTTCGTTTGCGGAAATGGATCAACTATGGGACGAAGCCAAAAAGCAGAATCCCGCTCCCCTCACCAAGGACAGACCGTCATGAGCGATGAGTCGCACCCCTACGAAGAAGGCAAACGTGCCGGAGTTCATCCCCTGATCGTCATCTTCGGCATCCTGTTCGGGCTCTGGCTGTTTGTGGCCCTCATCGTGCCCAGCTCCAAAAACAAACAGGCGGCGGGAACGGAAGGACCGGCAGGACCGGTCATCGAAGATCCAGAAGCGGCGCCGGTCCTATTCAAAGTCCACACCACTGTCCCGGACATGAACGCGATCAGCCTCACAGTCCAGGCAGAAGCGACCGATAGCCAAGTGGCAGGACTCTTGAAACGCTTCAAAAAAGACCGGCTCGCCGGCACCTTGACCGAACTCCTACCAGCCACGACAGCAGGCCATACGCTCGGGGACCATGCCATCGCCGATATCTATATTGTGTCCGATCCCCAATATGCGCAGGCCAACGTGATCCGCACCCTGACCCGCGGCGCCCATGCGCCGGGCGGCCTTTATCCTCAAGCTGTTCCGTTTGAAGTGGCGATGGAGCAAATCCGCGGGCACTACCGGATCGATCTGAACAACACCAGTAATCCCGACAGCGCCTCCCTCGGCTTTGCGGATGAGTCAGGAGTGCATTCGAAACAATATCGGAAAATATTTTAACCGGCTGTTCAAAAAGACCGTCCCGCAAGGCCGCAGGCAAATCGAAACCGGAGGCGTACCCTCAGGGGTACGTTGAGGATTTCGATGAACCAAAAACGAAACTGCAGGATTGCCCAGCAGCCTGCACCAGCCCACGCTACAGTCCAACCAGCTTTGTGATCTCTGCTCGTAGCATTGCTTGCTGCTCACCAGCCCAGCTATCGAGTCGTGGAAACAAATAGGCCATGGGCCCTATGAAGGGAGCCACGACGGTATCGCGGCGCTCCGACAACATACCGTCCGCCTCGGCGATACGGATTTTTTCATCCGAGATCTGGCGCGACAAAAACTTTGAAATCATCAATTGCTGACCAGGCGTCCCGACAACTTCCCCCAGCACCTTGGCCCGCACAATATCCAACTCCTCCGGAATCGAGACCTTTACGCGAATGGCCTGGGCCGTCGGCCACGAGACTCGCTGGATCGAATAGTCGAAGGAGAACACCTGCTCCCGAGGCTCTCGGAATGGTCCTGTGACATTGGCAATTTGCATCCGGGCATCCATGGTGGCCCTCGTTTCTTCTTACGATCGTTCGCCGGACAGATAGCGCACGACCCGATCGGCCGCAACCGCCCCGTCACGGATACAGTCCGGAATCCCGACGCCACGATAGCCTGTGCCTGTAAGCACTAGGCCCCCGTATCGGCTGAGCGCCGCTTCGATTTGATTCAACCGTTCGAGATGTCCTAACGTATATTGCGGCATCGCCTTCATCCAGCGATTCACTTGCACATAGTTTGGTTCCGCCGTCACGCCGCACATACTAGCAAGCTCGTCCCTCACCCGCGACACCAACGCCCGTTCATCTATTTGCAAAATGGCCTCTCGCCCGACTCCTCCGACATAACAACGGACGAGTAACTGATCAGCCGGGGCCCGGTGGGCCCACTTGAGCGAGGTCCAGGTCGCAGCAATGAGGTCGCGGCCTTCCGCCCGCGGGACGACAAAACCGAACCCTTCCGCCGCCCCTGCGACCGCTGCGCAAGGATAGGCCATCGCAATCGTCGCCGTGGAGGCATAAGGAATCAGGTCCAGCAAGCCTCCGGCAATCGGCGTCAGCGGACGCACCAGCTCTGCCGACACATAGGCAGGCGTGGCCAGCACGAGGCTGTCTGCGGAGAGAGCTGAGCCGTCATTGAGGATGATATCGTACTTCCAGCGGCCCGGCTGGTGGGAGCGTACTCGGAGGGCATCGACAATCGTGCTGCTTCTGAACGTCACCCCCTGCTCCGTCAATCGGCCGACCAAAGCATCGATTAGGCCCGACAAACCATTCTTGAGACTCACGAACATCGTGCGCTTCGGACCGGCAGATGCGGCAGATGAGCCCGTCTTTCGCGCCGCCATCATTCCACGAATCACACTGCCGTACTGCTGTTCCAACTCGACAAATCGCGGGAAGGTCGCCTGGACGCTCATCTGCTCCGCATCTCCCCCATAGATGCCCGCCATCAAGGGCTCGAGCATCCGTTCGAAGGCCTGGCGGCCCATGCGGCGCCGGAAGAAAGAAGCGAGCGACTCGTCGCTAGACGACCGTTTCACCGGTATCGCCAGATCCAGCGCCATTCTGGCAAGGCCTGGCCAACTCAAGAGTCCGCTCCGGAGAAATGGCCCCAGCTGATTGGGAGAAATAACGACCAATCCCTCAGGCAGTTCCCGCAGACGGCCCTGCGAAAACACACAGGCCCTCTTGCTGGTCTCATTGGTATTGATGAGCTGATCGGTCAGCCCCAATTTGGCACAGAGTTCGATCGCAGCTGTTTTCTGAGAGAGGAAGGAATCGGGGCCTGCCTCCGTGACCAGATCGCCAACCCGATGGGTAACGATCTTGCCTCCCCAAGATGGAGCGGCATCGACGACTGTACAACGGATCTGGATACCGGCTGCCGACGCCCGCTCATGCAAGGCATATGCAGTCGAGAGCCCGGAGATCCCTCCACCGATAACAACCACTTTCCGAAGATTGTTCACGAGGTACCGCAGAGCGATGATTCGTGGGCCTTGAGCACAGAGACCAGGGTATCGACAAGCGCGGCCGAGTCATTCAACATGGGGATCCGTTCAAGCTGGAGGCCGAGCCCAGCTGCAAGGCTTTTCAATTCGATATCGATATCGTACAAGGTTTCCACATGGTCGCAAAGAAACCCGATCGGCGCCACCAGTACATAGTGATGGCCTTCGCGCGCTAGCTCTTCCACCGCCGACTCCACCGTCGGCCCCAGCCATTTCTCTCCCGACCGGCCTTGGCTTTGATAGGCAAAACGCGTCGGCTGCTTGCCCAGCAGCGATGTCATCGCCTCGACCGTGCCTTGCACCTCGGCTGGATAGGGGTCCTTCATCGCCACGATCCGTTCCGGCAAACTATGCGCGGTAAAGAGCACCGGCACGGTCGCCCGCACCTCGACAGGAAACTTCAGCAAAGCCTGTTGGATATTCTCGGCAATGGCCGCGACGAGCCCTGGATGTCTGTGCCAACTGCCAACGTAACTGACCGGACAGGCACTCTGCAGCGCCGCCTGGGCCTCTTCAACTTTTTTGCGGTAGGCTCCGGTGCTCAGAGAGGATTGTTGCGGAGCTAGACAGAGGCCGATAATCTGTTCAGGCTCGTCGCCCAACAGTTCGGCATAGGTTTCTTTGATGAAGGGATGCCAATGCCGCAACCCAACGTAGACCCGATACCGTTCATCGCCTGACTCATTCAACCGTTGTTCAAGCTTCTTCGCGACATCCTTAGAGATCCCGACCGCCGGGGACTTCCCGCCCGTAGCCCTATACCGTTCACGAATCTCTTCAACCAATTCCGGCGGTGTGGGACGGCCTCCCCGCACATCCAGCAGGAACGGCTCCACATTCTCCAAACTGTCCGGCCCGCCCATCGCCATGAGGAGCACGGCCGTCGGGCGTTTTGATTTCGGCATACGCATTCCTCCAAGGCAAAAGCAAAAAAGTTCGTCCCAATCGTCGCCCCGATTCGATTTTTTGCTTTTTTACTTTTTACTTAACCGGTGCACCATATCGATGGCCGCGGCTACATGCTCGATCGGTGTCGTCGGCAAAATCCCATGGCCCAAATTGAAAATATGCCCAGACCGGCCGCCGGCTCTGCGCAAAATATCTTCGACGCGCCGTTCGATTTCAGGCAACGGCGCATAAAGAGTCAAAGGATCGAGATTCCCCTGCACCGCCACATCATGGCCCACGATCTCCCAAGCCTCATCCAGAGGGATGCGCCAGTCGACCCCGATGACATCGCCGCCCGCCTGCCGCATCTGGCGCAGCATGGCCGAGGTGCCTGTGCCGAAATGAATCATCGGCACGCCTTCCCGCTTCAGCCCTTCGAAAATCAATTGAACATGCGGTAGCACATATTCGACATAGTCACCGACCGAGAGACAGCCCACCCAGCTGTCGAACAGCTGAATCGCCTGCGCGCCGGCCTTGATTTGCTGCCGGAGATAGCCGGTGATGACCCGCGCGAACTTGTCCATGAGCAGGTGCCAGGTCTTCGGCTCGCAATACATCATCTGTTTGGTCAGAAGATAGTTCCGCGAACTTCCGCCCTCGATCGCATAGCTGGCGAGGGTGAACGGCGCCCCGGCAAATCCGATCAGCGGCACCCGCCCGTTCAGGGCGCGTCGCGCCTGACGGATGGCTTCGGCCACATAGTCGAGCTCGCCCCCATCGATGACACTAAGTCGCTCGACCGCCGCATGGTCCCGCACCGGATTATGGATGACCGGTCCCTGGCCCTCCACGAATTCCAGGTTGAGCCCCATCGGCTCAAGAGGCAACAGAATGTCGGCGAAAATAATAGCGGCATCGAGCGGGAAACGATCGATCGGCTGCAGCGTGACTTGCGCCGCCAATTCCGGGGTCTTGCACAACTCCAGCATCGAATGTTTCGCCCGAAGAGCCCGATATTCGGCCATATACCGGCCAGCCTGGCGCATGAACCAGACCGGCGTACAATCAACCGGCTCGCGCCGGCACGCTTTAAGAAAACGATCATTTATCATTGGGGGATTCTAGCGATCAGAGAAGGAGGGTGTCAATTCAGGATGGACCGGAGCTGCGTCGCCGAATCGTTCCCGCATGAACCTTTCCCATCACAAGAACCCCTAAAACTCTCCGGAGATAGGAGAGGCCCACCTGCCGAGGCCACCCTGTTTCAATTCTCGCAAGATTGCGTGTATAATGGCTTGCATTGGACCGCTGGGTTGGCAGAGCATTGTCTGTACGATCCAGTATCTGCGGCCTACCAGACACACGACTTCCCAAGCGCCGCAATACCACTCAGCCTAACTGAAACGCCAGAGCCTGGCACCACGCCCTGGTGAACCACCGCTCTCTGACCTTGGAGGTAAGCGAATGTCCCAAGTGCCTGTCCCACAGACTACCAAATCCCAGGTCCTTTGGTTGACGGTTCTCCGCTGGTTCGACTCCTGGGCCGGGATTGATACCATGAAGGTCGTGGGTCCTCCCAAGATGGACTGGATCCGCTGCTTTCCTTTGATCGCCGTGCATGTCATGTGCCTCGGGATTATCTGGGTGGGATGGAGCTGGATTGCCGTCGCCGTCGCCACAGCCTTTTATTTCGTGAGAATGTTCGCCATCACCGGCTGGTACCACCGTTACTTCTCACACCGGACCTTCAAGACCTCCCGCGCCTGCCAATTTGCGTTTGCAGTCCTGGGAGGCTCCTGTGCCCAACGTGGTCCGCTCTGGTGGGCCGGACACCATCGCCATCACCACATCGCATCGGATACGTCCGATGACGTCCATTCTCCGCTGCACGGAGGCTTTCTCTGGTCCCACATGGGCTGGTTCACCTCGCAAACGCACTTTGCTCCCCGGTTGAAGAACATTGCGGACTTCGCAAAGTTCCCCGAACTCCGTTTTCTGGACCGTTTCGACATCCTCGTCCCCACCATCGCCGGGTTCGGAATGTTCGGGCTGGGCATGTTGCTGGAAACCTATGCGCCTGATCTCGGGACCAACGGGTCGCAAATGTTGATTTGGGGCTTCTTCGTATCGACGGTTGCCCTGGTCCATGGAACCTGTACCATCAATTCGCTGTCTCACGTCTATGGCTCTCAGCGCTACAAGACAGGCGATACCAGCCGCAATAACTTCTTTCTTGCGCTAATTACGATGGGCGAAGGATGGCACAACAACCATCACTACTATCCCGCCTCCACCCGGCAAGGATTCTACTGGTGGGAAGTCGACATGACCTACTATTGCCTGAAAATGATGGAAATGGTGGGGCTCGTCTGGGATATCAAAGATGTGCCGAGCTATGTCCGCGAAGGAAAAAGCAAGCAGGACGCCATCGCGGTATAACGTGTGAACCAGCGTTCATGGTCCACCACGAACGCCTCCGCTACACCCACTCCGTCTGCTCTCGAGTAGGCGGCTCATTACTCCGCCTGGTAAGCGTCTGACGAATCGTTCGACTCACCTGATCGATCTTCCCCATATCCGCAGCCGGTACGATCCAGGCATCTGCGGGCTCGAGCTCGATCCGATAATGATTTTTCTTCGCCGAAAACCATTCGATATAGGGATGGGGCATGAGGTTCGGATGGGGATCGAACGAGATCAAATTCACCGAACCGATCTGCGGACTTTCCATGTCACCAATCATCTGACCCGCAAGATCTTCATCCTCAAACCGGGGATTCCGGAACTCGATGACCTGCCCAACAATATCAGTCTTGAAATTGCCCTGTAGATACACATCGACCGGACCGATCACCGCGAAGACAATCCGCCCGACGATCGTACCCTCGACGCGATTATCCAGAAACCCTTCTTGCACCCAGCGACCATTGGCGAATTTTTGCGCCATCTGGCTCCTTCTACCGCATTATGCCGGCTGAACCACTCTGACCGCCGGCTCAGACGACGTGGACCCGCTGTCCCATGATCCCACCAGGACCGCGACGAGAATCAGGGCGCTGCCAACCCAGCCCTGCAGATCCAAGGTTTCCCCCAGAAAGTACCAGGACAGCCAAGCGGCATAGGCCGGCTCCGAGGCAAAGATCAACGCGACTTGCTGCGCGGGTAAAATACGCTGAGCCCACATTTGAACCGCAAAGGCTCCGGTCGCAAGGCCTCCGGTAATCCCAAGCCCGATGAGCAGCATCGACGTCGGGGCAAAGGCCTCGACCGGCGCTCGTTCAATTAGCAGGATGGGCAACAGCAACACCACCATCGCCATCATCTGCCAGGCAAACAGGGACGGCGCATCAACTTCGCGGGTAAACCGCTCGAGGCAGGCAATATGCCCGGCAAACGCCAGCGCACAGCCGAGCGTCAACAGATCGCCGAGGTTCCCAGATGCGCTGGGATTCACCAACAGCCAGAGCCCCGCCGTCGCAATCCCGGTGGCCACCCACACGCGCCGATCGAATCGGCGCAGGACTAATGGCACGATGATGACATAGAGCGCTGTGATGAACGCGGAGTTCGAGGCGGTCGTGTAGTGCAGTCCGACCGTTTGAAGGACGTAGCCGAGAAAGAGCCAGCAGGTGGCAATCGCGCCAGCCCGCAAAATAGCCGGCTCGCGGTGCAACCGGCGCCGCCACAGCAGAAACACGACCCCAACCAGGATGGTGCCCAGGAGAAAGCGAAGGAAGAGAAACGAGAGCGGGGGGATTTGTTCTAACGCGACTTTCGTCGCAGGAAACGTCGCGCCCCAGATGAGCGTTGTCAGGAGGAGGGCGAATCGTGGCATCAGATTGTGCGATGGGTCAACAGTGATGACTGATGGATTGCTGCGAATCGATCATGCGCTAGGCCGCAGCCGATACACGCACCGGGGGGTAGCCGCAAACCTTGAGGATACATTCGAGACGAGAACGATGCTGGAGGACTGTTCCAGCATCCTGTTACGCCTTGCACAGAACGCAGCGCCGCTGATCCGACGTCCCTGCCTGCTCCATCGCGGCTACGGCTCGCTCCTTATCCGGATAGTCGAACCATCCGCCCTCCCAGAAATCGCTGGAAGATCCGATCGTCGACGACGGCACCTCCCCGCAACGATCCTTATGGAGCGTGACTCGATCGATCGACCGCGCGATGTGAATCCAATAGGTCATAGCAACCACGCTTTTCAGACCAAATGGGGACGAGCCCCATTTTTACCGTTCAGGGCTTGACCGCATTCGCGGCCACGATCAGATTCCGATGCAATCTACGAGGATGTCTCGTCAATGCTTGAGACAGCTTACGGCAGGAGTTGCCACTCGTCCTTCTCAATGAAGACCTTCACACCGGTCTCGAGCTTCTTGATATCGTCCTTGTCGAAGAGCTTCATATAGCGCGCGATCCGATCCTCATCGTCAATCCGCTCTTCTTGCATCATTCCACTGACACTTTTGTACTTCCGAATCAACAGGGGCATCGAAACCCTCCTCTTCAGCCACTAGAAGTCATGTCTACAAGATGTGTACAATAAGGCAAAGCTCAACGGCTGGTCAAGAGCACTGCCTCTCTTTGTCCGGCTTTTATCCCGCGTGAAGGATATCAATCATGCCGATCTACGAATATCGTTGTGGAAAATGCGAGAAGCAGTTCGACGCTACCCAATCAGTCCATGCCAGAGTTGAAGACACCGTCTGCCCTCATTGCAGCGCCCAGGAGGCCACGCGGCTCATGTCCGCCAGCACGACCTTGGTCAAAGGCACCCACAAAACCGGCTTTGCTGAACAAAAAGCCTACAACATGCTGGACGAGCGGATGGACAAATTTGCCAAACTTCCGCCGTTGACCGGCAAACGTGCCGCCCCCGAGACTGCCGCACCGCCAGACGCTTCCACCGGCGGCGTCACGGAGCACTGAGCTAGACCGTGGAATGGCAGGCCCTCGCACAGCCACCCCTTCCCAATATCCACCCCAACCCTATGGAGCACCCATGATCGCGAGACTCGCCCTCGCGCTAGGCCTCAGCCTTCTCTTTAGCTGGGGCATGGCTCCTTTCGTCCTGGCAGAATTCGCCGGGAACCTGATCATCGCCGGCAACGGACCGGAACTGACGACCATCGAACCCCTCGCCCGCGCCTTTGAAAAAGCCAACCCTCGCGCCTATCTCGATGTGGTCTGGGACGGCAATTCGCGTCCGGTTGAGATGGTCAAGTCTGGCCAGGCCCACATTGCCGTCACGGGAACGGCAGCCCAGGATCTCGCGGCAACGCCCATCGCGTGGGATGGCATCGGCATTCTCGTGCATCTCTCCAATCTCACGAAAGAGCTGACGAAACAACAGGCTGCCGACATTTTCTCCGGCAAAATCACGCTATGGTCAGAACTCGGCGGGCTTGATACGAAAATATTAGTCATCGACCGGCCTCGCAACCAAAACGTCCGCGAGGCCTTTGAATCGCAGCTGGGCATTACCGGCAAGATAACCAACAGCGCGAAGGTGATCGGCCCAGATGAACAGGTCATCAAGACTGTCGTGGGAACCCTGCCTCCCCTGGCTGCGGTCGCCTACCTGTCTCTCAGTCAGGGCTTGTCCGTTGTCGCGAGCGGCGTCGCGGTCAAACTCCTATCCATCGACAAGGTCGAGCCGGAAGGCCCCACCGTCAAGGACGGTCGCTATCCGCTCAAGCGCCCGGTCCTCCTCCTATCCAAGAAGGAGCCCCATCCCCTGGCTGAGGCCTTCATTCAGTTTGCCCTGTCCCAGGCAGGGCAACAACTCATGGCCGACACCTACATCCCCATCAACGAGAAATAGTCAGATGTCGTTGCTCTTCAAGGAGGTACCTATGCAGATACGGCAATCATTGTGGTTCATGCTCCTAAGCCTCATCGGATCCATCACGTTAGCCCTCCCCCTCGTCTCTGCGGAGGAACCAGGCGCGATGGTGGATGGCGCAGGCTTCACCCTCTACGGAACTGAATCCATCAAGGGGTCCGATACGGCGAAAGTCGAGCGGGACCCGGTCTGCGATCGGAGTAAACGGCCCAAGATCTTCAGGGTCGAGCCGGACGAAGCCAAGCCTGGACAGAAGGTGACCATCAAAGGCGAAAATTTCGGGGCTAAGGAATGTTTCCACGGGGTGGCCTTTAGCGCGGCTGGGCCAGCCAAAATCGACTACACCTTCGTCAACGATAGCACCATCGAAGCCACGGTTCCTGACGTCCGGGCAGGCATGTCGTTCATCGATGTGGTCGCCGGCGGCGGCAATGCCCGTTCAAAAGGATTCCTCGTCCAAGCCAAGTAACGGAATCGGATAATCTCCGCCAGAGGCGCGGCACAGTGCCGCGCCTCTGGCCTCCCCAATCAGCCCCATTCCCATCCTCACTCCCTCGACAAGACTCTTGATTCTATGCTAGTTTAGGTCCTCATTTTCAGCTGAGAACACTCGCAAAAATTAGCAGCGATCCGAGGAATAAGGACCGGCATGTTCAAGAAAATTCTGGTGGCTAATCGCGGCGAAATCGCCATGCGGATTATCCGCGCCTGCCGTGAATTGAATATCGCCACCGCTGCCATCTACTCCGAAGCCGATTCGACCGGCATCTACGTCAAAAAAGCGGACGAAGCCTATATGGTCGGGCCCGGACCGGTCAAAGGCTTCCTGGACAGCAAACAGATCGTCGACCTGGCCCTACGGATCGGCGCCGATGCCATCCATCCAGGCTATGGATTTCTCTCGGAAAATACCCAATTCGCACAACTCTGCGAGACCTCCGGCGTAACCTTCATCGGCCCCTCGCCCCATGCTATCGATTTGATGGGCAGCAAAGTTAAAGCGCGCGAGCTAGCCAAACGGGTCGGAGTCCCAATCGTCCCAGGCACAGAGGGCGACGTCACCGACGCCAACGAAGCCTTGGCCTTTGCGAAAAAAACCGGCTACCCCGTCATGATCAAAGCCAGCGCAGGCGGGGGAGGCCGCGGCCTTCGGGTCGTGCGGTCCGATGCTGAACTTCTCGAGAATATGGCGGTCGCCTCACGGGAGGCTCACGCCTCCTTCGGCGATGGCAGCATCTTTCTTGAAAAATATATCGAGCGGCCTCATCACATCGAATTCCAGATTCTGGCCGACCGGCATGGCAATATCATCCACCTAGGTGAGCGGGATTGCTCGATCCAGCGCCGGCACCAAAAGCTCATCGAAATCGCCCCCTCACTGATTCTGACGCCGCAGCTGCGCGCCGAAATGGGTGACGCGGCTATCACCATCGCCAAAGCGGTCGATTACGACAATGCCGGCACCGTCGAGTTCCTCCTCGATCAGGACGGACGCTATTACTTTATCGAGATGAACCCGCGCCTCCAGGTCGAACACACCGTGACGGAACAAATCACGGCGATCGACATCGTGCGCAATCAAATCGCCATTGCCGCGGGCAAGCCGCTCGACATTACCCAACAGCAAGTCACGCTCCAAGGCCATTCCATCCAATGCCGCATCAACGCCGAAGACCCCAAGAATAACTTCCGCCCTTGCGCCGGCACGATTACCGCCTATCTCTCGCCAGGCGGGATCGGCGTGCGCATCGACGGGGCGGTCTACAAAGACTATGTGGTGCCGCCCTACTACGACGCCCTTCTGGCCAAACTCACCGTGCGCGGCCGCACCTGGGAAGAAACCGTCAGCCGCATGAGACGCTCGCTCGAAGAATATGTCTTGCGCGGGGTCAAGACGACGATCCCCTTCATGAAGGAAATCATGCAGGAAGAGGATTTCATGGCAGGACGGTTCGACACCTCTTACTTAGACACGCATCCAGCGCTCTTCAACTACCATGAATTCGAGCAACCAGAGGATCTGGTGCTGGCGCTCTCCGCCGCCATCGCCGCCTACGAAGGGCTGTAGCCATACAGCCGTCTATCCACCCGCTGACAGGATAACGAGAAGACCAGGACATCATGGCGACACGACGACCCTCGAAAAAGCAGGCTTCCAAAAAACGGACCGCCAGCCCAGCCGTCCAGACATCGAAGGCCCGCGCCAAGGTCAGCCCTGAGCTGACCATCCAACCGGCGCCAGGCAAGCCCCTCCTGATTACCGAGGTCGCCTTGCGCGACGGCCATCAGTCGCTTCTGGCTACGCGCATGCGGACAGAAGACATGCTGCCGATCGCCAAGAAACTCGACGCCGTCGGCTATTGGTCGCTGGAGGTCTGGGGCGGCGCCACCTTTGATACTTGCCTGCGTTTCCTCAAAGAAGATCCCTGGGAGCGGCTCCGCGCGCTACGCGCCGCCATGCCCAATACCAAGCTCCAAATGCTGCTCCGCGGGCAGAACCTGGTCGGCTACCGGCATTATGCTGACGATGTGCTGGAACGGTTCATCGAACGGTCCGCCACTAATGGCATCGACGTCTTCCGCATCTTCGACGCGCTGAACGATATCCGCAATCTCGAACGGGCCATGAGGGAAGTGAAGGCCTGCGGCAAACATGTTGAAGCCGCCATCAGCTATACCATCAGTCCCGTCCACAGCATCGACCGGTTCGTCGACATGGCGAAAAAATTGGAAGACCTGGGGACCAACACTCTCTGCATCAAAGACATGGCCGGTCTTCTGGCGCCGCTCGACGCCTATCACCTCGTCCGCCGCATCAAAGCCGCCGTGAAGGTCCCAGTCCATTTACACTCGCACTACACCTCCGGCATGGCCTCGATGACCTCCCTCATGGCGATCCTCGGCGGCCTGGACATGTTGGATACCTCCATCTCCCCCTTGGCCGGCGGCACCTCGCATCCCGCAACGGAAACCGTGGTGGCCTCGCTGCGCAACACACCGTACGATACGGGCCTAGACCTGGCCTCGTTCCTTCCGATTACCGAGCATTTCCGGACCGTGCGGCGAAAGTACCGGCAGTTCGAAAGCGAGTTCACCGGCGTCGATGCCGAGATCCTCACCTCGCAGATTCCCGGCGGGATGCTCTCGAACCTCGCGGCGCAACTGACCGAGCAGAATGCGCTCGATCGGATCAAAGAAGTCCTGGATGAAGTGCCGCGCGTCCGCAAGGACATGGGCTATCCCCCGCTCGTCACCCCGACCAGCCAGATCGTAGGCACCCAAGCCACGCTCAACGTCCTGACGGGCGAGCGATACAAAGTCATTACCACGGAAACGAAAAACTACTTCCTCGGACTCTACGGGCGGGCGCCGGGACAGGTCAATCTCGATATCATGGCCCGCGCGATCGGAAACGAACAGCCGATCAAGACCAGGCCAGCCGATCGGCTGGAGCCGGAACTCGAAGCCATCAAAAAAGATCTGCCAGCCTCGGCGACCACAGTGGAAGATCAGCTCTCCTTCACCCTCTTCCCTGCCATCGCGCGAGACTTTTTCGAAGCGCGTGAAAAGGGAGATCTGGCGCTGGCGCCGCTCGAGAGCTTCTCGCCCCACGGGCCTGCCACGGCCACCGAACTCCATTTGGCCCCAGCAGAATTCAATGTCACGGTCCACGGCGAGACCTACCATGTAAAGGTCTCAGGGTCCGGGCGGAAAGTCGACGGACGCAAACCCTACTACATCCGGGTCAACGATAAACTTGAAGAGGTCTCGCTCGAACCAATTCAGGAGGTTCTAGCCGGCCTGCCTACAGCCCCCAAGGCTGGCACCAATGCCAAACGCAAACGGCCCAGGCCCTCCAAGCCTGGCGACGTGGCCCCCCCGATGCCGGGGCGAGTCATCAAGGTGCTGGTCGCAGTCGGTGCCCTGGTAACAACTGGGACCCCTCTCCTGATCATCGAAGCCATGAAGATGGAAAGCCAGGTCCCGGCACCGATTGACGGAAAAGTCACCGCCATCCTGGTCGCCGAAGGGGACAACGTAAAGACGGATGAAACAGTCATCCAACTGGACTAGTTCTCGCTCCGACAGCCAGGCCCTGTCACCTCGTTGCTCCCGCGCCTGGCTTCTCGCTTCGCTCATAGGCCTGTCGCTCATGCTGACTGCTTGCACGCCGACTCCTCCCCTGCCTCTGTGGTTCGACGCCCTCGGACGACTCCCGATCAAGACTGTCACGGTCCTCGATCAACGCATCGCCTACCTCGATCAGGGACAGGGAGCGCCTGTCATCCTCCTCCATGGGTTTGGAGGCTCGATGTGGCAATGGGAACATCAACAAGCGGCCCTCGCTGCCCATTTCCGCGTGATCACGCCAGACCTGGTCGGGGCAGGGCTCTCGGACAAACCGGATATCGAATACCGTCCGGATCAGCTGCTCAAATATCTTGTGGGCTTCATGGACGCACTCCAGATTCCCCAGGCCAGCATCGTGGGCAACAGCATGGGAGGAGGACTCGCCATTGGGCTCGCCCTCGACCATCCGGCCAGGGTCTCACAGCTCATCCTCATCGACGGACTCCCGGCTCACGTGATGGAGCATCTGGCCAGCCCCTCGATTCGCCGCGCCTTAACAACCAGCGCCTCCTCCGGGCTGGTCTCTTTCGGCAATTGGCTCTTCGGGAGATGCATGCTGGAGTCCACCATGCGTGAGTTCGTCTACGACCCGGCCCTCTTGACCTCGGCGGTATTGGACCGGGCCAACCGCAACCGCCAACAGCCGGGACTCTTCCGGGCTCTACTGACCATCGGTACCAACCTCCCCCTCTGGGAAGAACAATTCGCGCCGCGCATTGGAACGATCACACACCCCACGATGATTATCTGGGGCGAGGAAGACCGGGTATTCCCCATCCCGGCAGGCGACCAGCTCCATCGAACGATTGCCGGCTCGACCTTCGTCCGGATCCCCAAGGCAGGACATATCCCACAATGGGAGCAACCGGAGTTAGTCAATCAAACACTCATTGATTTTCTACGACCCTAGCGGCACAAGCGCCAGCCCCCTCGCTTGCGAAAATGGTTGCCGTCGCCCAATCGAACGCGAAAGGAATATCCGCATGTCGTTCTCTGACCATCTCCGCAAGCTGGCGCAATCCACCTGGGATAGTCAGCTCACCCATCCCTTCGTCGTTGCGCTCGGCAACGGCACCTTGCCCGAGCGAAAATTTAAATATTACATACTTCAAGATGCGAGATTCCTCGGCGACCTGTCCCGTGTCTTCGCGGCCGGAGCCGTTAGAGCGCCGGAATCCGAGAGCGCGCTGCGCTTCGCCAGGCTCGCGGAGGAAACCATCACCGTCGAACGGAGCCTCCACGAGAACTATGGGAAGCGATGGAAGATGACAGCGAAGGAAATGTCCTCCGTGCCGATGGCGCCAACGAACTATGCCTACACTAGGCATATGCTTACCATCGCCCATACTGGCTCGGCGGCAGAGATCACGGTCGTCGCACTCCCCTGCGCCTGGATCTATTGCGTCGTAGGGCAACATTTGCTCAAGAATGGACCTCCCTCCACGAAACATCCCTATCGCAACTGGCTCATGCTCTATGGGTCGCCGGAGTTCGCCGAGGTGCAGGAATGGATGAGAAAAAAAGTGGACCAATGGGCCAAAACGGCTGGCAAGGAAGAAAAGAAACGGATGGAAAAATCGTTTGTACTCAGTTCGCGGTATGAGTGGATGTTCTGGGAGATGGCCTGGAAGGAAGAAGAGTGGCCGGTGTGAAGGGAGGGCGGGCCAGATTGGGAAAATAGTAAAAGCGTGAAGTCGTGAATGGGATCCCCTAATTCTCGCAGAACGCGCACGATGGGGCACCCCGCCCACCTTCGCACACGCCGCTGTAATCATCGATGCGATTGGCTCCAGTCAGTCCGCTCAGTCTTTGACATATCCCTTCACGTATTAGTGGTTGTTTCTAGTCGCTACTTAACTGTTTTCTTTTGATTTCTTGCTTTCAGTTTTTAGCTCCTGACCCGAGGAGGCTATCAGGCTCGTAAACCTCGCTGTAGCGAGCCAAACAACAGTAAAGTTCGCCTTGAGACGATCTTTATGAAAAGTTAGAAAAGTCTATGATTTTGAAGAATAAATTAACTATAATTGGATCATAAGATAAGATTTAGGTAAAAAATGGAAAACGACCAAGACAATAGTTGTCAAAAAAATATCTACGACGGTCAAAGGCTCAGACCAAAGTTACCCCCCAACGAAACCATCCCGTGACCGTGCAATTGATAGGCCCATGAACACAACATCGATCAAACAAGTCTTGGCCATTGCCGGCTCCGATTCCGGTGGAGGCGCGGGCATCCAGGCCGATATCAAATCCATGTCGGCCAACGGCGTCTTTGCCATGTCGGTGATTACCGCCGTCACCGCGCAGAATACGGAAAAGGTCACCGACGTCTTTGAGTTGCCGACCTCGATCGTCGCGGCGCAAATTGATGCGGTCTTCCAGGATTTCGACGTCGCCGCAGTAAAGACTGGCATGCTTTCCTCGATGGCGATTGTTGAGACCGTCGCGAAACTCCTGAGGCCCCAGAATGTCACGAATCTCGTCGTAGACCCGGTGATGATCTCGAAGACCGGCCAGGCCCTGCTCAAGCCGGAAGCGATTGACGCCATGAAAAAGCAGCTTTTCCCTTTGGCGCTGCTCGTCACGCCGAACATCCATGAGGCGCAGCAACTGTCCGGCCTTGAAATCAAAACGCTCGCCGACGCGCGCCGCGCCGCCAAAATCATCCACGGATTCGGCTGCAAATATGTGCTGATCAAGGGCGGCCATTTGCTGGCGGAACGGGCTACCGACCTGCTCTATGACGGCCGGTTCTTCAATGTGTTCAAGGGAGAGTTCATCGACACTCCCCACACGCACGGCACTGGCTGCACGCTGGCCTCGGCCATCGCCGCCCATCTCGCCCGCGGCAAATCGGTGAACGATGCGGTTCAATCGGCTAAAACCTATCTCACTGAAGCTATTCGCCATAGTTTGGCGATCGGCCACGGAACGGGACCAACAAATCATTTCTACTTTCTCCCGACATAGCAGGATGCGGAAAAAGTCCGCCAGCTTTGTTCTCGCATACCACCATAGCTTGCAGCCGTCTGCTAGGAAGACTCCATGAGCCGTTTCAGTTGTCGCCCACTAGGCTTTCTGGTCACAGGATTTAGCTGGCTCCTGCTGGCCGCTCTGGCGGGATTCACCATCCTGATTGGATGGATCCATGGCACGCCACTGCCCTCCTGGCTCAAACTGGTCCATGTGCATGCCGCCCTCATTGGTGGCATCCTCCAACTAATGGTCGGCGGATTGCTCGCCTCCCAGTCCCATAGTGCCCAAGGCGACCGAACCCCGTCCGACTCGCATCTGCTGCTCTTCGTCACCCTGAACGCTGCAACGGCAGCGTTGCTCATGGGATTCGGACTCGGAAACATGAGGATCGTCGGCCTGGCAGGAATCGTGGTGATTGGGGTAGCCCTCTCCCTTGCCTCGACCGCCTGGCAATACACGCGGCAACACCGCGCTGAGCCAGCCAGTTCCTCCTGGCTCTATCGATTCTCACTCCTCGCCCTGCTCGCAGGATTGGGGCTGGGCGACGCGATGGCCTTCCGCTTCATGCCGGAATTCTATGCCCATGCGCGGCTTCTGCATCTCCATATCATTCTGCTGGGATTTGTCACGCTGGCCATCATCGGCCTCACGCATCGCCTCCTGCCGATCATCCTGCATGCCGAGCTCTACAGTCCGCGACTCGCCACACTCGTCATGAGACTGCTACCAGTCGGCTTTGCCGTCTTGATCGGCGGGTTTATCACCTCGTCCCTCCAGCTTGAACTTGCAGTGGGGGGACTGCTCGTCATCAGCATCGGCCTCTATGCCTATAACCTCCTGCGCACCTGGATCGGCTCAGGCCAGCGGGGGAATGCCGCCTCCGACCACCTCCTGGTCGCGACATTTTTCCTAGTCCTCACCATGATCATGGGGGTCCTCATCGGAGCCAACGCATTCCCCCAGTTGCCGATACTCCCGTTCGGGTCCTTGCACCTCGCGGCTTATACCCACATGGCCTTGATCGGGTTCATCCTCCAGACCGTCGTAGGGGCCCTGTCCTATGGCATTCCTGAAATGCTGGCAACCAGTCGTGTCCCCAGCAAGAAAAAGCAGGGGCTTTATCGAGAGCAACTCACCGCCATCATGAACCGGTGGCGAACCGTTCAGCTGACGGGATTGAGTTTAGGCACGATGAGCTTCGGCCTGCTGGCTGCAATGACCTGGAACTTCTCTCTCACTTCGCTCTCCATTCAGATCGCGACGTGGATCACAGTTGGTCTGCTCCTGGGCAGCTTGACCCTCTTTACGGCCAAACTCGCCTGGGTGGTTAGAGCCAGGCCTTCCAACTAATCGCCGCTCATGGAAGAAGCCCTAACCTTTCGCGATCTGCAAGGTCACAGCGTTGCTGCGATACTCAGCAAGCCCGAGAAGCCGACGACCAGTCTCGCTCTCCTGTGTCATGGCTTTCTCTCCGGGAAAAACAGCACGACGAACAAAACCTTGACCCGCCTCCTGAACGAACAGGGCCTCGCAACATTTCGATTCGACTTTTTCGGCCAAGGAGAGAGCGAGGGACCGTTCGAAGCCATCACGACCACGCTGGCGATACAGCAAACCTTGGCAGCCCTGAATCTGGTAACAGCCAGAGGCTATGACAAGATCGGGCTCGTCGGCTCAAGCTTTGGAGGACTCGTCGCCATCCTCACAGCAGCCCAGCGTCGCGAGATCGCCTGTCTGGCCCTCAAATGTCCTGTGGTGGATTTCGCGGAAGAACTGCTCCTCACGTTGGGCCCTGAAGAGTTGGCTCGCTGGCAAGATACAGACACGATCCCGAATATCATGGGAGGCACTGAGCGGATCAGATTGCGGTACGGTTTCTACGAAGACTGTCTGAACCACATTGCCTATGGACCAGCCGAACGGATCACCATCCCCACATTGATCGTGCAGGGCGAACAGGACGAATGTGTCCCCCTCCATCAAAGCCGACGATTGCACGACGTACTGAGAGGCCAGAAACGGCTAGATCTCCTGCCTAACGCCGATCACCAGTTCACTCGCGGAGAGGATTTCCGCCAGATGACCACAGCGATTGGCGAGTGGCTTGTAAGTCATCTCTCAAGGCATTATTGATTCAGAAACTCACTGCGGCGGGCTTAATGCTGGCTGCAGTTAATAGTTTAGTCTTTAATGGATCACACGCGAGGACCCTTTCTGAAGGATCGCAAATACTGTCTTAGCAATCATTTTGTATTCTTTATTTTTTTAATTCGTAGGGTTTATTGGGGCGAAATTAAACCGCGTAAGCGTCTATAGCCTGGAGCCCTCTGCTCCGCAGGGCAGAGGGCGAGGGTTCAGCGGGGGGACGTTGACAGATTTAATTTGACAAGACCGAGAGGAGAAAGAAGTTGGTGGTAGCTTCCACCATCCTGACGTCTAGACAAGCCCTCCGACCACCCAATGCCGGCCATCCGGCACATCAATCATCAACCGGCTCAAATTCATTTCCGCCAACTGCGCCGCCACCTCATCTTCCGTAAAGGCTGCAAGCAGCGAGTTGTAAAAATCTCTCCTCAGGATGTCCGGCGCCTTGGAAGCATGCAAATCAACGATGGCCTGCGCCTCTTCCGGCGACTCAGGCCTCAAGAGATCCATCACCAGCACCGGCGAGCCGGGCTTTACCGCCAATCTCAGCTTATGCCAAAACTGAAGGGGGTTCGGCACATGGTGCAACAGGCTATTGGAAATCGCGGCATCGGCCGGCTCACTCAGTGCAACGGCTTGAAAACGCTCACAAAGAAAGGTGATACGACCGGACAGACCCGCCTGCCGCACCGCCTCCTCCGCCAACTGCACCATCGGGGCCGACGCATCGACACCGATCACCAAACAACCAGGCATTGCGCGCGCAAAACGAATAGGAATATCGCCAGGACCACAGCCAAGGTCGAGGACATGACCCTCGAAGAAATCAGGAAAGGATGTGCGGAAGCGATCGACGAAACCCTGGTTCTCTTGCGAAAAATCCGCCTCCGCATAAGCCTGGGCCTGTGCATCGTCCTCCATCAGTTCCGGCTCAAGTATTCGGTTCACAGATCCCCCATCAATCTAACAAACTCGATGTATAGGAACAGCCTGAGTGACATACGCCATATGGCATGGAGCCCTCAATCATATCAGATGCTCAAAAATACCCTCTGCAAGACGGCAGCAAGCGAAGAGTCGAGGCGTACCCTTGTGGTGCGTTGAGCCTCTTCGTGAAGCGAGACCGCCGCTGGCGGTATTTTTCAGCATCCTGCTAGAGGCGGCTCCGTTGCTTGACCAATCCAGAACGGCTTGCTATAAAAACACGAACAGGGTTTCCCTGTCACTGTGCTCCCATTACTGAAAGGGAACTTACGTGAATAAATCTGAACTCATCGAAGCGATCGCCAAACATGCCGACCTCTCAAAAGCCTCGGCAGGCAGAGCATTAGACGGGGCATTGAGTGCAATCAAAGCCGCACTCAAGAAAAAGCAGACGGTTGCCCTGGTTGGATTTGGCACGTTCCGAGTGAGCCACCGGGCCGCTCGCGTCGGCCGCAACCCTCGCACGGGCAAGGCCCTCAAAATCAAAGCAGCCAAAGTTCCAAAATTCAAGGCAGGCAAGGCCCTGAAGGCTGCAGTGAACTAAACCATTCCTAGGTTCCGTTTCAGAAGCATCTGCGTTGGGGCCCCTCCCTGAACCACAGGGCATTCAGATACAGGGGCCCCAACTACTTATCCAGCCAACCCTACCATCCGAACCCTCGCCATCCGCTCTCAGCTCTGTATCTCTACTACGTCGCCAGGCCTCACCAGTCCTGCGCGCAGCACCTTTGCATAGACCCGGCTCCAGCCAGGATTCTTTTCCTGAGAGATCCTGTGATAGTCCCCGTCCTGAAACCACTGCGCATTGTAGCGGCAAGGAACCGTATAGCTCGTCACTTCCAGCTGCACGTCCGGCCCGATCGACAATTTCACGCCAGGCTTTATGAGCCTCCACTCCAATCCAGCGAGGGTCAGATTCTCCCCCGATGAGCCTGCCTCGATCGGATGACCTTCCTTTTGCAGCCGCTCGAGCAGTTCACGCGAGAAGAGGCAAACGGCCCGATCCTGCCCTCCATGCACTTTGAGGTTTCGTTGCCGATCGCCATCAACACCGGCTTTAGCGATCATAGCTTCCAGAACTCGACGTTTCGGCACACCCCCGTCCGACACATTAATCTGGTGCAGGCGGGGATGGGATAATTGTTCCGTTTCAGCCACGCGAGAGCCCTTCACAGGATTCCGCTTTCAGCAACTCCACCGCCACCCATCCATCTTGCTCCCGCCGCCGCGAGAAGCAGGCGCCGGCCTTGGCGAATGCCGCAAGTACTTCTGCTTCTTGATCGAGTAACACCCCGGACAGCAAGAGCCGCGCGCCATGATTCACATAAGACGCAAGTTCATCGCACAATAAGAGCAACGTCTGCCGATCAAGATTCGCCAGCACTAGATTCGGCTTGATCCACCCCGCCACATCGCTCAACGTTCCGCAGGCCAATCTCAGCTCCTGTCCAAACCCATTCTCGCTTGCATAGTTCTTCGCGCAGTCCACCGCGACAGGATCGCATTCCACCCCCACAGCCGAGGCAGCCCCAAGCCGCAGGGCCACCATCGCCAGAATGCCGCTCCCAGATCCCACATCCAGCACGGACTCGCCGCCGTGAATGAATCCTTCAAGCCATTCGAGCAACATGCTGGTCGTCGCATGGTGCCCGGTCCCGAAGGCCTGTTTCGGATCGAGCACAATCTCAATGTCCCCCGCCTGCAATGTCGCCTCCTCCCAGCTCGGCCTGATCACGATCCTCCGGCCGATCCTGATGGGCTTGACCGACTGAGCCCATTGCCTGTTCCAATCCCGATCCGGCACCGGCTGCACCGACAGCTCGGCCGTGGCATCACCGAATTGTTCCAATAGAGCCCGAAGCCCCACCACATGATCGGCACTCCACCGCTCGCTCGGCCAATAAAGATGAATCGTCTGACCGTCCTGCCAGGCCCCCTGTGCGAAGGGGTCCGCCAGAGCCCCCAGCAGTTCGCCCGCATCGATATCGGTATGAATCGTCACCTCAATCCAATCCTGTGCCATGCAACCATGCCCTCTTCATTATTGACGGAGCCAGACCCATCCAGTAAGGTCGAATCGACCATGCAGGACAACCACTCCCCCGCAGACACTTCTTCGCGCGAACAGACGTTGCAGCGGCTGCTGAGTCGAACGGCGCGATTGCTCGTGAAGGGCCATCGAGCCAGCGCCACTCTCACGCGCTGGCGATTGATCCTCTTCGTGACCGCGCTACTCTGCACGATCACCCTCTACCGACTTGGCTGGTACCAGGCAGGCAATCTGTCGCTCGGCAGCTTCCTCGCCTTCTTCCTACTCGTCGCGAGTTATCATACCAGGCTGGAACAACGGATTCATCGGCTCCGCCAATGGCAACATATCAAGCAGACGCATCTGGCTCGCCTCCGCCTCGACTGGGACCGACTCCCGGAACGGGCTTGTCCAGAGCCGGACAACCATCTCTATGCCAAGGATCTGGATCTTGTCGGCTCCCATTCATTGTTCCAACTGCTCGACACCACCGTCTCTTCGCACGGTCGCGAGCGCTTGGCCTCTTGGCTTCTCACGCAACCTCCGGCCCCTGAAGAATGGGCAGCGCGCCAAACATTGGCCCGCGAACTGACAACGCGCTCACTCTTTCGCGATCGTCTGACGCTCGAAGCCCGCTTACTCGGCGAACAGGAGATCGACGGCCATCGCTTGGCTAAGGTGCTGCAACATCGCCTGGAAATACCCCACCTACACATCATCCTGCTTCTGCAAACCCTCCTCGCAGCGACGACTCTTGGGCTCGGGCTCGCCGCACTCATGAATTGGCTCCCGGGCTACTGGATGTGGTCATTTGGGCTCTACTCCCTGCTCTATTTCTTCACGGACCAGGGCGAAGAACTGCTCGAGCATGCGGTGGGCCTGCACCATGAAGTGGAAAAGCTCGGCAAGGTCCTCGGATACATCGACCACCACGCCAGACGATCTCCCTCTGCCCTCGCTCGCACCTGGGCTCCCCTCACCAACAGCGACAGAGCTCCGGCTCAGCAGATCCGGCAGGCAGCGAGGATACTCCATGCCGTGAGCATCAAGGCTCATCCGCTCGTGCACCTGGTCGTGAATGCCCTCTGTCCCTGGGACCTCTGGTACGTCAGGAAAATGGGGCAGATTCAGGATCAGATCCATGATCACCTACCCCTCTGGTTGGATCGACTGGCGGAGGTCGAAGCAGCGGCAGCCTTGGCCACCTTCGCCCACCTTCACCCCACCTATATATGGCCGTCATCACTCCCAGCCGATAGCCAGGGAAGCGTGTCCACAGCTCTCTGTTCCGCCCGCAACCTCGCACACCCGCTGATCCCATCGGTAAAGCGCGGGCCTAACGACTTCTCGCTCCGTGGTCTCGGACAAATTCTGCTCGTGACTGGCTCCAACATGTCCGGCAAGAGCACCTTCCTCCGTACCATCGGAATGAATCTGTGCCTCGCGCAAGCAGGCGCGCCGGTCTGCGCCACTCAATTCGAATGGACCTGGCTGCGAATCGCCTGCTGCATCCGCGTGGACGATTCGCTCGACGCAGGCCTCTCGTTTTTCTATGCGGAAGTGAAACGGCTGAAGTCGCTGCTCGACGCGGCGACGGACCGGAGCCAGCCGCCAGTCCTCTTCTTGATCGACGAAATTTTCAAGGGGACCAATAATCGTGAACGGTTGATCGGGAGCCGTGCCTTCATCTCCGCCCTGGCCCAGAGCCACGGATTTGGCCTCGTCACCACTCACGATTTAGAATTAACGGAATTGGAGCACAGTGTACCGACCGTGACCAATGCCCATTTCAAGGAAACGGTGACAGCAGGCGAACTACTCTTCGGCTACCAGCTCAGGCCAGGCCCCTGCCCCACGACCAACGCGCTACGGATCATGCAGCTGGAGGGGTTGCCAGTCCCGGAAAACTCACAGGGCCATACCGCCTAAGGCATAGTGTGACGACACCGATCAGCACAGGACCTTCCGCGGCATCCCATCCGCTCCGTGGCCTTCTCATCGCCCAGTTCATCGGCGCCTTCAACGACAATGCCTGGAAGCTAATGGTAGCCCTGCTCGCCATCCGGCAACTCGCCAGCAGCATCGCGCCGGGACCGGAATTTGAAACCGCCGCACAAACCCAGACAGCCCTGGCTTTTATTATCTTCACGCTACCGCTGGCCTTAGTTTCGATCGTCGCCGGCATCCTGGCCGATCGCGTTAGCAAACGCACAGTCATCATCCTGATGAAATTGGTGGAGGTGCTCTTGATGGCCGCGGCCGCCGCAGCTCTCTGGAGCAATCCAGCTGGGGGCATCCTGCCGTTCATCGTGCTGGGCGGTATGGGGATCCACAGCGCGCTGTTCAGCCCGGCGAAGTACGGCATTCTGGCCGAACTCCTCCCACACGAAAAACTGGCGGCAGGCAACGGACAGCTCGAAATGTGGACCTTCCTGGCCATCCTCACCGGAACCGCTGCGCCAGGGATCTTGTTGTCCCTCTCCGGCTCCTCCCTCTGGTTGGCACCGCTGTTCCTCGCGCTCCTCTCACTCGCCGGATTGGCTGCAGCCTTAACCATTCCCCCTGTTCCAGCGGCGCGATCGACAGGAGGCCTCTGCAATACCCTTCAGGGAGCCTGGTCGGCGCTGGCGGCAGATCGAATGCTCCGCCTTGCAATTGTCGGCGCGGTTTTCTTCTGGACCATCGCCAGTCTCTTCGCCCAAAACATTCTGATCTATGCAAAGGCAGTCCTGGGCCTGTCGGACTGGCAATCGGGCCTGCCGCTCATGATGCTCTCCATCGGAATCGGCCTCGGCGCCAAACTGGTGGCACAATTATCTCAGGCCCGCGTGGAATATGGCCTGATCCCGCTAGGCGCGACCGGAGTCGCCATCCTTCTATCTGTCGTGGGATTTTTCACGCCAAACCTGCCAGCAACGCTCGTGCTCATGGGCCTCCTAGGCCTCGCCAGCGCATTGATCTTTGTCCCGCTCAACGCCCTCATCCAATGGCGCGCGCCGAACGAGCGCCGGGGTTCGGTCATCGCTTTCGAAAACAGCTGCGTCTTCACCGGCATTCTGCTCGGATCGCTCGGGGCTGGAGCCCTGGCTCAGAGCGGCGTCTCCACCACCGGAATCTTCCTCGTGACGGCCTCGTTCACCGCCATCGGCACCGGCTGGGCCCTCTGGCTTCTCCCGGACGCGCTCCTCCGAGCGGTCTTGGTCCTCTTGACCAATAGCCTCTACCGCCTAAGGATTGTCGGCCATGAACAAGTCCCCCTCCAGGGTGGCGCGTTACTGGTCCCCAACCATATATCGTTCATCGACGCGTTTCTGCTGATCGCCAGCCTCGACCGGCCGATCCGCTTCGTCGTCGATACACATTATGCGGAACTGCCGATCCTCAAACCCTTCATGAAGCTGCTTAACGTGATTCCGATTCCCTCGCAGGGCGGACTCCGCGTCGTCTTACGCGTGCTACGCGAAGCAGGAGCGGCGCTCGACAAAGGCGAGATCGTCTGCATCTTTCCGGAAGGCCAGATCACCAGAACCGGCACCCTCCTCCCCTTTCGCCGGGGATTCGAACGGATCATGAAGGGCCGAAGCGCCCCCATCGTTCCCGTTCACCTGGATCGCATCTGGGGCAGTATCTTCAGCTTCAATCGAGGAAAATTTCTCTCCAAAATTCCGGAGCGCATTCCCTATCCCGTGACAGTCTCCTTCGGGGCTCCGCTTCCGCCAGAAACCTCGGCCCATGACATCCGCCGCGCCATTCGCTCTCTCGGCGAAACAACCTGGACCCTCCGCAAACAGGGCCGCCGCCCGCTGCACCGGGCCTTCATCCATGCCATGAGGCAACATCCCTTCCGCTTCGCCATGGCGGATCAAACCTACCCATCTGTCTCGTCACTCCAGGCCCTGATCGGCTCCATCGTCCTTGCCAGAACGCTGCGGCCTCTATGGGAGGGCCAGCGCCATGTCGGCATCCTCCTCCCTCCGACCGTCGCAGCCGCGCTCATCAATGTGGCCGCACCTCTCTGCGGGAAGACCAGCGTGAACCTTAACTACACGGTCGGCAAAGCAGGCCTCGAAGCAGCCGTGCGGCTCGCCAACCTCCGCACGATCGTCACCAGCCGGACCTTTGTCGAGAAGGCCAAGCTGGATCTGCCGGACGGACCGTCGATTGTGTGGCTGGAAGACGTGGCACGCACGATCGGCTCAAGACAGAAACTTTCCGCGAGTATCCTCGCCCTCTGCGCCCCGGCGCGGCTCATAGAACTGGCCTGTGGACAAAGGACCCCACTGACGATGGATGATCTGGCGACCATCATCTTCAGCAGCGGCAGCACCGGCGAACCCAAAGGGGTGATGCTCTCTCACTTCAACATCGACGCCAATGCGGAGGGGGCCAGCCAGGTGCTCCACCTCTACCAACAGGAACGAGTCCTGGGAGTTCTTCCCTTCTTCCACTCCTTCGGCTATCTCATCTTCTGGTTGGTCATGTACAACAACGCGGGCATGGTCTTTCATCCCTCCCCGCTCGACGTCACAGCCGTCGGCGAACTGGTGCGCCGCTACCGCCTCACGTTCCTCGTGACTACGCCGACCTTTCTCCAGCTCTACCAACGCCGCTGCACCCCGGAGCAATTCAGTTCGCTACGTGTGGTCCTGACCGGCGCAGAGAAACTACCGGCCCGGCTCGCGCAGGCCTTCGAAGATCGGTTCGGCATCGCCCCCATTGAGGGCTACGGCGTGACCGAATGTGCCCCCGTCATCTCCGTCAATTGTCCGGACTTCCTTGCTGCCGGCTACTATCAGCCTGCTTCCAGACGGGGAACCGTCGGGCAACTGCTGCCGGGGGTCTCTGTGCAAATCGTCGATCCGGACAGCTTCGCGCCATTGCCTCCAGGCGCCCCCGGCATGTTGCTAGTCAAAGGCCCCAACGTCATGCAAGGATACTTGGGACGTGAGGACCTGACGACCCAGGCCCTGCGCGATGGCTGGTACATCACCGGCGATATCGTCACGCTGGATGACGACGGATTTCTGACCATCAGGGATCGGCTCGCGCGATTTTCGAAAATCGGCGGAGAAATGGTTCAACATGGGCAGGTAGAAGAGGCACTGCATCAGGCGCTCGGCCTGGAGACTCAGATTTTCTCCGTCACCGGGATTCCTGACGAACAAAAAGGCGAACAGCTCGCAGTCCTCCACACCCTGGACGAGTCGCAAATCCCCAGCCTCATCGCTAAGCTCACGGCAACCGGCCTGCCGAATCTCTTTATCCCCGCGCGCACAAACTTCATCAAAGTCGAGGCGCTACCGATATTGGGAACAGGGAAAATGGATCTGCGAGGCCTGAAACGAATCGCGATAGAGCGGCTGGGAGTTCGTGAAACGTGACGCGTCGTTCGTCTCTTGATTGACGCCTTCATTCTTTGTTGGCCTGGGAAAATGCCTGACTGCAAATGTTAGCGCAACCAGAGCCAGGGTTGTGGCATCCCACAACCCTATGGGAAGATGCCTGCTATGAATCCAAAGCACAACCGCCAAGCAGAGACTGGCCAGACGGATCGGCCCCTGATCATCCTTGGCTGCGGCTATACAGGCAGGTTGATCTTGCCATTGACCACCCAACGAGGAACCGCAACCTGGGCTACCAGCCGAAACCCAACGCAGCAACTTGCGACGGTGCCACTTCCACAGCGGCTGGAATTCGATCTGGCTCGGCCTGCAACCTGGGGGCATCTGCCAGCTGGAGCCGATCTCATCTGGTGCTTTCCCGCCAGCCCCCTCTCTGCCGTGCAACAATGGGCCGGGACGCAACGTTCACGATTTAACCGTCTCGTCGTACTCGGTAGCACCTCTGCCTACGAGACTGCCGATGATTCCACCACCTATCCCCCACCCTGGACCGATGAAACTGCCCCCATCGACCGAACCAAACCACGGGTGCAGGGAGAAGAATATTTATGCAAAGAATTCGGCGCCATCCTGCTACGTGTGGCAGGCATCTATGGACCAGGGAGAAACCCGTTGGATTGGATCACACAAGGCCGCGTCGGCCCCTCGAGGAAATACGTGAACCTGATTTATGGAGAAGACCTGGCAGGGATCTGCCTGGCGGCAATCGAAAAAGGGACACCAAGCGGAGTCTACAATGTCAGCGACGGGATGCCTTATACCTGGAAGGAAATCTGCGAAGCGGCCCAGCAGCGCTGGGGCGTAATCCCGACAGCAGCACAAGGAGACCCCTCACCGGGAAAACGAATCAGCAATACCAAGCTTCGAACAGAACTTGGCTATGAACTGAAGCACCAGGACCTCTACCAAGCTCTTGACCTCATTGAATTAGCAAAACCACAATTGTAAGCACGCTTGTTAAAATGGTCGTCCAACAAGGCCGCAGGGTCGTCGCAGCCGGAGGCGTACCCGTAGGGTGCGTTGAGGATTGCGATGAGCCGAGACCGACCTTGGGGACCGTTTCACCAGCCTGCTAAAGCCGAAGCAGCGCCATCACAGAGAGACACACCAGCAAATTATTGATGGCATGAGCCAAAATCCCCGGCCACAGACTCCCCGTTTTTTCATAGAGCCAAGCCCAGAGCAGCCCACTCCAGAGCACGCTAACGAAGCCGATCAATCCATAGCCATGGGCAATCGCGAAGATGCCGGCGCTGATCAGCGCAGCAGGCAGAAAAGAAAACTTCCTGCGCAAGATCGCGAACAAGATCCCGCGAAAGGCAAGTTCCTCAAACAGCGGCGCGAAAATCACGTACTCGATGCCACTAATGACCGTCAAGGCCGGCGAGCCCCAGACTAGATCGGCATCGAACCATTCAGTCCAATGACTCGTCAAATGAAACGGCTCTGACAGCCGCTCCATCACCCATTCGCCCCAGAGCCCTGCTGCCACCACCGCCACGACCACAACCATCAAACGGCCGACATTCGCCCATCCGATTTCCAAGCCGAACCCTTCTTCAAACGTCATGCCAGACGGACGGAAGAGGTGCCGGTAAGCCAAGAAAAGCAAGGGCACATTGGTCAGGGGAATGGCCAAAGCTCGAAGCGAAGCATTATCCGGCGACGCGTAGATCAAAAACAGCGCCGTGCCTATCGCCCCCAGCGCACCCCCGCGCAGCAACACGGCCACCCCCAGCGCGCCAGGCCACGGAGGCGGCACGCCCGGCTCATGGAGCCGGACGAAACGAGCCGACTCGCTCCGTGTGAGCCACAGCAGCAGACAGACCACCGTCCCGACGACCATCCCGCCAAGTTCAACAAGCCTGATGCGATGCAACCAGACAAATTGGCGATCGACGCGCACCACCGCCTGTTCCTGGATCCTGGATAGCAACGCAGCATCGTTGGCGCGCCGCGCCAACCGTTCAGCCAGACGATCGTAAAACCAGCCGGAAGGCAACAGTGCGGCCAGCTCGGCTTGCCACACCAGATACTGGTCTGCGTCAGGGCCCGCGCCTTCGCCATAGGCCGCCCGTACCAGATCGGCAAACTGCGGCAACGGATTCTCTGCCTCAGCCCACTCATGCGCGGAGAGGAGCGCCTGCGACTCATGCCCTGCCTCGGCTTGAAGAATCGCCAACTGCAGCGGCACTAGCGGATCGGTCGAGATCCGCGCAAGCTCTTGATACCATTCGATGGCATGGGCCTGTTCCGTCTCGTTCCCGCCAGAGGTCCAAGCAAAAAGCTGCCGTTCCCATTGAGGCGCTCGTTTCAGTCCTTCTTGCGCATCCATGGTCCGACTGACCATCAGACTCAAGGCTTGCTCTGGCGCCTCGACCCGCTCCAACTTGGAGGAGGAAGCCGAGAGCAGAACTACCGATAGCAACGCCGCCACGAGTACGAAGGCCGCCAGCCACGTCACCAGGGGCGAAAATCGGCCTGGCTGGCCCCCGGGCAACGGCGACACGTAGGTCTCACGCCACCACGAACGGTACTCTTTCGGTTCTTTGAGAGCAGAAACTGGTTCCATCATTCTTGCGACTATAACATGCGGTTTTTCAGGCTAGAAACCCCTTCCGCGCGAAAAGACGAGCAACCCAGCTTAGAATGCCTATGGCCGAGAGCAACTGCACTCCGCTATACTGGCCCTCTATATCGGAGCGTTATGCCAGTTCAGAGCTTTACACCCCTTCGCCGTCTGCTGCTTGGCCCAGGGCCAAGCATGGTGCATCCCCGAGTCCTTCGCGCGCTCTCGATGCCGCTCATCGGCCACTTAGACCAGGCTTTTCTGGGTGTCATGAACGATATCCAAACCCTGCTGAGGGGTGTCTTTGAGACCAACAATCGCTTCACCATCGCCGTCTCCGGCACAGGCTCGGCCGGCATGGAGGCCTCGATCGTCAATATCGTTGAGCCGAGCGATGCAGTCATCGTCGGAGTCAATGGCGTATTTGGCACGAGATGGGCCAGCGCCGTTGAGCGCTGCGGCGGCAAAGCCATTCGCGTCGAAGCTCCCTGGGGCCAGGTCATCGACCCAGCAGCCATTGAGCAGGCCTTAATCCGATCCGGCCCGGTAAAAGCCGTAGCCATCGTGCAGGCCGAAACCTCGACCGGCGCCTGGCAACCGCTTGAACCGATCGCCACCCTCTGTCGCAAACATGACGCGCTCTTCCTCGTGGATGCCGTAACCTCGTTGGGCGGCATACCGGTCGAGGTCGACCGGTGGGGCATCGATGTCTGCTATAGTGGCACCCAGAAATGTCTCAGCTGTCCGCCAGGCCTCTCGCCCTTTACGCTCAGCGACCGGGCCTTGACCGCCATCAAGGCCAGGCGCAGCCCCTGCCAGAGTTGGTACTTTGATATGACCTTAATTGAGGACTACTGGGCCGAAGGCACCAGGGCCTACCACCATACGGCGCCGATTTCCATGCTCTATGCCCTGCGAGAAGCCTTGCGCCTTGTCGAGGAAGAAGGGCTGCCCGCCCGCTTCGCCCGCCATCAACTCAATAGCGAAGCTCTACTCGCCGGCTTGGCCCAACTTGGGCTCTTGCCCCTCCCCCAAGCGGGCCATCGACTCCCGATGTTAACCTGTGTCACTGTCCCCTCTCATATTCCTGAAGCCGAGATACGGATGAACCTCCTCTCGACCTATGGAATTGAAATCGGCGGGGGGCTCGGCCCGCTCAAAGGGAAAGTCTGGCGCATCGGCTTGATGGGTGAATCATCGACTGAAGCGCATGTCTTGACCCTGCTCAACGCCCTGGAAGAACTGTTTACCCGACAAGGCTGGCTATCCACTCCCGGAGTCGCGCTCCAAGCTGCGGCACGGATCTATAGCCGCATGGCATCCTAACAACAAAGGATATGAATCGCATGAACAACAAGCCATTACTCTGGGTGCTCGGGGGCGGGGCCTTTGCTTTTGTCGCAGTAGTCTCCTACTGGATCTTCGCCCTGACACTGGCCAATCAGATGAAATCGGACCTCCTTCCCCCGGACAAGGCCGCCGCCTATATTCATGCGGTCATCGAGGCCAGCCGGACCGTCTATACGGAACACGTCGTCGGCAAACTCCATCAGGCAGGCCTCGCCGAAGCCATCGAACATTGGCGCGATGAAAATGGCGTCCCGCTTCCCGCACAGTTCCTCCTGGAATCGGGGCGGCTGGTCTCGAAAAAAAATCTCAAGCTCAGCTTCCGGCTGGCCAGCCTGCTGCCGACCTATGCCTGGAATGGGCCCAGGACCGATTTCGAGCAGAAGGGGCTCGACACCGTGGGCAAAGACCCCTCGAATCCGGTCGGAGGGTTCGTCAAGATCGACGGAGGCCGCTACTACCAAGCCATCTACCCGGACCGTGCGGTGACCCAATCCTGCGTTACCTGCCATAACCAACATCCCAACAGCCTGCGCCGCGACTACAAAATTGGCGATGTGATGGGCGGCATCATCATCACCATTCCTATCGATCTACCATGAAGACCCTCGCTATTCGCTCCGTGCGCGTCATCGACGGGATCGGTCAAACCATCGAACGGGCCACCGTGATCATTCGCGGGGCCACGATTGCCGCAGTCGGATCGGACCGGGATATTTCGATTCCACGTGGCGCGGCCAAAATCGATGGCCGGGGCCTGACCCTGTTGCCTGGCTTGATCGACTGTCACGTGCACTTCTGCCTCGGAGCCGAACCAGATGTCGTCGACGCCATCGCCAAAGAAACGCCCGCCCTGAACCTGCTCAAGGCCAGCCGGGCTGCACGCGAGACCCTAGAGGCAGGCTTCACCACCGTGCGCGACGTGGGCTCGCGGGACCATTCCATCTTCACACTGCAACAGGCCATCGAAACAGGCCTCGTGCAGGGGCCTCGCATTGTCGCGGCAGGCTTGGCCATTTGCATGGTCGGCGGCCATGCCAGATTTATCGGCCAGGAAGTGCAGGGGGTCCGGCAGGTCCGTTCCGTCGTGCGCAGACAAATCGCCGCAGGGGCCGGAGTCATTAAAGTCATCGCCTCCGGCGGCGTCCTCACGCCGGGCACCTCGCCGAACCAGGCGCAAATGACGATTGAAGAACTCCGGGCCGCCGTAGAGGAAGCGCAGCTGGCCGGACGGAAGGTCGCCGCCCATGCCCATGGATCGTCGGGGATGAAAAATGCGATCCGCGCCGGAGTCCATTCGATCGAGCATGCCACCCTCATGGACGAAGAAGCGGCCACCCTCATGAAGGGACATGATGTCTTCATGGTCCCGACTCTCTCTGCGCTCGCCACCACCGCCTCCTGCCGGCTCGGATGCGGCGTGCCGGCCAGCGCGCGCGACAAGGCCAAAGCCATGACGAAACGTCATGCCCTCAGCTTCAAGAACGCCTTACGGGACGGAATCCAGATTGCGATGGGCACGGACGCGGGGACGCCCTTTAATTTCCATGGCGAGAACGCCCAGGAACTCGAACGAATGGTCGCTTTCGGGATGAGCCCGATGCAGGCGATCCTCGCTTCGACTTCCTCTGCCGCACGGTTGATCGGGATTCAAGACCAGGTGGGAACCATCGCGAAGGGGAAACTGGCGGATCTCCTGCTATTCGACGGAAATCCGCTTCGCCACATCGAACAACTCCGCAACCGGGACAGGATTATCGGGGTCATGCAAGCGGGGCGATTCGTGGCGGGACCTCTGTCGGGGATGTAAGACCTGAAAAGTGAAACGAAAAAAGCCTCCGTCGCTTCACGTCTACCGTCTTTCGTAAAAGAGCTCCAATGCTGCGGCATAGCCCTTCTTCCGTCCCTTGCGGAACACCTCTTCTAGCTGCCCGCGTAACGCGCGAACTCCTCCCACATCGCCTCGCTTGGCCACCCCCTGAGACAGCAACATCTCCAGCGCTACTTCGATAAGCCGCTGTTTTCGCCCCTCCATCTCCGGAGTCACCAACTCATCCATAATCTCCGACGCCCTTGCCTGTAACATAGCGTCCTTGAAGGTGTCATAGCCTTGGTCCACCACGGTCCGCTCACGAATTACGGCAAGCTCGAACCGAATCCGCATCACGTCTTTCATCAGGACCGCAAACACTTCCTTGCGCCCTTCATCGAAGAGCTTCTGCTCCATCTCCTCGAGGATGACAGCCGGATCTGCCGCTTCATCCCTCGTCGCTTCATCCCCCCAATTGAGCCGGTCATAATTCCGGCGCTTCTCCGAATCACCAATGATTTCATAGGCGGCATTGATTTCACGGATCTTGGATTCAGCCTGCGCACTGTCGGGATGGCGATCGGGATGATGCTGAAAAACCAGCTTCCGATAGGCTTTCTTGATCGCCTCGTCAGACGCGTCGCGCGAGACCCCCAACACCTGATACAAGTCGATTCGTGCCATGGCCGTGACTATACCATGCACCTTGCAGCGGCGCACCCGGACCGCCAACGGTATGCCGCTGCCGGAATAATCGCTGCCGAGTCAACCTCAAACACACCAGCCCTTGACATCCTGCCAAAGCGGCTTACACTTACATCATGACCAACACACCAACACCAAAATCCCTGACCTACGACGAGAACAAAGCCGCTGCCGCCGCCTTCGCAGGCCGGCCCTTCAATGATGCATGGTCTGCATCGGCGCGCATGGTGTATGACGGGATCGTAAAGGCTTTGCCGCAGGCAGAGACCGACGTTCCCGCTCCGGCCCAGGCCGAAACATTCGCCGAGGCTCTGACCGGGTAGAAAGAGGCGCTCCAGCTTCAAGAATCTATCGAACAAGAACCCGCTAGTGGGCATGAATTGGTGGAAGGAACTGTCCTACCGTTCAACCTGCGCGACCGGGATGGGCGATTCAGGCCGGGACCTTGATCGACGTGACACCGACCGCTTTGCAACTCGGCATTGTGTTTTCCGTCACGAGCACCAAACCCATTTTGCAATTGTCCCAATACTTTTACCTCCCTAAGCTAGCGGGCTGCTAGCTTATAAATAATGACCGAGAACGCTGAGCCGCTTCTGAACGAAGACTCGTTCTCCCTCCTCGCTGGTGACCACTCCATCGATCCTCGCATCCAGTAATTTCCCCAAAATAGCTCCGTACTGAGGTCCAGGCTTCAGCCCCATGGTCTGGAGGTCTCTCCCCTTCAATACGGTCGCGATCGTCCGGGTCTCCTCATAGGCCATCAGATATCGCTTGAACTGGCGCAATTGCGCTGCCTGGTGACGGCTGACCTGCTTCGCAACAAGCAATACGAGGACCTCGTCCGGGAGATCTACCAAGAGGCGATAGACCTGCGAGGGCCTTAGGGTTTCTGGGTCTGTGAGTTTCTTCAATATGCGATCAAGCCGCTTTCCTCCGGCGCTCAGCTTCGTCGCCTGCTCGCGCGAACAGGCCAACCGCTTACTGAGCCCAGCGATCACGACCGGGCTCGACTCACTCAACAAGGCCATAAGATAAACGAGCGACCGATCGATCACCGCATCAGGGGAGCGACTGCCCCACCAGGCCAGCGCCTGAGGAACAGCTCTGACCACTCGCATCACCGCCCCCGAGGCGCAGAGACGACGGTGGAGAAATCGAAGCAACTTCAACTTCGCCAGCCGCGTAATCGCACGTACCGGGTCCCGTTCGGCAAATAGCACCAGAATTTCGTTCTGCAATCGTGGGCCGGAGAGTTGCTGGATCAGATTCGTGGAGGCGGCTTGCCTCAACAGCCGTAAGGTGCCAGGCTCAAGGCGGAACATGAACCGTTGCTCGAACCGGATCGCCCTGAAGATGCGAGTGGGATCGTCCTGAAAACTGCCGGCATGCAGCACGCGGATCCTGCGCGCACGAAGATCGCGCTGCCCCCCGTAGACATCGAGCAGCCGTCCGAACTGCCCGGGGTTGAGCTGCATCGCGATGGCATTAATGGTGAAATCCCGTCGATGGAGATCCTCCTCAATTGCTGCAGGCTGGACGGTCGGCAGGAGCGCGGCCTCCGCGTAGAACTCCCGCCTGCTCGTCGCGATATCCATTTTGAGTCCGTCCGGAAAGACCAGCCGCGCCGTCACAAACCGCTCAAACACCGCCAGCCCCGTTCTGTATCGATCGGCCACCACTTTCGCAAAGGCGATTCCATCCCCTTCCACTGCCAGATCGAGATCCAACGTCACCTGCCCGAGCAACAGGTCCCGAACCACGCCGCCTACGACATAGACGTGACAGCCTCGTTCATCCCCCAGCACCCCGATTTCTCGTAACACCCCTACGGCCATAGAAGGAAGCCGTTCGAGTAGCGCCGGGCGAAGTGTCTGCTGTGCCATGGACTTAGAAGCTCTCACAATGGTGCACTCGCATAGCCGCCTTGTAGCAACCCTGCTTTATATTCGAAACCACAGGAGTTCATGGGAAGGAGGGAGAACGACAGGACAGAGGGAGGCAGGCTCACCGGGACGACTCCTTCATCGATTGCAGAAAAACAATGTCGCCGTAATAGGCCGTGGCCTGCTCCCCGGTATTGTCTGTATCCGTCATAATCGCCACACCGTTGATCATCGGGGGCTCCTCCCCGAACGCGCGGATATAGTCCTCGTAGATATTCCGCTCCTCCTCGACCCAAGTGCCGACTTTCTGCGGTCCGCTTTCGACCACAACCATCTGAGCAAAGCTCGTATAGGCATTCTCGACGATCGTGCCGACTGGCGCCTTTCGGTCCCAGATATAGTTGAGCGCCCCAATGGGAATCTCTCCAAAGAGCAGGCGTCCCGCCTTGTAGGCCAACTTCCTAGGAAAACTGGTCTTCTCTGGATCATAGGCAAAAGTGACATAGATCCTGGCAGGATAATCGTCTCCGTCCTTTCTGGTCACATCGCTCCGCGTCAAGACCTTCTCCACCCTCCACCGCCAGCGAAGAATCGGATAGTCCCTGGGATCGATCCTGATCTCTTTAGTCAGGCCGGAGGCAGAGGCAGCGCTCATAGCCTTGACCACAACGATCTCGCCATCCTTCACCAATTCGTAGCTGGTCTGTTTGGGGACCTTCTTAAACGTGAGAGGATGCCAGCCATCCGGCAGCGTCGGCCCCACCGTCCCGCGCGAAAACTTCCCCACCTCGATCACGGACGGAAATTCCGCCCTCGCCGCCACAGGCACAAGGCAAAGCCCCATCGCAATCAGCAAAAATTGCCAATCACTTCTCCCCGTCCATTTCCCCAATGAGAGAAGGGCGACTGTCCTGACGTGCGCGCCTCCAACGAGGGCCTTCTGAGGCCGTGCGTTGCGTGAGCACCGGAACAGCCGCCCCTCTCTCATCTCTTCCTCTGCCAGGCAAACAACTGCACCAACAGGGCCTTTGTGCGTGGAGTAAAATGCGCCTTCCTCCAGAGGTTCACGACCTTCTTATTCACTTCCGAGTGCGTCGGGTAGGCGTGGATCGTCCCGGCAATCACCTTGGCTCCGGCTCCCGCCTTCATCAGCACAGAGAACTCGTTGATCATCTCTCCCGCATGGGCTGCCACGATCGTCGCACCAAGAATCTTGTCGGAGCCTTTCTGGATATGCACCCGCGCGAACCCCTCCTCTTCTCCATCGAGGATCGCGCGATCCACTTCCTTCAGCTTAACCGTATAAGTCTCCACCTCCAGCCCTTGAGCCTTCGCATCCCCCTCGTACAGGCCCACATGCGCGATCTCCGGCGCAGTGAAGGTGCACCAGGGCATGATCAACGAATCCACGTTCGCATAGGCCAAGCCGAAGGGGTGGGGGAAGAGGGTATTCTGAATGACGATCTGCGCCATAGCATCGGCCGCATGGGTAAATTTATACTTGGAGCAGATGTCCCCAGCGGCGAAGATACGAGGATTCGTCGTCTGTAGCCGGGCATTCACCATCACACCGTTTTTGTCGTATTCGACCCCGGCAAGCTCCAGCCCAAGCCCATCCACATTGGGCCTGCGCCCGGCCCCAACGAGAATTTCATCTACCATCACATCGTAGCGTTGGCCATGAGACTCGACCGTCAACCGCTTACCGCTCTCGCTGCTGGCCACGCGAAGATCGCTGCTGCAGCAGAGCAGCTGAACACCCTCTCGCAGGAGGGATTGCTGAAGGATCTGGGCTGCGTCCCTATCTTCATTCGGCATCATTCCATGCAACGTCTCGATCAGATAGACCTGGCTGCCGAACCGGGCAAAGGCTTGCGCCAGTTCGCATCCGATCGGCCCGGCTCCAATGACAGCCAGGCGCGAAGGCAACTCCGTCAGCGAAAAGACCGTTTCGTTCGTAAGATAGCCTGCTTCTGAGAGACCCGGAACGGATGGAGTGGAGGCCCTTGCCCCGGTGCAGATTGCAGCCTTAGCAAATCTCACAGTCCTGTTGCCGGCCGGCCCTATGATTGAGACGGTCTCTCGATCGACAAACGTAGCATCGCCGATATAGACATCCACGCCAAGCGCCTTGTACCGGTGGACTGAATCATTGAGGCTGATCCTCGCGCGCAACTTCCGCATCCTGGCCATGACGGCCCCAAAATCGCAGGTCACACCGGGAGGAATATGGATTCCGAATTCTTCCGCCCGCTTAAGATCAGACCAGGCCTTCGCCGCCCGGATCAGGCCCTTGGAGGGCACGCAGCCGACGTTTAGGCAATCGCCACCCATCAACCGCCGCTCGATCAAGGCCACCTTCGCCCCAAGGCCCGCTGCCACAACCGCCGTAATCAGCCCAGCAGTCCCGGCCCCGATCACCACGAGGTTGTAGCGCCCGGCTGAATCGGGATTCACCCAGGTCGACGGATGAACATTCTCGAGGAGCGCCCGATTGTGTTCATCGTCTGGGAGCATCAACAGTTCATCCTGGCGGCTCATCGTAGCGATCCCCATGTTCTGTTAGGTTTCACGTCTCGCGAAGTTATGGTCATAGCGGCTTGGCCGCAAAATTCTTGTAGAAGACGGGCGCCAGCGCCAGGAGCCCGAGCAAGGTGACGGCCAGCAACATGTTCGGCGAAGTAATTTCCTGCAACGAATTGATCGATCCGAGCTGCCGCCCCGCATAGGCAAACACGAAACTCCCCGGGACGATGCCAATGGCAGTGGCAGCCACGTAGATACCGAGGCTCACCCTCGTCAGCCCCGAGACCATATTGACGAAAAAGAATGGGAAGAGCGGGATGAGCCGCAAGGTCATCAAATAACTGAAGGCGTTCTTCGCGAATCCCGCTTGGATCGGCCCGAGCAGTCCTCCGAATTTCCGTTCCACCCAATCGTGCAGGAGATAACGGGCAGACAGAAAGGCCAGAGTCGCGCCGGTCGTGGCCCCCAGATTCGCAAAGAGGGTCCCCCACAGACTGCCGAAGAGAAACCCGCCGGCAAGAGTCATGATCGCCGAGCCAGGAAGCGACAGGCCGACAACCGCAATATAAGTCACGATGAACAATCCGGCCGCCACCGCATAATGTGCGTCCGTGAAGGCCAGCAACTCATCACGATGCTCTTGCAGGGAGCCCAGGGAGAGTAACCGCCCAAGGTCGAAATAGAAGAACAGCCCAACTGCCAGCGCGAAGGCCCCCACAATCAGGATCCTGCCCAGGCTCGAGCCATTGCCAGAAAGAGTCGTTGAGATGGAATTCCTCATAGTTCTATGCCCGATATCATGGGGACTCCTCTCATGGGTGTCAATCGGGGCAATGTACCAATAGGTCCAATGGACCGCTTGTCAGGACTGCTGCGGCTCGCGTACTCTAACGCGAGGAGGCCGACATGGACCAGAACGACCGACTCATCAAAACCAAAGAACAATGGGCCAAGGCCCGCCGAGGTGGCGAAGAACGGGAAGTGTTCTACGAAGGAGATGATCGCCTGCCGCCGGGGCAACATCTCGTCGAAACCTGGCCGGTCCTGGACTTGGGATTCAAGCCGGAGATCCCCCTCGCGGAATGGCAACTGACGATCGGTGGAGCCGTCACCAATCCTGTTATCTGGACCTGGGAAGAGTTCCTCGCTCAACCCCCATTCAAAGATGTCTCCGACTTCCACTGCGTCACGAGCTGGAGCCGGTTCGACAACGAGTGGGAAGGGGTCAGCTTCAAACACATCATCGCCATGGTGACGCCTCTGCCCTCGGCCAAGTTCGTCTTCTTCAAATCGTTCGACGACTACACGACCAATTTACCGATCGAAGCCTGCGACGACCGGGACGTGCTCCTGACCTACAAATGGAACGGCAGACCCCTCACGAAGGAGCACGGCGGACCAGTTCGTATGATTGTCCCAAAACGCTATGCCTGGAAAGGCGCCAAATGGGTAAAGGAGATTACCTTTTCGGAGCAGGATGAGAAGGGCTTCTGGGAGGTGCGGGGCTACTCGAATACGGCCTTCCCCTGGAAAAACGATCGGCACGGATGAAACGGTTGGTCAGCGCCCCTACGCGAGGGGCGTAACGCTCAGGGCTTCCGCTTTGTCGCACTTCTTGCAGTTCAAGGTCTCTCCGAGATGCTGAGTCCTACCTACCGCTGTCAGGACCCAGGGCCGATTCGTCATTGGCGGCTGATGACGCACATGCTGCCCATGGCCACAGAGCAGAGCCGCCACCCAATCGCCATATTCATCTAAATGAAACCCAACAATGGGCTGATGCAACCGGGTCACCGTTTCTCAAAGGGGAGCTCAGACCTCTGACTGGCAGGAAAGTAGCCCCACCGCTTTTCCTCATTTTCATCGAAACTACCAAGAAATGTCACGTAGCGATCGAGGGTGCGAAACTCGGCCAGCGTGATCGTGCAATGCTGCGCATCGATGACACGGGCATCAAACTGGCCCACCACATAGAGCAACCCTGTTCGCGTCGAATAGAGGTTCCGCCGGCTCGCATATCCGGTATTGGGGAACAGGTCCTCCTCGAGAGAGCAGCCTCCTGGCCCGACGAATGCGAGATGAAGATCGTGCCGGGACAAAAACGGATTGGTGGCCAGTCTAGTGATCGTCAAACGCACCTGATCTGCCGAAAACTCGACAGAAGCCGGCACCGGCACATCGCTATTGCAGGCGGTCAGCACCACCAGGAGGAGGCCCACCAGCCCCCTCACAAAAGAGGCCCAGCTCGCTTGACGGCAGGCCACAGTAACAGAAAGCCGATGCTGCGCGTGGCCATATACCATGGGGCTATCTCGTGGTTGCAAATGAATCAGTCTGGCGAGAGCGTACGAAGGCCCGTCGGGCCTGTCAAGGGGACACACTGGATCCGGGGATTGATTGAAGGGACAGCGCGAGAGCTTGCTAGCTCCAGATGACGCGTTCTTGATTGAGGAGATAATCGATGACTTCGATACTGTTGCGCATTTGGATCTGCGCCTTTTCTGACATGGGCAGCACGGCACCCACCAGCTTGCCTGATTCAATATCGTCGAGAGACGGGATTCCGTCCCCTGCCGTTTTTTCATGCTCTTGTCGATAACTTGCCACGGTCGCGCTCCTGCTTGTTTGGCTGCAGAAGGAATAGAGCAATTCCCACGCTAGAAAATTATGACCCATCGGCTTACGCTAGATTTCAAGCATAGCACATAGAAAATTAGCCTGACGGAAAGCCTGTATCTCGTTGATTCAATTCTGTTTATTGACCTATCGCGTAGCAGGGCTGGAAGCTGGGGCTAGGGCACCAAGGTAGGGAAACCGACCGATCTTGAGAAGCGGCGTGTCGAGACGCAGGCGGAAATCGTCATGCACCGGGTCAATAAAGGAGGGGTCCCCGGTAATATCTGACAGGGCCTTGAGCTCCGGAGCCAGCTGGTTCGGGCTTCCAGGCCGCAGATAATCCCCATCCCTGTTGTAGAACGCATTAAACGACGTACTGGTCTGACTGGAGGGCGCGATCAGAAAACCCACTCCATTCAACCCGACCACGTTGCCGGTGACGTCACTCTGGGATTGCCCCAGAAATGCCGCTCCTCCGCCGTTCTTGACCAGGGTATTGCTCACGATCGCGGCACGGGCATGGCCGCTGACCACCACCGCTTCAAACAGACTCCGTGTAATGATATTCCGTTCCAACCGCACGTTGGACTTGCCGGCAATTGAAACCCCATGGTCATTATCATGGATGACATTCCCAACCATAACCGCCTCTGAATCGACAAGCTGCACGCCGGTCGTTTCGCTCCCGCCGATGAGGCAGTCTTCAATCCGCACATCATGGACCTGCTGGCTGAACAGCATCCCGTTGATGGTGAGCCGGCGAAGGGCCAGCCCTTGCCCATTGAACAGGCCGACCGCATGGCCGCCATGATCGTTGATGGTCATATCGCTGATTTCAATGTCCATCGCCCCATAGGGCCACTTCCCCACATGGAGCGCGCCCACCAAGATGTCGCGCCCCAGGATCGTCACCTGATCGACGCCGGCCCCAACGAACTTGATCTTCTCTTTACTGTGAATGGTCACATCCTGCGCATATCGGCCTGCCTTGACGAAAACGGTGTCGCCTTTCCTGGCGGCATCCACCGCTTCTTGAAGGGACTGGAAATCTCCTGTCCCGTCGAGCGCCACGACAATGGTCCTGGGACCCATCGGGGGCCCCTCGTCGGCCCATACGAAGCCGAAGCCCCAAACTCCAATTGCCGCAATGAGAGCGAACACCACCAGCTGTTTCATGGAGCCACTCATACAGCCTATCCCCGCCGGAAGTCAAACGTGTTTTGTTGTGAGGCGCACATTCGCGTGCTATGCTCGGCCTTATGATTGTGATCGGCCTCACAGGCGGCGTCGCGACCGGCAAAAGCACCGTCGCCAAGATGTTCCAGCAATGCGGCGCAGTCGTGATCGATGCCGATCTGCTGGCGCGGCAGGTCGTCGAGCCGGGCAAACCGGCTTGGCGAGCCATCGTCAAAACATTCGACAAGGCCATCCTCAATCCTAACCGCAGCCTCAATCGCCACATGCTCGGAGCCATCGTCTTTCGCCATCCAGCAAAACGCCTGGTGCTGGAAGCCATCATTCACCCCCACGTGGCCCGCGAGCAAGCCAGGCTGATGAAGCAGGCAGCACAACAAGACCCTCATGCCGTGGTGCTGTACGATGTGCCTTTGCTCTTCGAAGCCGGCATCGACAAGCGCGTCGACGAAACCATCGTCGTGACAGCAGACCAAACGACCCAGGTTTCCCGTCTCAAAAAACGAAACGGTCTCCCCCGTGCTGACGCCCTGCACCGCATCAAGAGCCAAATGCCCTTGGCTGAAAAAATCCGGAGAGCGGACTACGTGCTGGATGGAACCCTCCCCCGCCCGACGCTCCGCAAACACGTCAATCAGTTATTCACGCGCCTGCGCCTGCTCGCGTAACGCCTCTCCTGCTCCGTGCATTCCCTCTGCCTCCTATGTTAAGTTTTCGCCATGCGCGACGTCGTCATCATCGGCTCTGGGCCTGCCGGGCTCACTGCCGCAATCTATGCAGCGCGGGCGAATCTCTCTCCCCTGCTCATCGAAGGCTGGCAATCGGGAGGACAACTGACTACCACGACCGAGGTCGAGAACTACCCCGGCTTTACCAAGGGCATCATGGGCCCGGATCTGATGAAAGAGATGCGGAAGCAGGCGGAACGATTCGGCACGGAGTTCCTGACCGGCGAAGTGACAGAGGTCACGCTCGCACGAAGGCCCTTCACCCTCACGATCGACGCAAAACAGACTCTCCAGGCCAAGACCCTCATCATTGCGACCGGCGCATCGGCCATTCAAATCGGCTTGAAGAACGAAGCGCGGCTCACGGGGCACGGAGTCTCAACCTGCGCCACCTGCGACGGATTTTTCTTCAAGGGCAAGGAGCTAATCGTCGGCGGCGGCGGCGACAGTGCGATGGAGGAAGCCACCTTCCTCACCAAGTTCGCCAGCAAGGTCACCGTGGTCCACCGCCGCGACAAACTCCGCGCGTCGAAGATTCTCCAGGATCGCGCGATGAAAAACGAAAAAATTGCTTTTCTCTGGAACTCCGCCATCGAAGATATTCTTGGCACCGACCTGGTGACAGGCGTGAGCGTAAAGAACCTTGTGACCGGCAAAGTCTCAGAAGTGCCCTGCGCCGGTGTCTTTGTCGCGATCGGGCACCGCCCCAACACCGCGCTCTTTGCCGGACAGATCTCCATGGATGAGAAAGGCTACATTCGGACGGAGAAGGGAACCACGACCAGTATTCCCGGTGTGTTTGCCGCTGGCGACGTCCAAGACTCGACGTACCGGCAAGCCGTCACCGCAGCAGGCTCAGGCTGCATGGCCGCCATCGATGTAGAGCGTTTTCTCGAATCACCTACTCACAGCTTATGAAGGCATCAGGGATGCTCAAAGTGGTCGCCCAACAAGGCCACAGGCGAGACACATACCGGAGGCGTACTCTCGGGGTACGTTGAGGATTATGTCGAGCCGAGAACACTGTTGGTCGCCATTTTCAGCATCCCGGTAGATAATTGTGCGCTGCGCCATCGTCCACTACCACGAAATCGCCCTCAAGGGCCGCAACCGCGAATACTTCGAGGAACGGCTCGTCTGCAATATCCAATGGATGCTGAAAGACCTCGGCGTTAGACGCGTCGAGAATCTCCGCAGCCGAATTCGCGTGGTCCTGCCAGACGGGATTCCGGACCAGACCATCATCGACCGGCTCACCAGAGTCTTCGGGATCGCCAACTTTTCGCTCGCCCATGGGTTGCCGCTCGACCTGGCCCACCCGGACCTGGGAGCGCTCACCCAGGTGGTCATCGAATCGCTCCGATCAGAATCTTTTTCCACCTTTCGCATCTCGGCGAAACGAGCGGACAAACGTTTGATCCTGACCTCGATGGAAGTCGCGCGAGACGTCGGCACCGCGGTCTGTGAGGCCACCGGCAAGAAAGTTAGCCTGAAGGATCCGGACCTCACGGTCTATCTCGAACTGCTCTCCAAACAAGCCTACTACTCGATCAAAAAGATTCAGGGGCCTGGCGGAATGCCGGTGGGGGTCAGCGGGAAGGTCGCCTGTTTGATTTCCGGAGGAATCGATTCGCCGGTCGCAGCCTATCGCATGATGAAGCGAGGCTGCCGGGCGCTCTTCGTCCATTTCTCTGGCCGCCCGTTCGTAAGCCGTGCCTCGGAGGAAAAGGTCCGGGAACTGGTGCAGCTCCTCACGGCCTATCAATACACGTCGAAACTCTATGTCATCCCGTTCGGGAAAATTCAACGGGACATTGTGGCAAGCGCCCCAGCGCCCTATCGCGTAGTGCTCTACCGTCGCGTCATGATCCGCATTGCGCAGGAGTTAGCCAAACAAGAACATTGTTGGGGACTGGTCACGGGCGATAGTTTGGGGCAGGTGGCGTCACAGACACCGGAGAACCTGACGGCTATCCAGGCGGCAGCAGAATTGCCGCTCCTACGTCCGCTCATCGGCATGGATAAGCTGGAGATCACCGACCAGGCTGAGCAGATCGGCAGCTTCGCCATCTCGATCGAGCCGGATCAAGATTGCTGCTCGCTCTTCACCCCGCCCCACCCCAGCACGAAAACCAGACTCGAGGACATCCTGAGAATCGAACAAATATTCGATATCGACGCGCTAGTGAAGCAAGGCCTCGACAAGGCTGAGCTGTCCCAATTCACCTTCCCTCAGTAGCAGACTGCTGAAAAGCCCGTCAGCTTCCTACGGCCGAAACGTGATTGACGCATCTAAATCCCTCTGTGCTAGGATGCCAAGGATGAAACGCTGGCCCCTCATATTGTTCATGCTCATCAGCCTCTGGAGCTTGTTCTCAGAGGCTCAGGCACAATCCCTCTCCGAGTCGACCGCCACCACCGAGCAATCTTGCAGTTTCGGGATGGCGAAGGGAGAGGCTTCGCAGAACTGTCACGTCCCCTTCCCCAGTGGCTGCCTCGTGGCCAATGTCCCTGGCACAGACAAACCCTGGACAACCATCTCCAAGGGCGGCAAAACCTTCTGCCGATTCGACGACAGAGCCACGGACTGGAAAACCAAAGTCACCGGCTCCTGCAGCCGCTGCAAATCCGACCATTGCTCGGTCCAGTTTATTGTCCGTTTTGATTGTTCCCAACAAGCTCACTAACCATGTCTTTGGCTAACGCCATCAAACGCGAAGCCCTCTCGCTGGGCTTCGACGCAGTCGGTATCAGTCGAGTGGCTGGCAGTAATCAGCCTTCAACCCTCAGCCCTCAGCCTAAGTCTTCTTTGCCCCCTTACCCCGCTACCCCCTTGCCCAGGCTTCTCTTCAGCCGTCTCACGGAATGGCTGAGCCTAGGCTACTACGGCACGATGGCCTGGATGACTCGCGATCCTTCACGACGAAGCGATCCGCAGCTGGTGTTGTCAGGCTGTCGCTCGATGATCTCGGTCGGGATGAACTACTACACGGACAACCGCGCGAACGAGCAGCCTGGCATGGGCCGCATTGCCCGTTATGCCTGGGGAAAGGATTACCATACGGTCATGAGCCAGCGGCTCTCGCAACTCGAAGCCAAGATCGCGGCCTTGGCCCCAGGCGTGGGCACAAGGACGTACGTCGATACAGGCCCGATCATGGAAAAGGCCTGGGCCCAGCAGGCAGGCCTCGGCTGGATCGGCAAACATTCCAACCTCGTCTCGGCCGAATCCGGCTCCTGGCTACTGCTTGGAGAAATTCTCACGACTCTGGATCTGGAACCAGATGAACCGGCCACGGATCTCTGCGGAAGCTGCACCCTCTGCATTCAGGCTTGTCCAACCGGCGCCATCGTCGAGCCCTATGTCGTTGATGCCAGGCGCTGCATCTCTTACCTGACCATCGAACTGCGCGGAGGCCGGGAGGTTATTTCCGACGAACTCGCTGCTCACATGGGCAATCGCATCTTCGGCTGCGACGATTGTCTGGACGTCTGTCCCTTCAATCTTCGATCGGACGCAACGAGCGAACCGGCCTTTGCCCCCAGCCTCTTGACCCTCGCCCCCAGCCTCAAAACTCTGGCTCAGATCAGCGAGGAAAGTTTTGCTGCCACCTTCAAAGAGAGCCCCCTCAAACGAGCCAAGCGTAGCGGTCTTCTCCGCAACGTCTCAATTGCACGGGAGAACCTCACCAAACAGACAGGAAATCTGCTCTCCTAACTATCCCATTTCCTCTTCAAGAGAAGTCAAATGACAAGTGGCCTGCTGCCGGTTTCAAAGACACCGAGTTAGGTGTATGAATGAAACCGGAGGTGGGGCATGGCGCGACGCACGTTTACGCAAGAGTTTAAAGTGCAGGCGTACCCCCAGGGGTACATTGAGGGTTTCGATGAGCTGAGAACGAAGCTGGCGGTCTTTTTCAGCATCCTGACTAGCGCAAGGTTACGATCGTCACCCCATCCCCGCCCTCCCCACGATCACCAGGTCTAGAGCCTGCGACATAGGGGGAATCTTTCAAATAGTCCCGCAATGAGGATCGGAGCTTCCCCGTACCATGGCCATGAATGACGCGGAGAAACGGCACGGCAGTCATCGTCGCGCGATCCAGTGCCGCTACCACTTGATCCAGCGCCTCGTCCGCCGCCCTCCCTCGCACATCCACGACCGTCTGTTCATCAAGCCCCATCCCTCCGCCTGACTGGAACCGGCTGGGAGTCGATGGAGCTGATGACTGCTTCAACTGCGCCGCCTGTCCCCTTGCGAGGCCGACGAGGTTCGCCACGGTGGCCAGTAGTTCCCCCGCCCCCACCTTCAACCTCACTCGCTTCTTCCCCTGCGGCGTTTCGAGAAGCGTGCCGGTTATGCCGAGTCCACCAATCTCTACCTGATCCCCCGCCCCCAGCTGCTCAAGGGGAATCGGTGTGCCGACTGGTGCCACTTCAGCTCTCGTCTGCGCCTCCAGTTCGAACAACCGCTGTTTCGCTGCCTTGGCCTTGATCAACTTCTGCTCGCCCTTGACTGTATCTACCGTGGCCTGCACTTCGGCTCGCGCGCGACTGAACTGCTCACTCAATTTTCGCTTCAGGCCCCTTTGCGCTTCCTTTTCTGTCTCTTCCAGGTGGGCCAGCTGAGCTTTCGCCCGCTGCTCCGCCTGCTCCGCTTCACGTCTTGCCTCAACGGCTCGGGCCAAATCGTCAGCCAACTGCCGCTGCGTCGCTTGCAAGTCGTGCAACACCGTCTCCATGGCCCGCTCGTCTTTATGGAGCTTCCGTCTCGCCTCATCCAGCAAGGCTCGGTCCATCCCCAACCGGCCTGAAATCTCCAACGCAGATGACCCGCCCGGCACCCCCATGAAGAGCCGATAGGTCGGCGAGAGGGTTGCTACGTCGAACTCGACGCTGGCGTTCGCAAAGCCGGACATCGTATGGGCCAAGGCCTTCAATGATCCGTAGTGGGTGGTCGCGACGACTTTCATCTCCAGCGTAGCCAGCCGACAGAGCAAGGCTTCGGCCAGAGCCGCTCCCTCCGACGGATCGGTCGAGGTCACTGGCTCATCGAGGAGGACCAGCCATTGTCGCGACTCAGCGTCTTCATCGTCATTCCGCTGCTGCTCTGTTTCATCGAGCAACTGAATCATCTGGGTCATATGAGCCGAAAAGCTGGAGAGGTCGCGGGCGAGATCCTGCGCATCGCCGATATCGGCATAGACGTCTGAGAAAAACGCCATCTCCGATCCTGCCTCGCAGGGCAGGTGCAGCCCCGCCCGGACCATCAGGGCGAAGAGCCCGACGATCTTGAGGGTGACGGTCTTGCCGCCCGTATTGGGACCGGAGATGACCAGCACCTGGATCGATTCATCCAGGAGAATATCGTTGGCCACCACCTGCCCTTTCGACAGCACGAGCAGAGGATGTCTGGCCTGCAACAATGTCACGCGCCCTGCATCGTTGAGCCCGACTGGACGGGCCTTCAGTTGGCGGCTGAACGAAGCCCGCGCGGCAATCCCGTCCAGCACAGCCAGAGCATCAAGCCCTGCCAACATGAGCTCTGCCTGTGCTGCGACCACTGAAGACAGCTCCCGAAGGATGCGACGCACTTCCCGCTCGATCTCCAGATCTGCCACCTTGATGGAATTGTTCAGTTCGACCAGTTCGCGCGGCTCGATAAACACCGTGGCCCCGCTGGCCGAAACATCATGCACGATCCCCGGCACCCGGCCCCTCATGTCGGTTTTCACCGGAATGACATAGCGGCCTTCCCGCTGGGCAAAATACTGCTCTTGGAGAATCTCCTCGAAGCGGCGCGAGTGGAGCAGCTGATCGACTTGATGCCGGATCTGCTGTTTGAGCGAATGGGCCTGATGGGTCAAGCGCCGTAACTCAGGCGTTGCCGACTCCTTAATCGAACCATCCTGGTGAATCGCCTGATCCAGCGAGGCCTTCACCGGACGTAACTCCTCGACCGAGCGTAAAGACTTCGCAACGGATGCCAGCGCGGGGGCGACCAACTGATGCCGCTCCACAAAATGGCCACTCTCCTCCAGCAGCTCCAGCACGATCGCGCAATCGCGGAGTTCCAATATCTCTAAGGAAGCCCCTTTACTCGCCCGGGCAAGCGGATCCCGAATGTCCGGGAAGGCCAAGGCCGGCAAACCTTCGCCTGCGTCCTGCAGCCGCCCCATCTCTGTGGTTTCCTGTTGGCGCCGTTGCGCCTCCGCCAGATTTGTGGCTAAATCGAGAGCTCGACAGAGCGCCCCTCCCATCATAGATCTAGCATGGCAGGCCAGGGCCTCCAACAGCCTTGGCCATTCCAACACCTGCGTGGTCTTCTCGAACAGATTCACTAATACCTCATGAAAAAATGTCTCGGACTGAGATCGCCGAACTCTAACGAACCATCAACAGAGACGCAAGGAAGAAGGCCGCAGACCTCGCGCCGATTCTGCCGCGGCCACTGCTGGCTGAGGCGAAACTCCTGTGATTCGACGCGTAGTTATCGCCCTCTATGGCTTGACAAGGCCCAGGAGGCGTCGATACTATCGGCCTCCATTGTGGCCGGTACATTCAGCCGGCTTTTTTCTTGAGGGACTACTCGACATGGCTACTCGGATCGGTATCAATGGGTTTGGGCGGATCGGACGGAATGTCCTGCGGGCATCACTGGGTGATCCCGAGCTGCATGTGGTCGCCATTAACGACCTCACAGATGCAAAAACGCTCGCCTATCTTTTGAAATATGACTCGGTGCACGGAACCTTACCCTCGAGCGTCGAAGCCAAAGACGGCCAGATCCTCGTCGACGGCAAGGCCATCAAAGTGCTCGCGATAAAGGACCCCAAGGACCTGCCCTGGAAGGACCTGGAAATCGATATCGTCGTCGAATCGACCGGACGCTTCACCGACCGCGAAGGCGCAGGAAAGCACCTCGCGGCAGGCGCCAAACGCGTCATTATTTCAGCCCCCTCGCCCAACCCGGATGTTACCCTCGTGCAGGGCGTCAACGACGAGGCCTACAACCCGATCACGCACCACATCATCTCCAACGCCTCCTGCACGACCAACTGCCTGGCACCCGTGGCCAAAATCCTGCTGGATAACTTCGGCATCAAACACGGCGTCATGACCACGATCCATTCCTATACTAACGACCAGCAGTTGCTCGATTTACCGCACAAAGACCTGCGACGCGGGCGCGCAGCCGGTATGTCCATGATCCCGACCAGCACGGGCGCGGCGAAGGCGCTCCATCTGGTGCTGCCGCAGCTCAAGGACAAGATCGACGGCCTCGCGATCCGCGTCCCCACCCCGAACGTCTCGCTAGTGGACCTGACCGTCGAAACCGAGAAGGATTGCGATGTCGCCTCCGTCAACGCCGCCTTCCAAAAGGCGGCGCTCGGCCCTATGAAAAATATCCTGCTCTATTCGGAAAATCCGATCGTCTCGATCGACCAGAAAGGCGATCCCCATTCGGCCACCCTCGATGCCCCGCTCACGATGGTCATCGACAAACGGATGGTCAAGGTCACGGCCTGGTACGACAACGAGTGGGGCTATTCCTGCCGGGTGCGAGACCTGATTAAAGTGATCGCGGCCAAAACGAAAGGCCGCTGAACATTAGCGGACAGATCAACGGATGCACCTACGTAAACAAACGATCGACGATATCTCGCTAAAGGGCAAACGAGTCATTATCCGGGCTGACTTCAACGTCCCCTTGGATGACTCCCTCCAAATCACGGACGATACCCGCATTCGCTCGACCCTCCTGACCATCAATCGCGCCGTGGACGATGGAGCCAGGGTGATCCTCTGTTCGCACCTGGGCCGCCCGAACGGGAAGTTCAACCCCAAGTACAGCCTGGCCCCGGTGGCCAAACGCCTGGGTCGGCTCCTAGGCAAAGAGATTCTCTTTGCGCCTGATTGCGTCGGCCCAGTGGTGGACGGGCTCGTCAGCAAAATGAAACCAGGCGACGTCATGCTCTTGGGGAATCTCCGGTTCCATCAGGGTGAAGAGAAGAACGACGACGCCTTTTCCAAAGCGCTGGCCTCCCTCGGCGACGTCTACATCAACGATGCCTTCGGCGCCGCGCACCGGGCCCATGCCTCCACCGTCGGCATCACCAAGTTCATTCCCGTTTCAGCTGCCGGATTCCTCCTCAAAAAGGAAATCGAATATCTGGAAGGCGCTGTCGAAAAACCCGTCCGGCCCTTTGTCGCCATTCTCGGCGGAGCAAAGGTATCAGGAAAGATCGGCGTCATCGAAAATCTTGGCAAACGCGTCGACAAAGTCATTATTGGCGGCGGCATGGCCTTCACTTTCCTCAAGGCGAAGGGCATAGAAATCGGCAACTCCCTGGTCGAAAACGATATGTTGGACTTCGCCAAAGGCATCGAGGAGCATGCACTCTCCCGCGGAGTAAAATTCTATCTCCCGGTCGATTGCGTCGTCGCGGCCAGCCGCGAGCCTGGCGCGGAGTCAAAGATCGTCCCGGTCCAGGAAATTCCCAAAGGCTGGTATGCTCTCGACATCGGCCCTGCTTCAGTCAAACTGTTCAATGAAGCGGTCCAGAACGCGAAGACGATCCTCTGGAACGGACCGATGGGCGTCTTTGAAATCGATGCCTATGCCAGAGGGACCCTGGCCATGGCCCACGCAGTGGCCAATGCCTATGCCCTCACGATCATCGGCGGAGGCGAAACCGCCTTAGCCGTCCATCGAGCCGGTGAATCGGAAAATATGTCGTTCATCTCGACCGGCGGCGGCGCCGCGTTGGAATTGCTCGAAGGCAAACAACTTCCGGGCTTGGCCGCCCTCCCGGATCGAGTCGAGTAATCGCCTCGTCGTCAGTTCACGCCCGCGACACCATCCATATCGAGAAATCTGTGCGCACACCCCTCATCGTCGGCAACTGGAAGATGAACAAGACGGCCTCGGAGGCCGCAGCCTTCATTCGCGACCTCCTGGAACGGCTGACCCCATCTCCCAAGGCCGATGTCGTCCTGGCGCCGCCCTTTACCTCCCTCGAATCGGCCGGTAAGGCCCTCGGTCCCTCCTCCTGGATCGGCCTCGGTGCCCAAAACCTCCATTGGGATCCGCAGGGCTCCTTCACTGGGGAAGTGTCCGCGTCCATGTTGCGCGAACTGGGCTGTCGCTATGTAATCGTCGGCCATTCTGAGCGCCGTCTACTCTTCGGCGAACGGGACGAGACGATTCAGAAAAAAGTCATGGCAGCCCTGGCGCAGGGATTGGCTCCAATCATCTGCGTGGGAGAATCCCTGGCTGAACGGGAAGCGGACAAGACGAAATCAGCCGTCACAACTCAGTTAAACGGCGGTTTGGCAGGACTGACCCAACAGGACCTGGCTACCGTCACCATCGCCTACGAGCCGGTCTGGGCCATCGGCACAGGACGGGCCGCCACCACGGAGCAGGCCGTGGCAGTCCATCGATCCATCCGCTCATTCATGGAAACAGGCTGGAACAGCACAACTGCCGCAGCCATGAGAATTCTCTACGGAGGGAGCGTCACGCCTCAGAACGCTGAATCGCTGCTCGCCTCGGAGGCGATCGATGGGGCATTAGTGGGCGGGGCTTGTCTCAATCCTGATTCCTTTGCTACAATCGTGCGCATTGCTCAGACACGACGTGCTTAACTGATGGGAGTGCCATGTATACGTTGCTCATCGTCATCCATGTGTTCATCTGTTTTCTCATGATCGGCGCGATTCTCTTGCAGTCCGGCAAGGGCGCCGAGATCGGCGCCTCGTTCGGCGGCTCCAGCCAGACCGTCTTTGGAAGCCGTGGCCCGGCCAACTTCTTGAGCAAGTTCACGGTCGCTGTCGCTGCCATCTTCATGCTGACCTCCTTCAGCCTCGCCATCATGGCCAAAGAGCGGACCTTCGCCTCCACGGTCATCGATCTTAAGAAAAAAGAGACCTCTCAAACCGTTCCAGCAACCCCAGCCACGGCTCCAGCTACTCCTGCTGCTGCCGACGCGGCTCCCGCTAGCGGACATTGATCGAACAATCAGTCGCACGGGTGCAGGAGCCTTCGCTCCTGCACCCGCTACCCATCACACCTGATCGTTGAAATCGTAAGACGCTAAATGCGGGTGAGCCAGGCTGCGTGGGAAGGATCCTCCCCGTGCACGATGGCAAAGAACTTCTTTTGCAGAGCTTGAGTGATGGGACCGGGCTTTCCAGTTCCAATGCGGCGATTGTCAATCTCCCGCACCGGAGTGAGCTCGGCCGCCGTCCCTGTCACGAACACTTCATCGGCAATATACATGTCATCGCGGGTGAATCGCTCCTCGGCCACGGTAATCCCCTCCTCCCGCGCCAAGTCAATGACGGAGCTTCTGGTGATGCCATCGAGGATCGAGGTGAGCGGCGTGGTCTTGATCCGCCCCTTCCGCACGATGAAGATGTTCTCCCCAGTCCCTTCGGACACATAGCCCTCGGTGTCGAGCAGGATGGCTTCATCGTAGCCGTCGATTTTCGCTTCCCGCTTCGCAAGAATCGAATTCACGTAGTAGCCGGAAATCTTCCCCCTCGTCATCGACACATTGACGTGATGACGGGTAAAGGACGACACGCGGGCCCTCATTCCGTTCGCCAAGGCGTCGTCCCCGAGGTAGGAGCCCCAGGTCCAGGCCGCAATGGCCAGCTTGATCGGATTGTCCGCCGGATAGACCCCCATCGCTCCATGCCCGATATAAACAAGCGGACGGATATAGCAGGCTTCCAGCTTATTGATCTTGACGGTTTCCACGATGGCCTCGGCGACCTGCTTCCTGTCGAAAGGGAGCTGCATCATGCCGATATGGGAGGAGTCAAACAGCCGATCGACATGTTCCTGCAGCCGGAAAATCCCCGAGCCGGACTTCCCTTTGTAGCAACGAATCCCCTCGAACGCCGCCAATCCATAATGGAGCGAATGGGTCATCACATGGACCTGTGCGTCCGCCCAATTGACGAACACCCCGTCCATCCAAATTTTTCCTTGTGGGTCAACCATAGCAACGAAGACGAACCGGTGAATGATGTGAGCGCTGAAAGCGGAATATAGCAGCGGGCTGGAAGAAGCGTCAAGCAAACGAGCGTGGCGCTATCCCCAGGCAAGGACGAACGAAGGAAAGCCGCCTAAGCAGGCTGCTGAGAGGCCGAAGCTGCTGGCTCAATGAAACAACAGCATGCGCCCAGAAATCAGCCCAAGATAGCCAACGAACAGGTTGACCCGAAGGAGGGGGAGCAGGTAGAAAAGAAACAATCTGGCAGGGAAATATCCCGTGAGAGACGAGCCTTTGCCTTGACAGGCCTCAAGCCCCTATGTTACACCATCATCTTCTGTAACGGAGGCAGGGGTCTATGTACGCAATCATTGAAACAGGCGGCAAGCAGTATCGGGTGGAAACTGGATCTTTGGTCCAGGTGGAGTCGCTTCCCGGCGAAATCGGGGGGACGATCGAAATCGGCGAAGTCAGGCTGGTGCACGGCGAAAAAGGCGTGGTCGTCGGGCAACCGCTGGTCAAAGGGGCTATCGTCAAGGCCGAGATTATCGACCAGGACCGGACTCGCTCCATCACCATCTTCAAGAAACAACGGCGTAAAAACTATCGGCGGACCCGTGGCCATCGCCAGGGCTTCACCAAACTGCGCATCACCGGTATCGAAACAGCTTAACGAGGATCAGTCATGGCAACAAATAAAGGCGGCGGATCAACACGAAACGGGCGCGACAGTAATCCCCAGTACCTTGGCGTCAAGGCCTATGCTGGGGAGGCCGTCACGGCTGGATCCATCCTGATCCGTCAGCGCGGAACGAGATTCTTCCCCGGGTTCAACGTGGGCCTCGGTAAAGACCATACCCTCTTCGCCCTCATCACGGGGATCGTGAAGTTCGAACGCGGCCGGGGACGGAAGAAGATCAGCGTCTACGCTGACTCCGTACCTGCAGTTTCCTAGCGCAGTCTTTCCTCTTTTCTCGTCACAGATTCGTTACCCGCGAGGACTCCCAGCATGACTGTACGTGCAACGGGATATTCCTCGCAGGCAGCGAGCTCTCAGCCTTCACACTGAAGAAACGGTGCGCCGATGTTTGTTGATGAAGTCCGTATCCGCATTACTGCCGGTCGGGGCGGCGACGGTTCATGCAGTTTTCGGCGTGAAAAGTTCGTGCCCCGCGGCGGACCTGACGGCGGGGATGGTGGCGATGGCGGAAATGTCATATTCGAAGCGTCGCCTCGCATGACGACGCTCCTCGACCTCCGGTACCAAAAACATTACGAAGCCGAAGTCGGTCGCCAGGGAGGCGCCGCGAACTGCTCAGGGCGAACCGGAGAAGATGTGGTAGTGGTTCTGCCTGTGGGCACCGTCATCTACGACGATGAGACCGGCGACGTATTGGCCGACCTGGTCACGGCGGGACAGCGCTTCGTGGCCGCTCACGGAGGCCATGGAGGGCGAGGAAACAACCACTTCGCGACTCCGACTAACCGCACGCCCACAGAGTTTGAGCTCGGCACAGAAGGGGAAGCCAAATCCCTCCGGCTTGAGCTGAAATTGCTGGCCGACGTCGGACTGGTGGGCTTTCCCAATGCCGGAAAATCAACGCTCATCTCCGTCATCTCCGCGGCCAGACCAAAGATCGCCGACTATCCCTTCACGACGCTGGTGCCAAACCTTGGGATCGTGCGCTGGGCAGAAAAAGGCAGTTTCGCCGTCGCAGACATTCCCGGAATCATCGAAGGCGCCCATGAAGGCAAGGGACTGGGACTCCGGTTTCTCCGGCATATCGAGCGGACGTCATTCTTGCTGTACATGGTCGACGTCTCGGAATGGGCGCCCGAAGAACCGGTCAAGAGCTTCGAGGTCATGCGCCAGGAACTTGCCGCCTACGATGAACCGATCACCGCGCGCCCCTTTGCGGTGGTGGCGACGAAGATCGATGCGGCGGGAGACGGTGCGCGCCTGCGCGAGTTGCAGAAATACTGCAAGCGTCATCGCTATCTCTGTCTCGCGATCTCTGCCGCCACGAGAGAAGGGCTGGCGGAACTCGTCAACTACGTGGGACAACAGGTTGCACAGCTGCGAGCTACACCATGCGAGATCAGCTCTTAAAGCAAGCCACCCGCATCGTCATCAAAATCGGGAGCAGTCTCGTTGCGTCCCGAGAAACTGGGCTACGTCCTGAACGGATCGACCGACTCGCGGATGAAATCGCGGCCCTCCGGTCCAGCGGACGGGAAGTCCTGATCGTCTCCTCCGGCGCAATCGTCTCCGGCATCAAGAAGCTGGGCCTGACAGAATATCCTAAAAGTCTCCCCGTGAAGCAGGCTGCCGCCGCAGTCGGCCAGAGCCGGCTCATGTGGGCCTATGAGAAATCCTTCGAGCGGCTCGATATCAAGGTGGCGCAGATTCTCCTGACGCACCAGGATCTGGCCGATCGACGGCGCTTCCTCAATGCCCGCCATACCCTGAACGCCCTGATCGAATTCGGCGTCATCCCCGTCATCAATGAAAACGATACGGTGGCCGTGGATGAAATTCGCGTGGGGGACAACGACACCCTGGCAGCCGAAGTGGCCCATCTGGTCGATGCGGAGCTGCTGATCATCCTCTCCGATATCGACGGGCTCTTCACGGAAGACCCGCGCAAAAATCCCGCTGCTACGCTGATTCCGTTGATCCAGGACATTACCGAAGAGATTGAACAGCGAGCTGGCGTCTCCAGCACTTTCGAGGGGACCGGAGGCATGGCGACGAAAGTCCTGGCTGCCAAGAAAATCAGCGAGTATGGCGTGGCCACCCTAATCATGAACGGGCAAAAATCGGGCCTCCTCACCACCGTCCTGGCCGGCGGCCCAGGCGGTAGCCTCTTCCTCGCGAAGGAACGCCGCTTCACCGACCGCAAACATTGGATCGCCTTCACCCTCAGGTCGCGAGGCACCCTGACGCTCGACGCAGGGGCGGTCGAAGCCTTGGCCAAACGGGGCAAGAGCCTCCTGGCCTCCGGCATCCTGGAAGCCAGCGGTTCATTCGAAGCGGGCGATGCGGTCAGTTGCCTCGACCAAAATGGCAAAGAGTTCGCGAAAGGACTCGTGAACTTCTCGTCCGACCTGCTCGCAAAGATCAAAGGGCTCAAGACAACCGAAATCCAGCAGCAACTCGGGCCTCAGGAGTATGAAGAAGTTATTCATCGAGACAACCTCGTCATCCTCCAGACATGAGTACTGCGTGCTGAGATGATAAAGTCGACCAACGCTGATTCTCAGCCATCAGTGCCCAACACGCAGCACTCCGGCATTCTTCGGTTAGGGCTCCTCGGCGGCAGCTTCAACCCCATACACAACGGCCACCTGGCCATTGCGCGCCAGACGCGCGAGGCCCTGGGACTGGACCGGATTCTCTTCACCCCCACAGGTCAGCCTCCCCACAAACGCAATGCCAGCCTGGCCCCAGCTCAAGACCGGTACGAAATGGTCCGCCTAGCCATCGCCTCAGATCCAACGCTGGCCATCTCGGATGTCGAACTCCGCCGGCCAGGCAAGTCCTACTCCATCGACACGGTTCGCCTGCTGCAGCAAGAATATGGCGCACAGACCCAGCTCTTCTTCCTGGTCGGGCTCGATGCCTTTCTGGATTTTCCCTCCTGGCGTGACCCGCAAGCCTTACTGGAGCTCTGCCAGTTCGTCATCCTCTCCAGACCAGGCCAGTCCTTTCGCTCTCTTTCCACCGTCCGACTGCTTCCGCCGATTCCCTACCCCTCCCTGGCGGACCTGGATACAGAGCGGATTTCTCAAATCACAGCGCCGCTCGGCGCGCAGGGCCTAATCTGCCTCAAACTGCCACCCTGCTCGATCTCCTCATCGGATATTCGCTCGCGCATCAGACAAGGACTCCCCGTCGTAAATCTATTGCCGCCACCGGTGGAATCTTATATACTGAGCCATCATCTCTACTAAGAGGACCGCGATCACACGAACCGCTAGATCCACGGCGCTCGCCATTGGACAGGGCATGCTTGATAAGAAGGCCACCGACGTCATCGTCCTCCAGGTTGCGCCTCTTACCTCCGTTGCCGATTACCTGGTCATCGGCTCTGCAGATTCGGATCGCCAGGCCAGCGCGATCGCTGATCACATCAACGGCGTCCTCGCGCTCACCGGCTCCAAAGCCCGCAGCATCGAAGGCGCCAGGAATTCGCAATGGGTCCTGATGGACTTCGGCGACGTCATTGCGCATATTTTCCGGCAAGACGTCCGGGGCCATTACGCCCTTGAACGGCTCTGGGCGGACGCAAAACGCATCCGCGTGTCAGACGAACCGTTAGTCATAGAACAGGCCGCCGCCCCAGCCCCAACAAAGAAGCCGAAAAAAAGACCGATCAAAAAATCGCCGCCCAAAAAGGCCCCAGCTAAAAAAGCACCGACCAAGAAGGCGACGACAAAGAAAAAGGCCTAGCCCGATGCTCCGACTGCTGACCACCATCTTCCTGATCTGCCTCGGCATCTTCCTCTACAGCTATTTCCGAGAATTGAACCCTGGGACGGTCGACATCAAGACCAGCCCTTCGATCCAGTTTCAATTGAGCCCCGTCACCCTTGTGGTCTTCGCTATGGCCCTCGGCGCCGTACTCGTCACCCTGGCCGTGGGCATCAGACAAACCGCCCATGCCATCGGCAACTGGCGCAGCGCGCGGCTTTCGAGGCGCAAGGAAAAGATCGACGCCTTCCATCGTGAAGGCACCCATGCCTTCATGTCCAAGCGCACCATCGAAGCCATCGGTCTCTTCGAAAAAGTCCTGGTCATGGACCCGAATCGCGCCGACTCGCTGCTCTGGCTGGGAAACATTTACCGCGCGGAGGGCAACTTCGCGGAGGCGATCCGTCTCCATCAGCGAGCCAATCGCGTGGATGACTGCAATATCGAAATCCTCCTGGAGCTGACGAAGGACTTGGAAGGCGCCAAGCGGTACGAGGACGCGTTACAGACCCTGCACAAGATGCTCGGAATCGAGCCGAATAATCTGACCGCGCTCATTCGCAAGCGCGACCTCTTGATCCGGCTTGAAAAATGGAGCGAGGCGCTTGAAATCCAGCACCGGCTCCTCAAGGCCAACCTGGCTGAATCGGAACGCAAGGCCGAAGCCCACCTCCTCACCGGCTGCACCTACGAAGTGGGGCGGCAGCTGCTGGAACGAGGCCACCCGGACAAGGCGCGGCGCTACTTCCGAGGCGCCATCAAGAAAGACCGGACCTTCCTGCCCGCCTACATCGGCATCGGCGAAATCCTCATCCGGGAAGGCAAAATCAAACAGGCCATCGAAATCCTCAAAAAGGTCTATGCCAAGACCCGCAGCATCATCATCCTGCACCGGCTTGAAGAAATTTTTCTCGAGCAGGGCGAACCAGATGAGATTATCCGGGTCTATCAGGGCGCCCTTCATCAGGACCCGAACAATCCGGCTCTGCAGTTTTATTTGGGGAAGCTCTACTATCGGCTCGAAATGGTCGACGAAGCCTTCGACATTCTCTCGACCGTCGAAGGAATCCAGGATCAGCTGGTCGATTACCACAAGATGATGGCCGACCTTTTTCTGCGCAAGCAGCACATGGAGCAGGCCGTCGTGGCGCTCAAGAAAGCCCTCCACCTCAAGAAGCGTGTCGTCGGCCCCTACGCCTGCACCTCCTGCCAACAGGAATCCATCGAATGGTCCGGGCGCTGCCACCGTTGCGGATCCTGGAATACCTTCGTGGCATTACCCTCGCCGAATGCCGGCCACACGGTCGCCCCGCAAGACAGCGGCCCCCTCCAGATCTCTGAGGTTCCCTACCAGGGCATTGCTTCTCCCTTCGAAACCGTGTAGGTTTTTAGCCAGTCCGGCGGCCTGAGAGAGGCATAGCCAGGGCATCGCAATCAATTCAACTTCTACAAATGATGGAGTCTCCCATGGTCGATTATCAGACTTTCGCTGCCAAAGCCTTGCGCGATGAAACGCTGACCAGAAGCGAATGCCAAGCTGTGCTCAACAGTCCGGATGAGCGCTTATTGGAACTCCTCCAGGCCGCCTTTACCGTCCGGTTCCGCTATTTCGGCAAGACCGTGCGCCTCCAGATGTTGCAAAACGCCAAGAGCGGAGCCTGCCAGGAAGATTGTCACTATTGCTCCCAGTCTGCGATCTCCACCGCCCCCATCGAGCGCTACAGCCTCTTGCCCCAAAAGCAGATGATCGACGGAGCCAGACAAGCGGCGGCCTCGAAGGCCCAACGTTATTGTATCGTCATCAGCGGCCGGAGTCCGTTGGATCGGGAAATCGACGAAATCGCAGGAGCCGTTCGCTCCATCAAGCAGGAGATTCCCATTCAGGTTTGCTGCTCGCTGGGACTTATGAACGAAAGCCAGGCCAAACGACTGAAGGCAGCGGGCGTCGACCGGGTGAATCACAACTTGAATACGAGCGAAGCCTTTCACTCCTCCATCTGCACGACGCACACGTTCCAAGACCGGCTCAACACCATCAAGAACGCGCGGGCTGCAGGATTGGAAATCTGTTCTGGCGGGATTGTGGGCATGGGAGAAAAGGACGAAGACCTCATCGACCTAGCCATGGCCCTGATCGACGTGAAGCCGGATTCGATTCCGCTCAACACGCTCCATCCGGCCACTGGCACGCCGCTAGAGAACTGTGACAATCTGACACCACAACGTTGCTTGAAAGTACTCTGCCTCTTCCGCTTCCTACACCCACGCACCGAACTCCGCGTGGCAGGAGGCCGTGAGCATAATCTACGGAGCCTCCAGCCCTTGGCCCTCTATCCAGCCGACTCCATCTTCGTCAACGGATACCTCACAACTCCTGGCGCTCCCGCCCCAGAAGTCTGGGGCATGATTGAGGACTTAGGCTTCAAGATCGACGTCGAGCACCAGCAACCAGTCGCAAACTAATTAACGTTGCTCCTAGCGCACTCGCACCAATAATCGGTCTACGCTTACTTGTTGGTCTTATCTGGAAAGGCAGGCATCCAGTATTCTCCACTGCGCGCGTTGAACGAGCACGGCTTTATCGTGCGCGTTCCGCAAGCACAGAGGACCAATCTCCCTGCTACTCTTCCCTCAACCCTTCCACCAGCGGCTGCCTGGCAGCCCAGCGAGCTGGCCAGTAGCCGGCCACTAATGCTGACGCCAATGCGAGGGCGACGGCCTGGAAGATTACTCCGCCTGGGACCGTCATCTGAATCGTCCAGCCAAAGGACTGTTTGTTAACCACGTGGATGAGCAGTAGGGCCAGCAGCAGCCCCCCTACGACGCCCAGCACCGCCCCGATCAGCCCGAGATAGGCCGCTTCCCATAAGACCAAACGCTCGACCTGCCTCACACTGGCGCCGATCGCTCGCAGAGTGGCAAACTCACGTCGCCTCTCTAGTACAGCCGTCACCAAGGTATTGATAATGCCCAGCACCGCTACCAACACGGCAATGGCCTCCAGCACATAGGTCAGGACGAAGGTCCGGTCGAAGATATCGAGAATCTTTTTCCGTAGCTCATGGTTTCTGATCACCAAAGGCGGAACCGTCACTCCATCCAGCCCTGCCACCTGCGTCACGATCGATTGCCTGACTTGTTTGGCATCGGCCCCGTCAGCCAGGTAAACAGGAAACACAGTCACCCAGTCATCCTGCCAATGGCGCTGATACCAGGCTCGATCCATCACCATCTTTCCTCCGTCGGTCGCATAGTCGTAAAAAATCCCCTCGACGGGCAGAGTCACTGGTCCAGCCTGCGTCATGATGGAAACCTGGCTTCCCTCATGAAGCTCCAATCGAGTCGCCAACACTTCCGACAGGAGGACCCCTCCCGTCTTGGCGGCACGATTCAACAATACAGTTGAGTCTCCATGGACCATTAGATAGCGACTGCGCTGTGCATGGAGCAGAAGATCACGCGAGACGACCGAGACCCTCTGCCCCTTGATCTCCAGATGCACCTCCCGGTAGGTATCGACTGCCGCCACTCCCTCGATGGCCGACAGGGTCGCCAGCCACGTCCCAGGGAGGGAGCGGGACGATTGTCCTACCTGCTTTCCCTGGAGCCAGGATTGCGGGGCCACGATAAGATCGGCCATCACGGTCTCGTTCACCCAGACCTCAACCGTGTCGCGAAAACTGCGAACCATGACGGCCACACCAATCATAATCGACAGGCCCACCATTAAAGCCGATACCGTCACCGCGTTCCTGCCAGGATGGCGCGAAGCCTGGTCTACCGCAATGAGCCTGAGGCTCCCCCCGAGCGCCATCGTCTTACTCTTGTTGCAAGAGCGCCAGCCCAACGACTGAATACAAACAGGCGCAAGACAGGAGAGGGCTCCCAGGAGACAGCCTGTCGCGAGATACCCAAAGAGCGGCAAGCCTTGGACCGGACCCATCAAGGAACAGAATCCTGCCACCAGCAACAAGGCAAGGCTGATCCACCCGAAGAGACCGGCCCTCAGTTGATTCCTGATTTCATAGTCTCCCGGCGCTAAGGCACGGACCGTGACGGTCCTACCTGCATCAAGACTAGGCCCCAAAGCCCCCAGCATCGAGACCAGAGTTCCGAGCAACAGACCCTTCGCGACGGCTAGAAACGTTGACAGGTCGAACGGCAGGATCATCCATCCTGACGTCACTGGCGCGTAAAGATCTGAAATTGTCCTACTCACCAGCGACACTAGCCCCCTGCCCAACCAGACCCCGGCAAGCCCACCAATCAGCCCTCCCAGAAGACCAAGCAGCCCTGCTTCTAGGAGGAACAGAGCGGCAACCCGCTGCTCCGTCATGCCGAGCGCGCGATAGATGCCGATCTCGCGCCTCCGTTGCGCCACGGCAAAAGCCATCGTGTTGTAGATCAAGAACATCCCGACGAGCAGCCCGACCCAGCTCAAAACCGTCAGATTGAGTTGGAAAGCCCTCACCATATTTTGAACCTGCTCCGTCCGTTGCGCTGGCCGTTGCACGACCAGATGAGGCGGGAGCACCGATCGCACCGAAGCCGCGATCTCGTCGAGCGGCCGGCCAGGCTGCGTCACCAGCTCAATCCGATCCAACCGCCCGACTGAATGGAGTAGCTGCTGCGCCGCCGCAATATCCATAACGGCTAGCCGATCCCAAAGGGACGAACGAGACTCGTCGTTGTGCAGAAGCCCAGCGACTCGCAGTTGCACGAGACGCCCTCCCACCGTTACCTCGACAAGACTCCCGACTCCCAGGTTCCAGTCGGCCGCAACCTGGCGACCAAGATAGAGCGAGTCAGGAGCCAACAGAGCCTCCAGCGCTTCCTCCGCGTCAGCCTGAATCTGAAATCCACGGCTCCCGGCCTCCGCGAGGAGATCCAGTCCCACGATCTGCAGCCCCTGCCCTCGCTGTTTCCCCTGGGTCAGCACGACCGAGTCTTCAATCACCGGAGCAGCGCTCACCACCCCCTCGACCGCACGGATCGCCGTAATGACCGATTCATCCAGACCAAGATCATGGCCGGCGATTTCCAATGAGGCAGGCCCGGCGACCGTTGTAACCGCTTGTTCGAAGGATCGCAGGACGTGAATATTCGCCGTCCCGATGGCCACGGAGGCCAGGACACCCAGAGCCACCCCGGCAATACTCAACAAGACGCGAAACCGCTTCTGGCTGACATGAGCACGGATCAAAGCGATATGGAGCCCGAGTGGTATAGTCATGAGGGCCTGGAGAAGGAATGGAGCGTGCGAATCATGGCAACAGAGGAGCGGGGACCAGTAGCCATACGTAGGTTGGCAACCGGCCTCTGCACAAATAAGTCGTTTCGTTTACAGCGATTCATACGTTGCTAGACTTGCGTGAGTGGATGAGGAGCGATTGATGATAAGCGAGAAGACTGCCCTGATCGACAAAATCCAGCCCCTGCAAGAGGAAAGCGACGCCAACCTCCTCACGCCTTGGCAGCGTGACATCCTTCCTCTCGTGGCGAGCGGGCAGACGAACCGTGAGATTGCGGCAGTCCTGGAAATCAGCGTGCGCACGGTCGAAGTGCACCGGTTCAACTTAATACGAGGATTAAACATGAGGAACGTGGTGCAACTGCTCCGACGGGCGCTGCAACTGGGCCTCGTGACCAAGACGTTTAGGACGAAGTAGCCTTACAACTGCTTCAGCTTACCCCGGCAGTCCTCCAGCTTGGTATAGCCCTTCTTGCTGAGCTGGGCCGCCAGCTCCGTTTCCAACCGGCCGAACACACCAAGCCCCTCTTCGACCAGGACCGTCCCGATCTGCACGGCGGAGGCGCCACAGAGCATATGCTCGAAGGCATCCACCCCATTGACCACGCCGCCGGTCCCGATAATCGGGATACGCCCTTCGAAGATCTTCCAAAAGGCCCGAACATTGGCCAATGCAACCGGCTTAATAATCGTGCCACCCAACCCGCCGAACCCGCCCTTTGGCTTGATAACAACCTCTTCACGCTCAGGATCGACGAAGAGCCCGTTACCGACCGAGTTGATCAGGTTGAGAAAATCGACTCCGCAGCGGCCGATCACGTCTCCCATAACTTTGTGATGGGCTGGATCGAAGTAGGGCGGCAGCTTAACCCCCATCGGCACCGTGATCACCTTGCGAACCCTCTTCAACAGCCGCTCAGAAGCTTCTGCGTCATAGCCAATCTGGGGCTTGCCTGGGATGTTGGGACAGGAGAGATTGACCTCGATCAAATCAGGCTTTGCCGCATTGATCGTCTCTGCGATTGTCAGAAAATCATCTTCGCAAAGGCCTGCCACACTGGCGATGACCGGCTTTCCCATCGTCTTCAATTCAGGAATGAGCGCAGCGTAGGCCTTGTATCCGAGGTTCGGCAATCCCATGGAATTAATGGAGCCCCCGGGGAATCCATAGTACCGGGGCTCAGGGTTGCCGTCGCGCGGCTCGACCGTCATCGACTTGGTGACGATGCCCCCGGTATGGGACCGGCCCAGGGCCAACAGCTCCTCACGCGTGGCACAGAGGGCTCCCGACGCATTCATGATGCAACTAGGGAATCGCACGCCGGCAATCGTAATCGAAAGATCCATTACGCTCCTATCGTAAGAGGCTCGCGCGACGTTTTCGCCACGAGCTGTCCATCCTTCATGGTCCAGACATAATCAGCTGCGTCCGCCGCCGCGACGCTGTGGGTGACTAATAGTACTGTTTGGCGAAACCGCTGCACCAGCGATCGGAGGAGGACAATGATCTCCGCCCCATGCTGGGAATCCAAATTGCCGGTCGGCTCGTCGGCCAAGATAATCTGGGGGCGATGCACGATCGCCCGCGCCATCGCCACCCGCTGCTGTTCCCCTCCAGAAAGCTCACTGGGCCGATGGTGGCGGCGCGCCGTCATCGAGACCAACTCCAGCACTTCCTCGACGCGGGATTGGACCGATGTCCCTCGCTCCCCGCGCAACAACAGGGGAAACGCGACATTCTCCGCCGCCGTCAGTCCGGGAATCAAATGAAAGGCCTGAAAGATAATCCCGACCGTATCCCGCCTGATCCCCGTCCAGTCGTCGTTCGTAAACCGGCTGGTCGACCGGCCTTCAAGAAAGAGCTCGCCCGAAGTCGGCGCATCCAATCCAGCAACCAAGTTGAGTAGGGTGCTTTTTCCGCAGCCGCTGGGGCCCATAAATGCGCAGAAGTCTCCTTCTGCCACTTCAACCGTAACCCGATCGAGCCCGGTGATAATGTCGCCGCCTCGCGCATATACTTTCGACACCTGGTCAAGTCTCACCATACTGAGCAACTTCTCCATTCCTATCCTTAGAACCTGCCGCCTTCGTATATCACAACCATTTACAGGGCAACAACCTTGACTGGCACGGCCTATTCTCTTAGAAAAAACACAAAACAACGTGGAAGGGAGCGACTCCCGCGATGTTAAATGCATCCACCAATGCCGTCCACCGGCCTCAAGATCTCAGGGGAAAACGCATCCTCCTCGTAGATGATGTTTTTGACCACTGCCACCACGCTGCGCGAATGTGCCAAGACCCTGTGGCAAGCAGGCAGCGGGCCAGTCTTCGCCCTGACCCTGGCCCAAACTATCGAGACAGACCTGGTGCCGGATCGGATCTTGGCCAAAAAGGTAGCGCGGTCCCCTAGAGCCGGATGGCACTGACAGGCTATGGCAGGTACTGTCATGTATTTTCACTTGACAGATTGCTCATATTTTCCTACCCTGACAGCAGTATCCGAAGCCTCGTGAGGCATATGGACCCATATCGAAACAGGTTTTTGAATGGCCAAAGAGCCCAAGAGCGAGCTGATGACGGCGGAGGAGACCTGCCGTTACCTCAAGATCACCTCGCGCACGCTCTACCGCTATCTACGGAGTCGCCAGATTCCCGCCTTCAAGCTTGGAAAAGAATGGCGCTTCGTACGTTCGGATCTGGAACAGTGGATTCGCGATCGCACCAAAGCCCAGCTGGCGTCGTAACCAACAGGACCCATTGATGTTTGCCGGTGAGTACCTCTGCAAAGTCGATGAAAAGGGACGATTTATCGTCCCCTCGCCCATCCGTGAGCAGGTCGAGTCGGACGGACAAGCCGTCGTCTTCCTCAAGGGCCCGGAAGAATCGACCCTCATCTACTCGATGAGAGAATGGGAGAAAGTCCTCGAACGGACAAGAGCCACGCTCGATGAAGACCAGAGGCGGCTGTTCATGCACCACATCGTGTCGGAAGCCGGCACATCAGAGCTGGACAAGGCCGGGCGCATCCTGATTCCCAGCCGTCTCAGAAAACTTATCCCCCTGGATGAGGACCAGGAAATCATTCTCGTCGGCCTATACCATCGCATAGAGATCTGGAACCCGAGCGAATGGCGTCGTTATCTCACCCAATCCGAAGAGCGATACGAACAGAGCATGTCCAAGATCCTCAATCTCCTCTAGGCTACCGCTCATGCCTACTTTCCGACGCCAGACCCGGCTTCTCTCGCCCCCCCGCGCCGTGCGCGTGACCTCCTACAGGGCCCCGGGAAAAAAAGTAGCCATATTGCCAACCGTCGCAAAAACCCCTCCCCCTTCCCTCATGCCGGCAGCCCCATCAGCGCCGGCACAAGTCGAGAACCATGCGATAGCCCTGACCCTCCCTGTCCCCCCGAGTGTGAACCATCAATATGCCACGGTAAACGGCCGGAGATTGCTCTCTGCTGCTGGCCGCGCCTATAAGGCCCAGGTGGGACAAGTTGTCTGGCTGAAATTGGCGCAATGCCCTCACCGGACTGCCTTGGTGGCAGGACTCCAGTCCGAGTGGCTCGCACTCTCTATCAGATTTTACTTTACGTCAGGCCTGAGACGAGACGTGGATGGTGGGCTCAAGATAGCGCAGGACGCTCTCTGCGAGGGGCTCGGCCTCAACGACAACCGCATCGTCGAAACCCACCTCTACAAGCACATCGACAAGGATAACCCTCGCATCGAAGTACATTTGGCTCCGGCGTCCGCCTCCTAACAGACGGCACGGGTACTGACCCAAAATATCCTCGTTTATTCGTACCGGAGCGCTTCGATAGGATTCAGCCTGGCGGCCTTGTTAGCAGGATACAATCCAAAGAACAGGCCGACCACGAGCGAGAAGAAGAAGGCGATCACGATGACGTCCCCGGAGATGATGGTCGGCCAGCCGGCGATGACCGTCGTCAAGTTGGCTCCGGCGATCCCCAGCGCGATCCCCAACACCCCTCCCACCAGGCTCAAGGTCATGGCCTCGATCAGAAACTGCATCATGATATGGTGGCGCTTGGCTCCCACTGCCATCCGGACACCGATCTCTCGTGTCCGTTCCGTCACGGACACGAGCAAGATATTCATAATGCCGATCCCCCCGACCAACAGCGACACGGAGGCGATGGCAAACAACATCATCGTCAAAGTCTCACTGGTGCCCTCTTGCACCTTCCCGATATCGACCTGGGTCCGGATCGTGAAGTCGTCGTTCTGCTCTGTCTGGAGCCGGTGCCGCGCCCGCAAGACCTCCCGAATCTGCTCGGCCGCCTGAGGCAAATCCTCGACTTGATCGGTCGAGCCGAACATGGCCCCGACGGACCCGATAAACGACGTCCCGAACACCTTCCGTTCCGCCGTGCTGAAGGGAATCAAGATCACATCGTCCTGATCCGAACCCTGGGAGGACTGACCTTTCGGTGCAAGGACCCCGATAACGCGGAAAGGCACGCTCTTGATGCGAATCACCCCGCCCACCGGCTCTTCGCCCGGCTCAAACAGGTTCTCCACGATCGTCTGGCCGAGGAGCGCGACGCGGGCTGCGCTGTCCAGGTCCGTCTGGGTAAAAGGACCGCCGCTCGTAAAGGACCAATCTCGAATAGTCAGGTAGCTTGGGGAGATGCCATTAATCGGTCCGTTCCAATTTTTATTCCCATAGACGATTTGCATGACATCGCGCCGGGACCAGCCTGTGTCGGTCAGCAAGGGAATGCGTTTTCTCAGCTCCAGGGCGTCGGATACGGTGAGCGTCACGGCGCTCCCCTGACTGCCCCGGACCCCACTCGCAGACGTCACCCCGGGGAAAATGATGATGACGTTCGTGCCCATTGTCGCGATCTGCGCTTGCACGGCCCGCTTGGCCCCCTCGCCAATGCTCACCATCGCAATGACCGCCCCCACGCCGATGACGATTCCCAGCATCGTGAGACCGGCGCGCAGCCGGTTCCGTCCGAGAATCCGCAAGGCCGTCATGATCGTGAGCCAAACAAACGCCGCCATCTAGATCTCGACCTCAACTTGCCTGGATGGTGGACGAGCCTTGGTCCAGCGATCGCTGCGGATCTGCCCGTCCTGAATCACGATCTCGCGCGCCGTATAGGCTGCGACATCCACCTCATGTGTCACCAGGATGATCGTAATGCCTTCATCACGGTTCAGCGCTTCCAAGATTCCCATGATCTCTCGGCTCGACTGGCTGTCGAGGTTACCGGTCGGCTCGTCGGCCAGGAGCAACGACGGCGACGTGACCAGCGCCCGCGCAATCGCAACGCGCTGCTGCTGCCCGCCGGACAGCTGCGTCGGATAATGGTCTTCTCTGCCATGTAACCCCACGCGCCCTAACGCCGCCGCAGCCTGCGCCCGTTGGTCCTTGAGCGAAAGGCCTCGATAGAACAATGGCAATTGAGCGTTTTCGAGCGCGCTGGTGCGAGGGATCAGGTTGAAACTCTGAAAGACGAATCCGATTTGCTGATTACGGATCCCGGCCAATTCATCAGGCCGCAGCCCCCCGACCTCGATCCCGTTCAACCGATAGCACCCTTTGGTGGGTTGATCGAGACAGCCCAGCATATTCATGAGGGTGGATTTACCGGAGCCGGAGGAACCCATGATCGCGACGAACTCGCCCCGCTCGATCGTCAGACTCAGACCGCGCAGAGCCTGCACCTCCACGTCGCCGACGCGATAGACTTTCCAGACATCTTCGCATTCGATCAGCGAGCTCATCGGCCTATCTCATGAAACGTGAGAGGTGAAACGTGAAACATGTCACGGGTCGCTATAGACCCCGATTGCGCGAGGAACCTTTCTGGCCGCCGCTCCCAAATCCCGGAGGCAGATCCTTTCCCCCCCGCTCGCCTTTGGGTCGCTCGATTCCCACGATCACCGGCGTCCCCTCGGACAATTCCTCCGACATAATCTCCGTGGCCACCCCGTCAGAAATGCCTGTTTGAACCTGAATCGGTTCTGGCTCTCCTGCTGGTCCCTGTTTCCAAATCGTTCGCTTGATTGCCGTGGCCCCTCTGTTGGCACCGGCCTGAGGCTCTGCGCTCTTGGCCTTGGCCGGCTTACCACCTGATGCCGTGCGATCGATCTTATCCGCGGTCGGAGGCGTAAATCGCAAGGCAGCATTCGGCACCTTAAGCACGGCGTCTCGTTGCGCCACCACGATGGACACGTTTGCCGTCATGCCAGGCTTTAGCCGGAGGTCCTGATTATCGACGTTGACCACAACGTTATAGGTCACCACATTCTGCACATTGATCGGGGCAAGACGGACCTGACGGATCGTGCCTGAAAATTGATGGCCGGGATAAGCATCAACGGTAAAGGTCGCTTCTTTCCCTTCGGTGATCCCCCCGATATCGGACTCGCTCACGTTGGTATCGACCTGCATCTTCGTCAAATCGAGTGCGATCAGGAACAGGTTTGGTGTGGCGAAGCTGGCGGCAATGGTTTGACCGACCTCCACCGTTCGCGCCACAACAATCCCGTTCACCGGCGACCGAATGACGGTGTACTTCAAGTCCAGCTCTGAGGCATTCAACGCCGCTTCTGCCTGTTTCACTTGCGCCCCTGCCACGTTCACTTGGGCCTCAGCTAACTGAAAATTCGTCGTCGCCAAATCGACGTCGTTCTGCGACACGTACTCCTGCGCCACCAATGATTTAAGCCGGTCCAGCTCGCGCTTGCGTTGCGCCAGGTCGGCTTTGGCCCGAGAGACATTTGCTTTGGACATTTCAAGATTGCTAGCCGCTTGATCGCGGCGGGCTTTGAAGGGTTCCGGGTCAATCAGGGCCACGATGTCGCCGGCCTTGACCACCGAGTTGAAGTCGGCATGCAGACTTTTGATCATGCCGGAGACTTGAGTCCCGACCTGAACCGACACGACCGGATTGATCGTGCCTGTCGCCGTCACGAGCGACACGACAGAGCTTCGCTCAACCACGGCACTCCGATAACGGACCGGGACCTTCCGCTCCCCATTGAAGAACACATAGCCGCCGATGGCGGCTCCGATGACTAGCACCCCAACGATTACAATCGCACGACGCATCAATTCGTTCTCCAGTTCCCTCGTCTACGCCAATGACATTGTAGCAACAAGGCCGACGGGAATCATCTAGTCGCAACGGCCTCTTAACAGTTCCAACACTCCAACAGGCCGTCCACCCTGTGGCGGACGGCCTGCTGGAGTGTTGCCCCATGACATCAGTTAAGGACCGAGGCTGATCCGGTCCTTGATCATGTCGAAAATATCTTTGGTTACCACGTGCTTCGCCACCAACTCACCCTTCACCCGGTAGGGACGGTTGGCCACGATACGATCGGCCACGTCCTTGGGGAGACCAAGGACCAATACGATGTCCCCAACAGAGGCCGTATTGATATTCATGGAAGACGACAGGACCTGAGGCGCGTTCGTCACAGGGGGCGCAGGGGCCGCAACCGATGGGGCGTTCGGAGTCGGAACGGTTGGCTCGAGTGTTCCTGCCGCAGAGCGGGACTGGTCCTTGAGCTCTTTCTGGTAGCGAGCGACCAGAGACTTGAGGGTTTGATTGTGCCGCTTCACATCCTCATATTCCTCATGCACCGCCCGGTTCTGCAGGGCAAATTGCCTGAAGCGATCTTCGAGTTCCTTAATCCGGCTCTCCGCGCTTGCGCGCTCCTTGTCGCGCCCATGCTCAATACGCTCCAGCTCATCGTGGGCGACCTGAGCCTCATTCCCGAACTTCGAGTTGAGCTCCTTGAGCGTTTTGACTTGTTGTTCCAGCGAGTTCTTCAGTGTGCGAAGCTTCTCCAGCTCGGACCGGGCCGAATCGACATCGACCACCGCTTCATTATATTTACTTTGCGAGACACATCCGGCCATTGATACTGCGCCGATCATAACGACCGCCGCCATCCATGCTAATTTCATGCACCCCCCCCATCCACTAAACGTGGCACCTGCAAGAGACACCGGCTATCGCCCTCATCAAAAAGCCCTGGCGAGAAAAGAGGATCGCCCCCACCTATACGTATAGTGTTGATGTATGCCAAGCCCCTCACTTTGTCAACAGATTTGCCAGTCCCCCAACCCCACAGATCGGCCTGGAGAGCTGCGATCCATTCTCCGCCTGCTTGACGACCGGCTAAGAAGCGGGAGGAAATTCTTGCGAGAGAAGTGCTTCGTCTTTCTTTTCGAAAGCGAAGTGGATAATCAAGAAGACGACGCCTACACTGATTGCGGAGTCGGCAACATTGAAGGCAGGCCAATGATAGGAGTTCACATGGACATCGAGGAAGTCGGTCACTTCCCCATACCGTAACCGGTCGATCAAGTTCCCGATCGCTCCTCCCAGGACCCCGGCAATACTGAGCTGTCCCACCCAATCCTTTTCCGACAACCCGAAGAGAATCGTCCCTAGCAAGCCCAGAGCAATCAGTGAGGTCACCCCGAAGAACACCATGCGAAAGGCGTTGCTGCTGCTGGCCAGGAGACCGAAGGCGGCGCCGGGGTTACGGATATAGGTCAGGCTGAAGAAATCCTGAATGATCGGAATGGATTCATGCAGCCGCATGGACTGCATGATGGAGAGTTTTGTGACCTGATCGATCACGATAATCGTGCCGGCGAGCAAAGCGAGGAGCAGATAGCGAAAGGACCGTCGCATTACTACACCGCCTCCACGCATCGTTCGCACAGAGTGGCATGACTCGCGTTTTGCCCTACTGCCTCGCGATAGTTCCAGCAGCGTTCGCATTTTTCAAACGAGGACTTCGCCGCCACAATTTCTAAAAAGTTTTTCGCCTTGCCACTGGCGATCAGCTTCACCTGCGAAACAATGAAGAAGGTGGTTAAGTCCTTGTGATACGGCTGCAAGAACTCGTAGCTATCGACATCGGCACGAAGCTCCACCGATGCCTCCAACGAAGATCCGATAACTTTATCCCGCCGACTCCCTTCCAATACACCCTGTACCTGCGTGCGATAGCCCAGGAGCCGTTCCCACCGTTGAGCCAATGCGGCATCCTGCCATTGAGGCTGGACCTCCGGAAATGTGCTCAGATGGACGCTGCGCACTCCCTGGTTGCCGCCTGGCTGAGTCGCCAGGGTCCGCCAGATCTCTTCTGCCGTAAAGCTCAAAACCGGAGCCATCAGCTTCGTCATGGCCACAAGGATCTCGAAGAGCACCGTCTGCGAGCCGCGACGCAAGGGCGAGTCGGCCCGGAAGGTATAGAGACGATCCTTCAAAATATCGAGGTAGACGGAACTCAGATCCACCGAACAGAAATTATTGAGTGCATGGAAGATCGTGTGAAACTCGAAGTCGTCGTAGGATTTTCTGACTCGCGGGATCAGCTCACTCAACCGATGCAGGGCCCAGCGATCCAATTCAGGCAATTGTTCATAAGGGATGCGGTCCTTTTCCGGATTGAAGTCGTACAGATTGCTCAACAGAAAGCGGCAGGTATTCCGGATCTTCCGATAGGCCTCGACCATATGAGTGAGGATTTCCGGCGAAATCCTGAGATCGTCCCGATAATCCTGCGCCGACACCCACAGCCTCAAAATTTCCGCGCCAGACTGTTTAATGACATCCTGCGGCGCGACGACGTTCCCCGCCGACTTAGACATCTTCTTGCCCTGCCCATCGAGGACGAAGCCATGGGTCAACACGGCCTTGTACGGCGCGCGGCGATCCGTCATGACCCCGACCAACAAGGCGCTGTGGAACCAGCCCCGGTGCTGATCCGACCCTTCGAGATAGAGATCGGCCGGCCACCACTTGCGCGGCTTCAGTACCGCCGCATAACTGACCCCGGACTCGAACCAGACGTCGAGAATATCCCTCTCCTTTTCGAAATCAGCTCCCCCGCACTTCGGACAGACCGTGCCCTTGGGCAACAGATTGGCTGCCGATTGTTCGAACCAAACATCGGCCCCTTTGGTTGCCACCAAGGCCGCCAGGTGCTCGATCACCATCGGAGCTGCCAAGACAAACCGGCAACCGTTACAGGTAAAACCGGGAATCGGCACGCCCCAGACCCGTTGCCGCGACAAACACCAATCGGGGCGATTCTGAATCATCCCGTTGATCCGATCACGGCCGTAGGAGGGAATCCACCGGACTCGTTCGATCTCCGCCAGCGTTTCTTTCCTGAGATCGTTCGTCTCCATCGACACGAACCATTGTTCGGTGGCGCGGAAGATGACGGGATTCTTGCAGCGCCAGCAATGGGGATAAGAATGTTTCAGCGAGCCATGGCCCAGCAACCGCCCGTTAGCCTGGAGGAACTCCACGATCTTCGGATTGGCCTTCAACACATGCTGGCCGGCAAATTCCTTGACGATCTCGGTAAAGCGCCCGCCATTGTCCACCGGCGCCAGAATCTCCAATTTTTCTCCCGCTGTCGCCTTGGCATTGTGCTCCAAAATGAGGATGTAGTCCTCCATGCCATGGCCCGGCGCAATATGGACACAGCCGGTTCCCTGCTCAAGCGTCACGAAATCACCGAGGAGAATCGGCGAGAGGCCGGTGCTCATGGGCCGTTGGGTCTCGATTCCTTCGAACCCTTCTTTCCCCTTCTTCACCCCGAACACTCGCGCCCCTTCAAGCTTACAGGCCTTCGCCATGCTCTCGACCAGCTTCTCCGCCACGATGAGCACCTCGTCGCCGACGTGGACGAAGGCATAGTCGATATCGGCATGGAGACAGACCGCTTGATTGGCCGGGAGGGTCCAGGGGGTGGTTGTCCAGATCACGACGGAGACCAGCTTGATGTCGGCGGGGAACGAAATGCCGGGGAAGGTCTTGCTCAGCACCGTGGGCGACGTGACCAACGGGAACTTCACATAAACCGAGGGAGAGGTATGGTCTTCATATTCGACTTCCGCCTCGGCCAAAGCTGTCTGGTCCGCCGTGCACCAGAGCACCGGCTTGAGTCCCTTATAGACGCCTCCCCGCTCCACTAACTTACCGAACTCACGAATGATCGTAGCCTCATAGCCGGGACTTATCGTGAGATAGGGACGCTGCCAATCGCCCAGAATACCGAGCCGCTGAAACTCTTCCCGCTGAATCGCATAGAACTTTTCCGCATATTCTCGGCAGAGTTTCCGAATGGCCGAAGTATCGAGCGTCTTTTTCTTGTCTCCGAGCTCCTTGAGCACTTGATGTTCAATCGGCAGACCATGGCAATCCCAGCCAGGCACATAGGGCACCTGGAAGCCGGCCATCGTCTTCGATTTGATGATGATGTCTTTGAGGATCTTGTTCAGCGCGTGACCGATATGGATGCGGCCATTGGCGTAGGGAGGCCCATCATGCAAGACATACAGGGGTCGGCCCTTCCCCGCTTCCTGAATCTGTTCGTAGAGCCGTTCCTGTTCCCACGAAGCCAGGAGCTCAGGCTCCCGCTGCGGCAGGTTCGCCTTCATGGGGAAATCGGTCTTGGGAAGATTGAGCGTTGCCTTGTAATCCATGGGCTATCTGGTCTCTCTAGAGAATCTGCGCACGTGATGGGAATCAGAGGTAGGAATATACCGGAATGGCAGCCAGGGCACCAGCCCATAGCCTTGGTGCGGGATCGTCAAAAGCGTCGTCCAGCAAGGCCGCAGCGAGCGAAGGGCCGAGGCGTATCTGGGGGTGTGTTGAGGGTCTGAGCGATGCGAATATGACGCGGGAAACGTTTTTCACGATCCCGCTAACTGACCGCCATCATGCGGTCCAGCGCAATCTTCGCCCAGCGCTTCTCATCGTCCGGAACGACGATATGGTTCACGACGTGGCCTTCGACAAGGTTCTCCAGAGCCCAGCAGAGATGGGCTCCATCGATTCGGAACATCGTCGCACATTGGCAGACCGTGGAGGAGAGGAAGAAAATCTTCTTGTCGGTGAGATCGCGTTTTAATCGATTAACCAGGTTCAGTTCCGTTCCCACCGCCCAGACTGACCCGGCTGGCGCCGCCGTGACAGTCTTGATGATGAACTCGGTTGAGCCTGAGAGGTCTGCTTTGTTGACGACATCCTCGTGGCATTCCGGGTGGACGATGACCTTTCCCTCCGAATACTGTTTGCGGAAATTGTCGATGTGCACGGACTGAAACATCTGATGCACACTACAATGGCCTTTCCAGAGAATGAGTTTCGCCCGCTTGATCGCCTCGCGGCTATTCCCCCCGTTGGGTTGATAGGGGTCCCACACGATCATCTCTTCTCGCGGCAGGCCCATCTTGTTGCCCGTATTGCGGCCCAGATGCTCATCCGGGAAGAAAAGGATCTTCTCCCGCCTGGCCCAGCACCATTCCATCACAGCCCGCGCATTAGAAGAAGTGCAAGTAATCCCGCCATGTTCCCCGCAAAAGGCCTTGAGTACCGCGGCAGAATTCACATAGACCGCCGGCATGACCGTCTTTTCTACGGAGATGATTCGTCCCAGCTCCTCCCAACATTGATCGACCTGCTCAATGGCCGCCATGTCCGCCATGGAACAGCCTGCCGCCATGTCTGGGAGGATGACCGTTTGTTTGGAACGGCTCAGGATATCGGCGGTCTCGGCCATGAAATGTACGCCGCAAAACACGATGTAGGGTCGCTCTGACCGTTCGGCTGCCAGCTTCGACAAGAGAAGTGAATCCCCGCGGAAATCCGCATGTTCAATCACTTCATCCCGTTGATAATTATGGCCCAGGATCATAACCCGGTCGCCGAGCACACGTTTCGCCTCAACCGCCCGGCGGAAAAGCTCCTCCGCAGATAGTTGCTGATAGTCCGTGATCGGCTTCGGAAGTGTCGAGATAATTTGCATAGCTTCCCTAGTGAAATGACATCCAGCACCATTCTACGTTAGGGCTCCCCTACAATCAATCAACCGGCCCTGCAAGGAAGTCCTACGCGGGCGATGGCCCACTCGGTTCGCCCTCGATAGGCCTAATACCCCGTTGACAACGGAGGGGGCCAGCGATACGATTGCCCCTCGAAGCTAGGGGAGCCATGTGGCTGAGAGTCCGCCCGAACGGACGACCCTCAGAACCTGACCTGGGTAATACCAGCGTAGGGAAGCGAGAACAACCACACACTGTTGGTCTCTCTGCCGCACCCCCTTCTCTCGGTGCGGTTTTTTTATTTCTGCTTACTAAGCACAGTTCACGTTTCGGAGAAAGGATCTCCTCATGAGCGACCAGACAATCGGCAACGGATCTGCCACTGGCAAGGGGCAGGAATCTGCCGGATCGACCTTGACGACCACACCTTTCCCCGCCTCGCGTAAAGTCTACGTGCAGGGCACCCAGGCAGGCGTGAAGGTTCCGATGAGAGAGATCAGCCTGACGCCGACGAAGGCCATGAACGGGGGCGCGCCAACCCTCAATGAACCGATCACGATCTACGATACCTCCGGCCCCTACACAGACCCGAACGTCACGATCGACGCTAAGGCGGGCCTGGCTCCCTACCGGAGAAACTGGATCCTCGGCAGGAACGACGTGGCCGAGCTCCCGGATGTCTCTTCACTCTATGGCCGCCAGCGCGCGGCCGACCCCAAGCTGGACGAGCTCCGGTTCAAGCACATTCGCAAGCCGCTGCGAGCCAAGGCTGGCATGAACGTGACCCAGATCCACTACGCCAGAAAAGGCATCATCACACCGGAAATGGAATTCATCGCGATCAGGGAGAACCAATCCCGCGAGGTGGCCCGCGAACTGGCCTCACGGAACGACCATGGCGGCGGCGTCACCCAACATCACGGCCAGTCCTGGGGGGCCAGCATCCCCTCCGTCATCACGCCGGAATTTGTCCGCGATGAAATCGCCCGTGGCCGCGCCATTATCCCGGCTAACATCAACCATCCGGAAAGCGAGCCGATGATCATCGGCCGCAACTTCCTGGTGAAGATCAACTCCAACATCGGCAACTCCGCCGTCGCCTCCTCCATCGAAGAAGAAGTCGAGAAAATGATCTGGTCCATTCGTTGGGGCGCCGACACAGTGATGGACCTCTCCACCGGTAAGAACATCCACGAGACCCGCGAATGGATCATCCGCAATTCACCCGTGCCCATTGGCACCGTGCCTATCTATCAGGCGCTCGAAAAAGTCGGGGGCAAGGCCGAAGACCTGACCTGGGAACTCTTCCGCGACACCTTGATCGAGCAAGCAGAACAAGGCGTGGACTACTTCACCATCCATGCGGGCGTGCGCCTGGCCTATGTGCCCATGACCGCCAAGCGCATGACCGGCATCGTGTCCCGTGGCGGCGCGATCCATTCAAAATGGTGCCTGGCCCATCATGAAGAAAACTTCGCCTACACCCATTTCGAAGAAATCTGCGAGATCATGAAGACCTACGACGTCTCCTTCAGCTTAGGCGACGGGTTGCGCCCCGGCTCCATTGCCGACGCCAACGATGAAGCCCAATTCGCCGAGCTAGACACCTTGGGCGAGCTCACCAAGGTCGCGTGGAGCCATGATACCCAGGTCATGATCGAAGGACCAGGCCACGTCCCCATGCACATGATCCAGGTCAATATGGAAAAGCAGCTAAAAGTCTGTCAGGAAGCGCCTTTCTATACGCTGGGGCCTCTCACGACCGACATCGCGCCAGGCTACGACCACATCACCTCCGGCATCGGGGCTGCCATGATCGGCTGGTTCGGTTGCGCGATGCTCTGCTACGTGACGCCCAAGGAGCACCTGGGCCTCCCGGACCGGGAAGATGTGAAAACCGGCGTCATCACCTACAAGATCGCAGCCCATGCAGCGGACCTGGCCAAGGGCCATCCCGGCGCGCAGATTAGAGACAACGCGCTCTCCAAAGCCCGCTTCGAGTTTCGCTGGGAAGACCAGTTCAACCTGGCGCTTGATCCGGACACGGCCAAACTCTTCCACGACGAAACCCTGCCGGACAATGCCGCGAAGATCTCGCACTTCTGCTCCATGTGCGGACCGCATTTCTGCTCGATGAAGATCACGCAGGACGTCCGGGACTATGCCGCACAGCTACAAGTAGACGAACAGAAAGCGATCCAAATCGGCATGAAAGAGAAAGCGGAAGAATTCAAGAAAACCGGCTCCGAGATTTATCGATAAGACAAGCGAGGATAGTCAAAACGGTCATCCAACGAGGCCGAGGTGAATCGAAACCGGGAGCGTGCCCTCAGGGGTACATTGAGGATTTCGATGAGCCGAGAACGAAGTTGCTGATCGTTTTCAGGATCCGTTGAACGGAGAATACACGATGCCAAAGCCACCGACCCCAGCTCCACTTAGAGAACGAGATATCACGCGACACATCGCGCGGGAGTACTACAAAGAGTTCGATCAGCTCATCGAAAGCGATGTGATCATCGTCGGGGCCGGGCCGTCCGGCCTGATCTGCGCCCATGACCTGGCTGCGATGGGATTCAAAACCGTCGTCGTCGAGCAAAGCCTCTCCCTGGGCGGCGGCTTCTGGTCTGGCGGCTACCTCATGAACAAGGCCACGATCTGCGAACCGGCTAATGAAATCCTCGAAGAAATCGGGGTGCCCTGCAAGAAGATCACGGAATGCGCAGGCATGTACATGGTCGATCCCCCTCATGCCACCGGCGCCTTGATCGCCGCGGCTTATCGAGGCGGAGCGAAGATCATGAACCTCACCAAAGTGGTGGATCTAATCATCCGGCGCGACGGGATACTCGAAGGGGTGGTGGTCAACAGCACGACGGCGGAAATGGCAGGCCACGATGCCATCCATGTGGACCCGATCGCCCTCGAAAGCAAAATCGTAGTGGATGCGACAGGCCACGATGCCATCGTCGTGGAGCTCTTGCATAAGCGGAACCTCCACAAGGCCGTGCCAGGCAACGGAGCCATGTGGGTCGCGCAATCGGAACAGGAAATCATGGAC
>Ga0208942_1000008_pt1:107500-170807 | contig 170807 bp, 168 predicted proteins | sample GreLakmeSU08MSRF_FD_187704 | JGI IMG/M metagenome (GOLD analysis project Ga0208942, IMG submission 187704) | Freshwater lentic microbial communities from great Laurentian Lakes, MI, USA - Great Lakes metaG SU08MSRF (SPAdes) | ecosystem: Environmental > Aquatic > Freshwater > Lake... | reverse complement strand
ATCGGACCCGAACAAAATCCCCATATCGGCGTCGCCTCTCAACACGCGATCCAAGACGCCACGGGCATCGCCTGCGACCGCTCGACGATCAGCCACGGCCACGGCAATCCCCAACGATTCCAGGCAGGCAGCCGTCTCCAGCCCCAACTCGGTGACCAGCGGATCTGCCACGGCAATTCGCCAGCGAGAGTCCAGCGCCAACGAGGCAAATGAGGTCGGAGCATCCACGAGCGATTCCGGAACCACGAGCACAAGTTGGCGCGTGGCATAGGGAGTCCTGGTCTCGGACCACACATACTGTTTCTGCGCAAGCCTCGTGACTAACTCGTCGTCGCCAGGCGCGACAAGATGGATTGGACGCGCCTCGGCGGCCAGCACTCCCCTGTTCTCCACTTGCGCAATGGTCCGTCTCAAATCGAATCCCCGTTCGAATGCGAGCTCCACCGACACAGCCGGATGTATCGCCTCGAATGCGCGCGCCAGACCCTCAAGCGGGATCTGGACGGAAGGGGAAGCCAGGATCAACAGCGATTCAGCCCGGCTCACAACCGGGCTCACCAATAAGAAAATCAAAAAAAAGGACGGCCACACATCCTGCTGCCTGCGCATCGCCAGCCTCATGCTAATGAATGGACCATTCCCGTATTCGTGGTGTCATAGCCCCCGAGCGCGTCGATCTCCGCGCGGAAGGAACGGCTGACAATGGTGTCGAACAGGTGGGCTAATGTCGGATGGGACTTCAGATAGACTTTAGGAACCACGAGATCGTATCTGGCGGCTTGCAGCGGCACAAAATCGAGGCCGAAGAGTTGCGCGGCGGATCGGATCCCGACCCCGACGTCGGCGTGGTGGCTGGCAATAGCGCGGGCCACTTCGAAATGGGACGGCACCGTATGCTCGTATCCGCGCACCTGAGCCGCGTCGATCCCCGCTGCCCGCAGCCTCTGATCAAGCATGAGCCTGGCGCCCGCCCCCTCTTCGCGATTCACGAGGGTCACAAGCGGATCTGCCACATCAGCGATCGTGCGGATAGATTTGGGATTGCCTGGCTGGACAAGGAACCCTTCCTCCCAGGTTGCAAACGTCACGACGTCGTAGTGCACACTCTTCAGCGCCCGTCTCAGAAAGGGCAGGTTCGATTCCCCGGTGGTCGGGTCGAAGAGATGCAGCCCGGCAACATGCACCTCGCCCTGTTGCAAGGCCCGCAACGCCGCCATACTCCCCATAGTCCAACCGACAATGGAAGTCTGGCCCTGCCCCTGCCGCAAATGCGCGCCGGCGAGAAAGATCGCGGGATCGCAGCCTGCGACGAAAATTTCCTGTTCGACTGCCTGACGGCTACGCGACAACGTCACGCTTACCGTGGCGCCGGACTCCTGGCCCTGCACATCCGTGGCATACCCATCAGCCGGCACACTATAGGCGAGGACCTCGCCCAGCTCCGTGACGGGCCGCACGATCAGGTGAGCCCCGACCCTCGCGACCTTCACACGCACCGTTGAAATCTTCTCATCCCGGCGAGGCAAATGACCGACCAGTCTCCCTCCCATGACTTCCTGCGCCTCTGCCAAGCTGAAGAGATCTTCCACGCGACAGCCCAGGGCCGCCGCCAGCCGAAGCGCAACCGCCGTCGTGGGTAAATAGAGATGCGATTCGATGGCAGATATGGCCTGCCGAGTGATTCCGGATTTTCCGGCAAGCTGACCCTGGGAAAAACTGTGAGCGAGGCGGAGATCTTTCAGATGATTCTGAAAATGTTCGACGGATTCCGCTTTATGTGCCTGTCCCATGCCAAACGTTTAGCATTTATAATTGCTAATAGCAATAATAAAATGCTTCTACGCTTAAACTATTGATTAATTTCAGTCGCGAGCGCGGCAGCTTACGCCTCACTGATAGTAATTAAATGCGTATCGGGTCGTCGACGTTTGCCAATTTACCGTCGGAGGCCAAACTGCCGTCAATGCCAGCGATCCGAATCGGTCCGTCTGCTGGTGCTGGGACACGAGCAGAAAAATTGTGATGCGATAAACCCCGGACATACCACCCTAGCGGTCGCTACGGGCCTGTGGTACCGTTGGCCAAGCGGCGCCTCCTGTAGAATGAGGGATCCTCTTCTCGTGAACAGCGCCAGCGGGAAACGAAGGAAGCAGCCATGAAACGACCGGGATCAGCAGGAGAACAGCGGGCCCAGAAACGGTTCGGCACCAGCACCCGCGCTGCGTCGTTTTACTCCAAACAGATGCTGGATCATCTGAACCCCGCGATGCAGCAGTTCATCGCGCGGCAGGACATGGCCTTCATCGCCACCGCGGGCGCCAACGGCTCATGCGATTGTTCCTTTCGAGCCGGCGCGCCGGGATTCGTACAGATCCTGGATAAAAAAACGCTCGCCTACCCCGAATACCGTGGCAATGGCGTCCTGGCCAGTGTGGGCAATCTCCTGGAGAACCCGCAGATCGGCATGATCTTTCTGGATTACTTCCAGAGCACGGTCGGCTTGCACGTCAACGGCAAGGCGCGCGTGTTTTCCCCTGATGAGATCACGAGCCTCCCCCATCTACCGGAGAGCATGGTCGAGGCAACCAAGCTGAAAAAAGGCCGCCGTCCGGAAGCCTGGATTCTGATCGACGTGGAAGAAGCGTATATCCACTGTTCCAAACATGTCCCACTTCTCAAGCGCCTGGACAAGCAGATTGATTGGGGCAGCGACAACGACAACAGCAAGGGCGGAAACTACTTCAAAACCAAGCCGGCCCCCAAGGCCTGACGTCAATCCCGCCCATCGGCAACAAGCCGTATCGATAACCCGCGGCACCCCACGCGGCCATTTCTCCTGACTCATTGCTTTTCCGGCTGCCGCTCCGGCATGCTGCTCACCTCTGCACCACGCAACTGAACCTACGCAAGGAGTCCCCATGGCCGGTGACGAGCACGCACGACGTATCGATGTCTTGGCAATTGGATTATTCGGGCTGGCGGTCGGCGCTCTCACCCTGGGCACGGCGCAGCTGGGCCTGATTCCCGAGCGAGATCATATCGGCACCCTCGTTATCGCCCTCGCCTTCGGCGGCATCGTGCAAATCCTGGCGGGCATTACCGACATCCGCTACCACGAGCAACTTGGCGGCACCGCGCTCACCATGTACGGATTCTTCTGGGCCACCGTCTGCACCGTCAAGCTGGTCAGCGCGAGCAATAACTCGCAGCTCGACATGGTGCTGTTCGCGCCGATTAATCTCGTGTATTTTTTCTTTTCGGCGGCGATGGTCTACCTGACGGCCTACCGGAATACGACACTCTGCGCCCTGCACATCGTCATTACGGGCACGTTCCTGCTCACCTTCCTAGCGCGCCTGGGTCAAATCAGTGAATTACTGCCAGGCATCTTCCATGTCCTCCTAGGATTCATGGCCTTCTATCATGCCATTGCCAGCCTGACCGTTGCCTTTACCGGCCATGCCTTGCTGCCTCTGGGGCCGCCGCTCCTGTACCATCGAGCGGATAAGCCGCGCAGCTAAGACCGGTCGTCCTGGCGCGCTGGCTGAAACTGGCTGAGTCCCTAGTACCATCCTCTCTTTCTAGGGCCGATCGTTCCAAAAGCACAGCGCGACGAGCCTGAGCGCACAATGTTGCGCGGCTTGCTTTTTATTAGGGCGTGGCTTACGGAATGAATTTATCCACTGCCGGCACGAACGAGCTGGCAGCGAGTCTACTGCAACCGCCCCGCGTATCTATCAGATCTATTGCGACACCGCTTGCTAGATCTCCGATGAATACTCCGTTACACTTCGTCCAGAGGAGAAACCGATGCGGGAGGAACGGATCATCAATTACTATACGCTGCTGGAACTTTTGCCCACCGCCACGGACGCGGAAATCAAAAAAGCCTGGCATGAACAGGTCCAGGTCTGGCATCCGGATCGCTTTGGCCATGCCCCGGCTCTGCACAAGAAAGCGGAAACCCGGACACAACTGCTGAACCAGGCCTATCAAACCCTCAGCGACTCGGCGGCACGGGCCAGCTACGATGCCAAGACGCAACCCACGGCTTCTCAGAAGCCAGCCGCGCGACCGGCCCCCACCGCGAATCCCTCGTCCGGCACCTATTCGAGCACCCCGCCCCGCGCGCAGCAGAACGCGCAAGCCCGCCACGGGCCTCGCGGCCCGCAATCGCTCATCATGCTACTCTCCCAGCAAAACCAGCCCAAAGCCATGGTACCGGCTATTCACCTCTACGTCGACCCGCGCGAGCACCAGCCCTACGACTTTCATGGATTCGTGCGCATTGCCGGAACGATGCGCGAAACATTGCCAGTCAAGGGCTATGCCATTGCGGAAGTCCCCGAGCTCGTGTGTATCAAACGCATCAGCGTCGAAGACCTCTATACGGTCTTTTCAAATCCCTCGCACAATCGCCTGCCCTTTCTCCAGGAACTCGAACAGGTCCTCGCCTTCCCTTCGCGCTTCCTCGTGGTCGAAGGCACGCTCCAGCATCGCAAGGCTGGCGGGCGTCTCAACCAGTACCACAAAATTGGGCTGATGGATTTTCTGGACTCGCTCACGGCGAGGTATGGCATCCAGGTTATTTATGCGGACACGCGCGACGAGGCCGAAGAACGCATCGCCAACCTTGCCGCGCTGCACTATGCCTATTATTTTGCCGAGCAACAGGGACTCGGGCGCTGTTTAAAGGAGGGAGATGTCTAGAAACGGATGGGAGAGCCCATGCCGATGGCATATGGCCGAGAGTAAAGACAAGGCAAACAGGATTTCCGTTGTTCGGCGATAAGCCATTCGCTATCCACTCTTCGGCCCCGCACTAAACCCCAGCTGACGCCAGGCTTCATAGACCACCACCGCGACGGCATTGGACAGATTGAGGCTCCGGTTTCCAGGAACCATGGGGATTCGAATGCATTGCGGCCCTGCCGCCAGCTCCAGAATCTCTGGCGGCAACCCGCGGCTCTCAGGCCCGAACACAAAGGCATCGCCGGCAACATACTCGACCAAATCATGCCGTTGCGTGCCTTTGGTCGAAATGGCAAAGAGGCGGCGATCCTGGAATTGATCGGCGCATTCGGCCCAGCTTTCATACACCGTGATCGTGGCGAATTCGTGATAGTCCAGTCCCGCTCGCAGTAACTGCTTATCCTCCAGCGTAAACCCCAACGGCTTCACCAGATGCAGCCTAGCCCCAGTATTGGCGCAGAGCCGGATAATGTTGCCGGTGTTCGGCGGGATTTCAGGCTGGTACAGAATGACATCGAACATGGGATGTGCAGTGTAACATGGACGCGACAGTTCATTTCATTACCGCTCGGCTTCTTGGTATAGTAGAAGGTGACCTCACAACGTTGCCCGCGCACATGCAACACACTGCCGTCCGACCACAAGACCGTCCCCTCGCCAGGCTCCTGAGCCTCGCATGTGCGGCAACGTTGACGATGGGAGCTCTCGCATCGGCGGAGGCCCCACAGACTCATCCGGAAACGGCCCTGGCAGAGAGGGCGAAAGCCCTCTGGGAGAGCGGCGCGCTGCAACCAGCCGTCGAGATCCTCGACCAGGGAATTCACGATTACCCACCCGCGCTGACGCTCTACAAATTACGCGGTGATATTCTGGCCACAGCCCGAGATCCTCAAGCGGCAGTGGCGGCCTATGACCTCGCGCTGGCCGGAAACCCGGCTGCATTGGATATCCGATGGGCCAAGTGGAGCGTGCTGACTCGGTGGGGTCAGGAAGACGAATCCATCGCCGAGCTCCAACGCATGGCCCAAATCGATATCCGAAATCCCTTGATCCATTTACGGCTCGCGCAAGAGCTCCGAAAGCTCGATCGCCTGGAAGAATCGCTCGCGTTCTATGCTGCAGCCGTCGAACTCGTTCCGGATATGCTCGGCTGGCGATTATCATTGGCCCGAGCGAGATTTGACCTCCTCAACTACCAAGGCGCGGAAGCTGCCGTGCAATATGTGCTGCACCAGCTGCCGCCCGACTCTCCACTGGAGCTCCCTGCCAAGAATCTGCTTTCGCAAATCCGCGGCACCTCCATCGATCGAGGCCGGCGTTTCGACCCGGTCCTCTCGCGCGACATGACCCCGGCGCAGCGAAAGGAATGGGCCGCCATTCGCGCAGAGGCCTGGCGACTCTTCTCAATCGGTCACTACCAGGAGGCCGAACCGATCTATCGACGGCTGCTGGTGCTCAACCCCAACGACCCCCTTGCCAATCACCAATTAGGGCTGACCCTCATGCAGCTAAGCCAATGCAAGGAGGCCCTGACGGTCTTCGGCAAGATATCTGACCTCAATCCCAGCGACGAAGACTATGCGGATACGGTCTTTCGAATAGGCCAATGTCTCGTCGACCTAAAACAGTGGGAAGAGGCCTTCGTGCATTTTCACATCCTCTATGAGGCGGCGGTCGAATTTGAAACACAGAATAAGAACACCCAGCTCCCGCCGGACACCAGGATGCTCGACAAACAGAAGATCGCCCGATGGCTCGAGAAGGTACGGCCCCATGTTCCAGAATTGGCGCGCCTGACAGATGAAGCGGCGAACTCAGTCCCATCCAGCACTCCCGCCTCTGCCTCAGCCCTTGCGGAGGAAGACCTGTTCGCGAAGGCCCTGGCGCAGCTGAAACCTCAGAACCCCCTAGACCAACAGGCCTCGCTTATGGGCCGGGATGCCGACTTCAGCTGGTTTCGATTTGTCATCCCCGCTGGAAAAGTCGTGCGAGACGATTTCCCCACCGGAGCCCATGAATTTATTCCGCTCTACCCAGGGGACAGCTTCCCCCCTTCGCAGAAAGAGATCTACCTGGTCTTCAGGCTGGTGTCGTCCTCGTACGATGCGGTCCCCCTTACAGCACACTGTTCGCCTGAGACATCAGGGATCACGGGAGCGCCACGCGCCATCGCACAGGACCACGTGATGACAACCATGAACGACCAGTCCGGCTATTTCCTGCTCGCCCCTCCTGCCACTGGATGGGCCGCGGGCCTCTACCGCTGTGGCTTGTTCGCAGGAGAGCAGGCGTCCAGCGATACTCTTGTGGATGAAGTCCGGTTCCGGATCGTGGCGCCAACCGGATCGCAGTAACCACAGAGCACCCTCTCGGGTAGCAGCTACCTGGGCGGCGAGGTAGGGATCGGACGCGCGCTCCGCGAGCACAGAAACCCTGCCACCTGCCTCGCCAGCCCTCCCCTCCCTCATACTCTTAGACCTGCCTCTAGGCCGCCCAAAGGGCTCCGCCCTGCTGAAATGGCGCTGATCCCATGATCGGTTCGCCGCGCTACATTCCGCCCCTTCCTCGAAAGTTAACAATTCTTTAACAATCGCGCCATCTAGTCGTTACATCAATCCTTGATCGTGCACTTGTGCGATGGCACGATTGACTGCAAGGCAACAGAGATGAGGAAGTGTGTCATGGGCGACAACACAAGGAGGGTCACCGGTGCCCAACACGATGCGTCTGAATCGTCCCATTTCTATAGCTGCGGAACCAACGGTTATGTGGTAAAAGTAGAGAGCTTCGCTGGACTTATTCACTGTACCGGCGACCTCTGCCGCTCCTAGCTCACACGGAACCGCCCGCGCATGATTGAAACAGCATGCTAACCCGCGCATCTCTCAAGAACCCCTACGCCGTCTTTGCCCTCTGCATGATCCTGCTCGTCCTCGGGACCGTGTCGTACCAAAAGATGCGGGTGGATATTTTCCCCGAGATCAAGATTCCGACCATCCTCGTGACGACCTTCTACCGGGGCTTAAGCCCCACCGAGATGGAGGGGGCGATTACGCTCAAGATGGAGCAGCGATTCGTCGAAGCGAGCTACGTTGAACATATTGAATCGCAGTCGCTGGCCGGAATGAGCTACATCAAAGTCTTCTTCCAGCCTGAATACAGCATCGATTCGGCCCAATCCGAGCTGACCAGCTTGGCTTACAGCATCATTCGCCTGCTCCCGCCCGGTGTCTATCCTCCCTCCGTCTATAAGTTCGGCGTGGCAAGCCTGCCGGTGGGGCTCCTCTCGGTCAGCAGCGACACGCTGGGTGCGAAAGAAATCCGCGATTTCACCTATTTCACCTTGCGCCAGCAGATCGCCAGCATCCCCGGCATTTCCTTCGGCCCCCCGCTGGGCGGCAAGGTCCGGCAGATCACGGTTTTCCTCGACCAGCAACGAATGGTCGCGCGCGACGTGTCCCCCTCGGACGTCGTCAAAGCCATTAACACCCAGAGCGCCATCATCCCAGCCGGCAATATCAAGATCGGCGATCTGGACTTCTACGTCTATTCGAACAGCCTCATCGAGGCGGTCGAGAAGATCAACGATATCCCGATCAAAATTGTGAATGGCACGCCGATCTTCGTACGCGACATCGGCACGGCATCGGACAGCGCGGCCATTCAAACGTCGATCGTGCGGGTGAATGGGCGCGAGGCCACCTATCTCCCCATCACCAGGCAGGAGGGGGCCAATACGCTGGAAGTGACGGACGGGATCCGCGCAAAACTCTCGAAGCTGACGGAGATTCCCGCCGGTACGACGGTGAAGTTTCTCTATGACCAGTCGCTCTATATCCGGCAGGCCATTGCCAATCTGCAAAAAGAAGGGCTCATGGGCGCGGTGCTGGCCGGCCTGATGATTTATCTCTTCCTCGGAAGCTTCAAAGCCTCGCTGGTCGTCGGATTGGCGATTCCCCTCTCGCTCACGGCTGCACTTGGCGCGCTCTATTTGACTGGCCAGAGCGTGAACATCATGACGCTCGGCGGGTTGGCGCTCGTAATCGGCACCCTGCTGGATAACAACATCGTCGTGCAGGAAAACCTGCATCGCCATTTGGAGATGGGCAAAGACGGCCGCTCCGCCGCCGAAGACAGCGCGACCGAACTGACGTTGCCGATCCTGGTCGCCACGATCTGCATCCTGATCGTGTACCTCCCCATCATGTTCTTCACCGGGATCATCAAATTCCTCTTCTTGCCGCTCGCCATGACTGTGGCCTTTGCCATGCTGGCCGACTATGCCGTCTCGATGTCCGTGACGCCAGTACTCCTTGCCAGTTTTTACCAGAAGGGCCATAGCGGGGACAGCGCAAAGGCGAGTTCTGCCTCCAGCGGCTGGTTCCGCTATGTCCTGGCCATCTATCTCCCGCTCTTGCGGACCAGCCTGCGCCTCAAACCGATCGTCATCGGCCTGGCCCTTCTAGCCCTCATTGGCACAGTCCTCATCCTGGCGCCACTCCTGCACCAAGAATTTTTCCCGCGCATCGATGCAGGCAATTTCACGATACATATCTCAGCGCCGGAAGGGTCGCGGATCGAAAGGACGACGGCGATTGTGGCGCAGGTCGAACAACTGGTGCAGGAGACCATCCCGAAACAGGATCTGGAAGAAGTCATTTCCAACACCGGTCTCTATTTTGGCGATGCGGCTCGTTTCGCCCCCAACACCGGCAGCCACACAGCCTTTGTGCTGGTCAACCTCGTAACGGGCCACCAAGGGCGCACGGACGACTACATCACGCAGCTACGGGCCAAACTGCACAACTCCCTGCCCGGCGTCGAACTCGCCTTCCAGACCGGCGGCATCATCAGCGACGTCCTGAACTTCGGGCTGCGCGCGCCGATCGACATTCAGGTAAAGGGGCCGACCCTCGACATCATCCGGTCTGTGGCGGAAGAAATTCAGCAGAAGGTCGCGCAGGTTCCAAACACAGTCGATGTGCGGATCAAACAGGGCAAGAACTATCCGGAGATGCACATTGACGTGGACCGAACCAAAGCCGCCTATTACGGCATTACGCAGGAGCGTGTCATCGTGGATGTGATCACCGGCATCAGCTCGAACATTGCCTTGAGCCCCAACTTCTGGCTCGATCCCAAGACCGGCAACGGGTACTACTTGCTGGCCCAATATCCGGAACAGTCGCTGACCAATACCGAAGACCTGCTCAACACCCCGATCATTGGCACCCGCACACAGCTGCGCTCCGCCTCCTCCCTGACCTCGAGTGCAACGAGCGGCGCGGCCCAGGCGCTCCAAAACACCCCCTTCGCCGGACAGCCGATGGGTCTGGCCAGCGGCCTCTATGCGTCGGGAGACGAGCGGCGCGGGCCGCCAGTCCTCCTCCGGGATGTGGCCGCCCTCTCCTTCAAGACTGGCCCAGATTCCGTGGACCACTACGATCTCTCTCGGATGATCGACGTGCTCATTACACCGGTTGGCAACGATCTGAGCCACGTCGCCAACGACATTGAAACCGTCCTGGCCACTATCCAGCTCCCGAAGGACGTGACCTTGCAGCTTCGCGGCGAAGTGGCCAACATGCGGGCCGCCATCAGCAACTTTGCCCTTGCCCTGCCCCTGGCCATGCTCTTGATCTATCTCGTAATGGTCGGACTCTTCCGGTCCTTGATCGATCCCTTGATTATCCTGGTGGCGGTGCCGCTCGGCTGGATCGGCACCGTCCTCTTGCTGCACCTGACCAATACCTCAGTCAACGTGGAATCCATGATCGGAACCCTCATGATGATGGGCATCGTGGTCTCGAACAGCATTCTCCTGGTGGACTCGGCGAACCGCAGGGTGCGAGCCGGCGCCACCGCGGAAGAAGCCGTCTTCCAGGCTGGCGCCAGCCGCGTCCGACCGATTTTGATGACGGCCCTCGCAACGATTCTAGGCTTGCTCCCGCTCGCGCTGGGCTTCGGCGAAGGGAATGAAACGATGGTCCCCTTGGCCCGCGCCGTTGTCGGAGGCCTGGCCGTCTCCACCATCATGACCCTGCTCGTCGTGCCGGTGCTGCATAGCCTGGTTCTGACGAGTCGTGTGCATGTGGCCTCCGCCCACACCCCTCAAGCGACCTCTGAGGAGATTTGATGGACAATCTCGACGAACGGACCCCACTTTTCCCATCCGCGCCGCGCCGCTGGCTCATCCCAACTCTAGCGGCGATGACGGCGCTGTCCATCGGAGGCTATCTCTCCCTTCACAGCACCGGGAAACAGACGATGGCCCTGCCAGGCGAGAGCCATCTCTCGCCCTCGCCGGACGCGCCGAAACCCGGACCACAAGGCGATAACCAGCCGGTGGATGCGCAGGTCACGAAACCGACGAGACGAGAGCTGGTCTATACCGTCACCCTTCCAGCGAACATCTCGCCACTCTATCAAACGACGCTCTACGCGAAAGTCTCCGGCTATTTGAAATGGATCGGTCCGGATAAAGGCGATTCAGTCAAGAAGGATCAGATCCTGGCCATCATCGATGCACCGGAAGTGGACGAACAGTTCCATCAGGCCCTGTCCGACTACCACATCAAGAAGCTGACGTTCGAACGGCTGGCCAAAGTTTGGAAGGAATCGCCGGATGTCATCGCCAAACAGGATGTCGATGTCGTGGAGGCCGCAGCCCAGGGGGCGAAACATCTCGCGGAACAGCGAATGGCCTTGCGCGACTATACGAAGGTGCGCGCGCCCTATACGGGGGTCATCACGGCCCGTTTTGCCGATCCCGGGGCGCTGATCCAGATCGCTACGGCCTCGTCAGCCGGAGCGATTCCGCTCTTCACCATCATGGATCTGGATACCGTGCGCGTCTACACGAACGTATCGCAGGATGACTCCTCCTGGGTGGTGCCTGGCAAGACCAAGGCTACCGTGATCGTCAAGGGACTCGACAGACGCTCCTTCACTGGCACCGTCACGCGTTCGACTCTCGCGCTTGATCCGTCGACGCGAAGCCTCCTCGTCGAGATCGATCTCCCGAACAAGGACCATGCGCTCCGCCCCGGCACCTATGTTGAAGTCTCGCTCGGGCTGCGGGAGATTCCCAACGCGCTTGTGTTGCCGCCGCAAGCCATCATCAGCGGGCCAAAAGGTAAGTCTGTGTTCATCGTCGAAGGCGGCCGAGCAAAATCTGTGCCGGTGCAAACCGGCATCAGCGACGGGCGCTGGATGGAAGTTACAGACGGACTCTCTGGCGACGAACAGGTCGTCGTCGTCGGCAAGCGCCGACTGGTGGAAGGCGCCCACGTCACTCCCGCGCCGTTCAATCTTCCGGACGTCAAGCCTGCTCAGCAGAAGTTCGAACGACGGTCGCCGGGAAGCAACCAGGGCGTTCCGCCAGCCTCCGCCAACAAGTAAACGATGTCGGACCGTTTCACGCCCATTATCAGGAGAACGACCATGACACTTCTTACGACTCGATTCCTCGTCGCGGCAGGTCTCGCGCTCGTCACACTCGGCGCACTCGATCCTCACGCAGGATTTGCGCAGCCGGCACAGGACGCGCCGCCAGCCCTCCTGCAAGGCAGCTTCCTGGCCCTGCAACAGGCCGTCGATGCAGGACTCAAGAACCACCCGCTCGTGCAAGAGGGGGCCGCCAACCTCAAAATCAACGAAGCGCGAACCGAGCAAACCCGCTCACTCTACTACCCGCAAGTCTCCGCCAATATGGATGCGGCCAACGGGTCAGCGAGGATCAACCCGCGCTTCGTCACGCCAGCCGGCGGCCTGTTGCAGCCCAACATGAGCGCCTACTCGACCGGAATCTTGGCGAGCCAGCGGCTCTACGACTTCGGCTACACACAGAATATGGTCCAGGCATCGGAACTATCGCAACGGGCCTCTACCCAGGATGTCGCGGCGCGCCGCGCCCTCATCGTCGTCAATATCCAACGGGCCTACCTCAACAGTTTAAAACGGCGCAAGCTAGTACAGATTGCCGAAGAGACCGTGCGTGAACGGGGGCTCATCACCGGCCAGATCGAAACCCTCTACCGCCAGCAATTGAAATCGAAGCTCGACTTCGACCTCGCGCGGCTGGAATTGGTCAATGCGCAATCGCTGCTGGTGAAGAGCCGAAACGACCTCAAATCCAGCTTTGCCGACATCAATCGCGCGATGGGTGTCGTCGGCGCGGCGGACTATGTGCTGGAGGAGGTCTCGGTAGAGGTGCGGGTACCGCGCGAACTCCCCTCGTTGATTGCCGACAGTTTGACCCATCCGGAACTGCAGCGGGCTAAAGAACAGAGCGCCGCGGCGGAAGCCAAGCTCCGGGCTATGAAGAAACAGTACCTCCCGACGATTTCCGCCATCGCCAGCGGCGGCCAGTACGACACCTTCGACACCAGCCGGAACGTCACGACCGGCGGCTGGTGGGCCGGCGGCGCCTCCCTCTCCATGCCGATCTTCACGGGGTTCATGATCGAGAACCAAGTGAGGGAAGCAAGCGCGCAACAGGTGGCCGCCCAGTCCGTCAGCCTCAGCATCGAACAGGCCCTGACGCAACAGGTCACGAACGCCTATCTCGACACCCTCACCTTCGCGCAACAGATCACGCTGAGCGACGAGCAGGTGAAGACGGCACTGGAAGCGCTGCACCTCGCGAAGCAGCGCTATAAGCTCGGGCTCGGCACAGTGGTGGAGGTGACGCAGTCGGAAGTCGCCGTGACGGGGGCGCAAACAAGGCTGGCGGAAGCGCAATACGATTACAAGATCGCGGAAGTCACCCTCGCTTATGCAGCAGGGAGACGGAGCCAGCTAGAGATCGATTCAACGCTCCACTAGCAAGGCGATGGGCCCGGCATTCATCTTCGTCAGGTCGATGACAAGTTCGTCTCTGGTGTTGGCCAGCACTGTATCCAGAAAACCATGGTGCTCCTCGACGACCGCCTCGTTCGGATGAAAGAAAATATCGAACCCCTTCGCAGCCGTTGCTCGCAGGGGATAGCGCCGATCATAGATCACCCCATAGGTTGGAATACCGTACAGCACCTGCCAATTCCCCAGCGTGAAATGTAGCTCCTTGCCGTGAAGATACAAACCGCCTGATGTAATGATGCGCTTCACAGACGTTTTCGGCTGGCTGAGATAAAAGGTCACCCGCTCGTCCGGTTGGGCCTCAACCAAGGCCGCGGCAACCTGCCGAGACACCAGAGCCAGCTCCTCAGGACGAAATGCCGGCTCCAGCGGCGCCTCACCTTGCAGCCATGTCTGCAACCAAATCCGATGTTCTCTGACCGAGATGCCCTCGAGGATGTACGCCAGATCCTCGACAGACATCATGCTCGGGTGCGCATGAGCGCTGGGCGGCCACTCAGGCAAAACCGTTTGATCCCATTCCAGTCTGACGTAATTGACCGGATCCTCATAGACCGCGCGGTAGGGCACCATAGGAATACCGCAGCCAACAGCCAGAGCGGCGAAAAAAACAGTCAAAATCCAAAATGAAAAACGGATGCTGCCAGTGGAGGGCTTCATTTTGAATTTTCCATTTTACATTGCAACGATCAGCTCTCGCTGATCGCGACAGTCATCTCGACTCGTTCGAACGGATTATCTCGGCCGTCACGCTTCATGGCGACAACCTGATCCACGACGTCCATTCCGCTGACCACTTCGCCGAAGGCCGTGTACTGCCAATCGAGAAAGTTCGCATCCGCAACGCAAATGAAAAACTGCGAGCCTGCGCTGTCCGGCTCGGTCGAGCGGGCCATGGACATGACGCCACGCTTGTGCGGCTGGCTGTTGAACTCGGCCTTGATCTGATAGCCAGGCCCCCCCATGCCGTGCGACGCGCGATCGGGATTCTTGCTGTTGGGATCGCCGCCCTGAATCATGAAGCCGGGGATGACCCGATGAAAGGTCGTGCCTTGATAGAAGCCCTCTTGAGCCAGCTTCGTAAAGTTCTTCACATGGCCCGGGGCCACATCATGAAAAAATCGCAATACGACCTCGCCCAGCTGGGCTCCTTTGCTGCTGATAGTAATCGTGGCTCGCGTGTTTTCGGTCGGCTCTGACATCGTCCTCTACCCTTTCTTGGTTAACGCAAAATAAAGGGAGCCGGAGACTCCCCTCCCTCAAGACCCTCATTAATGGAGCGCCACGTCTGTCCGTCGTCATCGCTGCGGAAGGCCCCTTCGCTCGTCCCGGCGTACAGCAGCCCGGCGCCAGACTCGATCAGTACTTGGACCGACATGCTCGTCAATCCCTTGTTGAGCGGCATCCACTGTTTCCCTTTATCCACCGTTTTAAAAATACCGTGGCCCGTCGCCACGAAGAGACCTCGGCTATTGAAAAGGATCCCGCGAATCGAATCGTTCGGCAAAGCCCGACTGATAGCGCGCCAGGTCACCCCCGCATCGATACTGCGAAAGACTCCCCCGTCGAAAGTCCCGGCATAGAGACTCCCTTCGGAATCGATCGTCAGCACGCGAATAAAGTTCTCGACCATGCCTTCATGGTCTTTCAGTCCCTGCTGCTGGCGCACCCACCCGGTCGACTGCGCTTTGAACCGCAAGATGCCTTTCCCGGAGGTGCCGGCAAAGAGTGTTCCGTCGGAGGAGAGGGCCAAGGCATGAACGAGAATATCGCTCAAACCGGTGGCGACCATCGACCAACGGTCGTTGGCCGCGCTCAGCCGATAAACCCCGTCGGCTGTTCCTGCGTACAACACCTCCCCCGCTGCGAGCAAGGATTTGATTTCAAGATGCTTGAGCCCGCTGTTGATTGCCTGCCAACTCGCCCCGCCATCGCGCGAGCGAAAGACTCCGCCACGGAAGGTGCCGACATAGATTGTTCCGTCTTTCCCCGTGGTCAAGGTCAGAATGAACGGGTCCGTCACGCCCTGGCCTGATCGCGCCCAAGTAGCGCCGCGATCCTCGCTACGAAAGAGACCATGGCCAAACGAACCCGCATAGATCAGGCTGTTCCCCACAGACGTGAGAGCCTGAATGCTGGTCAACTTCTGCTCAGACTCGCCTTGCGGCGGGGCTGGCGCAGCTAATCCCGCCACAGCGCTGCTCATCCACAACCAGACAACGACCAAACCAATTCCAAAGCGATTCATCTCAATCCTTCCCTCATCATGCGTTCTAGCGGCTGCAAAATAGCACATGTAAAAACACAACTGCTATTGCTTTGGCGCGAGACCAACCTAGCGCAGGATGTTCAAACAGTTCCTCCAACAAGGCCGCAACAAACTATCACTTTATAAGGGTGGCTGGGACGATCCCCATTGCGCGCGGCCGACGCGAGCCTTCCGAGGCCGCATGTTGCACGAGCACGGGGATCGTCCCAGCTACCCGCCCCTGTCTCAGCACCCTGTTAGCGGGCACGGTGGCCTGCCGGTCCTATCGGCAAATCCGGATCAAGCGGCAAACTAATTTCTGTTGGGCCACTACGCCCGAAAACACGGGCGCCAAGGATCCCAATTTCATACAACACCAGCAAGGGCACAGCCATCAAGAGCATGGTGAAGAGGGTTGCGTCCGGCGTCACGATGGCCGAGAAAATCAAGGCAACCACGATGGCGTGCTTCCGATACTTTGCCAAGGTCGCTCCGGTTACCACGCCAACCCGCGCGAGAATGGTTAGCACCAACGGCAACTCGAACGCACAGCCGAAGATCAGCAGAAATTTGACGTTGAAATCGATATAGGTCCCGACGCTCAAAAGCGGAGTCACGTCGTGATCCATGCCGAAGCTGACGAAAAACTCGATGACCAGCGGAAGAATGACGAGATTGCAAAAGACCAAGCCGAGCACGAACAAGCCCCCGGCGAGCGCAAATAGTGGAAAGCCCCAGCGCTGCTCCTTGGGCAGCAACGCCGGCTCAATAAACTTCCAACATTGATAGAAGATGACCGGCATGCTCGCCAAAATCGCCGCCAGAAACGACACTTTGATGGAAGCGAAGAGCGCTTCAGTCGGTCCATAGAATACCAACTGATTGGGGAAGGGGCGGTTCAGCCAGGCGACCATCTCCACAGAAAAAATAAAGGATACCATCAGGGCCACCAACAGCGTAGCCCCGATGGTAATCAGGCGATGCTTGACGGTCCGGATATGCGCGGCAAGCGGATTGAGAATCTGTGCCATGACTGCGGTCCCGGTTGCTGGGCTGCCCCAGCCCGCGACGATGCTCCTCAGTGTATAGCGCCCTGCAGCTCTTGATTCCGATGGGCGCGGATCAGCTCGGCCATTTGATCTTTCGTCGCTAGTTTCTTTTTTTGTAGCTGCTTCTTTAATTGTGCTTCGACCAGAGTCAACCCGTGACGCTTCTGCAAATCGATTAATTCCAGGTCCAACCGGCGGTGGGATTTTTCCAGTGTACGGAATTCGTAACTGGATAGGCGCAGCCGCTCCGCAATCATACTGTCTGTCAGCATGTCGCACCTTCTGGTGATGAAATTACTGCAGTGGCGTGATACGCCCTCCGTCGCGATCGCATGCCTCTGCCACTTGAGCAGCCTCCGATACAATCGGGTCCAGTTCCATCAAGACCGCATCTTCTAAGGGATTAGTATAATAAGCCGGCCGAGTCGTGGCGGCTCGAAACCCCAAGCTTCGATAAAGAGCCTGGGCCGCATGGTTCGATGCCCGCACTTCGAGCAGGGCGCGCATCCCACCCTGCGACGCCCCCGCCTCCAGAGCCTGCGCAACCAAGGCTTTGGCGATGCCCTTGTGCCGCATCGACTCGATGACCGCGAGGTTCATCAACCTAACTTCCTCAAAGACGATCCAGAAACAGAGATAGCCGATAATCGAGGGAAAACCATCGTTGCCAGGGGTCGTCCGCTTGGCTAACAGAAAATGTGCGAAGCGATTCCCGCTCAGTTCCGCCTCCAACATTTTGCGCGTCCAGGGGGAGGGGAAGCAAGCTTCTTCGATTTCCAAAATATCCGGCAATGATTCAACCGTCGCCGGCGCAATAACCCATTCGCCACTCATCATATTTCGCCCCGCGTCCCGTCCCTCTCGCGCGTCGCCTTCCTGCGCCCGGAGGGAGTTCGCACCACTGTGGCCCGCGCCTGCACTTTCTTCGCGACCCGTTCCTGCCGCAACAGCACAGGCGAAATGCCGCCGGATTCTTCATACTTCAATTCCGCGGCGGTCCGTTGCACGTACAACGGGCTAATACCCATCCCGGCCTGCTCACCTCGGCGGAGCCGTTCGATCCCCGCCAACCCAATCGACACAGCCGAAGGTTTCATCGCCTGGCCCGGCGCCTCGGCAATCTTAACGGAGGGAGGAAGAGCCGCACGGATGCCCGAGGCTTCAACCGTCCAGCCCTCCCCGAATAGAAGCGCCGATTCCGAGAGGCTATTCCCCAGCATGACGGGCGTGCCCACCTGCTCTGAGACCACTCGCTCCAACCGGTCTTCGCTAGCCCAGCGAAAGAGCGCCCAATAGAGTTCCCCTCGGCGGCTGTTGAGCACAGGACAAAGCAACGTCGAGGTTCCCCGGAGATTCCAGGCCATGCCCTCAAGGGTCGGGACGACGACCAAAGGAAGCTGGCTGATCGTGCGGAACCCGAGGAGCGTCGCCAGGCCGACGCGAAGTCCTGTAAAGGAGCCGGGACCGATCGATACCACCAGCCCATCCAATTGCTTCAGCGACACACCAGACTCGCTGAATAACCGGTCGATCACAGGCAGTAAGAGCTTGGCATGCGACCCGCCTGCATCCTGATCGTGCCGGGCCAGCACGTGCGTCCCATCGAGAATCGCCACACTCTGCCAGGAGGTTGCGGTTTCAACGGCTAACACCTTCATCGGAGCGAGATCTGCGGGAGATCAGCCGCCGTCAAGGGTTGATTCGGGGTCATCTCGTGAAACGTCATCTCCACGCTCCCCTGCCCCTTCCCATCCACCAATGAAATCTTGAAGGGCCGTCGCAACTGCCCCTCGCTGCCAGTGGAGACTGCCGCAACTCCACCGATCGCGCGGAAGTCCTCATACTGGATGGTCGCTTCCACCAAACCGGATTCCGTGAGGCGATCCTCCCGTACCACGAGCCAAGTCTGCCGCTCAAACCATAACTTCCGGCGCAGCACCTGCGCCCCGTTGGATGCGGGACCTGACACCTCCAGCCTGTAACGATCTCCGTCCTCCCCCAATGTGGCAGTCTCGTCCTTCGCAATCGAACGAATGCCCAGCAGGCCACCCATCGCCCAAACACTCAGCTGAAAGGGCCTAGCCAGCTTTCCCATCTCCCCCATCTCGGATGCATTGCCAGACAGGACACGGCCCATCGTCGGCAACCGCAACGTGAACTGGTCGCCCGTCTGTACAAATTCGAAGAGCTCGCTGCCGACCACGGTAAACCCTCGCAGACGCATGGCGTCAGGACGGCGATAGTAGAGGGTGCCCTCCACCCGGGCCGCGATCGGGAGGATTCCACCCCGCACCTTCGCGCTGAAGAGGCCCTTCATCGTCTGAAGCGCCGCTTCTCTCTGACTCAACAAGGCCGTCAGCCCCTCCACCGTCGCCAGAGGGAGACGAGCCTCTTCCCTTGGCGCAAACAACGCACAGCCCGCGAGAAGCGCAATGGTACAATTCAAAATGCAAAATCCAAAAAGACTTCGTTCGACCATTTTGCATTTTGTATTTTGTATTTTTACTTGGCTACGCCAGCACCACATCTAACGCCTCACCCACTTCCTTGATCCCGATCAATTCGATCCCATCGATCGGTTCCAGCTTGGCCAGGTTCCGCTCCGGCAACAGGCAGCGTTTGAATCCCATTTTGGCCGCTTCACGGATTCGCATTTCCGCCTGACTGATCGCGCGCACCTCGCCCCCGAGCCCCACCTCGCCTAAGACCAACAGGCCAGGCTCAATCGGCACTTCACGCAAACTTGAAGTGACCGCCGCCACAATGCCCAAATCGATGGCCGGCTCGTCGATATGCATCCCCCCAACGACATTCACATAGACGTCTTGCCCTGACAGATGCATGCCCAGCCGTTTTTCCATGACCGCGAGCAGGAGCGAGACCCGATTCTGCTCCACCCCATTTGCCATACGTTTCGGCATCGCATAGCTCGTGGAAGAGACCAGCGCTTGCAACTCCACCAGAATCGGCCTCGACCCTTCGAGGCTCGACACCACCACCGACCCGGTCGTGCGCTGGGACCGTTCCGCCAAAAACAACTCGGAGGGATTGCTCACTTCCTCCAGCCCTGAGTCTTTCATCTCGAACACGCCGATCTCATTAGTCGAACCAAAGCGATTCTTCACCGCGCGAAGGATGCGAAAACTATGCCCCTTGTCCCCTTCGAAATAAAGGACCGTATCGACAATGTGCTCCAGCAGCCGAGGCCCAGCGATGGCCCCTTCCTTCGTCACATGGCCGATGATGAAGACCGGCACGCTACTGCGCTTTGCGTACCACATCAATTGGCCTGCCACCTCCTGCACCTGACTGATACTGCCTGGCGCGGACGTAATCTGTTCCGTATAGACCGTTTGAATTGAGTCGATAACCACGGCGGCGGGCTGAATCTCCTGCGCCGCCTTGAGGATTTGTTCAAGAGAGGTTTCCGCCAGGATCAACAGATTCGGATGTTCGATGCCAAGCCTCTGCCCACGCATCTTGATCTGCCTCGGAGACTCCTCCCCCGAAACATAGAGCACCGATTCATCTTTCGACGCGAGACGCGGAAGAGCCTGGAGCAACAAGGTTGTTTTCCCGATCCCCGGATCTCCGCCGATCAAAATGACCGAGCCGGGAATGACTCCCCCCCCCAGCACCCGGTCGAACTCGCCGATATGGGTCAGCCGCCGGTCCTCACCCACCACTTCAATCTCGGCAATTGGCGTGGCCTTCGCCTGAGCAATCTTCATCGCAGCAGGCCGACCCTTCCCGGTCGGCGCCTGCCGCTCTTCTTTCATCGTATTCCAGCCGCTGCAATCAGGGCACCGGCCAAGCCACCGAGGTGCCTGATGCCCGCAAGCCTGGCAGGAAAAGCTCGTTTTCGCCTTCATGGGAAGAAGCCTCGATAAAAGAAGGACAGTCGAACGCCTACCCTCCAAAGTCTACAGTCTAAAGGCTTATAGTAAAGGATAGAGGAGGTGAATGGAAGATGCGGGAGTCGCTCGAAAACCCTAAGTCCAGAGAGTTTTTGTTCGAATTTCTTGCAGCCAAAGACTCATTCGTCCCGGACCCCCACCAGAGTGGAAGGCCTCTCACAACTTCCGCCGCACGTCCTTCCACTCCTTCGCAATCTTTGCTTTGCGCGGCGCGTCTCCCTTAGCCGGCTCTGGCACCATCACAGCATCGAGCCGCCGCTGCAAAAATGTTTCGGCAAAGGCCTTCGTACGCCCCACCCCTACTTTCAGTGTTTTCCAGCCGTCCGCGTGCAAGGCATCAAGCTTCACGCCAAGCGCTGCGGGATCGGATGGCAGCACGAGAATATGGCCAACCGGAAACTTCCGATCCTTGAGCCATTGTCTGGCTTGGGCGCTGGCCTGGCTGGTCGAACCAGCCACCTGATCCTCCGTCACCACATAGAGCAGGTTATAGTAGAACTGCGTGACCTTGCCGAGCTCCTCCGCCGCATCTGGCATCGGAATCCTGCCCACTGCTTCCTTCCCAGGCCAGATCAGAGAAGGCCCCTGCCCGACTGGACCGTCCATAAGCGAGATCATCTCCACCGCCATGATCGGGCCGCGCCGTTCCCATACGGCCAGATTTCCATCGGCCTCGGTCGCGGCAACTCTTGGACTATTTCCGATTCGCACAGTGAAAAAGATCGACCCTTTGGCTTTGGGGGTATAGGAGAAGAAGGCTCGCCCATCTCCACCAGTGACTGCAGTCGCGACGACCTTGCCCGCGATCAGCAGCTCCAGTGGCTCCCCGCCTAGAACAGCCTCAGTCTTGAAGCCCTTCCAGGTCAGCATCGCTTCAATGGCGGCAGACTGGTTGGGAGAGGTGAGGCGATCTTGAACCGTCAAGGTCCCGGGAAGCTTCTCGGCAGCAAACAGAGTGGTGGTCGCAGCCCAAACAATGAGGAGAGTCAAGAGACAAGCTCTGAAGAATGGGAATCGCATAGTCCGCACAGCCACATAAAACAGGAAGAAATTACGCTTTCAAGGCCGCCAGCACTTCATCGACATGCCCCGTGACCTTCACTTTTCTAAAGATCGCCTTCAACTTACCGGTCCGATCGATCACGAAGGTGCTGCGCTCGATGCCCCAATACTTCTTGCCGTACATGCTTTTCTCTTTGTAGACCCCGTAAACCGTTGCCACGCCCTTGTCCTCGTCACAGAGCAACGTGAACGGCAAGGAAAATTTCTCGATAAACTTCTGGTGGGACTTCTGGCCGTCAAAGCTTACGCCCAGGACCACGCTCCCCGCTTTCTTGATCGGCGCAATGTGATCGCGAAAATCGCACGACTCTTGCGTACAGCCTGGAGTGCTGTCCTTGGGATAGAAATACAGCACCACCTGCTTGCCGAGAAAGTCCTTCAGCTTCACCGGCTTTCCCGATTGATCGGGAAGCTCGAAAGCTGGCGCCTTAGCACCGAGTTCAAGTTCTGCGGCCATCTCAGTCATGCGCTCTCCAGTTCCAGTATATTATCGAGGGCCGCTGCCCATCCCAGGTCTGCCCGTCGCCATGGGATGCTCTTTACGTTCCTTGGGCCCCGCCGGGCTGCCGAATGGATGAAGCGCAGGCGAATCCCAGATCACCTTATCGCCAGGAGCCAGGTTGGCTGCTTCTAGAAACTGTTGGCGCGCTTGCTCCGTATCGCCCAGGGCATTCAGCGCCAGAGCGTAGTTATAATGCGCCGGCCCCGATTGAGGCGCCGCAGCGACCGCCTGAACGAAATACTTCTTCGCCTCTTCGAACTGCCTTGCTTGATAGGCCTGCGTCCCCTGTTCCGTCAAGGTCACGGCTTGTGGCTTCATCCCCGACTCGAGCACCAGCGGAATCAGCGGCTTGGCCTTGGGCTTCGCGCAGGCCACGGCCCCAAAGAGCATAAAGACCACGCCCAGGAGAGACAGGCATTTCATCGCGCTTTGATGGCCCATAAATCCCTCACGGCTTTGCATATTTGCGCATCTCCTCTTCGAACGTTTTCCGATAGAGCACGTCCCACTCAGCACTGCCCTCGACAATCCCGCGCGAGTAGGACGCCAGCTTGGCCTTGACCCTTCGATCGATCTCTCCCTCTTGCGCCAACTCGGAAGCTAGCACCTTCTTGATCTCTCTCAGGACCCGACCATCCTCGGTCTGAGCCGTCACAAACGGGCTTTGCTTCACCACCTGCAGAATGACGTGGGAGAGATGGCTGATTTTGTCTTCGCTCAACATACAGAACTCGTGACACGTGAGAGACCAAAGGCAACAGGGCCGAATGAAGAATGTTCACTTTTACTGCACGTCACGTCTTACCTTTCACGTTACACGCTTACAGAATGATGCCCCGTTCCCGCGCCAGCTTAGTCTTCACCATCGTGAACATCCGCTGAAAATCCACTTGCCCCCGCTCGATGTCTTGCTCGTAGGCTTTCAACAGTTGCCGCACTTCGGCATTCAACTGGTCTTCGATGGACAGTTCCTCGACGATGGCATGATCGATCTGCTCAACAAAGGCCTTGCGGTCCCCGGCGATCGCCACCTGTCCCTCCTGCTGCAGCCTGGTGACCACCGATTCAGAAATGTGCCGCACCCGTTCTTTGGATAGTCGCATCGTTAGATCTTCTCGATCTTGATCGTCGGGATGTCCATCACCCCCCGCAGCACCGAGGCATCCCCGACAATCCGACCGATCACATTGACCCGGTCGGCTGGGACCGGATCCTGCCCCATGCTCATTGGAGTGCGGCCGAAGAAAATCGCCAGGAGCTGCCCGGCTCCCCAGAAGGCAACATCGCCGACTTTGACTTGATTCGTCGCTGTCTCCCGGTGATCCTTCACCCCGGCCAATTTAAAGTAGAACTCTTCGCCCCAGGTGTTGACCGGGCTTTCAACCGGTAAGGCCGCATAGACTTCCTGCGCCGTTTTTGTGGACTTGAGTTCCGCGTCAAGCTGCACGGAGCCGACGGTGATGCGAATTTTATGGGGCAGATCAGCCATTAGATTCCAATCGACGCCTCGTGGCGATCATGAGATGAAAACCCGCTCAGGTCGCGGACTTTAGCTTGTTTATTCAGTGAAATCAAGGCTACAATCCGGGCATCACATGCTCACATCATCCTTCGTCCTCCTCAAAGGTCTCGGCCAAAGCTCCGAACGGCGTCTCTGGCAGGAAGGTATCCTCGATTGGGGCTCTTTCCTCCGGTCGCCGACCCTCCCGGGTATCTCCTCGAGCAGAAAAGAATGGTATGACGGAGAACTCGCCACCGCCCAAACGCGGCTGACAGCAGGCGACGCGCAGTTTTTCGGCGCTTGTCTCAAAAGCCGGGAGCACTGGCGCCTCTTCGAGACGTTTCGTCCTCGCACACTCTATCTGGACATCGAAACGACAGGACTCTCCGCACGGGAAGGCCATGTCACAGTGGTCGGACTCTATCGCAACGGGCAGATGACGAGTCTGGTCCGAGGGGAAACGCTGACGGAAGAGCGGCTACACGCAGAGCTGCAACAGACCGATCTCTTCGTCACATTTTTCGGCAGCGGATTCGACCTGCCCTACTTACAGGCGAAGTTCCCCCGGTTGGATTTCAAGAAACCGCATTTCGATCTCTGCTTTGCGGCGCGCAGGCTCGGCCTGCAAGGCGGGCTGAAACATATCGAGCGCGAACTTCAGATTGGCCGCGAGGCGGATGTGGTGGGACTCGATGGATGGGAAGCCGTACGCCTCTGGGACCAATGGTGCGCGGGCGACGAAGCCGCCCGCAATCTGTTGCTACGGTACAACGAAGCCGATACTGCAAATCTCGAACCGCTCGCAGGCTTACTTTACGACCAGATGGTCGCGCGATTCGGCCCTGCCTCCATAGGAGTCCCTCCGACCCGACAGCAGGAGCCGAGCGAGGTCGCTCCATAATACAGACCCGGCCATGGACCGAAGTCCGACGAACCGAAACCGGTTATGTCCGCACGTCGAACCAGAATACCCTGGCCCTCCTGAATGATTGCGGCGTCTGGATCGTAGCGGACGGAATGGGTGGTCTCCCAGCGGGCGATCTTGCAGCCGGAAGCGCCGTGGCCACTTATCGCTAGAGGACGCCTGGCTGCGCCGTTGACACGACCGAACCGGCTCGGTAGTTTGAACCACGAACCACCGCCTCAAGAGGCTTTCATGCCCCGCATCCTGCTCAGTCTCTTATTCGCCTTCGCCATGATCTATACCAGCGCCGCAATCGATCGGGCGCTGGGCATGGATGCCATCGGCTACACCATCGACCGCGAACCGCCTCAGGAATGGCCGACATTCGACTGGCGCCGCACCCCTCCTCCGCAACGGCTAATCAACAATGTGCCACCTTCGTCGATGCCGGACCTAAGCGGGGAATGGGAAGTTCTGGAAGTTGAAGACGGCAAACGGTACAAGGCCACCCTCGACAAAGACGGCAACGGCCCCTACAGCCAGCAGGGCGGACAGTTCACCACCACGAAATATGCCGACCGTCTCTGGCAAGGCACATGGCAACAAAGCGGCAATGATCGTGAAGGGGGCTTTGAAATCTTGCTCGCAGAAGACGGCACGCGAGCTAAAGGCCGGTGGTGGTACTCGCGAGTCGGCAGCCAGAAAAATATTCCTCCTCGTGAATATGGCGGAACCTACCAATGGAAACGGCTCACCTCCGTGCCAACCTCCCGGTAAATCAATCTGGCTCCTGATCGCGAGACCGTTCAAGCTCCAGCGATCTAACGCCCCCTAATAAAAACACAGCGACGAACACACCGGAGGTGTAGCCTCTGGCTGCGTTGAGGATGCGTGCAAGGCGAGAACGAAACTGGCGGACTGTTTCAGTATCCTGGAATTCATTTGGGCCGCTTCGCTTTCGCCCCCGCAATCAGCTCTGCCGCCGTTTCGCGAACTTTTTTGGTGATGGTCAGCCCGCCTAACATTCTGGCGATTTCCTCTTCCTGCCCCATTCCCGTCAGCACTCTGACCGATGTGGCAGTCCGTTGACTTTCCTGCCCTTTTTCCACCAGCAGATGATGTTCCGCCTGGGAAGCGACTTGCGGCAGATGAGTGATACAGAAGACTTGATGGAATGAGCCGAGCTTCCGCAATCTGGTCCCCATGGCCGCGGCCACCGCCCCACCCACGCCTGTATCGACTTCGTCAAAGACCAGGACCGGAACCTGATCCATCTCGGCCAACACAGTTTTCAACGCCAGCATAATGCGCGAGAGCTCTCCACCTGACGCCACGCGTCCCAAGGGCCGCGGCGGCTCACCGGGATTACTGGAGAGGAGAAACTCCACGCGATCCCGCCCGACCGGCCCAAGCCCCTCATCCGACTCCTCGCTCGAGACCGTGATCTGAAACACCGCGTGCTCCATCTTCACCGCCGCAAGCTCCGCTCCCACAAGCGTCGTCATACGCTTGGCTGCGTCCATTCGCTTTTTGGACAGCTGCTGCGCCAATGTGCGAAGGCGGCGCGCCTCTTCCTCTAGCCGGGCAGCCAATTCAGCCGTTCGCTCCTCACGGCTGTCCAAAAGCTGTAGCTCCTCCTGCACCCGTCTGCCCATTGCGAGGACCGCCTCGATCGAGCCTCCATACTTTTTCTTCAGCCGCTGAATCAGTTCCAGCCGGTCGTCGATGAGTGCCTGTCGGTCCGGATCTGCCTCGAGCTGTTGCGCATAGTCGCGCAGCCGCCCGGCCAGATCCTTCAATTGAATCGCGGACTGCGTCGTGGTCTGCTCACAATCGCCCATCGCCGGGTCAGTCTGGGCCAACTCTGCCAGAGCCCGCCTGATCCGCCCCAGCCTGGTGAGCACCGCCTGCTCATCTTCTTGCAATTCGCCATGGACCTCATGGGCCAACGCTCGCAGTCGATGCGCATGAACCAAACGCTGCCGCTCATTCCTGAGCTGGTCCTCTTCATCAGGCAGCAAGCAGGCCTGCGCAATCTCCTGCGACTGGAATCGCAACATATCTTCAATCCTGGCTCGATCGACAACTTCGCTCTGCAGCTCAGCCAACTGCGCGCGGAGATCCCTCCAGCTCTGGTAGGCCTGTTCATAGCGGCCACGCAGCTCATGGAGACGTCCAAACGCATCCAGCGCATCGCCCTGCTTGGCCGAAGCCAGCAGCGATTGCTGCTCATGCTGTCCATGGATATCGATGAGTGTGCCCCCGAGCTCTTCAAGCACACGCAGGGGGCAGAGGGTGCCGTTGACATAGACTCTGTGTCGGCCTGATCGTGATAACACGCGTCGAAGAATCAGCTCCGACCCATGCGGGCCGATGAGATCTTGTGCGCGAAGACGCCGAATGAGGGGATGGGTATCAGGAAGGTGGAAGGAGGCTTCAAGCTGGGCCTCTTCTTCTCCGGAACGGATCTGGTCGGTCGAGGCGCGCCCGCCGACCAGCAGGGCGATGGCATCAATGAGGAGAGACTTGCCGGCGCCGGTCTCCCCCGTCAGGACCGTAAAGCCGGACTGAAATTGGAGATTCAGCTGCTCAATAAGCGCGAAATTGACGATGCGCAACTCGAAGAGCATTGCGGGGGGTGACTACATTCTTTAGGCTGAGCCGGCTGGTTGCGCCAGCAGGGAATCGATCATTTCCTTGAACTGCCGCTTCGGTCGCCCGCCCACGAGCTTTTCCACGACCTGGCCGTTTTTAAAGAACAAAATCGTTGGGATGCTCATGACTTGATAGCGTCCTGCCACTTCCGGATTTTCATCGGTGTTGAGCTTCCGCACCTTTAGCTTGCCGGCATATTCCTTGGCCAATTCCTCGATAATCGGAGCGACCATTTGGCAAGGCCCGCACCAGACCGCCCAGAAGTCGACCATGACTAGTTCAGCGGACTTCATGACGTCTGCGTCCCACGTTGCATCTTCAACTTTCAGTGCATCACCAGCCACGTCGCATACCTCCTTGCTGAGTAGAAGAAACCATTCAGAATCGATGTGGGCATCGTATACCAGCCCTCTTTGAGGAGTCAAACCATCGGGATGCACATCTCGCAGCATGGGCACTCGGTTCTGTTTACAATCCGCCCCCGGCCATCCCAGGCTGCGGCATGGCCGATTGGGCACGTCCATAGGGGCCTCCAGGCGTCGCCCAGGGCAAGCCCTTCTCCCCGGTCAGCAGCGGGCTGAGAATACTGCGAAGGACCGCCGTGCCGTAGTTCTCCGTCCAACCAATCCCGGTCAGGCTCAACATGAAATTGTACTGGGCACGATCCGGGAACTGCAGATAAAAGAGCCCCAGCGACCAGCACTTGCAGGGATTCTGATAGAGGGCGACGACATCATACTCAGGACTCTTGCCATGCTTCACATCGTAGTAGGCCTTAGTCCCGATCGTCCAGCCCCAAGGAGTGCGAAAGCCCCCACCCGCCGTCACAAATTGAATCTCTTCCGTTGGCGCATAGACCTCATTAAACGAAATCGGATTCCAGACGTCGCCGCGGCGGGCACGATTTCCGTCTCGGGAATAACGCTGCCCAACCTCCGCATACCAATAGTTGGACTGCTGAAGCCGGAAGTCCGTGTTGAATTGGCTCATCGTGGACCGGTAGGGATCGAGGAACGTGTCGATGGTTAGATACTGGTTGAGAGCGGGCAACTGCCCCGTGCCAGCCCCTGCGCCACGGCCAAACGCGGCCCCAGCCAACTGAGCCGGCGCGGCCTGCGGAGTGGTATTGCCAATCACCGCCCGCATCCAGAGATCGGAAAATTTCTTTCCCTCGATGGCCACGGTGGCAGGCTGGAGCGGTTGCGTCAGAGACCCCAGCAACGGAGCGGCGCCAGGCGTAAAATTCCTGGCTCGCGTTTGCGCGGCGCCGGCGTGATAACTCTGGGCCATCGTGAAGTCCAGCCAATTGAAACTGCTGCGCCCCTCTTGCTCTAACAGCCGGCTTCGAAGCGCGTAGGTCATCAAGTTTTTCTTCGGCAGATCGTCCACCTGGTCGATCTGCGTAATCTTCGACTGATCGGTGGGAGGCACATATTCATAGACCAGGCTCGGCTCAATCGTGTGCAGGAAGGATCCACCGTCTCCCACACCGAACCGGCGGCTCAGCTTAGACGTCGCATCGATACTGGCCCAAAATGTTTCCCGATGCTGGCTGCTGTCCGAATTAATACCTCGAGAGTAATAGGACTCCCGAACCTTGGCTTGCGGCGTCAAGCCGACAACATGCCCCAGGTCAATCACATCGGTCGATATACCCGGCAGGAGGTCTACCCGGTTCACCTTGAAACCTTCATCGCGATAGAAATTCACATAATTGGTGTCCAGGCCAAACAGAACGGGCGAACTAAGCAGCGGCGTGTTCGAAAGGCTGTACCCCACTTCCGGCAGACGCTGAAACGTGTCGCTACCGCCTGATTGGAGAGGCTGCAGATACTGGCCGAGAAAATAGAGATTCCCCTGGGATAACCGTTGTGTGAGCAAGAGGTTATTTTCGCTGCTGGGGAGGGCCCGCTGGGCACCTGAGTTACTGAGCTGCGCCAGATAATTTGGATCGGTCACCAGGCTTAATTGAGCCCGCAGCAATAAATCTGGGTTGAACTGTTGGGTATGGGTCCCGCTGATGAGTGCGCGGCTCTGCGTCGCCTGGCCCCCCACTTCGCTCACACCGGACACCCTCGGCAATGTAGTCTGCTGCAAGGCGCTCACCAGCCATTGCCCCTTGGATTTCGGGTCCAGCACATAGCGATACTCCAAATCAGTCCCGTAACCAAGACTGCTGTAATAGGAGGGAGAGATCGTCAGGTCCTGGCTCGGATTGATGGCCCAGTAGAAGCTTTCTTGGTAATGCATACCAAACCGGTTGTCGTAGCTGACATTCGGAATCAGGAGCCCGCTCCGCCGGGCAGAAAGGGGGTAGGTCAACGTGGGAATAGGCAGCACGGGCACGTCGTTGATATCGAGCCATCCATCAGTAAAGGCCACGTGATCGCCGACGGTCAGATCTAGATCCTTGAACCGAAACCTCCAGGCAGGAACCTGGCCATCCTGAGCATCGCAGTTCGTAAACCGGCCTTCCTTCACCCGATAGTGGTCCTCTGAAAAGCGTTGAAGGAGGCGCCCCTCCACTAAGCTGTTTGTGGACTTAAGGTAGATCTGTCCATGGGTGAGGACCCCGGCCTCCGTATTGACATTGAGCTCGAGCCGTTCGGTGACCAGATCGGCCTTCGGGTCGGTGAGCCGGACATGGCCAGTGGCAATCACGAGGCCCGGCAAGGCGTAAATGGTCATGTGATCAGCCGTCAGATGCACCGCCCCCTGATCAGCCACCACCGACCCATCGGCTTCATAGACCTCTTGGTCTTGCAGATAATCGATTCGTGTGGCCGTGATGTCGAGCGGAAGGGCACCGGACGTGATCGCCGTGGCGACGGGAGCGCCACCAGTCTCTGCGGCAATCCCAGCAAGCGGAGCGGACAGTCCCAGAATCAACCAACCAATCAGGCACCAGCAGCGCTGCGTCACATGCCACGCCATGTCATCCCCTGAGAGACGAAAGACCGCACCCACGAAGCCATGCCTGACATTCCCCGACGAGCATCAGCGAACCCGTCACGCAGACTAGATCCTCCGACCCTGCCAACTGCTTAGCCAACGTCATCGCCTCACTGACCGATGGCGCAACATGGGGAGACGGAAAGAGATCGACAAGAGCAGCCCGGAGTTCTTGCGCAGTCGCAGAACGGGGAAGATCCGCTTGCACCAGCACGACCTCATCGACCAGCCCCCTGAGTGGCTCGGCAAAGCCTCGATGATCCTTATCACGCATCATGCCCAGGACCAGGACGACGCGGCGAGCGGGATGGGACCGGAGAGAATCAGTGAGGTAGTCGGCCAAGACCCTGGCGGCCGCAGGATTATGCGCGCCATCCACAAGGATGGTCGGATGGTGATCGACTACTTCTAATCGCCCAGCCCAGTTCACCGCACGGAGCCCTTCGCGCACCGATTCGGCCGTGACCGTAATCCCGTGAGAGGCCGCTGCCTCCAGGAGCGCCAAGGCACAGGCAGCGTTATCCAATTGATGACGGCCCTTCAGGGCACAGGTCAGCCCGTCATATTGTAGGCCCAACCCCTGATATGAAAAATGAGTGGGCGACTCCCCCGCGATGTGGAAGTCCTCATCCAGACGGCGCACCGAAGCCTGCCGTTCCAGCGCCACCTGTTCGATCGTCCGCCGGGCCTCCTCGCCGAGTCGCCCCAGCACGACCGGCACCCCCGGTTTAATGATGCCCGCCTTCTCGAACGCAATCGACGAAAGAGTCGTCCCTAGATAGTCCTGATGATCAAGCGCAATCGTCGTCACCGCGCAGGCCATGGGCGTGACGACGTTGGTCGCGTCGAACCGGCCGCCCAGTCCCACCTCCAGCACAGCCACGTCGACCCTCGCCTCAGCAAAGTGCTGAAGAGCCATCGCCGTCGTATATTCGAAAAATGTCGGGGAGAGATCAGGCAAACAGAGGGACTGCAGTTGTTCGGTCAATTGCGCCACCTGCGATTCCGCGATCATTTCGCCATTCACCCGGATCCGCTCCCGGAACTCCACGAGATGGGGCGAGGTATAGAGCCCCACCCGGTAACCGGCTGCCTGCAACACCGAAGCGGCCATGGCGGCAGTGGACCCTTTGCCATTCGTGCCGGCGATATGAAGCGTCCGGTACCGGGCCTGGGGCATTCCGAGCCGTCCCATCAATGCCGTCATCGTCTCAAGCCCTAGCTTGATGCCGTGCTTTTGCAAACGATACAAATACGCCACAGCCGAGACATACGTCATGGGGTACCCAGAACGGCCGGAAGATTAGCCAAGATGCTTCATAAGCCTCAAGACCGGGAAGTTAACCGCCAACTCCGAACCCCACCGCGCACCCTCAGGTTAAAAATGCGCCACGAGCGTACTCAGCGTCTCTTTCAGCTGCTTGCGTTCCACGATCATATCGATCATGCCGTGCTCCAAGAGAAACTCCGCCCGCTGAAACTGATCCGGCAGCTGCTGTTTAATCGTCTGCTCGATCACGCGGGGACCAGCAAAGCCGATCAAGGCTTTCGGTTCGGCAATAATCACATCGCCCAACATGGCGACGCTCGCGGTCACGCCCCCGAACGTGGGATCGGCTAACAAACAGATGAAGGGCAGTTTGGCCTCACCCAACTTCGCGACAGCCGCCGACGTCTTGGCCATCTGCATCAGGGAGAGAATCCCCTCCTGCATCCTCGCTCCTCCGGAGGTCGTGACCAAAATGACCGGTAGCTTCGTCTCCAATGCCCGGTCGATTGCCCGACAGATCTTCTCCCCGACGACCGAACCCATGCTGCCACCCATAAAACTGAAGTTGAAGACGCAGAAGACCACGCGCCGCTCGTTCATCGTCCCTTCGCCGATCACCATGGCGTCTTTGCAGCCGGTCTTCTCCTGGTGCGCCTTTACCCGATCCTTGTAGGATTTCGTATCCTGGAAACTCAGCGGATCCTGAGGGCCGAGCTCTGCGTCCCATTCTTTGAACGTTCCGAAATCGGCCAGCAGCGCAATCCGCTCCAGGACAGAAATTGGAAAATGGTAATCGCACTTCGGACAGACCTTATTATTCCGCTCGACTTCTTTACGATAGATGATCTCACGGCAGTGGTTACACTTCAGCCACATCCCTTCCGACAGCTTGGAGCGCTTCGTCGAGTCCGTTTCAGTCGTTTTTCGTTTTTTAAACCAAGCCATTGGGCCTCCTTTCAGTCCGATACGGGACTGCCTTTGCATCACGCGGCAGAATACCATATGCCGTCAGCATGACGCACGTAGATTCCCTGCAGGGAGCGATGGCGATATGGGGATTAAAAAAGCTGCCCGCCGAAGGCGAGCTGTAGCATGATGGTGAGTCCGACTGCCACGCTCCCAAGACTGGCCAGCCCCTGTACCGCAAGAAACATAGGCCGCCCGAGATTTAGCGACCATACGACCGGAAGACTCACCACGATGCCGACCAGTATCATGCCCATAATCGAACCGGCTCCGAACACGGCAATATAAATGAGGCCCGCCGACACCGAGGGCGCAGACGACAGCACGAGCACCAAGAGCGCCGCGGATCCGGCCAGGCCGTGGGCCATGCCAATGCAAAAGGGACGGACGGAATCACGCCACCAATGGCCATGCCCGTGATCGTCGGCCAGCGCATGACTGTGCAAATGCAGATGCGGCGTTTCGTCATGCTCATGCCGGTGCACATGCCAACGCTCCCGGACTAAACGCAATCCCAGCAGACCACCCAAAAGCACGAGCATCGCCCCGACGCCGAACTCGGCTGCCAAGGCCATCGGCGCAGGAACCGGCACCCGACACACCAGCACCACCGCCCCCACCAGCAACAAGATCGCCGTATGGCCCAGCCCCCAACTAAAGCCAATCATGCCGGCGGCGCGAAACGACGGCCGCTGCGCCAAGACCGTGGAGACGGCCGCCAAATGGTCCGTATCCAGGGCATGACGAAGCCCCAACACAAATCCGAGACCGATAATGGTAAGGAATTCAGTATCCAACATGAGGCATCAACCGAGGGCCGCACGCCGGCGCACGCGGCACGGTGGGATGTCAGCCGCCTCGGGCATGCATTTCTAGATGGGGGTCTTCGCGCAGCTTCTCAATCCCGATCAATCCTCCGACACGCAATCCGTCCTGCTCAAGCGCCTTGCGCTCTTCTGCGCCCCGGTCGCGGCGGCCTTCCCAGCCGGCGCGGATCACGGCCCGCATCGCGTCGGCGGAGGCGCCAGCGCGGAGCGCCGTGCGCAGATTCGTGCCCTGTGTCGCATAGAGGCAGCGATACCACATCCCGTCGGCGGTCACCCGGCTGCGATCGCAGGTCGCGCAAAACGGCGTGGTCGTCGACGGAATAATCCCAAAGGTCGTCCCCCCCGGCAACACAAAGCGTTGCGCCGGCGCAGCCCCCCGCTCACCCATCGGCTCGATCGTCCCGTAGCGTTCACTCAAGATCGTGAGCATCGCTTCCCGCGACAGCACTTTCTGCTGCGACCATTCGTTCGCGCCACCGACATCCATATATTCAATGAACCGGACTTCCGCCTGTACCTGCTTACCGAACTCGATCAGCGCCACCAGCTCATCGTCGTTGAATCCGCGGATCGCCACCGTATCGAGCTTCAAGCCGGTGAAGCCCGCACGCGCCACCGACGCAATGCCTTCCATCACCCGCGCATATTCGTCGCGGCGGGTCAGTTGGCGAAACCGCTCCGGCCTGAGCGTATCGAGACTGATGGTCACGCGGTGCAGCCCTGCCTCAAACAACGCCTCAGCATGGTCCGCGAGGAGAATCCCATTCGTCGTGAGGGCGATATCCGTGATCTGCCGGTTTTGGACCAATAGGCGAATCAGCCTGGCTAAGTCGCGCCGCAGCAGCGGCTCTCCGCCCGTCAGCCGCACACGGTCCACACCCAGATCGGTGAAATAGCCGGTCAGCGTCGCCATTTCCTCAAGGGTCAGCACATCCTCGCGCGGCAGCCAGACATAGTTCTCCTCCGGCATGCAATACTTGCAGCGAAGGTTGCACCGGTCCGTCACGGACAGCCGCAAGCTCCGCAGCGGCCGGCCAAAGGCATCCGCAGCAGCGGGAGACCGGGGATTGTCAGGCATCGGCATCGTCATATTCGACTCGTCACCCATCACAGATCACGCATCACGCGTCATGCGGCTAGGGGTGTTCTTCCACCCAGACTTCGCCTTCCGGCGTATGTTCCCGCTTCCAGATCGGCGTAATTTTCTTCAATTCGTCGATCGCCCACTCGCAGGCTTGAAAGGCCGGCGCCCGGTGCTCCGCCCCCACCACGATTAGCACGATGTTCTCACCGATGCTGATTTCGCCATAGCGGTGCAGGATCGCCACTTCGATGATGTCGAAATCCTTCAGCGCCCGCTCGCGGATCTCGCGGAGCTTCTTCTGCGCCATTCCTTCGTAATGTTCGAAGGTGATGCTGTCCACATCCCGCCCCTTGGACCGATCGCGGGCCGTCCCCAGGAAAATCGAAATTCCGCCGATACGTTTCGAACTCGCCCGCACCCGGTTGATCTCGGCATCCACGGAAAAATCTTCCCGCTGCACGCGGACAAACTGCGTCTCGTCACTCACTGGTTCCATGGGACATCCCCCTGCAAAAGGCGGCAACAACGCAACCTCGTCGCCATCTTTGATCGCCATCTCGTCATGGGCAATCTCATGATTGACCGACACGAGGACCTTCTTCTGTTGAATCAGCTCCCCGATCTGCGGGTATTGAGCCGTCAGCCGTGCAACCAGATCCCTCACCTGCCGCGCGCCGTGCAACTCCAGCGACAGTTCGCTGACATTCTTCGCGAGCGACTTGGTCATACCGAAGAGACGAACGGTAATCATGAATAGGCCAACGGCTGCCGGTTAAAGCCTGAAGCCTGCGCGTCCTCGCCAGTCCCCTTGACGCCTCCAGACATGCGGTGTCCTGCGCTCATCGTTCTACCTTAGCTCCTTAGGCCGCCTTCCACGCCCCAGACTTGCCACCACTTTTCTCAAGTAGCTTCACCTCATGCATCACCATGCCACGGTCGACTGCCTTACACATGTCGTAGATGGTCAAGGCCGCCACGGTTGCAGCAGTCATCGCTTCCATCTCGACCCCTGTTGGCCCGGTCGTCTTGGCCGTGGCCAGGATGGTGATCGAACAGCGGCCAGCCGGGTTCGGTTGGGATTCTTCTTTGAAGGAAATATCGACGCTGGTGATGAGCAATGGATGGCACATGGGGATCAGGTCCGGGGTCCTCTTGGCCCCCATCACGCCCGCAACCTGCGCGACGGACAAAACATCGCCTTTGGCGATCTTGCCCTGCTGAATCTTTTTGAGTGTTTCGGGAAGGAGAAAGACAGTGGCTTGCGCCGTGGCAGCCCGTGCGGTCGAAGCTTTCGCCCCGACATCGACCATGCGCGCCCGGCCTGATTCATTGAAATGCGTAAATTCTGCCATTTTTAACCCGGGCTATTCATGAACGCCTGCGATGTCGTCCGATCCTCTTGCCCTGCGGGGCTTTTCGCGCTCGGCCTCCTCAGCCGACTGCTCGGGCCAACAAAGTCAGCGCGGTCAGGCGCACTCAGGCCTGAAGTATAGGGACCGGTGAAAGGGCAGTCAAGGGAGGGCCGGGCGCGCAGAGCCAGACCGGCACCTGAAAGATATCGGCAAATAATCGCACAGGGCGACGTCGCGGACCGCATCAAAAATGCGCGGAGCCGGCGATCGGTACAGGCAAAAGCTTGTTCCAATAGGCCTATCGGCGCGCTGTTCCAGCCATTGCTCTGGCCTCCTGACTTTAGGACGAGCACGAGCGTATAATACCGCAGGCTTCGCGGTGAGCGATGAAGCGAACGTTCGATCGCGAAGGATGCGTAAAAAGTCCGTCCACAAGGCGAGAACGAATCTGGCGGGATTTTTTTAGCCGCCTGTGTGCAACGCAGCGCACAAGATGTGCAGTGAAAACTAGAAAGGAAGATCGTGAGCAACCTCGCTAAATTCGACGTCATCCGTCTTTATCTGCGCCAGCAGTTTCCCAAGCACCATATCTCCGATTTCGAGGAAGGCACTAGCCGCGCCCATGTCTTCCGGATCGACGGGCCGCATGGCCATCCCCTCCATTACGCGGTCCTCGGGCTGGACTTTCTCCTCGACCAAACCGCCGAAGGTCTGCAACAGACGCTCGTCTCATCCGGGCTGGGAGACAAGCTGAAGGACGCCGGCGCCTCCCCTGTGACGGTCTCGAAAACCGGCTTCAGCTCCCAAGGCGCCATCGCCTAGTCATGGCCGGAGCTATCCTCATCGAACGGCTGGAGTTTCAGGGGCGCTGCGGAGTAACGCAGGAAGAGCGCCGGAAACCTCAACCCCTGGCAGTGGATCTGGAACTGACTTGCCAGACTGAACCGGCTGCCGCGTCGGACGATATCCATTACACGGTCGACTATGCCCAAGTCGTCAATCGAGTTCTCGAACTCGCTGCGACGCAGGACTTCTCGCTGCTGGAAACCTTCGCGGAACGAATCCTCTCCATGCTCTTTGCGGAATTTCCCGTCGCGCGCGTCAAGATCTGGCTGCGGAAGCTGGCGCCGCCGCTGAAGCCCGTGACCAGGTCAGTGGGCGTACAACTCGACCGATCGCGCCCGACGCAACAGATTCCGGGTGGAGAACCCACGCCTGCCCGCTTTCTGACTCAGCAACTCCATCGGCTACCGAAAGGCAAGGCGCTCGACCTCGCATCGGGCTCAGGACGCAATGCCCTCTATCTAGCCTCGCAGGGCTTTCAGGTCGAAGCCATCGACCGGGACGAACGGGCCCTGGTAGAGCTCGTGGCCGCGGCACAGCAGCGAAACCTTCCAAATCTCCATGCCCAGACAGTCGATCTCGAACGCACAACTACTGTGTGGCCAGAGTTGCCGAAGCAGACCTACGATGTAATCATGGTGTTCTTCTATCTCCATCGTCCACTCTTTCCCGCCCTCATCGAATCGCTGAAGCCCAACGGGGTCTTGCTCTACGAAACCTTCACCATCGACAATCATCTCCGGCACAACCATCCTCGCCGAGCGGAATTTTGTCTCGCCCATAACGAATTGCTCCAGCTCACTTCCGGTCTCCGCGTCCTCTCCTACGACGAAGGCGAGCATGACGGCAGCCAGGGGGCAGGCTCAGTCTTCACGGCGCACCTCGTCGCCCAACGAACAGGCCCAACCAATCCGTCTGAGGCATCGGCATGAGTCGCATCGACCTCCACCTCCATACGACTCATTCGGATGGAAGCTGCTCAGCGGCGGAAGTGGTCCGACTCGCCCACCAAGCGAAGGTGACGACGCTGGCCATCACGGACCACGACATTGTGTCCGGCATTCCCGAAGCCATCGCGACAGGAGCGGAGTTAGGCATTGAAATCATTCCCGGCGTAGAGATCAGCTCCCGTGTGGGCGAAAACGAACTCCATATCCTGGGCTATTGCTTGGACTGGCAGGACCAGGAACTGAGCCAACGACTAGCTAGCCTGCGCGAAAGCCGGCATACCCGCAATCCGCAGATCATCGAACGGCTGCGCACCTTGGGGCTGGACGTGACCTATGAAGAGGTGAGGGCGCTGGCCGGGACTGATGCGGTTGGCCGCCCCCATATTGCGCGGCTCTTGATGCAGAAACACTATGTCACCTCCGCCAAAGAGGCCTTCGACCGGTACCTGGCCAACGGCCGCCCAGCCTATGTCGCACGCGAACTGCCCCCGCCAGCTGATGCCATTGCCTGGATCAAGGCCGCAGGCGGCGTGGCGGTCTTGGCTCATCCAACCTGGGCCACAGCGGCAGGAGAAGCGCTGGAGCCACTCGTAGTGACCTTAAAAGCGGCGGGGCTCGGCGGCATCGAAGTCCATTACAGTACCCACACGAAACGGCAGACAACGAACTATCTCGGCCTGGCCAGGAGGCTAGATTTGCTGATAACCGGCGGAAGCGATTTCCACGGCATCACCAAACCGGATATCGAAGTGGGAATCGGGCGAGGGGGCCTGCAGGTATCTGAAAAACTCATGGACCCGCTCAAGAAAGCTGCAACACGAACCTGACTGCGAGCAGCCCTGCCAAGTCCGTCGTCCTGACTAAGCGGTAATTAATTCTCTGCCGCTTCGACGATGTGGTTCTCGAACCTGGTACAACCCTCGGCGAGGAGCCGGTTGGTCAACATTTCTCCAGGCCATTCGATCGGCAAGTCGGCGGTAAACACCCACACATCGGGAGAAGTCCAGACGGGACCATGATCTTCGGGCAACTCAGGATCAAACAGATCGGTCCAGACCGGCATGTAGACGCCGTTCCCACATTGGGTATGGAGATGGACGATCGTTCGGGCACGGACGAGGGGGTCCAGATCGCGCCAGACTGCGGCCGTCTCGTCCGCCAACCGGTGGAGGCGGACGGCGTTTTGCGCATCGAACATCGCATAGGCGGCATAGACCGGCGCTTCAAGCATATCGGGGGCCAGGGCCAACTCGGGACATTGCTCCACGAGGCCTTCGAGGAGGGCACGGCGGTGACGATCCTCCAGCACATCCGGCAATCCTGAGTCCGGCACACCGATCAGCTCAAAAAACAAAAACGCGGTGCTCTCGACCGGCGGATAGAGCCGGGCGGCAATGGACGTGGTCCGCTGCGAATCCGCCACAGAACTCAAGTGATCGTTCAGGCTCTGAAGACTGAGAGGCTCCAAAGTCGAGTCGGTAAACAGCCGGGACTCCACCCGCACCACGGTCTCGGCAGAAAGACTCAGATGGCGATGCAGGAGATCCGCCGTCGCAACTGGATCGATCTTGAGTTTGAGCGGATGGGACAGGTTGGCTTGGAGCGGGAGTTCCAAGGCCGCCATGATGGCATAAGATAAGTTTTCATCGGTCGGCCCATCAAGAATCACGGCACAGGAGGCCTCCGCGAGCAGGTCGAAGAGCCATTCTGCCATATCCTCATCCAGCGCCGCTAGCACGGTGAGGAGATCGTGCTCCCGCCCCTGCTCCAAAAAGGCTTGCAACGTATCGATCGCCGAATCGGTATCGCCATGGTCATGGCGCCGGGCATTGATCAAGTGAACAAGATCTCGTGTCAGAGGGTCGGGACGAGACCAACTCAACATATCAACACACTCCTCACCATAGAACCGCGCATGACTGGTGGTATGTTGCCAAACTTTCCCCTATGGTAGCAAGCACTTCACCGGTTTATTTCCACAGGGGCCAAACCAGCGATCCCACACCGAGGGCTCATGCGCCAATCACCTGCACCAGCATACGTTTCCGCCTCATCCCGTCGAACGCCCCGTAGAAAATCTGTTCCCAGGGGCCGAAGTCCAAACGGCCTCGGGTAATCGCGACGACGCTTCCCGCCCCATCAACTGACGTTTGATATGGGCATCGCCGTTATCTTCGCCCGTTTCACTGTGCGGTAGGTCGCGCCCGAGGGGCCAGCTCCGCCACAAATCGGTCATCGTCCGCAAGCAAGCCCGGTTCGGCATCGTTGATATCGACACTCGCGGTGAGGTGCATGGCACTGACCGGCACGAGCCCCTCCTGGACGCCGCTCTTCCTGACCGCCGCCTGAACCTGCGGCGTCATATTGAGATAGGCGCGCCGCGTGTTTGTTTCGAACCAGATTTCTTCGCGATAGGATTTCAACATCGTCAGCCAGTGGGCGCTCATTTTGCCGAACCGGACGCGCAAGATGCAAGCAGGTCATAATCACCACGCCCCTCGCCGTGCGCTGCCTCGACAACGCCATCGATCGCACCGACCGGCAGCCTCAGTTTCCTCGCCTGCCGACTCGAATGCAAAGGCCTCACCGTCTTCCGGTCCGGCAGCCGGGAACAGCACGTTCTCTCGTGCCATCTGTCGCTCCCCTGCTCAGTAGCGCCTTCTGACTGGTACACGCTCTCGCAAAATTGACAGCACGGGGTGATGATGATAAGTATTTCGAAAGATTAATTGACCGACGTGTACTTCAATTGTTCAGCAGGGAGGTGCTCGATGGCTGCGCTCGTTGAGAACCTCACCTTAGTCGGGAATCCTTTCCCTTGGACCGTCTTTTTCGCCCACCAACCGGACCCGGACTTGGAGTTTACGGAAGAGGAGCTCGATCAAACGACCGCCACGAGAGCAACGGGCCCACTGCCCCCCCACAAGAAATCAGGAGGCAACCGCCCGATTCTCTGGATTTTGCTCTTACTCCTCATCGGCATGGCCTATCTGGCCGTCATAAAACCAAAGATGTGGGTGGCCTGGTTGGGCCCCTACCTGGGCGAACATACGTCACAGCCGACCGTGGCCATGCAGCCGAAATCGGTGCCGCAAGAGGCGGCACCGGAGCCATCGATAGCGCCAAGCCCGAACAGCGAAGTCTTCGCCCCCGCGGCCCAAACGCGCGCTCCCGCCGGACCTGTGCCCACGCCAGCCCCGACAGCCGTCCCCTCCCCAGCCGCAGCAAAACCAGCTGTACCAGCCGAAACTCTTGCTGTTCCCCTGTTCAGCGAAGGGCAGAAAGTGACCGCCACCGCAAATCCGAATGCGCCAGGCGGAAGCATTCTGTTGTACGAAGATGCCGCCGGCACCAAGCCAGGGCGACTCGTTCGCGCAAGAGTCGCCATGACCGTCCTGGACGGAGACATCCAGCCAAGCGGCTGGATGTATTCGGTACGCACCGCCGAGGGAATCAAAGGCTGGGTATCGGAGAGCCGTCTTCGAGTGAAACCCTAAGCCTCAGGCATTGGCTCGCGCAGACCGGCTCACATTAGCGATACAATCCTCATGAACACACTCTCGGCAATCATCTTTGATTTCGACGGAGTCATCGCAGACAGCGAGCCCCTCCATTTCGACGGCTTTCGCCTGACGCTGGCGGAGATCGGCATCAACCTGACCGAATCGGACTATTACGCCAACTATCTTGGCTATGACGATCGCGGCTGCTTTATCGCCGCGCTGACGGCCCACCAACGCCCCGCCGACCCCTTGATCATCGCGCCGCTGATGCAACGGAAAGCACAGGCCTACCTGGAATCGGTCAAGGACCATCTAGTCATTTTCCCCGGCGTGTGCGAGCTTGTCTCCGAAGCCGCCGCCACCTATCCCTTGGCCATTGCGTCCGGCGCGTTTCGCCATGAAATCGAGTTTATCCTTGAACAGATGGGGCTCCGAAAAGCCTTCCTCCATATCACCGGCGCAGAAGACGTCACCAAGGGGAAACCGGATCCGGAGCCCTTTCTCCATGCCCTGGCTGCCCTCAATCGACACCGCCCGAATCAGACCATTGCCCCGGACTCCTGTTTAGTCATCGAGGATTCCATCCCGGGCCTGCGCAGCGCAAAAACCGCCGGCATGAAAGTCCTCGCCGTCGCAAACACCCACACTATTCAAGACCTGCATGAAGCCCATGCCGTCGCTCAGAGCCTTTCACAAGTTCGCCTCAGCGAGCTCCGTGAACGCCTGTGGCCACAGACATAAGAACTGAGAACTATGACCTTACTCTCTCCAGCGAAAGCGCAAGCCTACTGCACCAACCTCACCAAAAAGAGCGGGAGCAATTTCTACTACTCCTTCCTCTTCCTTCCCAGAAAACGGCGGGCCGCCATGTATACCATCTACGCATTCTGCAAGGAGGTCGACAATGCCGTCGATGATCCCCCGGCGGGTAGCAATCCCTCCAAGGAACTGCAGCGGTGGTGGGATGAGCTTCAGGCCGCCTATGAAGGAACTCCGACCTTCCCAGTGACCATCAGCCTGGCGCACCATGTGCGAGAACTCTCCATCCCGCGAGCCTATTTTGAAGAGCTGATCAAGGGCGTGGGCATGGATCTCTCGGCGGTGCGATACGCTTCGATGCAAGACCTCTCGCTCTATTGTTATCGAGTCGCGTCGGTCGTGGGACTGATCTGCCTCCACGTCTTCGGGCCGACATCAGCCAGAGCGCAAGACTACGCCGTCAGTCTCGGCATGGCGTTCCAACTAACAAACATTCTGCGGGACATCGGGACCGACGCTGCCCAGGGCCGCATCTATCTGCCGCAAGAAGACCTCCAGCAATTCGGCTGCACCGAGACGATACTCCTCCAGCAACAAGAGAATGAGGCCCTCCATACGGTCCTCCGCTTCGAAGTGGTCAAGGCCCATGAGTACTATGCTAAAGCCCAGGCGGCATTCGAGTCCCTGCCGGCGCACGAGCGGCAAGCGCTGGCCGTCTCGGAAATCATGCGTGCGGTCTATTCTCGCATTCTGAAAAAAATCGAGAAACCGGAGCACCGTGTATTCGGCCCGCGCGTCCGGCTCTCCACACCCCATCGGCTGGCCCTGGCTGCCGGAGTCTGGCTCCGCTCACGATTCGCGTGACAACCCCGCACACTCAGCCCGTTGTGATTCTTGGTGGAGACCTAGCTGGCCTCACTGCCGCACAACACCTCGCCCGTCAAGGCTATCGAGTCACCCTCATCGACCAGCCCCTTCCCCTGGAAGTCGCCGCCCCAGGCGAGCAGCCTCATGACGAACCGGAAGCCTTCACTGTCCTTGGCTGCCATCACAACACACGAGCCTTACTACGCTCCCTCCAGGCCAATTCGCCCCAGCCGGAAACTGTGACGCGTATGTCGTGAAACGAGGAGGTCCTTATTTACGAACGGCAGACACCGTGGGGAATCAACACGCGAGGGCAATGCTCATAGGAGCGGCGGGAAAACTCTTGAACGACCTACTGCGATCCACAGGACTGGCTCGCCGCCACAGCGCGAACGTCATCACAGGGCGCAGCCGGCTTAGATGGAGCTAGGCCAACAGACTCGAATCGTGGGCTGAATTACGTTTTCTCTGCCTCAGCAGTTGAAGCTGACTCCGAGTCCGCCTCTGACTCCTCTCCTGGCTGTTCCTCTTCCGGCATATCGAACCAGGACACCAACATCTCGTCCCACCAGGCTTCATCCACATCTTTCCCCGGATCGATGCCGAGAAAGGCTACCTCATCCTTCGTAATGTCGGGACCGACCACCTGGGGCTGAAACTTCGCCCGCTCGACGATTTCCTTCGTGGCATAGCCCCCGACAATCCAGGAGTCCGGATCGGCACGACGGGACTTGTAGGCCTTGAGCCCGAGCTTGAGATACATGAAAATCTGCAGTTGCGAAGGATCTCCAACGCCTGATTGCGGCAGCCCCAAGGTCTTCTCAATCTTCTTGCGCCAATGCCGGTCATCGTATCGCGACGTAATCAACTGGAGCATGGTCTTTCCAAGTTCGACATCAAGCGGCATGGTGCTGGTGACTCCTCTACGATCGCAAATGCTGGTTGAAAAATGCTGTCGCGCGAACCCAGGCGTCTTTCGCCGCCTCAGGCCGATATACGGTCGTATCCGTATCCCGAAAAAATGCATGGGGCGCGCCTGGATAGGTCATTATCTCACCGGACTTATGATACTTCTTGAGGCCTGCCGCAAGCCGCTGGACATCCGACTTGGTAATCCAGCCGTCATCCTCTCCATAGAAATACAACACAGGCGCCGACAATTGTTGTAGGGGCGCATCGGGATTCGGCACCGGCCCATAAAAAGGGGCAGAGGCCATGATATCCCTGTTCACGCAGGCCAGCATAAGGGCATAGCTTCCTCCCATGCAGAACCCCGTGACACCGATCTTCGCAGCATCGACTTCGGGGATAGACTTCAAATAGGCGACTGTGGCGTTCAAATCTTTCAAGCCGTCTTCCTGCTGCAGCGTCCCCATCAGCTTGCCCGCCTCGCCCGGATCGGTCGTGAGCGCATAGCCCAGCCGCGAGTAGAGATCCGGAGCGATAGCCACATAACCTTCAGCGGCGTAGCGGTGCGCCACGTCCTTAATATGGTCGGTCAGCCCCCACCATTCCTGAATCACGATGATCGCAGGACGTCGTTCCTTCGTCTGCGGAGCTGCCACATAGGCCCGCATCGTCACTTTGTCACTGGGATACTGAACCAACGATTCTCTGATCGACTCGGCCATAGCTTCTCCTAGCTTCCCGCGACCATCATTTCGGCAATCTTGAGGGTCGGACTGGCGATGCGCCCGCGGAATACGAGGTCGTTGCCGACCATCTCGATCCCGGCAAACATGTCTTTCAGGTTCCCCGCGATCGTAATTTCTTCGACGGGATAGGCCAGCTCGCCCCCTTCGATCCAAAAACCGGAGGCTCCTCGTGAATAGTCGCCGGTCACCATATTGATGCCGAACCCGATCAGGTCCGTGACATAGAGGCCCTGCTTCACCGTCTTGATAATCTCTTGTGCCGTCTTCGATCCCGGCGCGAGATAAAAGTTGGTAGGACCGGCCGACGGATTCTCACCGACACTGCGCGAGGCGTTCCCGGTCGAAGCCATCCCGAGCTTTCGCCCTGAATAGGTATCGAGCAGATAGCTCTTCAGCACTCCCCGCTCCACCACGGTTGTCTTTCGGGTTGGCAGCCCTTCGCCGTCAAATGGCCGGGAGCCCAGTCCTCCGACGATGCGTCCATCGTCATAAACCGTCACATAGTCAGGCGCCAGCGATTTATCCAATTGCCCTGCCAGGAACGAGGCACCTTTATAGAGGGAGTAGCCGGATACGGCGCCGCAGAGATTCCCCATCAAACTTCCCGCTATGTCCGCATCGAAGACCACCGGCACCCGCTGGGTGGCCACTTTCCTCGCGCCCAGCTTGCGGACTGTCCGACGCGCGGCTTCTAGCCCCACCGCCTCAGGGGAGTTCAGCTTGGAAAATTTCCGCTGCACATCGTACCAGGAGTCCCGCTGCATGGCCCCGGTCTCCGGATCGGTCGCAACAGGCGAAGCCGACATGGAGAAGCTGGAACTTTGGTACTCGCCCAAGAATCCGTGACTGTTCCCCAGCACAACACGTCCAGAAGAAGAGTCGAAGTCCCCTCCTTCGGAATTCGTCACTCGCTCGTCCGTTGACATGGCAGCAGCCTCGACCCGTTTAGCCAAGTCAATCTGCTGCTCCGTATTTAGTCTGGTCGGATCGTAGAGGTCCAGATCCGGCCTCTCTCCTGCCATCTGAACCGCTTCAGGCAAACCGGAGACAGGATCTTCCACGACAGCTTTGGCCAAGGTGCAGGTCTCAGCGACGAGGGCATTCAAGGAATCCGGCGAAAAATCCGACGTGGAGGTGCTGGCAGAACGTTTCCCGACGAAGACCCTCAAGCCGAGATGTTTTTCCCTCGCTTTGGTAAGACGATCGACAGCGCCCAGCCGGACTTGCACCGAAAAGGTTTCGCCCTCAGCAATAATGATGTCCGCTTCCGTCGCTCCGCTCCGCTTCGCCTTGGCCAAAAGATCCAAGGCCAGCTGGCTGTATCCGTGGCGCTGTTGCAGCTGCTGGTTCATCGCTGAGTCCCGCCTACGGTAATTTCATCGATGCGAATGGTTGGCAGGCCAACGCCCACCGGGACGGACTGCCCGTCCTTGCCGCAGGTCCCGATCCCCTCGTCAAGCTTGAGGTCATGCCCGACCATGGAAACCTTGGTGAGGATCTCAGGGCCGCTGCCGATCAAGGTTGCGCCCTTCACCGGCCTCGTCACCTTCCCCCCCTCGATCAAATAGGCTTCGCTGGCAGAGAACACGAACTTCCCGTTGGTGATGTCCACCTGCCCGCCACCGAACGAGACGGCATAGAGGCCGCGATCGACCGAGCGAATGATCTCATCTGGGTCCGAGGTCCCGGCCAACATAAAGGTATTCGTCATGCGAGGCAGCACCACGCTTTGGTAACTTTCCCGCCGTCCGTTGCCCGTTACGGGAATGCCCATGAGACGTGCATTCAATTTATCGGTGATGTAGCCGCGCAGAATTCCGTTCTCGATGAGTGTCGTGCGACCGGTCGGAGTCCCTTCATCGTCCATATTGAGTGAGCCCCGCCGCCCCGGCAGAGTTCCATCATCAACAATCGTACAGACATCGGAGGCTACCCGCTTACCGAGGAGGGTCGAAAATGCCGAGGTTTTCTTGCGATTGAAGTCTGCTTCCAATCCATGGCCGATGGCTTCGTGCAACAAAATTCCCGGCCAACCTCCGCCCAACACAACCGGCATAACACCGGCTGGCGCGTCCACGGCAGAGAGGTTGAGGATCGCTTCACGGGCTGCTTCTCGCGCAAACCGCAGATGCCGGTCACCCTCATGATAGAACTCAAACCCGACACGACCGCCCCCACCAAACGAACCGGACTGGCGTTGCCCCTTCTCTTCGGCAATACAGGTGACTTGCAGCCTCGACAGAGGCTGAACATCTTCAATCAAGGTGCCATCCGAGGTGGCAACCACCACCACTTTATATTCTGTATTAAACGAGGCCATGACATTCTTGATGCGCGGGTCATACCGACGCGCTTCGGCATCGATCGCATTCAGTAGGGCCACACGATCCGCCGTGGCGACTTCGACCTGGACCCGTTCGACTGGATAGAGATCGCGCGTGGGACGCTGACGGACTGGCGCAGGAAGGGCCTGCGCCCCGCTGGGAGAATTGGCAATGTAGCGGGCCGTATCGGCCGCCAGCTCAAGATCCTTTTTCGTCAGCTCGTCGGAATAGGCAAAGCCCGTCTTCTCCCCCGCCGTTGCCCGCACCCCCACACCCTGCGAGACGCTCTTCGTGGCTCGTTTGACGAGCGTCTCCTCCATCGAGACGGACTCGGACACGCAGGACTCAAAGTAGAGGTCGGCATAATCAACATCACGGACCTTAACCCGGCCAAGCGCCGAGAGCACTTCGCCTTCAGTGAGGCCAAAAGATGCGAGCTGAACAAGTTCACCCATGGTTCGAAAATCCTTACGTGGTTGGTATGCAGATAGACCACCATTATAGCGGATCCTTTTCCGCAGGCGCAATGCGAGCCTGTTTAACTTCCCGCTTTTACAGGACTTTTCCTTTGACTTTCCTTGTACTCGCCACTAAAATTAACTCGCCTCCCGCACGATTTCCAAAATGCAGGATCATGATCAGCGGAACCCTATGAGTACCAGCGAATCATCGACGATGGACCCGCTATCAACCGAAGAGCTGGCCTCGAAGCTCCACTCAAACCTCCTGCCGAAACATGTGGCTATCATCATGGACGGCAACGGTCGCTGGGCAGAATCACGACACCTCCCCCGCATTGCCGGTCATCGGGAGGGAATCAAATCCGTTCGTGAAATAGTCCAGGCCTGCTCAGACCTGGGCATCCAGGCCCTGACCATTTACGCTTTTTCACAGGAAAACTGGAACCGCCCATTACACGAAGTTTCCGCTCTCATGAACTTGCTCGAATACTTCCTGGCGGAAGAACGGACCAACCTCATCGAACATGGTGTCCGGTTTCGCACCATAGGCAGGCTCGAAGACCTTCCTCCCTCCGCCATCCAATGGGTCCTGGACACGGAACAGGCAACCGCCCATCTTGACAAACTCCACCTCACGGTCGCCCTCAGCTATGGCGGCCGCACAGAAATCGTGGACGCGGTACGGAAAATTCTGCGTGACGCGCAAGAGAGAAAATTACAACCGGACGAGGTGGATGAAGCACTGGTCCAGCAACACCTTTATACCCAAGGGCTGCCAGACCCCGATTTCCTGATTCGCACCAGCGGCGAAACCCGCATCAGCAATTTTCTCCTCTGGCAGCTGGCCTATACCGAACTTTATTTCACGCCAACCCTCTGGCCCGACTTCCGTCACCGCGAGTTTTTTCTGGCGCTCTTGGAATACCAGCGCCGCGAGCGGCGATTCGGCCGCGTCCTCAGCGGCACGATTTCCTCATAGTGATCGAGTGAACCTCTAGATGGAAACACTGAACACCGGCCAACAGCCGACTCACCCAACGCCGGTAGCGGCCGCCCGGTTCGACCCCCGTCGAGTCTATACGGTGCTGGTCCTGGCCCCGCTGCTCTATGCCGTCATTCGCTACCTTCCGCCCCTCGCATTTTCAGGCGTCGTGGTCCTGGCAGGCGCGCTTGCCCTCTTCGAGTTCTACCGACTATGTTTCAGCGACCGCCGCCAGTCCTGGCTGATCGGAATTGGCCTGGCAGGATTCGCTACTGTGATTATGGGCGCTCATTGGCCGAACCTCATCGTGCCCAGCCTCCTCGTAACACTCATCGCCATTATTTCCGTCCCGCTCTTTAGCCGGGCGCCCCTCGAACAGAGCTTGAGGCACGGCGCCATGACCCTATTCGGCGTGCTCTACCTGGGGCTCACGCTTGGCCCGCTCGCGATGACACGAATGCTCCCTCAGGGTGAATGGCTGATTTTCTTTCTCCTGCTCGTAACCTGGGCTTCCGATACCGGCGCCTACTATGTCGGCACCCTCTACGGGCGACACCGCTTGGCTCCCACGATCAGTCCGAAGAAATCCTACGAAGGCTTGGTGGGAGGCTTGATCGCTGCGGTAATCGTGGCCTACATCATTCGCTGGTGGTTTCTCCCGGGACTGTCCGGGCTCGACTGTCTGGCCTTGGGTATCCTCCTGACCATCACAGGTCTCTGGGGCGACCTGACTGAGTCGGCCATGAAACGTAGCGTCGGCATGAAAGATTCCGGCGGAATCCTACCGGGCCATGGCGGCATGCTCGATCGCTTAGATAGTCTCTTGTTCACCGCCCCTGCCTTCTACTACTATGTAACAATGGTGAGCCGGTTACGGATCATCGCATGAGGGCGCCGCAATGAAAACCATCGTGATCCTTGGATCGACCGGGTCGATCGGCACCAGCACCTTAGATATCGTGGACCGGTTCCCCGGAGAGTTCCGCGTCGCAGGGCTGACAGCCGGCAGCAATGACGAAAAGCTCGAAGAGCAAATCCGCAAGTTCAAACCCCGCGTCGTGGCCCTCTCGGATGCCTCCGCTGCCGCCCGACTCCGGCAACGGTGCGCCGGACTGTCCGTTGAAATCCTAGATGGCCCAAAAGGCCTGAGCCAGGTCGCCTCGGCGACGGAAGCCGAACTCGTCATCTCCGCGATCGTCGGCGGCGCTGGCCTCGTCCCCACGTTGGCCGCCATCCGGAGCGGCAAGCAGATCGCTCTGGCCAATAAAGAACCGATGGTCATGGCGGGAAAACTGATGCAGGAGGAAGCGCGCAAACATGGCGTGCGCATCTTCCCAGTCGACAGCGAACATAGTGCGATTTTCCAATCGCTGGAAGGCCATCGCAAAGACGATGTCCGCCGCCTGATCCTCACCGCCTCAGGCGGAGCCCTCTGGCCCCTGACGAAAGAAGAGCTCCGCGACGTCACCGCCGAGCGGGCCCTCCAGCACCCTAATTGGAAAATGGGCGCCAAAATCACCATCGACTCCGCCACCCTTATGAACAAAGGGCTCGAAGTCGTCGAGGCCCACTGGCTCTTCGACATTCCGGAATCTCAGATCGAAGTGATGATCCATCGAGAAAGCATCATCCATTCTCTGGTAGAGTATCACGATGGTTCGATGATCGCGCAGTTGGGACTGCCGGATATGCGCACCCCGATTTCCTATGCGATGCGATACCCAGGGCGCCTGCCGCTGGATCTTCCCTCGCTAGAGTTGACCGAGATCGCAAAGCTGACGTTCTGCAAGCCGGATCACGATCGGTTCCCCTGCTTGGGGCTCGGCTATGAGTCCCTGCGGATCGGCGGCACGATGCCGGCCACGATGAATGCCGCGAACGAAATCGCCGCGGATGCATTCCTCAAGGGAGGCATCCGGTTTACTGATATTGTAGAGATTATCCGCCGCACCATGGACGCCCACAGCCTCAAAGACGTAGATACGTTGGAAGAGGCATTAGAGGCGGATCGCTGGGCTCGCGAGAAAGCCGAATCGTTCGTCTCGGCCTTGGTCCACTAGTTTTAAAGGAGCCTGCACCTTGTTCATGGCATTCACCTGGTCCCCTGATACGCTCTGGTTGCTCTTGCAAAAAGCCTGGTGGTTCCTGGTCGTCCTGGGCGTCCTCGTCGCCTTCCATGAGCTCGGCCATTTCCTGGCCGCTCGCTGGGTCGGCGTCAAGGTCCTCAAGTTCTCGCTCGGGTTTGGGCCGAAGCTCTTCGGCCGCCAACTGGGCGAAACCGAATATCTCCTCTCGGCTATTCCGCTCGGCGGCTACGTGAAACTGTTCGGCGAAGACGAGACCGAGGCAACCACCGAAGCGGATCGCGCGCGATCGTTCGCGCACCAACGCCTGGGAGGCAAAGTCCTGATCGTCGCAGCGGGACCGGGATTTAACTTCATCCTGACCTATGTCATTTTCTCCGCATGGCTCGCAACCGGCGCGCCGCTCTTCGTCCCCACATTCCAAGACCTTACCCCCGATATTGAAGCGATGGTTCCAGGCTCTCCGGCCGATACGGCAGGACTCCAGATTGGCGATCGTGTCAGCCGGGTTAACGGCCAAGAAATTTCGACCAGGACTGAACTGCTCGACGCCGTGGCGAAGAGCAAAGGTCAGGCTCTGGTTCTCGAAGTCAAACGAGACGGACAGACCAAAGCGATAACAGTCACGCCCACCACCGCCGCGAGGCCTCAGGCTTCGGCACAGGAGCCTAACTATTACCTGGGCGTCGAGGAAACCCCGCCGCTAGTGACATCAGTCGTGCAAGGCTCTCCGGCATCCAAAGCTGGGCTTCAAGCCGGGGACCACGTAGTCTCCATTGAGCGCCAGGCCATCCATACCTGGTCGCAGATGACCGGGATCGTGAAAGAACATCCTGGCCAGCCGTTGAACATCGAGGTCTTGCGCGAAGGGCAGCGCCTGCCGCTCACCGTGACGCCCTCTATAGAGAAGGCGATGGTCAATGGGCAATTGGTCGAGGTCGGCAAGATCGGCATTTCAGGACCGGGCCGCTCGATCATGCGCTCCAGCACCCCGCTCCTCTCCCTCTATGACGGATTGAAAGCAACGTGGGGCTGGACCGAGCTGACCGCCATCGGCCTCTACAAGATGATTGTGGGGGACATTTCCAGCAAGAATATCGGCGGCCCACTGACGATCGCCAATATTTCAGGAGAAGCCGCATCGCAAGGGGCCTCCAGCGTCATCTTTCTGATCGCCATCCTGAGCATCAACCTGGGTGTCCTCAACTTGCTCCCCATTCCCATTCTGGACGGAGGCCATCTGTTGTTTTTCCTGATTGAGGCCATCCTCCGGAAACCCCTCGGTGAACGCCAGAGAGAAGTAGCGCAGCAGGCAGGCCTCGTGCTATTAGTGGGCGTGATGATCTTTGCGTTCTGGAACGACCTTGAACGGATCTTCTCCCTCTAGGCCATGAGCCGGAAAGTCTGCATGCCGAACGCCGTCATATCGGCACAACCGATCGTCTCTTGCAGACGTTCGGACGTGATGACGTTCTAACCTTTCTCATATAACCATGCGAACCTCGCAAGTCTTAATCCCCACATTACGGGAAGAACCGGGCGAAGCCGAAACTGCCAGCCATAAACTCATGCTCAGAGCCGGGCTGATCCGCAAAGTGGCAGCTGGGATCTACACCTATCTCCCGCTCGGCCTCCGGGTTATCCGAAAAGTCGAGCAGATCATTCGTGAGGAAATGAACCGGGCCGGTGCCCAAGAGCTGCTCATGCCCATCGCCTCCCCCGCCGAACTCTGGCAGGAAACAGGCCGGTGGAACTTCTATGGCAAGGAGTTGATCCGCTTCAAAGATCGCCACGAACGCGAATTCTGTTTGGGGCCGACCCATGAAGAAGTCATCACCGACCTGTTTCGGCGCGAAGTTCGCTCCTATCGGCAGATGCCGCTGAACTTCTATCAAATCCAAACGAAATTTCGCGACGAAATCCGCCCCCGCTTCGGTCTCATGCGGGGCCGCGAGTTCATCATGAAAGATGCCTACAGCTTCGATCAGGACCACGCCAGCGCCATGGTCAGCTACCAGAAGATGTACGATGCCTACCAACGGATCTTCACGCGCTGCGGCCTCACCTTCCGTGCCGTGGAAGCAGACACAGGGCTGATCGGCGGCAGCTCCTCCCACGAGTTCATGGTGCTGGCTGAGACCGGCGAGAACACCATCGTCTACAGCGATACCGGCACCTATGCCGCCAACGTCGAGCAAGCGGAAGTGCTGCCTCCGACCGAAGTGGACACCGAAGCCCAACGCCCCCTGCAGACCGTGCAGACGCCGCGTTGTCGGACCGTTGAAGAAGTCACGAAGTTTCTGAACGTCGCTCCCTCGCATCTCGTCAAGACGCTCCTCTATTCAACGGAAAAAGAGACGGTGGCCGTGCTGATCCGAGGCGATCATGAGGTCAATGAAATCAAAGTTCAACGGCTCCTGCGCGTCACAGAGCTTGCGCTCGCGACGCCCGCCGTCGTCGAGCAAGTCACCGGCGCTCCGGTTGGGTTTGCCGGCCCCGTCGGGCTGAAGCAAGTTCGGGTTATTGCCGATCATGCGATCAAGGCCCTGCGCAACGTTGTCGTCGGCAGCAACCAGCTCGACACGCACTATGTCGATGCGAATTGGGAGCGCGATTTTCAGGTCGAGCAGTTTGCCGATCTGCGTAGCGCCCGTGAGGGAGATCCCTCACCGAGAAAAGATGGCACGTTGAAGTCGACGAAAGGCATCGAGGTCGGACATGTCTTCATGCTGGGCACCAAATACAGCGAAGCCATGAAGGCCTCGTACCTGGATGCACAAGGCAAAGAATGCCTGGCCGTCATGGGCTGCTACGGCATCGGCGTCGGACGCACCGCCGCCTCGGCGATCGAGCAGAACCACGACGCAAAAGGCATTATCTGGCCCTTCCCGATCGCGCCCTTCCACGTACATCTCCTCCCGCTCACCCAATCGGCTCAGACTGCCCAAGTCACCGAACAGCTCTACGCGGAACTGCAGGCGGCAGGGCTAGAAGTCCTCTGGGACGATCGAGATGAACGGGCTGGCGTGAAATTCAACGATGCAGACCTGATGGGGGCCCCCTTCCAAGTCGTCGTCGGAGACAAGGGTCTCGCCGAAGGCGTCGTCGAGGTCAAAACCAGGAAAGACGGCGTCAAAATCAAGCTCCCGCCAGCCCACGTCGCAGCCCATCTCACTCGCGCGCAGGCGAGCTAACAGCCAGATCGCCCTCCCATTCCGTCTCCCTGCCGTTGCGCAGGAAGCCTTAGGCTTAAAACTTCCTGCTCCTTGCCTATCAGCTAGACTGGCATTTGACCTTCGCAGCAAAACTATTGGGGGTGCAAACGTTGTGCTTGTTCACGCCCTCGAATCGGGCATCACCAGCATGTGTGACCTGCAGGAATTCGCCTAATGCTAACCACGCCCATTGCGCAAAATCTTCAAGGACTGCAACAGGGCGTGCATTCGCCGAGAATGTCAACCGCATCACCGAGCAAATTCTGGCGACCAGCGATCTTGGCCGTATCCTCCTCGATCGGCGTACGGAAACTCTCACTCTCCTCGAAGGCGAAGACCTGACGATCTTCGCCTTCGATTCGGACAAAAAATCTTCTCCAGAGTGCCGCACCTCGACAGCGTCGAAGAAATCGGCCTCCCCATCATGGAATAAAGCCTGGCCGGGCTCTTCGCCAAATAGCTCCGCCTTGCAAACATTACCGACGTCTATACTTAAAGAAGTCAAAGCCGTGGCCATCAAATAGTCGGTTTCACGGCACCTACCGCAACCTACGCTTTGCTCGCTCATGCCGGCCCTCAACAAACTGCCCTGAGCTCCCTCTCTGCCATGCTCCAGGCCTAGCTAAATACCCTGCTTTGACTACAGATCGTCCTCATGGTATTCTCCTTATTGGTGCGGGCCAGCACTAGGCCATTGCGCAACCCCATACTCACTCAGGTGTCTTCGCGCGATGTCCCCTCAGAACGTGAGGCTCATACGTTCCATCACAGTCTGTGCTCGGATGCCTGGCAGACAGATGGACGGAGCGATTTCGGTATTTTTATCCGACCCCCTCATCTCCATCACCCGTTCCCTCACGGTGGAGATGCCTGGTTCTACAAAGGAGCACTAATGAAGCTATCCACTGGGTGGCGAGCCGATAAGACAAGGAAGAGCAGAGCGCAGGCGACACGGAAGCCAAAGATCCGATGGGAAGTGCTTGGCCTCCCAACTCCTCTTGATCCCAGCCTGACGCTCTCCATGGAGGACATCCGTGAGCAAGTATCGAATATGGCCAGCCGAGGATTCGGTCAGGGCACTCGCTCCCGCACGGCTGAACGAGAAGCGAAAACGACCAGCCACGTTCCTGCCCCAACCGCTAAGAGACGCCGTGGAGCGACGGAACCGTCGGCATAGTCGGGGTAAAACCTAACGGTATGCGAGGGGCGACTCACGGCGAGTCGCCACGCAAAGGAGGGCACCATCGGACGAGCAGGAAAAACAACCATCGCAAAGCGAGACCGCGAAAAAGCCAAACAGCTTCAGCGACGCGATAAAGACGCGAAGCGAGAACAACGCAAGACCGAGAAGCCAGATCGCCCCTCGGGCACCGATGGAGGAGAAGATCCGGATTTGGCAGGGCTCCAGTGGGGCCCGCAAGAACCGCTCTACTAGGAATGATTTGAGGGCAGGCCCTGCGCCGCGCATCACGCCCAGCTGCCTCGCAAGGACACCCGGCCCGCGGCTAACTACCAAGGCAGCACGTCACTTTCACTCCTCGGAAGCAGCTATTTCAGCCCTACCACCCCTCTCGCCTGAGACGCCTAGGCCCCCTCAGGTCCGGCGGGGCCAGACTGCTGCGGACGTCGGTCCTCGCCTGGACGGCCCCACCTCTGGCGATCGCCCCTGGAACGATCAGCCCCGCCCCTCGAAGTGGAACGCTCACCGGGGCCAGGGCTTCCCTCTGCCAACGGCACTGCATGCCCCAACAGGGTCTCGATCGCTTTCAGCTGATCATGATCCTCGGCCGTCACAAAACTAGTGGCTCGCCCTGTCATCTTCATCCGGGCTGTTCGTCCGATACGATGGATATAGTCCTCCGGAGAGCTCGGTAAGTCGTAATTCACCACATGGGCGATATTTGCCACGTCGATTCCGCGCGCGGCGACGTCCGTCGCGACGAGAATTCGCACTCGCCCCCGCTTAAATCCGTCGAGTGCGCGGAGGCGCTGCGGCAACGTGCGATCTCCATGGATGACCGCAACACGTTGGCCAGCCTGCTCTAACGTCTGACCGAGTCGATCAACCCGGCTTTTGGTTCGCGCGAACACGAGGACCGTTCCCCGCTCTACCCCCAGCAACGACACCAAGAGATTTGTCTTTTCATGGAAGGTCGTATAATGCACCGCCTGCGTGACACCTTCCGCCGTCGTCGAGTGAGGCGTCACCATTACACGAACCGCATCCTTCAGGCTCGCTTGAACCAAACGGGTCACATCGGTCGGAAGGGTGGCCGAAAAGAGCAACGTCTGCCGCTCTAGCGGCAAGGCGTCAAGAATCTGATTGATCTGTGGCGCAAAGCCCATATCGAGCATACGGTCGGCTTCGTCCAGCACCAGAATCTTGATGGGAAGCATATTGACCGTCCCGTTCCACATGTGGTCCAGCAACCGCCCAGGCGTGGCAACCAGGATGTCGGGCCGTTGGCGCAAGCCCCTGATCTGCGCCTGCATATCGCTCCCTCCGACAATGACCGTCGCGGAGATATTGTGGCTCCGGCCCAGTTTCTCGATTGAATCGAAAATCTGCAACGCCAATTCACGCGTCGGCGCGAGAATCAACGCCTGCGGGTGCCCTTTGGGCAGAGCCGAAAGCCGTTCGATCATGGGGACCACAAACGCGGCAGTTTTTCCCGTGCCGGTTTGCGCGCAACCAATGACGTCCCGGCCCTCCAGGGCTGGGGGAATGGCTTGCGCTTGAATGGGGGTCGGAACCAGTAACCCCGACGCCGTCAAATCCCGCAACAGCGGCTCAGACAAACCAAGGGTATGAAAACTCGTGTGAACAGAGGTATCCACTGCACTATCCTTTCAGTGTGATCGCATTAAGACGGGATCAGAGAGCCGAGGGGAGAGAAACCGGGAAGGCATCCACTCCAATAGGACCTGGTCGCGATGCGATCGCGAAGTCCGTTATGGTGTCTACAGCCACGCCGCCGGACTACTGCGACTACGGTGTACAATTGATCGTACAGGATGCCTCTCCTGGCGTCAACTTTTACAAGAAAAAAGCGCCACTCAAGGACTTAAGTGAAAACACCCGCCTGCGTGGCCTGGCTCCGATGCCTCCCTGGAAGACACATCGCTTCGCTATTCCAACGAAACTATGCTATAGTCTTCTGAGATCAAAGTCGGTCACTAATCTATCCCTCGCGCCTCCCTCCCCTCCTTCCGAGATTCTGCGCGACCGATGCGCTAGTTTCCGTCCCGTTCGGCTAGAGGCCCACCGGGGAGACCGCCGAACTGCACCAGACTACGCGCCCAAAATTTTGTCCGGCCGCAGGATCGACACTTCACGCGCGCCAATGCAGATGTTGATCAAATCGACATAGAGCGTATAGTCGGGACTATAGGCGCAATACGAACCTCCTTCGGGACGACGAGGCCCTTATGAATCAGACGCCCCCAGAACGTGCGACTCCACGCACACCGACGATCGCCCTCACCCCCACCGGTATGCCGATCGCGATCAGCCGACGCTACAACAAGATCTGGACCATCATCCTTTTTTGTGCCATTGCCATGGGTGCCATGATCGGGGTGCCGCTGTACGGATATCTCTACCATTACACCTGGCTGGACTGGTCGCTCTTCGGGCTGCTCTATGTCGTCAGCGGGCTGGGTATTACCGTTGGCTACCATCGGCTGCTGGCCCATCGCAGCTTCGATTGCCCCAACTGGGTCAAGGGTGCGCTCTTGATCGCAGGTGCCTGGGCCCTGCAAAACTCCGCTATCAAGTGGGCCTCCGACCATCTACGACACCACGCTCATTGCGACGACGAGAAGGACCCCTACAATGCGCAGCTGGGATTCTGGCATAGCCACTGCGGATGGCTGTTCACCCCTGATAAATACGCCGACCCAAAATATGCAACGCGTGTCGCAAACGACCCCGTTGCGATCTGGCAACATCAACATTACCCCCTCCTGGTCCTCTCAGGACTAGCAGGCACGTTCTTCATCGGCTTTCTCCATAACGGCCTCATGGGCGGAATAGGCTGCTTTCTCCTCGCCGGTCTGGGCCGCACATTCGCCGTGCTGAATTCGACGTTCTGCATCAACTCCGTCTGCCATCTGTGGGGACGGCAACCGCACGGCACCTCCGACTCCAGCCGGGATAGCTGGCTCGTCTCGCTCGTCACATTCGGCGAGGGCTATCATAACTACCATCACATGTATCCCACCGACTTCCGAAACGGTCCCAACTGGTACCACTTTGATCCCTCAAAATGGCTTATCCTCGGGCTCGCCTCACTGGGGCTCGCGATATCGCTGCGGACCAGTTCGTACGTCGAAGATCCGCTCGCTCGAACGAACTAACAGATCACGAAGGGATGCTGATGGGGAAACGAGTTCTATATGTGGGAGGGCTCCCGGAGAAGGTTTCGGACTGCAAGCTACGCGGCCTCTTCACCTCCTATGGCCTGGTTGCCAGGGCCTACGTCGTCCGGTTCAAACATACGGGTAAGTCAGCCGGATACGGATTCGTGGAAATGGGATCCGGCGAACAAGCTGTAAGCGCCGTGAGCGCTCTTGAAGGCACCGAATGGGAGGGCCACCTCCTCAGGCTCTATGTGACACCCTACGCGAACCAGCCCGCCTGACAGAACATTGAATAATCAGCCCGCGAACCCTACACACGGCACGGAGAAGAACTAGCGATGGGCCGCACCAATCTAGACCCAATCCTGACATTTCCTGACGGATCACATCTCTTGATCAGCACCGCCTGCTCAAAAGAAGGAAGCTTTTCCTGCGCCCTCTATATGGCAACCCTTGAAGCCGATGACCAAGGGGCCTTCCGCGTCGTCTCCAGCCACCTGGACGCAGCCACCTGCCTGGTGGCGCAAGAAGACGCGTACCACTACGCTCAACGCCTCTACCCCCGCTCAGCTGACACGATGAAGAAGCCCCCCTACCTCATCTGGCATGGTCCCGGTCCCACCGGCAACGCCGATGTCTAGAGCGGACGGCTATACACACTTCTAGCCACCCAGCCCTTCGACTAACCTCACCTTGCCCCACTAGGTCCCAACAATTCAGCCTGCCAGGGGCTATAGCTTTTCATAGACACCTCTGTTAGTATGGAACTGTTGCATGCGGCGGGCCTCGCATGAAACAGCAAATAGAATGGCCCATCACCGATATTGTTGTTGCGGAGAATCTGATCGGAAGTTCGACCCAAGCCGCTCCATCGTTCGCGTCTTCGGCCCGTTCCTTCCCCTCGTGTGTTCGTTCTCGCGTCGCAGACAATATCAATTTCAGAAGGAGGAACCCCCATGGGTTCAAAACTTTATGTCGGCGGGTTGCCCTATGCGGCAACTGAATCACAGCTCACCACCCTCTTTGCCGCGCATGGCACCGTCGAGTCTGCGCGTGTGATCACGGACAAGTTCACCGGGCAATCACGAGGCTTCGGCTTCGTTGAGATGGCCACACAGGAAGAAGCCAAGGCCGCGATTGCGGCATTGAACGGCTCCCAGATGGACGGCCGTCCCCTGACTGTCAATGAAGCGAAGCCCCAAGAGCCCCGCACCGGCGGCGGCGGCGGCGGCGGCGGTGGCCGTTTTGGTAGCGGTGGTGGCGGAGGCGGTGGCGATCGCGGCGGTCGCAGCCGCTTCTAACGAAGCGCGAACCAGCACAAGCTACAGAAGGGGCGCTTCATCCGAAGCGCCCCTTTTTGCTAGAGCCCCGCTCCCCTCTTTCAGTTCCCGTGCATTCAATTCGGCACAACGCACGAAATCCCGTCTAGCGGTTACACTCATACAAACACAAAAAGACGCCCAGCAAGGCTGCAGACAAGTCAAATCCTGAGATCTACCCTCTGGAATGTGCTGAGGATTCTAACGAATCAAAACGGCGCTAGGATAATTTCCCTGCACCAAGCTAGCGGTTCCATCCGGACATGACACAGCGCTGCGCCATTAACGGCGTGAAGCTCGCCATATCTTCAGATACCTTTGTCATGACCTCATTCGCCAACCCCTGATCCTCGAAACATTCGTAGGCATCATCAAGAAAACCGCCACGGAGCAATGGGTGATGGAGAAACGCCTGACCGGCGCCAGACGCCACTTCCAACGGAGACTCGGTGACGGCAATGCGTTCAAGATGAAGCCGCTCCAGCCACTCCCGCGCCTCGGCTGCTGACGGCCGTTCCGCAAGGTAGGCTTCCAACTTGCGGCGCTCGGCGAGGAGCCCGCAGACAGCCATTTCCTGATCGATCCGGCGCCACAGGGAATCGTACGTGCCGAGCGAAGGGAACGTCAGCACCAGTTGGCCGCCAGGCTTGAGGTGTTCCAGCAGTCCTTGGATGACTTCAAACCGGTTGGGCCGAAAAAACATCACCGAAAGGTTGCCGGTGATGCGATCAAAACAGGGCAGGTGCGGAGGCAAGGCCCGCATGTCCAGACATTCGAACTTCAGCCAGGGGAGCGCGTCTCCCTGGATCGCTATCGCGCTCTCGATCTGCCACAGGCTGAGATCGAGAGCCAAGACTTGTCCCCTTGGCCCCACCTGCTCTGCCAGATAGAAAGCCGGAATCCCTTGGCCTGAAGCGATATCGAGGATGGACACATCTGGGGAAAGATCCAGATGTTGCAGCAATGATTCGGCGAAGGGAGTCGACCAATAGTCGCGGGCCGGAAGAGGCCAGCGAGGCGTCACAGCAGTCCTGAGGTCAGTCATGTCGATCTCCCTGTGGTCACGTCGATATCGCCGCGAGCCATCCTGAACATGGATGGCACAGGGCCGACAGCCTCAGCTAAAAACTTCGCATGATGCGTCAGCTGGCCACAACGAGAAAAAGACCGGTGTAGTTCGACAGAGCAGAAAAGAAACTGACAGCCCTCACCAACAATTGCTTACCGCGAAGGTTTGAGCTGGCGTCTCGGCTGAAGGCCCTTGTCGCTCTTGCTCATCGGCTTACTGGACTCGCCTTCAGCAAAAAGATCCTCAAGCTGCGACTCACTGCACGTAAGATCGGCATCGGCTGATTTCCGTGACACGGCACCGGCCGGCTTGGCTCCAGAATGAACCTTCTTGTTGTTGGCATCGTCCGGCATGATGGCAGTCCTCTTTCTTGGTAAGCAGGAGCCGCCACAGCGACACCTGCTCCTGCGCACGTTATCAACAGCGATTGAGGGAACAGGATTCGACCCTCGCCCGCACCGTGATGAGACAAATGCCGGCGAGCCAATCACGCACAACCATGATCGTGCGGCTCACTCTACTCGTACAGACCCTACGCCTCGGCGGCCACCGTAGCCTGGGACTGCAGAGGCTGAGCCGCTGTGGCTGGGGCGACCTGCATGGAGGCCTTCAGCTCATCCATCGCCTTCGCCACGTCGGCTTCCGTTGACCCAAAGCGATCCCCCATTACCTTCAAGGCCTGAGTCATCGCTTTTTTCATCTTCGTAATTTGTTCTTCTGGTGTCATCGCATCGCTCCTTCATCAGTTGGGGGCTACCGAGAGGAATCCGTGTCTCCCTGCGAACTCCTGTGCCCGCCGGAAACCGGCTCAGCCAGATCCCGGTAGTCACACCCACGAATTTATCGCGGCACTGCAAAAACATTCCGGCACAGGACCGGCGGAGACTGGAAAATCAAACGCGCGGGGAAACGCCTGAGGCGCGAGGGATAGAACACTCAGCGAGGCTCAACACGACGCCGCTCCACGATAGACAACTTACCGAGCCTGGTCAAGCAGTATTAATCACCATCAGCCTTTACCGCGGCACTGTGCGTACTAAATGGCGCCGCTTAGGGTTCTTCCTCTTCGACCTGCTCAATCGCGGCCTGAATCCCCACCACAAAGGCTTCCGGCTCCGCTAGCGCCTTCTCCGTCAGTTGAAACTCGGAGACCAGCACACCATCTTTATCGACAATGACCAACCGATAGCCCTGTTTCATCGTAGCGCCCCCGTTAACGCTTCCTATGCAAACCAAAAAAACGAACGACCCGTCTCGCTCGTCCCAGACGTATGCAATGGCAAAACGACTAGTACCCCCGCCCGCTGCCGCCTCGTCCCATCCGATCCGTGGGGAGCGCATCGTACCGTGTCTTTAAATCTTGATGCTCGTTGAGATAGCGCTTAACCGCCGCCTCATCGGCGAAGACCTCTGGACTCCGCTTTCTATAGTCCTCGACCGTCAGATCATACTGCCCCAAGAGCTTGCTGAGCTTCGCGTTGATATCCGCGCCCATCTCACGCATCTGTTCCGGTGACGGCTTCTGCCCTTCCTTGAACCGTTCGCCACCCTGAAAGTAATTCGTCATCATCTCGCCGATCTCAATGCGGGCCTTCACGAACTTTTCCACTTCCGCCGGCTCTCCCGCAAAGCCGGCCGCAGCGCACAAAAGGATACCCAGAGAGATGCCGATGACACGGTGCGTCAGATTCATGATTATAATCTCCTCTCAACAGGATGGATGAACATTCAGTCTGCCACGCAGCAGCGATCATAGCATCCTTGCCAGGCAAAAATAGATGCGGCCGCAACACACACTACCCCCGCGGCAGTGCAAGGAATATAGACTCTGCTGTCTGGAGAAGGCCAAAACGACCAATCCCCAACCCGCCACATAGGACAAAAATGACCAACTAAGAGGTTTCCCCCTATTCGCTATAGGGAAGGTGGCTGTGGTACGATCTTGACCAGATGCTGAACCAGCATGCTATGGATTTTTATGGTTCATGCCGTCGCAGTGATGCCTTGATGCAACCAGGTGTCGTCTTCCATTGTTTCTCCGATAAAAGTGCGCTGACTTATTTCGTTCTTGCTTGAGGCTTTTACAAAGAAAGACGCTGCCGACTCTTCGTCACAGTAAAGCAGGCGGTACAGACCCGCCAGATATTCTTCACTTCGTATCGGATTACAGGGGGCGACCATGACCATGAATACCGTGAAGCCAGTACTGACAGGAACAACTAAGGCCTCCTGGATCCGCATCCCTGATGGCACGAAGGTCAAGCACCGGCATGAAGGATATATCGGATTTATCGATGGGCTCACCGAAATCGTCACCGGCCCCAACCGCAATCCTGATGGGAAAACCCAATATCGCATGAATACCGGGGCGCCGGATCGGCAACTCGTAACCGAGAACGACTTGTCGATTCTGATGGACGATGAAGAACTCGTCATTATGTTGCGCCAGAAGGCTCCCTACCGCCGCGCAGTCACGCAGTCGCTACAGAGCGTGTTCGCAGCAGATCGCTTTCTCAAGCTATCCTAGGGGATCGGCGCGAGGCCTACGAAACTGGAACCTCGCCCCAAGCGATATAAGCGCCTATGCGGTTTTGGCATCCTGCTAGAGCTAGCTTGAGTCGGGGCACACATGACAGAAACTTGCTACTCAAAAGGCCAGAAAGTGATCCTGGTCACCAGCCAGATCAAAAACGGCAAATGGCTATGCAAGTTTACGATTCCTGGGTCCAGCCATCTCGACGGAGGCCTTCATGATCAAGATCCGTCGAAGGGCTACAATACGGAATGGGAAGCCAGAACCAACGCGTTTCAACGAGCAAAGATGCTGCTGGAGGAATCGCAAGAGTCCTCACAGGGACGCCTGCCTGAGAAGACCTAAGACACTAGTATGGAGTTACTGCAGTAGCCCTGGCTCCATTGAGCTGAAGAAGCTTACTCGGCAGATCCCAACTCAAACTCCTCCGATTCTTACACGCAACGGATCGAACTCATCATCCGCTCATCAGACCATCACG
>Ga0208942_1000008_pt1:0-100000 | contig 170807 bp, 168 predicted proteins | sample GreLakmeSU08MSRF_FD_187704 | JGI IMG/M metagenome (GOLD analysis project Ga0208942, IMG submission 187704) | Freshwater lentic microbial communities from great Laurentian Lakes, MI, USA - Great Lakes metaG SU08MSRF (SPAdes) | ecosystem: Environmental > Aquatic > Freshwater > Lake... | reverse complement strand
TTAGTTGTCAAAGAACAAAGGTACTCGTCACGCGAGCCGTGCACTCTACTCTGTGCACAGAAGCGTGTCAAGGGACCCTTTTACCAAATTTGGTTGGGTATTCCCTAAAACCGCATGCCTTCACCGCAACACTCGCACGCGGCTACCGAGGCAAGAAGCACAAGCACCCTGCAAACAGGTGGGAAGATATCAAAGCTCCCCCCGAGAGTCAAGCACCATTTCGATCCATGACGAAATAATTGTCAAAATACATCAATCGCCTGTATCCAGAGGGATTCCTGAGATAAATAAGTCCGTCATCTTGAGCCATCCGACCATAATATTTGCCACCATGATGACCCAGACCGACTTTTGCACGATATCTCCGTCATGCGAATGATATTTTGAGGATTTTCGCATGATGTAAGGCCTACTTCACTCGAGGCATAAAACTCTATGTAGGTAACTATCGCTCAAGCATCACCAGAATCTCGCCATTCCAGAGTCGAATATCACGCGACTGACGCACTGCACCTCCGCTGCCATGGCCTAAAGCTAGGCCATGGCAGTAGCGTTCCTGCCGATCGGTCAATCCAAAGCACAGGCCACAGGCACAGAACATCTTGATTTCAATGGGAAGTTCCACGGATTGCCGACAATAGAGCCGAAATAGCCTTCGCCCCTTGTAGCGCGGCCCAGAGGCAGGCCTACTGAGGGCACAAGAGAATATTGCGGTGAGTCAGCGCCTGCATCATAATGGCCATACGCTGAATCATGATCCGAGGGCCCATGCCATTCTCGCGTCGAACAATACTGAAAGCCACTGGACTGGGAGCGCTCACCGCGCTAACCGGCGGCTGTGACGCAGTCGGATCCGTGTTCGGCCGCATGTTTGCCATTCCCTCGCGCGACACCACCTACTTCACATCCAATGCAAAATTCTACGTCGTGAACTATGCCGACAGCGCCGTGTCCATGACGCGAGACGTGGACATCGAGCAGTGGAAAGTCCGCGTCAAAGGCGAAGTGAAAACGCCACTGGCGCTCGGCTGGCGCGACATTTTGAACCGCGATTCGTACGATCAAGTCTCCACCCTTATGTGCATCGACACACTCCCGGGCGGCGACAGTATGGGCACCGCAACCTGGCGCGGCATCTCGCTCAAGAAACTTTTGCAAGAGGCCGGCGCCGACGAAGAAACCTCGCGCGACGTGATCTTTCGAGGCATCGACGGATACGACGACAGCATTCCCTTCACACGTGCCATGCAAGACGACGTCATGCTGGCCTTCCTGATGAACGGCGAAAAACTGCCCAAAGAACATGGCTTCCCCATTCGGCTGATCGTGCCGGGGCTGTACGGAATCAAGAACGTCAAATGGATTACTGAGATCGAAGTCTATCCCGGAGACTACAAGGGCTATTGGCAGCGCAAAGGCTGGACCGACGACGGCACCATCAAGATTTTCTCACGGATCGACAGCCCGGGCCATTATCAAACGATCCGCGGACAGGAACAGGAATTCCGCGGCATCGCCTTCGGGGGCCCCAACAGCATCAGCAAAGTGGAATTGAGCTTCGACGCAGGCCGGACATGGAGCGAGTGCACGATCGAACCGCCCATGTCGCCCTATTCATGGGTCATCTGGAGCTATGCGTGGAAGCCGCCGAAACGAGGAAAATTCCAAACCGTCGTCCGCGCGACGGACACAAAGGGGCAGCTACAGATTGCAGAAATTGTCCGCCCGCAACCGGCTGGGGCCTCAGGGCTCCATACAATCATCGCCGACGTGGACCAGATATAGGCGACCCTCCCCGCCCTCCGTGCCCCACCCTGATAACTTGGTGACATGCATTCGTATGAACACTGTCAGCGTGAGATTCGAGTGGGCCGACAGATCAGAACGCCGCCGCCAGCTTTTCCCATCATTCTGCCAGAACTCATTGGCGAGACGCAGCCTCATAAATCTCACGGATCGCACTGCTCGTCACATCCCGCCACTGACCTGATGGAATATCACCTAACAGCACCGGCCCGATCGCCACCCGCACAAGCCGCAACGTGGGATGCCCCACTGCCGCGGTCATCCGGCGAACCTGCCGGTTGAGCCCCTCGCGCAGCGTGATCTCCACCCAGGCCGTCGGCACGTTTTTACGGAAACGAATAGGCACGGATCGCTCAGACAACGGCGGATTCTCCGTCAACAGCCGCGCGCCAGCAGGCCTGGTCTTTTTGCCGTTCAGCAACACTCCCTGCCGCAACTGCTCCAACGCTTCCTCGCTCGGGATGCGTTCGACCTGCGCGAGATACACTTTCGGCAACTTATGTTGCGGATCCGTGATGAGATGGGCCAACGTCCCGTCGGAGGTCAAAAGCAGGAGCCCTTCACTATCCAGATCCAGACGTCCCGCTCCATAGACGCCGGGAATCGTCACATAGTCGGCCAAGGTCGACCGTCCATCCGGATCGGTAAAACAGGGCAGGACTCCGTAGGGCTTATTAAAAGCGATAGTGCGAAGCGCTTCCGTCAAAATATCACTCTCTCGTTCCCTTCGCCTCACCAACCAGGGCAGCCTTCCGGGAGGAAACATTTTGCCACGACCCTCAGAGAATCTATGATTGAGGTTGGTAATATGGTTGGAAGGCGCCATCGTAGAGTACGGTAAGTGCCGCAGTGCGCTGGTTTGTGTTAGCTTGGTTCTTATCAGTCATATTTCGATCCAAATAGATTCACTACGCTGACTTTTGTCGCGCGGCAAGCAAGTCAGCCGTCGATGTAAGGCCGTGCGAGGCCCTTGTCCACCACTGACTGAAGGAGTCGCAGCGCCTGTCGACCGCCGTGAAAAGCGTGGTGGCCGCTTCGCAGACCGCTAAGCGCGCCAACCAGGGAGCGAGATGCGGCTCGGCCACACTACGCACTTGTCGGGCGCCATGAAGGGCTGCGGCTAGTGCAGCCGCATCACCCTGCCAACGTAGCGTAGCAAGTTCAGCCATTCGGCTGGCAGTAAAACGCCAGCGCCGCTCGCTCCAAGGCCAGGCGCGGTGAAAGTCTTTGAGAAAAACGCCCACCACAACCGTATTTACAGGTAGCGAAGTGGGAAGATTGCCCAGGTTCCAGGGGTGTATCAGCCACACCTCGCGGCCTGCCACAGCCGCCGCGTAAGGCTCTGTCCAGCCCAGATCGGGTGGTAGTTCTGTAAGTAGGGAAGGCTCGATGAGCGCGGCTTGGATTGACGCGCCTTGCTCGTTACGGGCGCGGCGCATGGGTTGGCGGGCGAGTCTGTCCAACGCCTCATAAGACTGGTCAATCACACTGCCCGGGCTGTGCCAGGGGGTAGGCGCGTAGCGGGCGACGTTCTCCGCATTAAAAAGATAAGGCTTGCTGCTGCCAGTGCCCGCTACCCATTGCCAACTGAGGTGATTGCTGGCAAGGTCGCCATCGAGCAGGTGGCCGTAAAGCCAGTCCGCTGCAACCCGCCAGTGAACCTTTCGTACATGCACGATATAGCTGGCCAGCCACATACGGGCATGGTTGTGTAAATAGCCCGTGGCGTACAGGACACGCACCGCCGTATCAATAACGGGCACACCGGTAGCGGCTTGGCGAATATCGGCAGGCAGCAGCGCTGCGTAGCTTGCCTGGGGCAGCGGGCCCTCGCGCAGAGATTCAAAAATTCCTTCGCCCCGAAACGCCCAGACATGGCGAAAGTATTCGCGCCAGCCCAGCTCGAAAACGAACTTGTGTTGCACATCGAGAGAGTGCTTGGCGGTCACACCGGCAAGTACCTCGGGCAGGCTGAGAAGTCCGTGGGTGATGTAGGGCGACAGGCCCGTGACCGCGCCCTCAATAGCGTTTCGGCTGCGCGCATAGTCGCTAGGCCTCACGGCACTGACGCGCGCCAGAGCAGCTTGGCGTGTAGGCAAGAAAGTCTCGAGAATTATCATTGGGCTACACCGACTTCGCCGCGCCGGATCGCATTGGCTCGCAGCTTCACGGCTTGCTTTTGGCTGTCCGTCATACGCCCCACATTTTTGACCTGCAAGGCCATACGCACATTTTTCGCGAGCAGCGTTTCGTGCCGCATTAAAAAATCCCAGTACAGCGTGGTGTAGGGGCAGGCGCGTTCACCCTCGCGCAATGCCGGGTCATAGCGGCAGCCCTTACAAGGCCCGCCCATGCGTTGGATGTACTTGCCCGTGGCAACGTAGGGCTTGCTGGCCATGAGGCCCCCGTCAGCGTACTGGCTCATGCCCAGGGTGTTGGGCAGCTCTACCCACTCAACTGCGTCGACATAGACTGACAAATACCAAGCGTGGACTTGCTGCGGCCGCACGCCCAGCAGCAGGGCATACAGACCCGTGACCATCAGGCGTTGAATGTGGTGTGCGTAGCCGTGCTCCAAGGTCTGTGTGATGGCATCGCGCAAGCAGGCCATGTCGGTCTGGCCGGTCCAGAACCAGGCAGGTAGTTCCTCCTGGGCGTCCAAAGCGTTGTGCTCTAGGTAGCTAGGCATTTGTGTCCAGTAAATGCCGCGCACGTATTCGCGCCAGCCTAGGATCTGACGAATAAAGCCCTCGGCGCTTTGCAGTGGCGCGTGGCCGGCCCGGTACGCCGCCTCCACTGCTTGCACCACCTCGCGCGCGCTAAGCAGCTTGAGATTCATAGCAGAGGACAGGTGTGAATGGTAAAGCCAAGGCTCGCCCGGCCAAAGGGCGTCTTCGTAGCGGCCAAACAGCGGCAGGCGCTCTTCGATGAAGCGTTGCAGCGCCAGCAAGGCCTGGCTGCGGGTGACCGGCCACGCGAAGCTTTCAAGGGTGCCGGGGTGATCAGCAAAGCGGCTGTTGATCAGCGCTATCACCTTCTGCGTAAGGGCGTCGGGCTCGAAGGTTGCGCGGGCCGGCACCAGGCCCGGGCCCTGGGGTCCAAATGCTTCCCGGTTGACTGCGTCAAAGCTCCATTGCCCCCCAGCGGGCTGGTCACCGTCCATGAGGATGTCGTGGCGTTGGCGCAGTTCGCGGTAAAAGTACTCCAGCCGCAGCGACTTGCGCCCCTTGGCATGGGCCGCGAACTCCCCGACTGTCGTAAAAAAATGGCGGTCTTCGCAGATTTCTAAACTCAAGCCAACGGACTCGACCACGGTCTTGAGCTGCTGGAACACGCGCCAGTCGCCTGGCGCAGTCATCACCACGCGCTGAGGCTTCAGGGTTGCCATATCGGCCTGCAACTTAGCGCCCAGGCTGGTCAAACTGGCCGTGGTGCCGCTGTCGTCGAGCCTGCGGTAGTGCAGCGGCCGACCTGTGTCGCGCAGCGACTGAGCGAAATGCCGCATGGCGCTCAGAAAAAGAGCGATGCGCTGTTTGCTGGACCAGACGTGACTAGACTCTTCGTGGGCTTCAGCCATCCAGACGGCGTCCTGCGAAGGGTCAAAGCCGTCAAAGGCTGCTGCCTTCAGGTCGAGCTGATCTCCCAGCACCAAAATCAGATGTCTTACATGGTGCATGCTCGCCTTCAAGGGTGGCGGTTGTCCGGGGTTTGGTCGCCAAGAAAGGCGTCGTCAGTACACATGAGGATCCATGGAGTCTTATTGATGGAAGTCTGAGTGCAACCCAATATCGCTATGAATTCCGATGAGCAAGGAGCTTATGTTGGTGGCGGAAGAGTAGGTGAGAGTAGCTCCATCCCGCCAAGCGCATCCTGCCTTGAACGCATGCAGGATGAAAAAATATTGGCTTATCGCACCACCGCTCGCGGTCTCGTAACATTTATCAATGGAAACGTTAGGAACTTACGTCAGACACCTCGCGACCATAGCGGGCATGCCACTTAAAAGTGGGCAAGTGTTTGCAACTAGCACAAATCTAGCACAAGGCAAAAATAAAAGAGGGGGTGCACACTGGCAAACCTCCCTATTTATTGGCTCCTCGACCTGGGCTCGAACCAGGGACCTACGGATTAACAGTCAGTAGGCTAGGCTTCATCCGAATCTGGATTGACCTTGGCGGCACCGGACTTGGAAGGATGAGACGCTTTCTTGACCGAAGCGGAAATAGTCGGCGTGGCAACCTTCACATCGGCATTCTGCGCACGATGGAGCAAGGCATGGTCCATGAGCACGAGCGCCATCATCGCTTCAGCGATCGGTGTCGCTCTGATGCCCACACAGGGGTCATGGCGTCCACTCGTCTCCACCGTCACGGAATTCCCCTGCTTGTCGATGGAACGGCGCGGGATGCGAATGCTCGACGTGGGCTTAATGGCAATCGTCACCACGAGATCCTGCCCGGTGGAAATTCCCCCCAGGGTGCCTCCCGCGTGATTGGAGAGAAAGCCGTCAGGGGTCATCTCATCTCCATGCTCAGAGCCCCGCTGCGTGACAGAGGCGAACCCTGCGCCGATCTCCACCCCTTTAACCGCATTGATGCCCATCATAGCCGAGGCCAGGTCCGCATCCAGCTTGCCATAGACCGGAGCACCCCACCCGACTGGCATGGACTCAGCCACCGTCGTAATCTTCGCCCCGATCGAATCGCCAGCCTTTCGCAATCCGTCCATGAAGGATTCCAGCTTCGACACCATGTCAGCATTAGCGGAGAAAAATGGATTCTTTCTGACCTCATCCCAACTCACAAAAGGCACTTCCAGCGGCCCCAGCTGGCTCAGGTAACCACGAATCATGATCCCGTGCTTCTCCCTCAGCCATTTTCTGGCAATCGCCGCTGCCGCCACCCGCACTGCTGTCTCGCGAGCAGAAGATCGGCCGCCGCCACGATGGTCGCGAATGCCATACTTCTGCCAATAGGCATAGTCCGCGTGACCGGGGCGAAAGGTATCGATCAGATTCCCGTAGTCTTTGCTGCGGGCATCTTCGTTGCGGATGAGCAACGCGATGGGAGCGCCGGTCGTCTGGCCTTCGAAGACACCGGAAAGGATTTCGACGGTATCGGACTCTTGCCGTTGCGAGACGTGGCGGGAGGTGCCTGGCTTGCGCCGGTCAAGATCTTGTTGGATATCCTCGACCGAGAGGGCCAGGCCTGGGGGACAGCCATCCACGACACAACCGATCGCAGGCCCGTGGCTTTCGCCAAATGATGTGACGGTAAAAATGTGACCGAACGAATTGCCTGCCATGGAGCGGATCACTCCTCCCTACTCGACCAGGTCGAGCTTGATACGCAACTCCTTCAACTGATCGGCACTGACGGAAGAGGGCGCATCGGTCAGCGGGCATTGAGCCCGTTGCGTCTTGGGGAACGCGATCACGTCGCGGATCGAGCCCACCGCTCCCAAGAGCATAATAAGCCGATCCAGCCCAAAGGCAATCCCTCCGTGCGGAGGAGCGCCATATTCAAGCGCGTCGAGCAAGAACCCGAACTTCGCCTGCGCCTGCTCCTTATTGATCCCGAGCAAGTCGAGAATACGCAGCTGGATGTCGCTCCGATGGTTCCGGATGCTTCCGCCGCCGATTTCACTCCCGTTGAGTACCATATCATAGGCCTTGGCCCGCACTTTGAGCGGCGCCGAATCGAGGAACGCCAGATCCTCGTCCATCGGCGCGGCAAACGGATTGTGCATGAAGATATACCGTTTCTCTTCAGGCGAATAATCCAGCAACGGGAACTCCGTGACCCAGAGAGGCTTCCAGGCCTTAGCATCGATTAGTTTCAACTCTTCCCCCAGCGAGAGTCTGATACGGCCCAGGACATCGTGGACAATCGCGGCCTTATCCGCGCCGAAGAGGACTAAATCGCCAGGCTTGGCGTCAGGCAGGGCCACAGCGAACGCCTTGGCATCCAGGAACTTGGCGATCACGGACTCCAGCTGCCCCTCTTGGGTAATCTTTAGCCAGGCTAGCCCCTTCGCGCCAAACGTCTTGGCCATCTCACCTAGCGCATCGATTCTGCTGCGCGGCGTGCCCGCTCCGCCCTTAACGATCAGCGCCTTCACGATCCCGCCTTTGGTCGCCGCTTCCTTGAAGACCTTGAACTCGCTAGCGGCAGCAAAGGCCGTCACGTCATGCAACGGCATATCGAAACGCAGATCCGGCTTGTCCGATCCGTAACGGCCCACCGCCTCGGCATAGGTCATACGCGGAAAGGGAGCCGGCAATTGAACGCCGCCTGCCTCGCGGAATACTTTCACGATCATCTGTTCCATCAAGCCCATGACGTCCAGCCGGTCGGCAAAGGACATCTCGAGATCGATCTGGGTAAACTCAGGCTGCCGGTCGTTGCGCAAATCCTCATCGCGGAAACAGCGGGCAATCTGGTAGTAGCGATCGACGCCGCTTACCATGAGCACCTGTTTGAAAAGCTGCGGAGACTGCGGCAATGCGTAGAATTCACCGGGGTTCACCCGGCTCGGCACCAAATAGTCCCGCGCCCCTTCCGGCGTACTCTTGGTCAAAATCGGCGTTTCCACTTCAAGAAACCGTTCGTCGTTCAGGAAGCTCCGGACCGCCTGCATGATGTTGTGCCTGAGGGTGAGAATCCGCTGCATCTTCGGACGGCGCAGGTCCAGATAACGGTACTTCAGCCGGATCGACTCCGTAATTTCGGCATCGTCTTCAATGACAAACGGCGGAGTCTTCGACTCGTTCAAAATTTCGACGGCATCCACGAAAATTTCAATCTCACCGGTCGGCAGATTCGGATTCTTGGACTCATCGGGACGGGCCATCACTTGCCCGGTCACCGACACGACACATTCACTACGCAAAGCATGGGAGGCTTGATGTACGGCCGCATTACGCTCGGCATTGAACACCACCTGCGTCAGCCCGGTTCGGTCACGCAAGTCGATGAACATGACCATGCCATGGTCTCGCCGCCCGTGGACCCAGCCGTTTAAGACGACGGTCTGCCCGACTGCAGCCTTCGTCAGCTCTCCGCACCGATGAGTTCGGACCTTCATGCGACCTTCGCTTTCTTGGAACGGGCCCATCCCGCCCGACTGATCTTCTTCTTCGGCCGTACGAGTTTCTGTTCCGGCCCCTCGTCCGCTGCCAGTTTATGCTCGGCTAACTCGCGGAGCGCATTCGCTTCACGGTCGGTCAAATACCGGAAATCTCCCGGCCCTAAATCACCCAACAACAGAGGCCCCATCTTAATTCGCGTCAGTTTCAAGACCGGGTGACCGACCGCCTCCATCATTCGCTTCACTTGATGCTGGCGCCCCTCACGGATCGTAATCTCCAGCCAGGAGTTGAGCTTGGCCTTCTTCACCTTCTTCACGACCGCCGGACTGGTCATGCCGTCTTCCAGCTGCACGCCCTGCTCTAACTGACGAATATGATCGTCCGTCACCACCTGCTTCACCTTAATGAGGTAGGTCTTCGGCACATGGTAGCGGGGATGGAGCAGCGTCTGGGCCAAGTCTCCGTGATTGGTCAGGAGCATCAGGCCTTCGCTATCGAAGTCCAAGCGGCCAACGGGAAATACCCGAACCGATATGCCGCGGAGGTAGTCCTTCACTGTCGGTCTACCGCCCGGATCGTTCAACGTCGACATTACGTTCTTGGGCTTATTCAGCAACAAATAAACGTAGGGCTGGGCGGAGCTCAGGTGCTTGCCGTCCACCTTGATGTGGTCGCGAGCCGGATCGACCTTGGTGCCGAGCTCCGTCACGACCTTACCGTTGACGGTCACACGCCCGGCAGCAATCAACGCCTCGGCCTTCCGCCGTGAAGCCAATCCCGCTCCCGCAATGACTTTTTGTAATCTAACTTCCATACTGGCCTAACCTTAAGAATTCGCTCGACAGATCGGGCTGCAGCCTGGCCTCTCGAAAAACTAAGCGCTAGAAATTCCAACTTCTGTAGGAATTTCTACTCCCACTCAATTGTGGCCGGGGGCTTCGAGCTGATGTCGTAGACCACCCGGTTCACGCCTTTGACTTCGTTGATGATACGGTTCGAGATCTTGCCCAGCACGTCATTGGGAATCTTGGCCCAGTCAGCTGTCATCCCATCTAGGCTCGTCACGGCACGGAGCGCAATGACATGCTCGTAGGTCCGTTGGTCGCCCATGACGCCTACGGTCCTGATCGGCAAGAGCACGGCAAGCGACTGCCAAATTTCGCGATAGAGACCAGCGGCGCGAATCTCCTGGTCGAGGATGGCTTCAGCCGCACGCAGGATAGTCAGCCGCTCCTTGGTGATCGCGCCCAACACCCGGATCGCCAAACCTGGCCCAGGGAAGGGCTGCCGCCAGACGATCTCATCCGGCAAACCCAGTTCCTTCCCAAGCACCCGTACTTCATCCTTGAAGAGTTCTCGCAGCGGCTCGATCAACTTCAACTTCATCCGCGCCGGCAACCCTCCAACATTATGATGCGTCTTAATCGTGGCCGACGGGCCTTTGAAGCTTACGCTTTCGATGACGTCAGGGTAAAGCGTGCCTTGGACCAGAAACTGTATGCCACCGGACTTCTTTGTAGCTTCCGCCTCGAATTGCTTGATGAACTGCGTCCCGATGATTTTCCGCTTCCGCTCAGGATCAACGACCCCCTTGAGCTTAGCCAGAAACAAATCGGATGCGTCAATAATTCTCAAGTTTAAATGGAGTTGCTTGGCAAAGGTCTGTTTGACCTGTTCTTTTTCACCGGTGCGAAGCAACCCATTGTCCACAAAAATACAGGTCAGTTGATCCCCGATGGCCCGATGCATCAACGCGGCAGCCACGGAGGAATCGACGCCCCCGCTCAAGGCGCAAATCACACGTTTCTTGCCCACCTGCTCACGGATCTGCTGCACTGCCGTCTCCACATAGGACTGCATGGTCCAAGTCGCTTTGCAGCCACAGATGTCGTAGACAAAATTTCGAAGGATCTGGGTGCCTTCCGGCGTATGTACCACTTCCGGATGGAACTGGAGGCAATAGATCCGGTGCTTATGGTCGTCCCGCTTCATGGCCGCAACAGGGGAATTGGCCGTATGTGCGATCGACCGGAAACCGGGCGGCATCCGTTCGATACGGTCCCCATGTGACATCCAGACGACTGTCGCGCCGCTCGTGCCGATATCCTTGAAGAGGTTGCTCTTGTCGTCGATGGTCAGCTCGGCCCGGCCATATTCGCGATGTTTAGATTTGGCCACCTCGCCGCCGGACAAATGGGTGATGAGCTGCATCCCGTAACAAATGCCAAGAATGGGAATCCCTAGGTCGAAGATTTCCTTGGGAACGATGGGCGCCTTCTTTTCGTACACGCTGGAAGGGCCACCGGATAACACGATCCCTTGCGGGCGATAGGCCAGGATGGTCGCCAGCGAAACCGTGCAAGGCAGGATTTGCGAATAGACGTGCGCCTCGCGGATGCGACGCGCAATCAGCTGGGTATATTGCGACCCGAAATCGAGGACCAGGATTCTATTGTTCGAGAGTTCCATGTGAGCGTGAAACGTTAGACGTTAAATGGAGAAGAACACGAAGAACGCACGAGACAACTTTTCACGTTTAACGTTTCACGCGCTATTCCCAATCCGTCCGGTAATTCGGCGCTTCCTTCGTGATAATGACATCGTGCACGTGACTTTCGCGGAGGCCTGCAACCGTCTGCCGGATAAACTGGGCCTTCTGCTGTAAGTCCGAGATCGTCTTGCAGCCGCAATAGCCCATGCCAGACTTTACGCCGCCGATCAATTGATAGATGACCGCGGAGAGTTTCCCTTTGTAGGGCACACGCCCTTCGATGCCCTCCGGGACCAGCTTCTGCACTGGACGACCACCTTGGCCGTACCGGTCTCCGCCGCCTCGCTCCATCGCGCCGATCGAACCCATGCCGCGATACACCTTGTAGGTCCCTGCTTGGTACAGTTCCGTCTCCCCAGGCGATTCATCCGTGCCTGCCAGAAGTCCCCCGAGCATCACCGAAGAGGCGCCGGCGGCCAAGGCTTTTGTGATATCGCCAGAGAACTTGATCCCGCCGTCTGCAATAATCGGAACACCCTGGCCCGCGAGAACTTTTGCGCAATCGGCAATCGCCGTCAGCTGCGGCATCCCAGCGCCGGACACGATGCGGGTGGTACAGATCGAACCGGGCCCGACTCCCACCTTCACGGCATCGACACCAGCCCTGAGGAGATCCTTCGCCGCCTCGGCTGTCGCAATATTCCCGGCGATAAGTTCGAGCTCGGGATACCGTCGTTTGATCATCTTGACCGTATCCAGGACCGCTTGAGAATGGCCGTGGGCCGTATCAACCACGATCACATCCACCCCGGCCTTCTTTAGGTGCGCCACACGGTCTTCCGCATCAGGCCCAACCCCGACCGCCGCGCCGACGCAGAGCCGGCCATGCTTATCCTTGCAGGCGTTGGGATACATGATGCGTTTTTCAATGTCCTTGATCGTAATGAGCCCCTTGAGCTCAAAGTTCTTATTCACGACCGGAAGCTTCTCGATCCGGTGTTCGTGCAACACCTCGCGCGCCTTTTCCAGGCTCGTGCCCTCCGGCGCCGTAATCAGCTTGTCTCGCTTCATGACTTCCGAGACCTTCAAATCCATCCTGGTTTCGAATCTCAAGTCGCGGTTGGTCAGAATGCCGACCAACTTTTTGCCCTTCGTGACAGGAATGCCGGAGATCCGGTATTTCGACATCAACGCATGGGCATCGCGAATCGTTTGATCCGGCGAGATCGTAATCGGATCGAGGATCATGCCGCTCTCGGATTTCTTGACTCGGTCCACTTCCGTTGCTTGATCCGATGGCGACAAGACGCGGTGGATAATTCCCAGCCCGCCTTCGCGCGCAATGGCGACGGCCAAGCGGGACTCCGTCACGGTATCCATAGCCGAGCTGATAATGGGGATATTGATCTTGATATTGCGCGTGAGCATTGTCCGCGTGTCGACTTCACTCGGCAACACCTGAGACTTGGCCGGAATCAATACGACATCGTCGTAGGTCAATCCTAACCGGGGTTCCTTATCCAGCATATCGTCCCTTCACCAGCTCCTCAAACCTTCGTCACCGCTTTTACGATTTTCGTGATGTGCCCGTAACCTGTGCATTCTCGATTTCAGCGGCGCTCTCGGCATTTTCCTGGAGCCGTTCGCTGCCTTCATCGGCCGGCAGGAACTGTTCAACTCGGGTATTTCCACTATCAACCGCAAACACGCTGCCCCTGACATCGACCGCGATACCGTAAGGAAAGTTGAATTGGCCCTTGCCGTTCCCGAACCCGCCCCACTGGGTAATGAAGTTGCCTTCTTTATCGAACTTCTCGATGCGATGGTTACCGGTGTCCGACACGTACACATCGCCAGCTCCATCGACCGTAATGCCCCAGGGTGACCGCAACTGACCGGCCTCCTGCGCCAACGGGCTGCTGGCGTGGCCCGGCTCGGAACTGCCGCCCCACTTGGTCAACAACTGCGGTAGCACGTTGGTACTAGTGTCGAATTTCTGAATCCGGTGATTACCCATGTCCACGACGTACACGAATCCGTCCGTCTGGTCGACGGCGATGCCGCGCGGGAAGTAGAACTGGCCGTCTCCGTTGCCGAAGCTGCCCCAGGACATGATGAACTCTCCGTTCATGTCGAACTTCTGCACGCGGAAGTTGGCACTATCGACCACGTAGACATACCCGCGCACCCGATCGACCGCGATGCCCCAAGGTGAGTTGAACTGGCCTTCGCCGTTGCCGCGCGACCCGAACTTCATCAGATAGCCGCCGAGCTTCCCGTCGAATTTCTGGACTCTGTGATTGTTTGTATCGACCACCCACACGTCGCCCTTGCCATCGCAGGCAATGCCCGTCGGGTTATGAAAGTTCGAATTGGCGGAACCGAAATTCCCCCAGAGGATGATGAAGTTTCCGGCATTGTCGAATTTCTGAACCCGGTTGTTCCCGTTATCGACCACGAACAGGGATCCTTGCTGATCGACCGTCAGCCCGTACACCGGGGCCATAAACTCACCGCCATGCAGCAAGGACGCGCCGCGGCCTGTACGGCCCCATTCGGCCACGCAGAGGTAGCCCGACGTATTGACCAGAATGGTGGTCGTGGCGGGAGTGGATACGTTCCCACCCACATCCTTGAACCACACATAGATCGCCTTCTGCCCATCTCCCGGCGACAAAATAAACGGGATCGTTGCGCCGAACTTGGTGGCCGGCGTCACATCGACCCAGCCCGGCGTCCCCGTTATAGGCGTCATCGGCGCTTCCGAGGTGAAATAGGCTGCCACTCCGGTATCGACGTCGTTCGCGGAAATCGTCACGATGACTTCCGGCGTATTCGTCATGAAAGCGCCGTGATTGATCACGGCATAGGGATTTTGCGGCGCCGTAATATCGATGAGCACCGGCGTGGCCGTCACTTCACTCGACAACTCGCTTTCCCCGCCGCTCTCGAACACCGCCGAGACAGCATAGTGATACGGAGTATCATTCGACAGGCCGGTATGGGTATAGGGATTTGTTACGCCCTCGATTTTCGTCGCCGACTGGGTCGTGAGCTTCGGGGTCGTATTGAAATAGAAGTTGTAGGACTGCGCGCCTGGCACCTCCATCCAGCTGAGGAAAGTTTCCGTATCGCCGGCTTTGACCGCTACGCTGCGGGGCGCAGGCGTCTCACTGGGCGCCAGACTGGAAGCCGCGGCGGTGGCGGCATCCTTCCCGCGATCGAGCTCTTCCTCGGTCGGCACATACTTGAGTACGCGGCCGTTGCCGCTATCGACCACATAGACCGCGCCTTCTTTGTCGACGGCGATCCCGTACGGATAGTTCAACTGCCCTTCGGCCCGCCCGCGATTTCCCCAGGCGCAGAGGAACGTCCCGTTGCCGTCGAATTTTTGAATGCGATGGTTGCCAGTATCCACGACATAGACGTTGCCGAGCGCGTCGCAGGCAATGCCCCACGGAGACTTGAATTGCCCAGGGCCCGCGCCCTCGCGGCCCCACTTGGCCAGGAAACTCCCGCGGGCATCGAACTTCTGAATGCGATTGTTGCTCTCGTCCGCCACAAAGATGTTGCCGACAAAGTCGACCGCCACGCCGCGGGGGAAGAAGAAGGCTCCGTCGAAACTGCCGTCGCGGCCCCACTTGAGCAGCGCCTGTCCGTCTGCGGTGAATTTCTGAATGCGGGCGTTGCTCGTGTCGGACACGTAGAGATTGCCCTCAGCATCCGTCGCGAGTCCCCAGGGCACATCGAACCGGCCCAAATCGGCGCCGCGCCAGGCAAAGCCGAACTTGCCCCAGGCCTGCATTACATTGCCGTCGAGATCGAATTTCTGAATGCGATTATTGCCGCTGTCCGCGATGTACAACACGTTATTCGGCCCGATGGCCAAGCCACGAGGATAGTAGAAGCTGCCTTCCTGCGAGGAAGGATCACTGCCCCAACGAGCGACAAACTTGCCGGCTTTGTCGAGCTTCTGAATCGAATGATTGTCGGTATCGGCCACATAAATGTTGCCATCTTTGTCGAGCGTAATCCCGGTAGGCGAGCTAAACTCTCCATCGTCGACGCCTTCACACCCGATGCTCATAGCCAGCAAATAGGGCGAAGGGACCGCCATGACTTCCTTTGATTCGAGGCTCTCCCCCTTCTGCGTGACCACGGTCACCACGTAGTAGTAGCAGGTCCCGTTGGCCAGATCGTCATGCACGAAAGGGCTCTGGACGCCTTCGACGCAGGTGCCGTTCTCTTTCGTCACCCCGATCACGGCCTTGAAGTCATCATCGCCGGCAATCGGACGCGTGAGATCAGAAAACTTGATCATCACGCCCTTGGTCGTTTTGAAATAGAGATTGTAGTACATGGCTTCGGGAACGGGATCCCACGTAATGGTGACCCGACCATTCCCCGATTTGACGGCCACGTTCGCCGGAGGCGGTGAGAGTTCTTCTTGCGCGATCGAGTCGCCAGCACCCCATTCGCCCTGAATTTCTTCGACGCTCAGATGCGTTCGATCGAACCGAAACATCTCGTCGAGTAGCCATGCTTTGATCATTGGTGGTGCCTCGCGTGATAGGACCGGGTGATACCGAGAAACTTCGTCTCTTTCAACAGCTTAGATTGAGAACAAGAAGTTTAACAAAGCGGCTTGAGGGGAGTCAACGGGGTGTATGGGGGCGCTCGACGCGCGCAGTGAAGAGCGGCGGCGGCCTCCGTTTATGGGAGGTTGGAAGAAAGAGGAAGCTGGAGCCTTTTGAAACGGAGCCTGTTTAGCCCCGTTAAACCGGTTCTTAAGGCAACGTCGCGTTGGGCTCGACATCGAAGCTCAATCAGGACTCGCCTTCCGCCAGGTCTCTCGTGACAGGGCTGGCATCGGAATCGGACGGCTCGGACGTCTGGACCGTCACCAGGGACTCCTGCTCGATCGGCAGCAGCGCCTGCTCGGACTCGCCGAGCTCCTTGAACTCGCGCAACGGCGGAAGCTGGATCAGATCCTGAAGCCCGAAATGCTCGAGGAAGAACTTGGTCGTTCCATACATGATCGGCCGGCCCGGTAAGTCTTTCCGCCCGACGATCCGCACCAACTTGCGTTCACATAATGTACGCAGGACACCGGACGTTTCCACGCCACGAATCTCTTCAATCTCGGATCGCACGAGCGGCTGCTTGTACGCAATGATAGCAAGGGACTCGAGCGCGGAGCGAGACAGCTTTTGCGCCGCCTTAGCCTTATCCATCCTCTTGAGCCAGGGGCCATATTCCTGCTTCGTCACCAGCCGATACCCACCGGCCACCTGCACGAGCTGAATACCGCGCCCCTCCTGATCCAAGTCATGCGCGAGAATATCCAGCGCCTGCACCACTTCGGCCCGTGAAACCGTTCCCAGAATCGACATGAGTCGCGCGACCGGCACAGGCTCCGGCGACACGAACAAGATAGCTTCGAGAATCGCTTTCAGTTCCCGCACGTCGATCGCGATAGGTTGGCTGCTCATCGCCTGGGCAATGACGTCCTTTGCCGCTGCCTCTGGCTCCTGCGCCTCGCGGGCCTCGATAGCTGGTGCTGCATCGACCAACGTCATGTCGTCCACTTCCTGTTCAACGGTTGAGCTCATGCTCATAACTTACCTCCATTCAGAATCATCCAATTCCGCCAGGTCCGGCACGAGGGAAAAAGCCCGCGAAACAAGGATCGGCCCGAAGTTATCCGCTTGATAGATCCGGGCTGTGCGAAGCCGCATGAGTTCCAGTAACGCCAGAAACGTGACGATGATAACCATGCGATGGCAGGACGGCTCGAACAGTTCGACGAAATACACCGACTCCTGCCCTGCCAACATTTCTAGAATCAAGCTCATCCGCTCGCGAACCGTCAAGTTGTCCGGCAGAATATCCATGAACTTCTTGCCGGGGGTGCGATCGAGAATGCCCTGCAAGGCATCCACGAGATCGAACAGGCTGACATTCTCCATCAGCGTCTCATCCGGCTTCAGATCAACCGGCTGGCTCTGCTCACGGCTATAGATCTCCCGCCACAACCGCTCATGCTCATCCAGCTGATTGGCGGCTTCCTTGAACTGCTTGTACTCGAGCAAACGCCGCACTAATTCTTCGCGCGGGTCCGGTCCATCTTCTTCATCGACCGCTGTCTCATCAACCGGCAGCAGCATCTTGGATTTAATCTGGAGCAGTGTCGCAGCCATGACCAGAAACTCCCCTGCGACCGCCAGGTTGAGATCTTCCATCGCTTCGATATAAACCAGATATTGCTGCGCGATCAGATGGATGGGAATGTCATAGATATTGATCTCGCTCTTCTTAATAAGATGGAGCAAGAGATCAAGCGGCCCTTCAAAGTTCTCGATGCGAACTTGATAGGGCAGTTCAGTTTGTTCTGTGTCGTCTGAGTGGTTATCCACAAGACGTTTTATACCAGCTTTGGGGGTGCGGAGCAAGCTTCCATCTATTAGTAGGGGGTAGAGAACATGCCTCTACCGTGACCGGATCAGATAGGCAATCAGCATGGCGCTGAAGATGAGGAGAGAAAGAGTGATGACATATTGGATCGTCGGATTTTCGATCCCCAGAGGTGTCTGTGCGGTCGCAGATCTGGTTGCTCGGGTAAACTCCGGGCCCTTCGCAAAAAAAACCTTGGAGAAGTCATCCCGCCCCTTGAACTTGGCATCGGAAAAATCGGCCGTTGATCGGAACGTGGCCCGGCGAAAATAGGCATCCCCCTCGAACAGGGTGAAGGTGAAAAATACCTCTTGGTCGAACGTGGACTCAGAGAAATCCGCCAGACCTTGGAAACGGCTCCCGGAAAATCCGGTGCCCAACTTGAAATAGGTACGCGACATATTGGCATCCTTCTGGAACACCACCTCCAGAAACTCCGCCAGCCCATTGAACCCAGACTGTTGAAAGGTCACCGGCCCCTGAAAGACCGATCGGTGGAATCTCGTATGAGGGCCAAAGGCCGTTTTCTCGGCAAATACATCGTGCAGAAATCGCTCCTGCACAAAATAACTCTCTTTCAAAAATATCGCGCCAGACAAAGTCACCGGCTGCACAAATACGGCCCGTGATAGGTCGACGATCTGCTCAAACGTGGTCCCGCTGAAGATCACAGGTCCCTTCACCACCAAAAGCTCTTGCGCCGATTGATGCCTGATCGCCCCGCGCACCAAAGAATCCACGATCATCATGGAGCCAGGAATCACACGGGCCTCGCGCCCCTGCAGCTCCTTCATCCCATCAAGTTCCGGCGGCAATGGCCCCACTGCCAACGCATCCAGCGACAAGTCCCCGCGCACGACTACCCCAGAGAGATCGATCCCCTTCCCCTCTGTGAACGCCTGCAAGAGCTGCGTCGCATCCACTGCTCGCGCCTCCCGCTCCTGCTCCGTGCAGTCGGCGCTCAGGTGCAGAGTCCAAGCTCCGTCCGGCCCTGAGGCAGCCGTCTCCTCCTGACAGTTTGAGGCCACAGCCGCGAACGGCAGCCCCAAAAAGATCAGCCCCCCCACCATGATCCAGGCACAAACTCGATTTATCATGCGGCCCTTATACGGAATGCCACGGCTCAACGCAAGACAAGAACTGCGAACCAGCTGGACGGGCCAAGCGCCGTCGGCGCCGCGCGGGAAGGCTCCCTCACGTTACTGGTTCCACGCGGACAGGTTCATGCCACGCGATGGAACCTGACGCATTAGGAGTTTCAGCTCAATGTGACGGCGAAAAAATTCAGACGATCGATGAGACATATCAGCTGATGGCCGGCCACCGCATCTAGCAGGATGCTACCCCGTCGCGCCCTGCATAATCGCGTCATACTCTGCTTGCGTCAGCCGGTGCATACCTAAGGCCAATCGCCGGTTGAGCTCAGCCTGATCTGGAATCTGCAACACGTTGAGCAACAAGGCCTGGCTTACGCCGGACGAACAGGCCAGCGAGCGCACCGCGTCGATTCGCACAAAGCCGAATCGAGCTTCCGTTCTCAACTCATCGCTGAGAAACGCATCCAGGTCGGCGAAGTCCCGCACCGGCGACAGAATCTGAAACTCGGCGCAAAGTCCGACCTTCAGCACATACACCAGTCCACGGGACTCGGAATCGAGGTAGGTCTGAAGATTCGTACGAATCAGCCCGGTGCAGAGCCCCCAGAGCCGATGCCCAAGTTGCAGTTCGGCGCTTTCCTCCGAAGTGCGCTCTCGCAAGGCTCCAGCCACGAACAGAAAATGACTCATAGGATATTCATCGCAGGCATTCAGCAGGAAGATGGCACACAGGGAGAGGGGACGCCACGATACCGGAATAATCTTCCAGTCTCATCTCGCTGGACGACTCGGCGAGACCTGGCATCCCATGCGGGCGTTAGTGCGTGTGGTAATCGTCTCCGTCGCCTAACAGACTTTCCGGCTTTTCGAGGAAATCTGAATCTTCATCTTCCCCGTCCAGCGTAAGCTCTTCTTCTACGTCTTCGTCGACCTCATCGACTTCATCGGCCATATCCACATCTTCGGGCAACTCATCCTCAAGGTCGGCATCCTTCGGCATCGGCGATCCCAGTGGCCGCAACAATACGGGCTTCTGAGGCGCCTCCTCCACGCGCGACAACATAGGCTTTCTGACAGGAGCGGAAGCCGCCGGTGGGAACGAAACGACGGCAGCCTTCTTCACGGCTGTTTTCTTCGCCACTCGCTTGGAAGCCACGACCGACTGCTTCTTGGCAGTCTTCGCCACCACTTTCTTTGCGGCTGATTTCTTGGCTGCTTTTTTAGGAGCTGATTTCTTCACGATTTTCTTGGCTGCCTTCTTTACTGCCGGCTTCTTCACTGCCGGCTTCTTGGCAGATTTTGCCTTGGCTTTGGCCTTCGCTTTTACAGAGGTCTTCTTCGCCAGTTTCTGTTTATTCTTCGTCATCAAAATGCTCCTCTCTCATCCATTGGATGTCTGACGCGGCCTCCATCTAGCATGAACTAATAGGGTCTTGCAACTAACCGCTCTTCCCTCCCTAACTAGAGGAAAGTAAATTCCCGCCGCCGCCGCCGCCATGAGATGAATCGAGCCGTTACACCAGGACCAGGAAGGCCCCTAAGCCTCACGACTCCACCCAGGCTGGCTCCGGACTTTCATGGTAAAATATCCCACACAGAAGGAGCCGAATCCTTTTCGATTGGAATCGCGCTTATGGTATAGAAACCGGATGCTCAGGAAATTCTTCATGACCCCTCGCCTCCTCATCGCGCTGCTACTCTCAGTGGGACTGCTCTCGGCCTGGCCGACGGCAGCAACGCCTCCCTACACCGCTATCACGATTGAAAGCACCTCTCCCTACTTCGTCCCGAAATCCGTCACCATCTCGACCGGGTCTCCGATCAAGTGGGAAAACCCCACCGGATCAGAACATACCGTGACTCATATCGGCTGTGTGGATGAGGGCGATCTCTGCGCCTTCGACTCCGGCCTCATGCTCCCCAACGGCACCTTTGCCGTCCCGGGACTCGCTCCAGGGCGCTACCCCTACCTCTGCCGCATTCACCCCATTATGCGTGGCGTCATCACCGTCACAGAGACGTTTGCCCCCTCGCAGCTTTAGGACTCTTCGCTCCTCTGTCTGGTCTCTCCGGTCTATTCTGTCTATCCCGTCTAGCACCAGACAGACCAGAGAGACCGGCCGACAACGAGATAGACCAATCTACCGCTTCACGGTTCATGAGGCCTTGCGAGAAGGGAACTGCCTCGTGTAGGCTGCGGCGCTCTAACTAGTCACGCCAATCATGAAGCCAGCTGTCGCCGCACATCAACCGCTCAGTCTCACCGGACAGACCCTGAGTCTCCTAGCCTGGCACATCCCTGACCTCGTGACCTATCAACACCACGAAGACGAATGGTGGTTCGCCCCCCTAGATGACAACCTACCCATCGTGCGATTGAACCGCACCGGCCTGGAGATGCTCCAGGCGATGAACGGCCACACCTCGGTCGCGGGGCTGCTGGAAAAATACGGGGCGAAAGTCTGCGGGCCGGACGGACAGCCGGGACAATGGCATTTAGAGCATTGGTCTCTCCCCACCTACTCCCTCTGTTACTTCGGCACAGAACCGCCAGGCGGCCACCGCCACAAGGCCAAGTGGGATCTCCTCCTCCAACAAATCCGTGAAAGCTGGTCAGGGCAGGAAGGATTCGAGGGAGAGGAACATCTTGAGGACTTCCATCACCACGAACTGACCGACAGCGGCGAAGACGACGAGCACTTCGACCTGATCGAAACCACCGTGTCGCACCTCTTCCGGGAACCGAACGAGACCCTCAGCGGCTTGACCTATGGCCGGCTCCTCATGAAGCAATTGCGGAAGCTCGGCTGGTTTAGCCCTAAACCCCGCTTCATCGTCGAAGTGGGCGGAGGGCTTGGCTACCTCGCGCGTGAATTGGGCAAAGAACTCCTGCCTTTTGAGAAACAAACCATCCAGTACATCTCCCTCGACATCACCCAGCCCTTCCTCAAGCTGCAAGTCGCCCGCGCTAAGGCCGGGGGCTGGGGCGGCATCGGCACCCGCGCCAACGGCGAATGGCTACCCTTCAAAAACAACTCCGTCGACCTCGTCATCGACAACGAGAACATGGCCGACATGACGCCGGTGAAGCTGACCAGGAAAGAACTTCAAGAGGGAACCGGCGAGACGCCGCAGCACCAGGAAGCATTGGATTGGATCAGGCGAGTGAGACTGCCGCTAGGCCAGGACCTGCCGGAAGACGTGATCTTCAACCTCGGCCCCTTTCGTTTCGTCGCAGAGCTCTGGCGCGTCCTGAAGCCAGGAGGCAGGGCCTTCCTCACGGAATTCGGCATCGAGGAAGGCTGGCCTGCGCCGGTCAAGCTACCGGGCCATACGGAGTACGAAGTCCAATATAGCCATCTACGCCAAGCCGTGCGTTGGCTCGGCTTCCAGGAGCGTTATCTCTCCCTGCCTCAATTCCTCGCCATCAAGCCGGACACCAAAGTGCTCTGCACCGGCGCGACCTACACTATTCAGCGGTTCTGCCAGGCCATGCACAAGCCCTTCCCCGTGCGGGCCTACACGGAGAAGGAGCTACAGCAGGCCCTAGGCGACATCCTCCCAAAGCTCCACGGCTGCCACTATCACGACGTGGCGGATCCAGCCTGGTTCGGCCTCATCGACTTCAAAGTCTTGTTATTAGAAAAGCCCGGCGGAGCCCCGAAATCCAGCTTCTCAGAAAACCAAGGCTATCGGTGGTACTCGCAGCGGTAAGCCGTCCGGCTGCCCTTCTTGCTCGCAGAACGCGCTCGACGGAACAGTGCTTGTTCTATTTATTCCACTAGACGAGATCCTTCGCGCGACGAGTCCTTCATACCTCGCTCCGAACCTCGACAATCTCCGACTCAAACGTCCCTCGCGCTTCTTTGAGCTCTTGAATCTCTTTCACCAGCCGACCGATTTCCGTATCATAGAGAACCCGCTCCGCCGGCTCTCCCCCTTCGCGCAGATTCACCGCTCGCTCGCCGACATCGCGATGGAGCTCGCCCAACTGCTGATCGAGCTTGCGGATTGCAAGCCGGATTCGTAGCAATTCTGTTTCTGCCAACGCGCGGTTCGCCACCTGCGCCGTGCCAAGCCGCAGAGTCGCCATCCCCACCTTCAAATCATGCTTTAACCGTTGCAATAATCCCATGTTTTCCTACCTTTCCTCTCTCTCCACTCCACAGGGAGGGGGATGCGAGAACTAGCGTCTCCATTGCTGAAAGAGCGGAGGCCCACCTTCCCACCTCTCAAGGTCTGAATTTTCTCTTGAGCGGATGGCGTCGACCTGCCAACCACCCGCAGCGGGGTCCCTACACCGGGCGGGTGCAAGGACGGGTGGTAGGGCAACGACAGGACGCGCGAATCTTAACTCACGGACCCCAAATCTAGCTTTGTTTCCCACCGTCTCAACATCGCCTCTCGCAGGACACGGTGCACCGGCAACTTGAGCTGCGGATCCTGCTTCAAGAGGGCAAGGGCTTCCTCTCTCGCCTGCTGAAGCAGCTCGGCATCCCGCAGCAAATTCGCGACGCGGAACTCCGGCATGCCCCATTGCCTGAATCCGAAAAACTCACCTGGCCCGCGAATGCGGAGATCTTCCTCGGCAATCACAAACCCGTCGGTCGAACGCACGAGCGCATCCAGCCGCTCTCTGGCAGCCGAAGGAGCCTCACCGGCTTCCTTCGGCTTCTTCGATCCAAACAACACCCCGCCAGCAGCGATCAACAGACAATAGGACTGGTGCGTGCTACGCCCGACCCGGCCGCGCAATTGATGTAACTGCGCCAGCCCGAACCGCTCTGCATGTTCAATCATTATGACCGTGGCATTGGGCACATCCACCCCGACCTCCACCACCGTCGTCGCAACGAGGACCTGGATCGCCCCCTTCTTATACGAGGCCATGACCCGTTCTTTCTCCTCCGACTTCATCCTGCCATGCAGCAGCCCAACGCGGAACTCAGCCAACTCGTTCGCCTGCAACTGCTCCGCCCCTTGCATGGCAGCTTGCAAGTCAGTCTTCTCCGATTCTTCGACGAGCGGATAGACCACATAGGCCTGGCGGCCGCTCCGTAATTCATCGCGGAGGATCTGATAGGCACGCCCCTTCTGGCTGTCGCCCAAGAGAAAGGTCCGCACCGGCTTGCGCCCTGGCGGCATCTGGTCGATCACCGACACGTCCAAGTCCCCATAGACCGTCATAGCCAGCGTCCGTGGAATCGGCGTCGCCGTCAGCACCAGCACATCGGGCTTATAGCCCTTCTCCATCAGCGTCTTCCGTTGAAGCACCCCGAACCGATGTTGTTCGTCCACCACAACCAGGCCAAGTTTGGCGAAGGTAACGCCCTGCTGAATGACCGCATGAGTGCCGATGACGACCTGCGCCGCCCCGGAAGCAACTTTCTCCCGCACGGCTTTACGCGCGGCAGCACGGCCGCCCCCGCTTACGAGCACAACGGAAAGCCCGAGCGGTTCCAGAAATTCCTTCATCGTCCGATAATGCTGCTCTGCTAGAATTTCCGTCGGCGCCATCAAAGCCGCCTGGTAGCCGGACCCGCAGGCCAGCACCATCGCCTGCACCGCCACGATGGTTTTGCCGGACCCGACATCGCCCTGTACCAGGCGATTCATCGGTTTGCGCGAGGTCATATCTGCTAGGATCTCGCCATTCACCCGCGCTTGCGCAGCAGTCAACCGGAAGGGCAAGGACCGGTCCAGCTTGGCTAGAAGCGGCGTCTTCGGATTGAACAGGACCTGCTTCACCTCTTCCTTCATGACTCGTTGTCGCGAAGCCAAGGCCAGTTGCAGGAGAAATAGTTCTTCAAAGGCCAAACGCCGGTGCGCCGGCGTGAGTCCGCGATCGAGCTGCCCTCCATCAGTCCCGGCCTGCGGGAAATGCACATCCTGAATAGCTTGGTGAATAGGCGGCAAGCGATAGCGCGCACGAAGGGCAATCGGCAACAGCTCCTGCGCCTCAGCGATATGGGCCTCCAGCAGGCCTTTCATGAGGACGCGCATCTGCCGGGAGGTCCAGCCCTTGGTCTCGTGGTACACGGGCACAATCCGCCCCACATGCAGCGGCGCTTCGGTTTCCGCCCCTACCACTTCGTACTGCGTGACCTCCATTTTCATCGCCACCCAGCCCTGCGCCCCTGCGACTACCCGCCCGGTCAACATCACGCTGGTTCCGACGGTAAAGAATTGTTCCAGAAACGGCTGGTTGAAGAACACAGCCTGAAGCCGCCCGGTCGCATCCTGCACCACAATATCGAGGATGGAAAGACGGCGACTGTGGGCCTTCTTGGCTTCGCTTTTGATGATCATGCCGCAGATCGAGGCCTGCGTTCCTGGCGCCAGCTGCCCGATCGGGGTCATGACTGAGCGGTCTTCATAACGCCAAGGCAGGGTCCAGAGGGCATCCTCCACCGTCTCGATTCTGAACCGTTGAAGCAATGATGTGCGCTTCGGACCAACTCCCTTCGCGAAACGAATGGGCTGCTCCCGCCATGGCTGAGCGGATGACCGATTTACGATTGGCTGAGGTAGCGCGAGAGGCTCCGGTTCCTGCCAGGCCCCGGCAAAGTTGCTGGCCGACTCGCGCAAAACACCGAGAATGACCATCGCATCCTGCAGTCGGCGCCGCTGCTCTTCTGCCGAAAATAACTGTTGGTTCTCACGAAACAACGCAGACAACTGGAGCAAGGCCGCTTCAATCGCGTGTGGATAGACGCGCTGCGACAGAGCCTGCATGACCTGTGAGGAAACAAAGTGACTGAGATTTTTAACGGCAGGCAGATGTGCAAAGGCACCGCGAGTGGCGAATTCGATCGGACGCGCGACTCGGTTGAGCCATTGCTGAAACTGTTCGGGAGGTGTGGGCTCGGAAGAGCTCCGTATCACAATGGCGGATCGTAACACAGCTTCGTTCACGCCTCAACGAGCCGGCAACGGGGAATTCGGATGCTGAAAAAGTCTGCCAGGAGGAGAGGCTCGTCTCATCGAGACAAGAAGCTATCACGGGACATTTCTCAGCCAAGTTCGCCACGGTTCTCTGCATCTCCCACAAACAAAACGGTCCCGAAGATCTGATACCGGTAACGGGCTACCAACCAATAGAGCAGATAGCCAACTAGCTTGACCAACGGCAGGCGCAAAAGAACAGAAAGAATTCGCCCACCCCTGAGGCCAGGCAGAAGAGCCAGAAAGGCGTCGAGCCCCCTGGCAATCTCCCCGTTAGGACGGACCAGGAATGCCGCGTCTGGACGGCCAGGTCGATAGGCCTCCCCCAACGCCTGCTTGGCCTCGTCGCTCTGATAGGGAACCATCCGGACCGGTGCCGTATCAGCGCGAGTCCCCAGCCGATCAAGGCCCTGCTGAGCCGTGACGCAGAGGCGACATTGGCCGTCATAGACCAGAAGACAGGCTTGGGGCCCCCTACTGGATAAATCTGCCATCGCCAACTCCCTCGCAGTCGCTAACGCCTACCTAATCCGGGACTATCCTTTCCTTTTCAGACTCCTCAAGCCGATTGCTGTGTGGAGCAGAGGACAGGTATCATTACACCCATGCGATACACCTGGGCCCTCATCGGCCTGCTTACGGGACTCAGCCTCATCGGCGCTACGACCACCTATCTCGCACCGGCTGCAACAGAAGCAGGGCAAATTGGCTGGATGCTTTACCTGATCGTCACCCCGATCGTTCTGGCCTGCCTCGTCCGGATGGGATGGACCTGGACCGCCATGGCCTGCGTCATCTATGGAACGGTGGGATTGGCCTTAGACCTCTCCACCCTCGCGAGCATCATGGGCGGACAAAGCGAGATTGGCAGCCTGCTCCTCGTTAGCGCAATAAGCGGGGCCGTGAACTTTTCGCTGATTCTGTTCGGCGGGCGCGCGTTCCTCCACGAATCGCTGGGGACCGTGCACCCAGGATCCCATCCTCCCAGTCCTCCGTCCCCTTCTTCATCTTCACAATCTTAATCCGTTCAAATCCCGCGTCCGTCAACCAGGCCTTCGTCTCGGCGGCAGAGTAGGTATTGCCCCGCTCGGTGAACAACAGCATCGACACCGCAAAGAGACTCGCCTCTTTGGGAAACAGCCCGTCCTTATCGTGCAGGAACGCGTCCTGAATCAACAGCCTGCCTCCAGGATTTAACGCCGCCAAGGCGCGCCGGAAGACCACTTGATTGTCCTGCGACGAATAGATGTGGAGTACGTTCGAATACCAGATGACATCGTAGGCACCGGGGATGGCTTCCGTCAGCAAATCCAGAGGCTGATAGAAGAGGCGTGCACCGGCCTTATGAGTCGCAGCAATTTCCTTTGCGACCTCAAGAGCCGCAGGCCGGTCGCAGACCGTAGCACGAAGCTGAGGATTCTTTGCGAGGAAGGCCATCGCATAAGTACCGGGACCGCCGCCAAGATCGAGCAGAGTCCTCACCCCACGCAGGTTGATCTGAGCGGCAATCTTCGGCGCTCTCTCCAGAGTCCGGTGATGCATCGCCCAGGTGAACTGCCGGCGATAGTCCGGATCGTCCGGCTCATCGTGATCGAGCGGCAGACCCGTCTTCACTGACTCCAGCAAACGACCCCAATCGTTCCAATGGCTCGTGATTAGCCGGAGATAGTCCCCCCGATAAGCCGGATGCTGGGCATTCAACGCCGTCGCGCCCAACCGGCTGTTTCGATAGGTCTCGCCTTTTTTCTTCAGCAGGCCTGCCATCGCGACATTCCGGCAAAGAATGGCCAGCCCCCTCTCACTCACATTCATGGCACGGGCCAGATCGGGAATCGTCCAGGTCTCCGTGCCGATGGCAGTAAAGAGGTTCAGTTCAAGGGAGGCAATCAGGACACGCGGCAACCGGTAGGCCGTAATCGCATCGCGCAAGTCGTCGAACGTGGCAATCGGCCTGGTCACCGGGCCACGCCGATCGTCCGCCAGCACCAGCTCATGAGAGCTTGCACGGCAGTCGGGTTCGTCAGGTCTACCTGCCGCTCGAAGCGAACGGCCACGTAGGCCTCGTTCATCTCCGTCTTTTCTGCAAATCCAGACTTCAACAGGATCCCACGATACTTGGAGACAGCGGGTTGAATGTAGTACTTGGCCTGCTTCGCGATCTCGTCTGTGCCCAGATCTTCCGGCGTCCCATCGGAAAGCAAGGTCATCACGTCCTCCAAAGCCATGCCGTACTGACACAAGACTCGGCCGTCCGGGGTGAGCTCCAGCAACCATCCATCTGGGCCGAGGTCCATCGTCAAGGCGCCGCCTCCCTCCACTGCCTCCAATTGAGGAAAGGCGGGAGCCAATGCGACCCGAAGCGCAGTCCAGGCCGTCGCAGTGTCATCACTCATACATGCATCTTTCGATGGGGTGGGGTTCCACCCTGGCCTGCGAGGCTCGCCCGCAGAGCCGCCAACCGCTGGATATTCTCTTCGAGTTTCGGCAACTGGTACTTACGGTCCATATGCACCACCAGCTCAAGGAGATCCGCCGCCTCACGTAGGTTGCCGGTTTCTTCGTAACATTGGGCCAGCACATAGCGAGCGCCACCGGTCCGCAATTCGTCGCGCGATCGCTCGGCGATGGACTGGCTAGTTTGGCAACAGGGGATGGCGTCGTCGTAGCGCTGCTGGAGCAAAAAGGTTCGACCGATCATGCGCCAGGCATCGGCCACGCCGCCCTGATTTTCTAGCCGCCTCATAAGCACGAGCGACTGTTCATAATATGTGATCGCCAATTCATACTCTTTAGTCTCGCGAGCGACCAGTCCCAGATCAGAAAAGAGCACCGCCTTGCCTGCCTCATCGTGCACCTTCGTCATGAGATCCAACGCTTCGAGATAGTAGGCCTTAGCGCGGTCCCATGCGCCCGCATCGGCCTGGAGGTTCCCCAAATTGCCTAAGGTCGTCCCGATTCCTCGCTCATCCCCGAGAATTTTCTGCAGCTCCAAGACCTCTTGATAGTAAGTCTGAGCCGAATCCCCCCGTCCGCTAACAGCACAAATGTTCCCGAGATTTCCCAAGGTGGCGGCCAAGGCCCGCTGGTCCCCGGTCAGCCGGTCGCATTCCAGCGCTTTCGCGTAGCACGTATAGGCCTCGGAGTAGAGGCCTCGCGAAAAGTGCTCGTTACCCTGGCGGTTGAGTTCTTCGGAGAGTCCGTTGCGTAAGGTCATGATGGGGGCTGGAGCAGCTGTTCGACCGCCTGTTTGGCGCCGGCCAGAAGCGAGGTCCCGTCGCCCACCAGCAGACTGTCGAAATTGTATTTAAGAAGCCTGCGCAGCCCCTCTTGGGCCTTCGTCACATCAGCGTACTTCTCGGCTGGCAGGAGACTGACGGAACCGGCAGGTTTCCCGATCAAGGCATCGCCGACAATCAGCACACCCTCCCGCTGCTGGATGAATAGGGCCGACTCGCCGGGAGACTTCTGGTCTTTCAGCTGAATCACCCAGATCCCCCCTGTGAGCAACTCCCCATTCTGAAACGTCTTGGTCGGCTTAAGGTCCATCAACGGGGCATCGACCTCCGGCACATACAACTGACAGCGAAACTCGTCCTGGTACTTCACCGCTTCGCGGACATGGTCGCGATTCGTCACGATGATGTAATCGACGGGGCCATTGCGGAGGACCACCGCGCTCGCATCGCCCGTCATCGGCGGAGGATCGACGAGAATCTTATGTTCCCCAACCGTCAGGAATAGCCCGTTGAAATCGAGCTGCTTCTCCTCAGAAAACCAAGACCATTGCCAGATACCCGGAAGAATATTTTTCATAATGCGATTTGAGCCGATGACTAATAGCTGATGGCGCGGACGGATTTATAATGCGGCCACGGCATCCTTCACGACTTTCGTCACTTTCGTCAGGATACTGGCTTCGTTGGGCAAGTCGATGATGTCGTCTTCAGAAATCGTAATGAATTTCCGATTCGGGCCCTTCGTTAGGGAAATCAGGAACATACTGTTCGAAGGCGTCACAGGGATCACCACCTGCACGGACGCATCGGCCTCCTTCACCACCTCCAAAAACTTCTGCTTTCCCGCTTCCATCTCATCCATTCATCTGCATCCTTTCACTCTCATCCATTGGAGCGAGCCATTGCGGGTGGCGCCGACTAGCCCAGCCGGCGCCCAGAGCTGGGCGCCGGCGCCAGGCCCCGCTACATCTTACTGTTCGCTCCAGCCAACAACTTTTCGACTTCCGCCACAATTACTTCGGCGCCAGCCAAATCCATATTACCGACACGCTGCCACCGGATCACGCCCTGCTGATCGATCACATAGACGTTCGGGATAAACTTCCCTCCGCCGTACAATTTATCCGTGACCTTGCCAGGATCGAGCAGATAAGGATAGGTAACTTTTGCGGGAAAGGCGGCTAAGAACTCGCCGACTTCCTTCTTACCGTTGCCGGCAGAATTGACCCCGAGCACCGCTACCTCTTTGCCCTTCGTCATCTCGGACACTTTCTGGAGCGTCGTGCCCTGCATCATACACGGGTCGCAAATATGAAACAGGCCGAGCACCACAATCTTGCCCTTGTAACTCTCCAACCCCACCGTCTCGCCGGTAATGGCCGTCAGCGTAAAGGCAGGCGCCTTCTCGCCGACTTTAAAGAATCCAGCCGCAGCGGCCAGCTGGGCTGCAAGGACCGGAATTAACAACAGGCTAAGTATCGATACTAGTCGTTTCATAAGAGCCTCCCGCTGAAGAAGTGCTGAGTGCCAAACGCTGAATTGACTGTTCGCCTATTCAGCACTTTGATTGCGTATCCTACCATGCAGATTTTTTCAGGGGCAATGGCAACAGAGGCTATAGCGCAGCCATAGGGCCAGAATGGATCACGCGGCGATAGACAAAAGAGCCGAAAGCAGCGAGCACGTGCTACCCTAGCCCCCTGTTTCAGCAGCCTGCTAAAGGGAGGGGTCGAAGAGACCGAGCTGCCATTCCTCCGCACGGGTCAGTGCGATGGGGTACTTCTCGCTGAAACAGGCGCTGCAATACTGTTCCGGGGTGCCGGGGGCGGCATTCAGCATGCCCTCGAGACTCAAATAGGCGAGGCTGTCTGCCGTGATGTACTTCCGAATCTCTTCAAGCGAGTGGCTGGATCCGATCAGTTCTTTTTTGGTGGGCGTATCGATGCCATAAAAACAAGGAGAGATGATCGGAGGCGAGCTGATGCGCATATGCACTTCCTTGGCTCCAGCATCGCGAATCATCTTCACGATTTTACGGCTCGTAGTCCCCCGCACCAGCGAATCGTCCACCACCACGACTCGCTTCCCCTCCAACACCTCCGACACGGCATTGAGCTTTATTTTTACGCCGAAGTGGCGGATCGACTGCTCCGGCTCAATGAACGTACGGCCGATATAGTGATTTCTGATCAGGCCGAGCTCGAACGGAATCCCCGCCCCCTCGGCATAACCGAGTGCGGCAGGCACTCCGGAATCAGGAACCGGCACGACGATATCCGCCTTGACCAACGACTCCTTCGCCAATTGCCGCCCCAAGGCCTTGCGGGTGGCATAGACCGCATTCGCCCCGAAAATCTGGCTGTCCGGCCTGGCAAAGTACACATATTCAAAGATGCACATCGCCGGATTGACCGGCGCGAACGGATGGTAGCTCGTCACACCCTTCTCGTTCAGCACGACCAGCTCGCCCGGCTCGATCTCGCGGATGATTTTGGCGCCAAGCAGGTCGAAGGCACAGGTTTCCGACGCCACGAGGTAGGTATCGCCCATGCGACCGAGGCAGAGGGGCCGGAACCCGTGCGGATCTCGCACCGCGATGATCCCATGGTCTGTCTGCATGACGACGGAAAAGGCCCCGCGCACCTGGCCCAAGGCATCGATGATGCGGGCCAGCAAAGTATCGGCGCGTGAATGGGCGATCAAATGGATCATGACTTCGCTGTCCGACGTGGATTGAAAAATGGCGCCGTAGGCTTCGAGCTCAGCACGCAAGACTTGCGCATTGATGAGGTTGCCGTTATGCGCGAGCGCCAAATTCCCGAAGGCAAAGCTCACCGAGAGCGGCTGGACGTTACTCAGATTGTTGTCCCCAGCCGTGGAGTAACGATTGTGTCCGATCGCCATCGAACCGGTTAATTTCTCAAGCGATTGGGGATTATAAATGTCCGCAACCAGCCCCTTCCCCTTATGGACGTAGAAGTGCTCGCCATCGCCAGAGACGATGCCGGAGGCTTCCTGCCCACGATGCTGCAAGGCATAGAGCCCCAGATAGGTGAGGTTGGCCGCTTCCTTGTGGCCGTAAATACCGAAGACGGCGCATTCGTCGTGAAACTTATCGGGTGTAATCAAATTGAGGCCTGCGTCGTCAGACGCGGACGGTGACACGACGGGAAGTTCTTTTGTGGTTCGCGTATTCATGCCTTCACGCTTCACGCCTGGCTCAGCGTTCGTTCGATTGAAAAAGCCCACTGCTCAAAAAGTTGATCGACTGGGAGATCGATGCGGCAGCCCTCGCTCCATTGCCCCTTCGCCACATCGATGACGACACGATCGCCTCCAACCGTCCCAATCTTCATCGCGGGAACCTCGGCCTCGCCTGCGCGCTTTAGGATCTGGTCGACCAGCTCAGGCTTCACCGATAGGACGACCCGCGATTGGCTCTCCCCAAATAAAAGGGCATCCTGCCGCAAGGTGTCGAGACCCAATCCTACCACAGCCCCTCGCCGGGCAACAGGACCGGAGATGCAGGATTCGACCAAGGCGACCGCCAACCCACCATCCGAACAATCATGGGCTGATTGCACCAGCCCATCACGAATTGCTTTCAAGAGGAAGTCATGAAGAGACTTCTCCGCCTCAAGACTGAGGAGAGGCGGCGATCCCTGCTCTCTGTGATGGAGCACTTTCAGATATTCGCTGCCGCCCAGATCTTCTCTCGTCTTACCCAAAAGGATAATCGCATCCCCGTCCTGCTTGAACCACTGGGTCATCGTCTCCTCGGCCGACTCGATCAGACCCACCATGCCCAACATCGGCGTGGGATAGATCGACAGTCCGTTGGTCTCGTTGTAGAAACTCACATTCCCGCTGACGATGGGCACCTTGAAATGTTCACAGGCATCCCTCAGTCCTTCGATCGCCAGGACGAACTGCCACATGATCTCAGGTCGCTCTGGGTTCCCGAAGTTCAAACAGTCCGTCAGCCCTATCGGTTCAGCGCCTGAACAGACGAGATTCCGCGCCGCCTCGGCTACGGCAATACGAGCCCCTTCATAGGGATGCAGCAAACAGTAGCGACTATTACAGTCCACCGTCATGGCCAGTGATTTGTTCGTGCCCTTGATCCGAACCACCGCGGCATCGGAGCCAGGCAGAACCATCGTGTTGGTCCGCACCATATGGTCGTACTGTTCATAGACCCAGCGTTTGCTCGCAATCGTCGGCGACTCCAACAGCAACAACAGCGCCGCATTGGCATCCTTCACATCCGGCAGCGCGTCATAATTCAGGTTCGTCAGCATGTCCTGGTAGCCAGGCGGCGAATAAGGCCTCTCGTACCGTGGCCCGTCATCCGCCAGCGACTTCGCGGGAATCTCCGCCACCACCTGCCCCTGATCCCTCACACGGAGGATGCCGTCGCCCGTGACCCGTCCCACCACCGCCACATCGAGATCCCACTTCTTGCAGATCCTGATGCATTCCTCTTCTTTGCCAGCCTGCGCCACCATCAACATACGTTCCTGCGACTCAGACAACATCAGTTCATAGGCTGTCATGCCTGGCTCACGCCGGGGCACATTGGTCAGGTCCAGATCCATCCCGTTACCAGCGCGCGCGGCCATTTCACACGAGGAGCTAGTCAAGCCAGCCGCTCCCATGTCTTGAATCCCAACCAGCAAATCACCCGCCATCAGTTCAAGGCAGGCTTCCAGCAACAGCTTCTCGGTAAAGGGATCACCCACCTGCACGGTGGGCCGCTTTTGCTCCGACTGGTCGTCAAAGGAATCGGAGGCCATCGTGGCCCCGTGAATCCCGTCGCGGCCAGTCTTGGAGCCGAAGTAGATCACCGGATTACCGATGCCGGCCGCAGTTCCCAGAAAGATCTTGTCCTTCTGCGCAATGCCGAGACAGAACACGTTCACGAGCGGATTCTGCGAGTAGATATCGTTAAAGACGATTTCGCCTCCGACCGTCGGCACGCCCATGCAGTTACCATAGCCGGCGATGCCGGCCACGACACCCTTGACGAGATGCCGGTTCTTCGGATTGTCCAACCCGCCGAACCGTAAAGCATCAAGCAAGGCAATCGGCCGCGCGCCCATCGTAAAGATGTCTCGCAAGATTCCCCCCACTCCCGTCGCAGCCCCCTGATAGGGCTCGATGAACGAAGGATGGTTGTGCGACTCCATCTTGAACACCGCGCAGAGCCCATCGCCGATATCCACGGCTCCAGCATTTTCACCGGGTCCCTGCACCACTCGAGGACCAGTCGTCGGCAGCTTCCGCAAATGTACGCGCGAACTCTTATAGGAGCAATGTTCCGACCACATCACCGAGAACATCCCCAGCTCCGTGATATTGGGCTCCCGCCCCAAAATCCCGACGATCTTCTGATACTCGTCGTCCGTCAGATTATGTTGCGCGATGAGTTCTTTGGTCATTGGCTGGCTTACAGGTCCCATAATTTTAGACTTCACGCTCGCATGGCTTCGTGACCACAATCCGAATCGGCTTACCTCTGGGTCGACAGAGGCTAGGCAGACGCCATCTGCAAAGGCTTTTTGCCTTGCTTCAGTGACTCTAGCATCGACAAGAAGATCAGCTTCCCGTCGTCATTGCCCAAGACTGTCTCTGCGCAACGTTCCGGGTGCGGCATCATCCCCAGCACATTGCCGGCGGCATTGATGATCCCGGCAATGTTGTCCAGCGAACCGTTCGGATTCGCCGCCGGGGTCACCTTGCTCTCCGGCGTGCAATAGCGAAGAACGATCTGCGCATTGGCCTGCATCGCCGCAAGCGTCACCGGATCGGTGTAGTAGTTCCCGTCTGCATGGGCGATGGGAATCTTTAACACCTGACCAGGCTGGCAGGCGCTAGTAAAGGACGTGGCCGCATTCTCAACCTTCACAGACAGATCCTTGCAGATAAAATGCAGCGACTTGTTCCGAAGCATGGCACCGGGCAGCATCCCCGCTTCAAGCAGGATCTGGAACCCGTTGCAAATCCCGAGCACCATTCCACCGCCCTTCGCAAACTCCTTCACCAGCCCCATCACAGGCGAGAACTTTGCGATGGCTCCGGTTCGCAAATAGTCGCCGTAGGAAAACCCGCCCGGCAGAACGATCGCGTCCAGCCCGGCCAACGAGGTCTCCTTGTGCCAAATCATCTCCACCGACTGGCCCAGCACATCCTTGAAGACATGCTGACAGTCGTGATCGCAATTACTACCAGGGAACACCACCACGCCGATTTTCATCGCACCACCCCAGCGATGCGTGCTGGGTGATCATTGCCGGTCGAGCAGCGGCAGGGCACAACCTGCACGTTCCATCCAGACGCTCGCCTCACAAACTCATCACCCATCACAGATCACTCTTCACTGCAGTTCGTATGTGAATTCTTCCACGATCGTATTCGCCAGAAGCTTTTCGCACATGGCTTTCACGGCGGCATCGGCTTTCGCCTTATCCGTTTCATTCACTTCCACTTCCATATACTTCCCGACTCGCACGTTGCCCGCATTCTTGAACCCCAGCGAACCGAGCGCATGCTCAATCGCCTTCCCCTGCGGGTCTAAGATTCCTTGCTTCAGCGTCACATGAATTTTCGCTTTCACTGCCCCCCCCTTACCAGGATGCCGAAAAAGTCCGCCAGCTTCTGGCCTTGAGGAAAAGCCTTTTTGAACATCCTGCGGAAATGATTTCCCCCATATTCATTCGCGCCACCTGCCCCTCTCGACGAAGGGCGATATGGATGCTCTCATTGCGAGCGTTCATGTCGCCCTTCCCCCTTCACTCCCCTGCTCGGGTGCTTCAGTCTGCCTATCTACATACTTCCTGATCCGGAAAATCACTGCGATCGTCCCGAACCCCCCAAACACGAGCACCACAAAAGCCCAACGCCAGGGCGATTCGTTCAGGCGGTAGGCCATCATCCCCACCACCGACGCCCATACCAGAATGGAGGCCACCAAGCCATAATTCATGAACAGGCGCAGAAACCCCTTCACATAACCTCTTCTCTTTCCCTCTTCACTCAGGGAAGCCTGCTAGGACTCACTGGGAGGATGTGGTGAACGGGCCCGTCGACGCGGCCGTCTCAGGCCACGAGTTACGCGCGCGAAGAGACCGGCCCCTGCCTCCCGCCTCTTCCCCCGGCCCCGTCCATACGGGGAGGAAAACTCCCGGGGGGATGGCAGGGTGAGCCGCAACTGCGCACAGCGACCAGGCAGGGCTTCTCCCTGCGCATTCTGCGAACAAAAAAACCAGCCTCTTCGTTCCCTCATCCGCACACCCTTTTCAATACTTCCTGGTACGCTTCTTCGATCTTCCCCAAATCCTTGCGGAACCGATCCTTATCCATCGACTCTTTCGTCGTCTGGTCCCAAAAGCGGCAGGTGTCCGGCGAAATCTCATCCGCCAGAATCAGCTGGCCCTTGTGCAGCCCGAACTCCAATTTGAAATCGACGAGGATTATCTGGCGCTCGCGGAAGAACGGCTGCAACACGCCATTCACTTTCAACGCGAGCCGCTTGATCTCTGCCATCTGCTCCGGCGTCGCCAGCTGCATCAATTGAATATGTTCGTCGGCGATGAGTGGATCACCCAACGCGTCGTTCTTGTAATACCATTCCACAATGGCTGGCTCAATCGGGGTACCCTCTTTCAGCCCCAGCCGCTTGGCCAAACTGCCGGCCACAACGTTGCGGACCACCACTTCAATCGGCACGATCGCAACTTTCTTCGCGAGCAGCTCCCGGTCGCTCAGCCGCTCGACGAAATGCGTCGGCACCCCAGCCTGCTCGAGCAGCAGAAACAGCCGCTCGGATATCTTGTTATTGATCACGCCCTTTTCGAGAATGGTCCCGCGCTTCTGCGCATTGAACGCCGTCGCATCGTCCTTGAAGTACTGGATGACCTGATCGGGCTTATGCGTGGCGAAGACCTTCTTCGCCTTGCCTTCGTAGAGCATATTGCCGATGGTCATGATCTGCCCTTTCTCCCCGCCATCACGAATACTACTGAGCCAAGACTTCTATGATTTCGGGCAACGATATCACCGTGCCGATCAACGTCGGATGCCCGAATTGTCTCACGTACTGAAACTCTTTCACTTTCTCCAGCGAAAGAATCAGATTGTGAAAATCTTCCAGCTGAGAGGTTTCAAAGTACGTGATGAAATCCAGGTCATCGAGCCCGGTGGAGTGATAGAGCTTGCGCTTCACCGTCTTCTGATAGGGCAACGCGGCTTCCGTATGTTCCTTCATCAGCGCCAGCCGCTTGTCCTGATCGAGCGCCCACCAGTCCGCGTTCTTCCTGATCGGAATGACGATCGCATAGGGCTTGGGTCCGGGCTCGCTGGCACCCTTAAGATCGGCCTTCATCTGGTCCGGAAGCCCCGGCACGTAGTTCGCCTTCTTGGTCAATCCGTGCATCATGCCGGCCGCCTTGAGATGCCGGCCGAACAGACTGCTCTGGAGATCGAGCAGAAACTTTTGCGCTTCGCGCAGCTCAACGGCATGCACGCGAAACATGATATCTGCATGGTCCGACAGCCCGCGCATCAAATAGAGATCAATCGCCAGTTTCTCGCGGTGCTGATCGACGACCCCCCGCAAGACCGTCAGATAGGCGATCCGCGTTGCTTGATCCTCCTTGGCCCAATCGTCATCCAGCGTGAATGCCGCAAAGGTGCCGTAGACGCCCGCTTCGCTCAGCAGCTTGTCGCGATCGGCAGCCTCAGCAACCGACACCAGCCCGACCAACAGCAACACCGCAAACCCCATGCGCCGTACGATACAGAATCTCACCGTTTCTTCCTCTTCGCCGGTTTACGCGCGCTGGGCCCGAATACCCGCCGGAAGATCTGATCTAAGTGGCGCAGATAATACTTCGGATCGAAACAGGATTTGATTTCCTTGGCCGTGAGGCGCGTCGCGATCAAGGGGTCCTTGCCAACCAACTCGTGCAGTCCCCCGGCCCCTCTCCAGGACGCCATGGCATGGCGCTGGACGGCTTCATACGATTCCTTCCGCGGCGCCCCTTTGGAAATGAGCAGCAACAACAGCCGTTGCGAATAGACCAGCCCCCCTGTGAGATCGAGGTTGCGCTGCATATTCTCGGGATAGACCACTAGGTTCTTGATGACGTCAGTGATCCGCGCCAGCATGTAGTCGATCAGAATCGTGCTGTCCGGCATGATCACGCGCTCGACGGACGAATGGCTGATGTCCCGCTCATGCCACAGAGCGACGTTCTCCATCGCTGCGAGACTATTGCCCCGCACGACGCGCGCCAAGCCGCAGAGATTCTCCGAGGCAATCGGGTTCCGCTTGTGCGGCATCGCCGAAGAGCCTTTCTGCCCCACCGAGAAATATTCTTCCGCTTCCAGCACCTCGGTGCGTTGCAGATGGCGAATCTCCGTTGCAAACTTCTCGATGCTGGCGGCCAATAGGGCCAAGGCCGTGGCATAGGCCGCATGACGATCGCGCTGCACGATTTGATTAGAGACCGGGTCCGGCGTAAGCCCCAGCTTGGCACAGACATACTCTTCCACTTCAGGCCCTTGATGCGCGAAGGTCCCCATCGCGCCGGAGAGTTTACCCACGGCGATTTCCTGCCGCACATGCGTCAACCGTTCCCGATGCCGGCAGGCCTCTTCATACCAAATGGCCAACTTGAAGCCGAACGAGATCGGTTCGCCATGGATACCGTGCGAGCGGCCAACCATCACCGTGTCTTTGTACTGCAGCGCCTGTTTCTTCAACACAGCGATCAGTTCGGCAAGATCGTCGAGGATGAGGTCCAGCGCCTCGGCCATCTGCACCGCCAGGGAGGTGTCCACGATATCCGACGAGGTCAGCCCCATATGGAGGAATCGATGTTCCGGCCCGACCGACTCCACCAACGATTCGAGGAAGGCGATCACATCGTGCTTCGTTACCTTCTCGATCCTGTCGATCCGCTTCACGTCGATCTTAGCCTTCTTCCCGATGCGGCCCGCCGTGCCCCGCGGAACCTGTCCTGCCCGTTCAAAGGCCGCGCAGGCCGCCAGTTCGACTTCGAGCCAGATCTCGTATTTCCGCTTCACGTCCCAGATGGCCTTCATCTTGGGACGGGTATACCGCTCAATCATGACAACCTCGTGAAACGTGAAACATACGACGTGAACGGGACGAACAGGAACTGGTTACTCCGGACCGCAACGTTGCACCTTTCGCGGTTTACCTTTTACGCCAGCCGCCTCGGCCCGTTTGGCGGACAGCATCAATTCCTGATTCAAAACCTTGTCCAGAATGCCGTTTACAAACTTCGAGGCGGCGTCATCACCGAAACTTTTCGCCAACTCGACGGCTTCATTCATTGTCACCTTGGCCGGCACATCATCCATCCACAACAATTCATAGACGCTGGCTCGCAAAATATTGCGATCAACAATCGGCATGCGGCTGATCTTCCAATTGGTCGAGTATTGCGTAATGAGGGCGTCCAACTCCGGCTTCTGCTCCAACACCCCGGCCACGAGCCGTTCTGCAAAGGCTCTCGCCTCGGCCAACGCCTCGTTTTCTTCCCAGAACACATCCAGCCAGAGGCCCGGCTTGCCATGAATATCATACTGAAACAAAATCTGGAGCGCGCGCTCCCTGGCTTGATGACGAGATCCCATGGCTAGGCTCTGCGCTTTCGCGGCGCCCGCTTTGTGGCCGACGTTTCACGTTTCACGCTCACCGGATTCTGCTCACCCGCCCGTAACAAACGCATGACCGTCGCCATTTCGATCGCAGCCTTGGCCGCTTCCCCGCCACGGTTGAACTTGGCCGGATCAGCCCGCTCGATCGCCTGCGCAATCGTATGGGTCGTCAGCACACCAAAGATGATCGGCACGTCGGCATCGAGCGCCGCCTGCCCGATCCCGCGGCTGGCTTCCGCACTGATGTAGTCGAAATGCGGCGTATCGCCGCGGATAACTGCCCCGAGGCAAATCACCGCATGGAACTTTTGCGTCCGCGCCATCGTCCACGCGACCAAGGGGAGTTCAAAGGCCCCCGGCACCCGCACCACCTCGATGTCGTCAACGTGGACGCCCCGCTCGGTCAACTCCTCGACGCAGGCACTCAACATCTTACCCGTGACGAACTTATTGAACTTCGCGACGATAATCCCGAACCGCAACCCCGTCGCATTCTGTGAGCCTTTTCGTAATTTCATAATATGGCACTCAGGTCGTTAGGTCTGACCGTCTTCAAGCCCGAGCAACGCTTTCCCGCCCGGACTTTCGACATGAAGACCTTTTGACGTTCAGACCTTCCTTAAGATGTGCCCCATTTTATTCTTCTTCGTTCGCAAATACCGGACGTTCGACGCGCCGGGCTGGATCTCGATCGGCACCCGCTCGACTACGTTCAATCCATAGCCTTCGATCCCGACGATCTTACGCGGATTGTTCGTGATGAGCCGGATCTGATGCAGCCCAAGATTGACGAGGATCTGCGCCCCGACGCCGTAATCGCGCAGGTCCGCTTTGAATCCCAACTGCAAGTTTGCCTCGACCGTATCGCAGCCCTTATCCTGCAACCCATAAGCCCGAATCTTGTTGAGCAGACCGATGCCGCGCCCCTCTTGATTCAGATAGAGCAGAACCCCGCGCCCTTCCTGCTGAATCATTTCCATCGCCTTATGGAGCTGCTCCCGACAGTCGCAGCGAATGGAGCCCAACACATCGGCTGTCAAGCAACCGGAATGCACGCGAACGAGCGTCCGCTCCCCGTTATCGACTCGCCCCTTCACCAGGGCGATATGCGTGATACCATCCACTTCATTTTCGAACGCCACCGCTTCGAAATCGCCGAACGTCGTCGGCAGCCGCGCGCTGGCCATCCGCCGCACGAAGGTCTCGCGCTGCATGCGGTATTCAATCAGCGCCTTAATGGTGACCATCTTCAGCTTATGCACCTTGGCAAACTTCGCCAGCTCCGGCACGCGCGCCATGGTGCCGTCTTCGTTCATGATTTCACAGATCACGCCAGAGGGATTCAGTCCGGCCAACCGCGCTAGATCGACCGAACCCTCCGTCTGCCCAGCCCGGCGCAACACACCACCCTGCTGCGCCTTCAAGGGGAAAATATGACCAGGCCTCGCCAAGTCGCCTGGCTTCGACTTCGGATCGATCGCCACATGAATCGTCGTGGCCCGGTCCGCCGCAGAAATGCCGGTTGTGATGTCTTTGCGCGCATCGATGGACACAGTGAACGCCGTGCCAAACGTGGCGGTATTCTCCGCCGCCTGCTGAGGCAGCTGGAGCTCTTCGACCCGCTGAGGGGTCAGGGCGAGACAGACCAATCCACGAGCATGCTTGGCCATGAAATTGATGGCCTGGGGCGTCACATGTTCGGCGGCAATGACAAGATCGCCTTCGTTCTCACGATCTTCATCATCGACGAGGATGATGCATTTCCCCTTTTTGATGTCTTTGATTGCGTCTTCGATACTGTGAAAGGGAGAGGCCATGGTTTCCTACAATTCCGCGGAGTTATCACCCGCTACGGACACACCACAATAACCTTGTTTCGACCCTCACTGTCAACGGGAAAAACTGCCCGGGGCATCCCTGGAAGTGATGGCCCGGCGTGCCCGCCGTTCAGCTAGCAGCACCGTGCCCCAGGCACAAGCTGCCACCAAGGCAAAAACGCATAAGCCGGTTCGATAGGAGCCGGTCACCTCTTTCAGCGTCCCCAGCCAGAGAGGCAGGAGACAACCTCCCAGCCCGCCTGCGGCCCCCACGACACCGGACGCGAGACCGATCTGCCCGGGGAACCACTCGGAGGCCAATTGGAGAATAACCCCATTGCCAACCCCCATCGCTCCCACTGCCACGACGATCAAGACCACGGCGATACGAACGTCGCTCACGTCGCCAAGCACCGCGAGCCCCCCCACCACCAGAGGCAATGAAAACAGAAGGGTACGCAGGCCGCCGATCCGGTCTGCCGCATGACCTCCCAGCGGACGAATGAGACTGCCCACCAATCCGCAAAGAGCGGCAATCGAGCCAGCCGCGATCCCATCCACGTGATATTGCTCGTGTGAAAAAAGCGGGAGGATACTGCAAAACCCAACAAACCCCCCGAACGTCACAGCATAGAGGCCGCAAAGCCAATAGGCCTTCGGCTGCCGGATCATGGCGGCGACACTGTGCCACCAGTGGGCATCCCGTTCGGCTCGCCGGCTCTGTCGATCGTCGCGCACAAGAACGAGAAAGACCGCCAGGGTGATGACAATCGGCCATACCATCCATCCGAAGATCGCGTGCCATCCGTCTGTGGCTGCTATGCGTGGCGCGCCAAAAAGAATCAGCACCGTGCCGACATTGCCCGATGCAACGAGGCCCAAGACCAACCCTTGATGCGCGGCGGGATAGGTGCGGCCTGCCAGGGGCAAGGTCACCGCAAAGCTCGCCCCACCGATACCGAGCAGGAAGGCCACGAGCAGCAACTCGGCGTAGCTCTGGACCGCCAGCCATCCCCAGAGGACGACGGCCAACTCTGCCACCAGAATCAGCACCCCGGTCGCTTTCGCCCCGTACCAATCGCTGCTCCAGCCGGCAACCACGCGAAACACCGCGCCGCTCAGCAGAGGAAGCGACACCACCAGCGCGATCTCAGCCTGGCTGAGCTGGAGATCCTGCGCAAAGGTCAGGCTCAAGGCCCCCATCAGCAGCCACACCATAAAACTGACTGCAAGGTGCAGCCAGGCCCCGACCACGCTCGGCCAATGGCCACGGGTCAGCGCGCAAAACATCGCTGTCATCACAATAAATAATCTCCCACCCTCAAGCTGCCCACTATATGAGACCGGCCTTCATCCGCGCAAGGGAACGACGACAGCGGACTTTTTCAGCACAGGTCAAAGTCTCTTATGTTATTCTCGCTGGCTATGAGTCCGAGCAAGAAGAATCTCGACGACGAACCGATCGAACCGGAGGTCCTGGAACCGTCCGAAGATGAGATCGCCAAGATCACTCCACCCCCTGAACAGCCTCACGGCGCAGCGCCGGACGGCCAACTGGCCTCCGATATCACGGCGGTGGCGCCGATCACGGCACTTCAACAATATCTGGCGGAAGTCCGCCGCTACCCCTACCTCTCCAAAGAAGAAGAACTCCGCCTGTTCCATGAATATCGCACCAACGGGGACCGCGAGGCCGCTGTCAAGCTCATCATGGCCAACCTGCGCGTCTCCCTGGCGATTGCCTCCGAGTACCTCCATACAGGCGCTGACCATATGGACCTCATTCAAGAGGGCAACGTCGGCTTGATGCATGCCATCAAGAAATTCGACCCCTCGAAAAACGTGCGCTTTTACGCCTATGCCGCCTGGTGGTCGCGCGCGTACATCCTGCGCTATCTCCTGAACACCTACCGGCTGGTCAAAATCGGAACGACCCAGGATCAACGGAAGCTGTTCTACAATCTCAAAAAAGAAAAGGCGAGGCTGGAACGGGAAGGCTTCGCTCCGGATACGAAGCTCCTAGCTGACCGTTTGAATGTACGGGAGCGGGACGTCATCGAGATGGGGCAGCGACTGGGCAACTGGGAACTCTCGCTAGACCAACCGCTCGACGGCGACCAGGAAGGCAGCCTGCTGGATGTGCTGCCCTCGCAACAAGTGCCGGCGGACGAGCAGCTGGCGCAGACCCAATTACAGGCCCTCTTCCGTTCCAAACTCGCCGAGTTCGCCAAAACGCTCGACGAACGGGACGAGGACATTCTGCGAAACCGGATCCTCTCAGAGAGCCCCCTCACCCTCGAGGATCTCGGCGCCAAGTACCACATTACGAAAGAACGAACCAGGCAGCTGGAGGCCCGCATTATCAAGCGACTACGCGACTATATTAAGAAAGATATCAAGGATTTCGACCGCTTACGGATCTAACCTCGCCTATCCCCACCGAAAGAAGGCCTAGAATATCCAATTCTTAATGGGTTATGCTGCCGCTGTCCCTGTTCTTGAGGGCGCGGAAGAATTTCCTCATGTCCCCCCTTGACTTGGACGAACCCGAGGCTATCTTTACCCTCGTGCCAACGGACCAGAGTTTCTGCTCGTTCGGGAGTATGCCCGTTACGCCATCGAGTTCGAACCTGTTCTATCTTGTTTATTTTCAATGGGTTAACTTTAGGAGGAGGATATCGTTATGAGCACTGCGACCAAAGAGAAGAAGAACTTAGCCAAGGGGTTCTCGCCTCTGGGTGACCGGGTATTCGTCACCTACACCGAGGAATTGGACCGTACCGCCGGCGGAATCTACGTGCCGGACAGCGCGAAAGAGAAGCCGCAACGTGGCATCGTCCAGGGCATCGGCAAGAAGGTCGAGAGCGTAAAGGTCGGCGACCAGGTCCTCTTCGACAAGTACTCAGGCAGCAAGCTCCGCATCGAAGACGAGGACTGCTTGATCCTCAAGGAAGAAGACATCCTCGGCGTCTTCAACAGCTAAGCACCACAATTCACGACGACGATACTTTTTAAGGGAGGCATACGATAATGGCAAAGCAACTTATGTACGGTGACGCCGCGCGCGCATCCATCCTCAGAGGGGTGAATCAGCTCGCCGACGCCGTCAAGGCAACACTCGGACCCAAGGGCCGCAACGCGATTCTCGACAAGAAGTTCGGCGCCCCGACGATCACCAAGGACGGCGTGACCGTCGCCAAGGAGATCGAACTCAAGAACCCGTACGAGAACATGGGCGCCCAGCTCGTGCGCGAAGTCGCCAGCAAGACCAGCGACACCGCGGGCGATGGCACCACGACCGCGACCGTGTTGGCCCAGGCGATCTATCGTGAAGGCGTGAAGAACATCACCGCCGGCGCGAACCCGATGGAAATCCAACGCGGGATCAACAAGGCCGTCGAAATCGTCATCACCGAGCTCAAGAAGCTGAGCAAGCCCTGCCAGAACAAGACCGAGATCTCCCAGGTGGGCACGATTTCGGCCAACAATGACAAGACCATCGGCGACCTCATCGCAGAAGCGATGGAGAAGGTCGGCAAAGACGGCGTGATCACGGTCGAAGAAGCCAAGTCCATGACCACCTCGCTGGACGTGGTCGAAGGCATGCAGTTCGATCGCGGCTACATCTCCCCCTACTTCGTGACCAATGCCGAGCGGATGGAAGCGGTCATGGACGATCCGTTGATCCTCATCTCCGAGAAGAAAATCAGCAGCATGAAGGACTTGCTCCCGGTTCTCGAGCAGGTTGCCAAGTTGGGCAAGCCCCTCGTCATCCTCGCAGAAGACGTGGAAGGCGAAGCCTTGGCCACCCTAGTGGTGAACAAGCTCCGCGGCACGCTCAACGTGACCGCCATCAAGGCCCCTGGCTTCGGCGATCGCCGCAAGGCCATGCTGGAAGACATCGCGATCCTCACCGGCGGCCAGGTGATCTCAGAAGACATCGGCATCAAACTGGAAAACGTGAAGCTCACGGACCTCGGCCGCGCCAAGCGCGTCACGGTCGATAAGGACAACACCACGATCGTGGAAGGCTTTGGCGATTCGAAGAAGACCGAAGGCCGCGTGAAGCAGATCAAAGCGCAAATCGACGAGACGACCTCTGACTACGACCGTGAGAAGCTCCAAGAGCGCCTCGCGAAGCTCGTGGGCGGTGTGGCCGTCATCAACGTCGGTGCAGCGACCGAGACCGAAATGAAGGAAAAGAAGGCGCGCGTCGAAGACGCCTTGCACGCCACCAAGGCCGCCGTCGAAGAAGGCATCGTCCCAGGTGGCGGAACAGCCTATCTCCGTTGCATCGGTGCCTTGGATGCGCTCAAGTTGAACTCCGAGCAGCAGGTGGGTGTCAACATCATCCGCCGCGCACTCGAAGAGCCGATCCGTCAGATCGCGGCCAATGCCGGGATGGAAGGATCCGTCATCGTTGAGAAGGTTCGCAACGACAAGAACCTCAGCGTCGGCTACAACGCCGCGACCGAGGAATATGTGGACATGATCAAGGCCGGCATCATCGACCCGACTAAGGTGTCTCGTTGCGCGTTGCAGAACGCCGCGAGCGTCGCGGGCCTGTTGCTCACGTCCGAGGTCATGATCACCGAGTTGCCAGAAGAGAAGAAGGAAGCCGCCGGCGGTGCAGGTGGTCACAACCACGGCATGGAAGGCATGTACTAAAGACAGACGCTAGGAAGCCATCCGCTTTCAGCAACGAAGGCCTCAGCGGTGATCCCGCTGAGGCCTTCGTGTTTTTGCCGGACGCGTGACCCGACGGCAGGCAAGCTTGAGCCAGGCATTTATCGCGCAGCGCAAAGATGCGGAAATCTCTTTAAAGGGTGACAGGCCATTCATAGCGGCGTATATGTGGTGCGTGGGGTCGAACATCACCATGCTTCAAGAATCGACGGAGGCAGCGGACTCATGATTGAAATCTATACGGATGGCGCCTGTAGCGGGAATCCAGGGCCTGGCGGATGGGGCGCTTTGCTGCGCACCAGCCAGATTGAAACGGAGCTGTGCGGTGGCGAGCCTGCGACCACGAACAATCGCATGGAACTACTGGCCGTCATTGAGGCCCTGCAATCCCTCACGGAGCCCGTGGAAGCGCAGGTCTACACCGATTCGCAATATGTGCAAAAAGGGATCAGCGAATGGATTCACGGTTGGAAAAAGCGCGGCTGGAAAACGGCGAGTAAAGAGCCAGTCAAGAATGCAGACTTGTGGCGGCGCCTGGATGCGCTGGCTTCCGGCCATACCATCGAATGGCGTTGGGTCAAGGGCCATGCGGGCCATCCGGACAACGAACGGGCAGACGCATTAGCCCGCGCCGGCCTGGAACAGGCGCGCCAATCAGGCAAGGCCATCGGTGGCACCGTCAAAGAAGATAACGCCTGGCCCGGCCGTCTCTTCTGATTGCTCAATGATCCTTCTAGACCCGCTCGTGTTCCTTCACAGACCGTCCATTCCACTGATCAAGCAGCCGTCGCATTCGGCACCTCCTTGCTAAGCGCAGGCTTCTTAGCCCCTCCCCTCACCCGATGCAGCTTCTCTCTCGCGTGATAGGGCACGAGCCCTTCCAGCACCAGCAGTAGCCTGTCGCAGGGCACATCTTCCATGATCTTGACCGCCAGCTTCGGATCTGTCCCTGAACGACCCCCCACATAGATATCGACCGCATCGACCACCTTTCCATCAACCTTGGCCTTCTTGCCCAAGAGCCCGATATCCGCCACGAGATGGTTTCCGCAGGCAGCAGGACAGCCGGACCAATGCATGGTAATCGGCTTGAGCGTGCTCCCCAGTCGAGCCTCCAGCGCCTTTGCCGTCTCCACAGCTCTACCCTTGGTTTCGATCACCGCCAGATTGCAGTAGTCGCTCCCCACGCAACTCACCAGCCCCTTATAGACCGGCGAGGGGTTATAGGCGAATTGCTTCACCAATGGTTCCCGGTCCAGGTCGCCGATCTTCCGATCGGACACGTTCGTGATGATCAGGGCCTGCACCGGGGAAATCCTGACCTCCCCCGTTCCGTACTTCTCTGCCAAGGCTGCGATCTTGGCCAGGTCGTCGTGCGTGATACGGCCCACTAGGACTTTGAGCCCCACATAGTTCATGCCCGGTTGTCTTTGCCGATAGATGCCGATATGGCTCTTCTCGACTGCTTTTCGCGCATCGACGCTAGCCCGCGACAGAGTCTTCCCCACTCTTGCTTCCACTTCTTCCCGAAACCGGCTTTCGCCCCACTCCTCCAGCAGGAAGGCCAGCCTTGCCTGTGTCCGATTCTCTCTCGATCCATGCTCCCGAAATAATTCAATGATCGCGCGGCTCACGGCCAAGGCTTCCCCCTCTGTCACAAAGATATCCAGCGGTGTGGCGATCCGATACCCGCCAGACCCGAGCTTGCCCCCAGCCAGCACGTTGTACCCAATACTTCTCCCATAGCCATCGTCGTGATAGGCAGGCACAAGGGCCAGGTCTTGGGTTTCCATGTGGACACAATTGTCAGGGCAACCTGTCACCGCCACGTTGAACTTTCGTGGCAGATTCGAATAGGCCGGATTGCCCAGGATCTCTTCGTTGATCGCCCGCACGATCTGCGTCGCATCCGACACCTCGTCCGGACTCAGCCCGGCAACCGGGCAAGTCATGACGTTCCGCACGTTATCCATACCGGTTTGGAGGGAGGTCAGCCCCACCTCCTCCATCTTGGCAAAGACCGCTGGCACGTCTTCGATCTTGATCTGCCTGAGCTGTATTTGTTGTCTCGTCGTAAGGTCCAAGACTCCATTGCCGTAGGTCCCGGCGATGTCAGCCAAAGCCTTCAATTGGTATGAGCCGGTCTTACCTCCCGGTATCCGCACCCGAATCATGAAAAAGCCAGGCGTGGGATTCCTCAGAAAGAGGCCATACCACTTCAGGCGCTGGACATCGTCCTCAGGGATCGATTCCCATCCCGTTTTGGCATAGTGAGCGATCCTGTCTTTCACCGCCAACCCGTCGCGCTCAGTTTTGAGGGCCTCGACTTTGTTCATATTCCTTTCTCCAATGACACCAGATAATCAGCCCCGTTTTTTCAAGCACCACGGAGCCGGCGCGATTGAGGCGATCGATGATTGAAAAGACCGTGACCCAATCCAGCCCTGCTAACCGTAGCAAGTCCTCGATCGAACTCGCGCCGCACTCACGCAGCCGTCGCACGACACAATCCTCATTCGGCATCGTGGCATGATTAATCGTAGTTGCCATGGCTCCCTCCGGTTCGACTCCGGTGATCAGCAGGCCTCCCTTGCCGGAATGGCACGCGGCAGTTCTCTTGCCTTTGCCTGATTAACGGTATAGGGACTCGCCAGCCAGTACAGACCACCGACGAACAGCCCACCACCGACGATGTTTCCTACTACGACATAAAACTGGTTGTACCAGTAGCCTGCCCAGCTGACAGCGGGCGCGTGGGGGAGAAACAGCGCCATGCCAAGGAGCGATTGATTGGCGACACTATGCTCGAATCCAGTGCCGATAAAGGCGAACAGGCACCAGAAGATCAGCATGATCTTGGCCGCATCGTTCGTCGTCCGCCCGGAAGTCCATATCGCCAGGCAGACTAGCCAGTTGCACAGAAGACCCCGGAGGAACAGCTCCCACGCCGACAGCGACATCTTCATGGCCGCCACGTTTCCGATAAGCTCGGCCTGCGGCCCCTTGGACAGGACACCCGATTGGACGACCAGCCAGGCCAGCGCTAGCGAGCCAACGAGATTGCCGACCCAAGACCAGACGTTGAGCTGGGTCACTTGAGTCCAGGTGAGACTGCGCGAAAGTCCGCCGATGACTCCGGTCATGTTGTTGCCGGTAAACAGTTCCGATCCGGCGAAGATCACCAGGGTGAGGGCGATCCCGAACGACACGCCCATCACCAGCTTCAGTATCGGCGATCCGGCTGCGGCCAACGGCCCGCCGACACTGAAAATCAACGCGATGCCGAATCCCACATAGACGCCAGCCAAACCCGAGAGAATGAGGTAGCGTGACAGCGAGACCTCCAGGAACCGATGTTTTGTCGCCGCCAACGATGCAATCCGCTCGTGATCCGTCGTATACATCGACGCCTCCTTTGTCAGCGCTAGAATCCCAAAAACACAACGGCGCCCGTCTTCCCGAATAGAAGACGGACGCCGTTGTCCGCGTTACATCGCTCTCTGTTGTTATGCGGCAGGAACGCCGTTATTCCCGCACTAGACCCCGACTGGAACTAGAAGGTCTTATACTCCAGCCACTTCCCGTTCATCGTAATCTTGCACCGAGACTCGCCATGGCTGCCAACCACCTTCTCCATGTCGATCGTGAAGTCGATCGCGCTCATGATACCGTCGCCGAACATCTCGTTCGCCTGTTCGCGCATCGAGTCCCCGTAGACCCCGATGATCTCCAGCAAACGGTACTTGAACGGATCGGTCGTAATCGGATAATCGGTGCGAACTGGGAATTTACTCAACGACGCGGTCAGATCTGCATCGAGGCCCAACAAGTCGCCAACCTTCTTCGCCTCCCCAGCCGGTAACTTGTGGGTCCCCTGCAACACCGCTGCGACAAACGTTGGATGTCTCCCGACCGCTTCGGCCACCTCAGCGATGGTCATTTTTTTCTCTATCCGCTTTTCTTTAATCGCGTCTTTCGCTTTCTTCACTTCCATCGCATATTCCTCCTTTATTAATACCTCTACCACAGGCGCACTCTCGTTCCTTCAGAACCTCACGACGAGTGGAACGGTCCCCGACGGTCCTCCTAGGATGCTCCCCTCAGCAGCCGCTCCATGCGACGCATGCCGAACGAGAAAATGGATCACATGATTTCTAATCTTATAGTAATGAGGATGTTCAATGACTGAATCTCTCGATCTGGGACGCGGGATCGTGACTTCTACAATCTCCGCAATCCGCGATGACGGCCCGTTCGTCATGAGCATGATGCGGTCGGATAAGAGAATAGCTTCGTCCACATCGTGTGTGACCATGAAGACTGTATTGCGCGTGGCGTTCCACATCTGGACCAACTCCTCTTGAATGACACCTCTGGTGAGCGCATCGATCTGGGCAAAAGGCTCATCGAGCAGCAACACCTTGGGCTCAATTGAAAAAGCCCTGGCAAGGCCGACCCGTTGTTTCATGCCTCCCGATAAGGCGATCGGCCGTTTATCTTCCGCTCCCTTTAGTCCGACCAATCCAATGTACTTATGCACATGCGCCACCACCTGTGCTTGCTCCCAATCCGGGTAGGCCGACCGGACAGCCAGTGCGATGTTCTCGAAGACCGTCATCCAGGGCATGAGGGCGAAGTTCTGGAACACCACCATCCGATCCAATCCAGGGCCGGACACTTCGCGCCCATTCAGGATCACGCCGCCCTCTGAGAGGGTTTCCAGCCCGGCGATGATGTTCAGCAAGGTGCTCTTACCGCATCCCGAATGGCCGATCACGGTGACAAACTCGCCCTTATCAACTTTCAAGGTCAGGTCTTTGAAGATACATACGTCTTCGCCTCCGGCATGACCGGGGAAAAACTTGCTCACATGATCGGCGATGAGAAATGACATGGTTACTCCTGATAGGTGACGAGACTAGCCAGTTTGTTGAATCCTGAATCCAAAATCACGCCGACGACCCCAACCACCAAAATCGCGAAAATGACTCCGGCAATGTCGAGATTGTTCCATTCGATCCAACTCAAGTAGCCAACGCCCAACTCACCTAGCAGCATCTCTGCCGGCACCACAGCCACCAATGCGCTCCCGAACGCGATTCGCAAACCGTTCACGATGGTCGGGGCTGCGCCGGGCAAAATCACCCGATAAAGCCGCTTGAACCAAGACAGCTGGAGAATCGCCGCGACATGTAAATATTCCTTCTTGAGCGAACTCACTCCGAACGCCGTCGTCGCCAGGGTCGGCCAGACGGCTGCCATAAACACGACCAAGACGGCTGTCCATTTGGGATCCTTGACCGTGTACAGCAGCAACGGCATCCAGGCCAGCGGCGAAATCGGTTTTAAGACCTGAATGAACGGGTTGACAGCTCGGAACAGGACGCGGTTTAGCCCTAGGAGAACACCGAAGATGATTGCGACGACCGATGCCGCGAGGAACCCCCCCGCAAATCGTGAAACGGTGTACAGTACCAGGTAGGCAATGCCATGGTCGTTGGTTCCCTTAATTACGAAAGCTTCGCTCAATTCAGTTCTCGCTTTCTCCACTACTGCGAGAGGACCCGGCACACCGTTCATCTTTTCAGGGTTCCAGATGTAGCCTTCTGCTCCGGCTCGAACAATGTCACCGTTGAACTCCATCATCTGCAGTTGTTCGTCCGTCTTGCCCTTCGCGTGAAAAGACGGCCGCAGCGTCAGCAAATGCCACCCGCCGAGAAAAATCACGAGGATAAATACTGAGATTATCCACGGACTGCCATTTTCATGTGTCTTCATAGTTCCAGGCCTTTTTGACTATTACGTCATACTGTGGATTTTGAAGCTGCGAACATAGGCATCCGGTTGGGTTGCATCGAACTCTCGGCCCATGATCGTATGTTTAGCCATCACTCCCTGATGCGTCGGATAACCAAGCTCCTTGGCGATCCGATCGCAGTCGGCCGCTCGATACACTTGCTCGGCCACGCCGCTGTAATTAACCTCACCCCTTAAATGGCCCCACCGTTTCATTTGGGTCATGATCCAAATCGCCATCGAGTGCCAGGGAAAGGGATCGAAATCGATACGGCTCGGATCCGTCTTAATTGCGCCCAATCCGTCCGCATAGGTTCCCGTCAGCACCTGTTCCAGGACCGCCACCGGCTGATTTAAATAATTCGTCGGTGCAATCGCCTCGGCAATTTCTTTCCGATGGGCAGGGTTCGACGCGTAGTGGGTGGCATCCACGATAGACCGAAAGAGCGCCAGGAACGTATTCGGGTACTGCGTGGCAAAGTCCTTGGAAATTGCGAAACCGCAGCAGGGATGCTTATCCCAGATTTCCTTGGAGAGCTTGAAAATAAACCCTGCATTTTCGTAGACCGCCCGTTGGTTGAAAGGATCGGGAGCCAGATATCCATCGACATTGCCAGCCTTCAGATTGGCCACCATCTCCGGTGGCGGCACGACGCGGATTTGGACATCTTTGTCAGGATGCACTCCACCTTCTGCCAGGAAGTAGCGCAGAAGATAGTTATGCATCGAATAATCGAACGGCACACAAAATCGAAACCCCTTCATGTCAGCGGCAGTTTTGACGCCCTTGTGCTTGTTATGCAGCGTGATCGCTTGGCCGTTAATATTCTCCACCGCCGGCATGTAAAACGGCACAGGGACGGAACCGACTCCCAGGGTGATCGCCAATGGCATGGGCGACAACATATGCGCCGCATCGACATCTTTATTAATGCTCCAATCCCGCACCATGGCCCAGCCTGCTGCACGTTTGACCTTGGCATTCAAACCATGCTTGCTATAGAATCCCAGCGGCTCCGCCATGATAATCGGCGTGGCACAGGTAATAGGAATGAAGCCGATACTGAGGTCTCTCTTTTCCGGCTTCCCGACCGGATCAGCTGCAAATGCGGCGATCTCTTTCAGCGGGAGGAATTCAGCGACAAAGGCCGTTAGCGCTGCGGCTCCCATGGATGCGAGAAACCTCCGACGTGATGGAGCGGCGGCTTGGATGACAGCCGACACCACAGCTTGCTCGACCTTGCACTCAAAATACTTCTCGGAGGATGCAGCTAGCACGACAGCTTTAGGATTCGGTGCCATCGTCCGCTTACTAGCCCTCTCGCCTTCGCTCATGACCGCCTCCTTTAGTGTGTTTCGACACTACTTGGTTACCGAGCCCCAAGATCCGATCACTGAACCTGCCTAAAATAAAAAGGCGCCTGCCGCTCTTTCCAGAGCGACAGACGCCTTTGTCTGTTTGCCTTATCGCGCGAATTTTACCGAGGCGCCGTTGCCTCGACTCTGCTAACTTTCATAACCTACCATGCTTCCCCTCCCATGTCAATCCATACCTAAGATTGGCCCTGTACTCTAGACGTCGTAATAGAGGTAGAACTCATACGGATGCGGACGCAACCGCATGGTATCGACTTCCTTGGTTCGCTTGTAGCCGATCCAGGCTTGGATCAGATCCTTACTGAAGACCCCGCCTTTGAGCAGGAACTCATGGTCCTTCTCCAGGTTGTTCAACGCTTCGTCAAGGCTGCCCGGCATGGTGCGAATCTTCGCCGCGGCTTTTGCATCAAGATCGTAGAGATCCTGCTCAGCCGGTTCACCGGGGTTGATCTTATTCTGGATGCCGTCCAACCCCGCCATGAGCATGGCAGAAAAGGCGAGATATGGATTTGCGGCTGGGTCAGGGAACCGCACCTCGATTCGCTTCGCCTTGGGGCTTGGTGAATACATAGGGATCCGGATGCCAGCCGACCGGTTCCGGCTAGAATAGGCCAACAACACCGGCGCTTCGAACCCAGGCGTGAGACGCTTATAGGAGTTCGTGGTCGGGTTGGTAAAGGCGGCCAGCGCCGGCGCATGCTTCAGAATGCCGCCGATGTAATGCAGACACATCTCGGACACACCCGCATATTCCTTCCCGGCGAACAGGGGTTTGCCGTCCTTCCAGATGCTCTGGTGGCTGTGCATGCCTGACCCGTTATCTCCGAAGATCGGCTTCGGCATGAAGGTCGCGGTCTTGCCATGGCGACGCGCGACGTTCTTGACAATGTACTTGTACATCATCATCTTGTCGGCGGTGCGGACCAGCGAATCGAAACGGATGTCGATTTCCGCCTGCCCGGCGGTGGCGACTTCATGGTGATGCTTCTCGATCTGGATACCGGCCTTTTCCATCTCCAGAATCATTTCGCTGCGAATATCTTGCTGCGTATCGGTCGGGGCGACAGGGAAATAGCCTTCCTTCTGACGGATCTTGCCGCCCAGGTTGTGGCCTTCCTGCCCCATATTCCAGACGCCTTCTTCGGAGTCGATAAAGTAGTAGCCGCTGTGGCCGTTCTGATCGTAGCGGGCTTGATCGAAAATGAAGAACTCGGCTTCCGGCCCCCAATAGGACGTGTCGCCAATCTTTGTGCTCTTGAGGTATTTCTCCGCCTTCTGCGCGACATAGCGCGGATCGCGATCGTAGGTCTCGCGCGTAATCGGATCGACGATGTTGCCGATGAGGCTCAGCGTCGGGACCGCACAGAAGGGGTCGAGACAGGCCGTCGCCGGATCCGGCACGACCAACATATCGCTGTTATTGATGGCCTTCCAGCCACGAATGGAGGAGCCGTCCAATCCGGACCCGTCCCTGAAGAGGTCTTCCGTCAATTCGCTCGTCGGGATGCTGAAATGCTGCCACGTCCCGATGAGATCGACGAACTTCAAGTCCACGATCTGGACCTTGTGCTTCTTCACATACTCCAATACCTCATTCACGTTCATCCCACTTCTCCTTTCAACTCACCCGCATGAGACTGTGCCGCCTCTGCTAGGCCGCTTTCGCCTCGAGAAAATTCTCGAGGGCCGTTTCAACTCCCGTTCGTACCCGCTCCAATTGTCCAAGATCGTCGAGCTTCTTGTTTTGATGATCCGTGACATAAAATACGTCTGCCACTTGATCCAGCCTCGTGGAAATGCGGGCGGCATGGATGGACAAGCCGAGCTGAAAGATCGTGTTTGTGATCACATACAACAACCCCTGCCGGTCATCGGCAAACACATCAAGGATCGTATAGGCGTCCGACGTTTCATTGTCGATCCGCACCTCCGTCGCTTCACGGGCTTTCGGCAAAGACCTGGTTAGCTTCAACCGCGCGCCCCGGCGCAACACAGTGTCGACATGCTCCCACCCCTTGAGGACCGACGCAATCCGGTCGCCTACCGTCCGCAACCGCTCAGCCGGAGGCGCGCCCTGATAGTCCGGGTCCATCACTTGGAACGTATCGACCACGATCCCGTCCGCCCTAGTCAGAATCTGCGCGTCGAGAATCTGCACTCCGCTGCCGGCCATGACCCCGGCGATCTTAGAAAAAATTCCCAGCGTCACGTCATTATGGGTCACGACGCTATATTCGCAAGTGCCCAGCTCCCCGTTGAACTCCCCCTCCACCAACACCTCACCGACATGCAACCGCCGCACGGCCGCCAAATGCGCCGCGATACGAGCAGGCACCGTGCCATAGACATAGCGCTCTGGGAATTGGCCCAATTGGCCCTCGACCCAGGCCAGCGTCTCACCGGCCTGCCCGGCGAGCAATGGGTGCCGGCTGACCTCCTCGGCAATCTGGCGAACCCGTTCCGGGTCCACACCCTCATTCCGTTCCCCGGACACCTCAGCCATCGTACGTTGATAGAGCTCGACCAGCAGCGATTCCTTCCACTTGGTCAAGACACCGGGACCGACCGCGGCGATATCGGCCGCCGTCAGCACCAACAGTTTCTTCAAGACCTCCGGTGTCCCCACTTCGCGGGCAAAGGGCAATACCACCTTGACGTCGTTCGGGTCCCGTCGAAAGGCCGTGTGGGCCATCAACAAGTGCCGGTGCACGAGAAATGAGAGCGTCCGCAGATCCTGCTCATCGAACCCGAGCCGGGCTGCTGCGTCCTCAGCCAGGCGCCTCCCCACATCACTATGATCTTCCTCCTGGCCCTTTCCTAAATCATGGAACAGGACGGCCAGGTGCAAGAGGTCTTTCCGCTTGATGCTGCGATAGATCTCCCCCATCGCCCCCTGGTCCTGTGCGAGGTCCTCCGCTCGTGCCACCGCGAGCAGACTATGCTCATCGACGGTGTACTTATGGTACTGATTGAACTGCATCAGGCCACGGACCGTGCCCATGGCGGGCACCAACTTCTCAAGCACCGAGGCCCGATGCATGGCCTCTAGCGTCTTGGCTGTGCCAGGCCCCCCGAGAATCGTAAGAAACGTCCGATTGACCTCCGGCGTCCGATAGGCCTCCGCTGAGACCGTACCGACATGCCGGTGAATGTCTTCGAGCAAAGGCGGCGCAATGGTCAGCCTCTGTGATCGCGCCAAATCGAACAGACGAAGAAGCAAGGCTGGGCTTTCCAGCACCTTCGCACGATGTTCGTCCGCGACCGTCAGGATCCCGCTGCGAACAACAAAGTAGCCATCGACACGGGGCGCCGGGAGAAACCGGGTCAACCGCTGCCAGAACGGCACGCTCCGACACCGTTCGACAAATCGCATACAGCGTTCATGCAACCCTATCGTGTGCTGGTAATACTGTTGCATGAACTGCTCAACGGCCAACAAATGTGGACGGTCCTGGAATCCAAAATGTTGGGCCAGCCAGATCTGTTCGTCGAACGAAAGAATTTCCTGGGCCGTATCGGCATGGACGTGGAGCAAGGCCCTGACCCGCCAGAGAAAATCACGCGCTTCCGTCAAGGCCATCGAATCGGCCCGGGAGAGGATGCCGCGATCGGACAGTTCGCGAATTGTCGGCGCCTGGTAGCGGGCCATGCCGGCCCATTGGAGCAGATGGAAATCACGGAGACCGCCTTTACTTTTCTTGACGTTCGGTTCCAGCAAATACACCGTCTCGCCGAACTTCAGATACTCGCGCCGGCGCTCTTCGAGCTTGTGATCTAGATAGGCATCCGTGCCCTTGGCCACGACCTTCTTCAGATACCGGCTATGAAACTGCTCAAATAATTCAGAGCTGCCAGCCAGAAACCGGGACTCCATCATCGACGTTTTCACTGTCGCATCGCTCTCAGCCAGCTCGATACAGTCATGAATCGTTCGCACGCTATGCCCCACCTGAAATCCGCAATCCCACAAGGGATGAAGGACGGCTTGCACAAGCGATTCGACCTGCGATTGGGCCTCGGAACGGAAGAGCACCATCAGGTCGATGTCCGAATGGGGGGCCAGTTCTCGACGGCCATATCCACCCAAGGCCACCAGACAGCATTGATGGAGGCCGGCTGAGGCAACCGCAGCGCCCCCCTCCCGCACCGCATTCCGGTACCGCCCAATGATCAGCCCGTCCACCAGCTCCGTCATGGCCGCCATGGTTTCCGCGCCAGTCGCGCCTGCCATGACCCGCTCGCCGATGATGCGGCGTTGCTCAGCGAGAAACAGGCCGACCGCCGCCATATCGGCGGTCGGCCCTGAAGAGCTGGAGAGATCCTGTGTTGCGCCCATGGTCACAGAGCCGTTTCTCCGGTTTCACCAGTCCTGATACGAACCGCGTCTACTAAATCACGCACGAAGATCTTGCCATCCCCGATGCTGCCGGTCTTGGCCGTCCGGGCAATGGTCTCGAGCACGCGCGACAGCTGCGCATCTGTGACGGCCACTTCGATTTTGACTTTCGGCACAAACTCGATCGAATATTCCTGGCCCCGATACGTTTCCTTGTGCCCCTTCTGGCGGCCGAACCCTTTGACCTCCGTGACCGTCATCCCCTGCAGACCGATTTCCAGCAGGGCATCTTTGACTTCATCCAACTTAAACGGCTTGATGATGGCTTCAATCATCTTCATGTCGCGGCCTCCTTACCAGGTCACCCGCGGACGCGGACTATCCATCGTCGCTGAGATCGCCGGCATGATCGCATGGTCAATTGTGTCATGGTCTGTCTATGAATAGGCCCGCTCGTTATGCTGGCTCAGGTCCAGCCCAGTCGATTCGTCTTCCGGAGAAACCCGCAACCCGACCGTTGCATTCACGATCTTCAAAATGACCCAGGTGCCAAGCACGGAAAACAATGCCACCGCGCACACCATGATGGCCTGAATCCCGAGCTGCCCCGCATTTCCGAAAAAGAGCCCATCAGCCCCAGCGGCATTGATCGCCTTGGAGGCGAACAGGCCCGTCGCGAGGATGCCGACGACTCCGCCCACACCGTGGATTCCCACGACATCGAGCGTGTCATCATAGCCCATCCTCCCCTTCCAAACAACGGCGAAATAGCACAGAAACCCTGCAAAAACGCCGATTATGATCGCTGAAAATGGCCCGATATACCCGGAAGCCGGCGTCACAGTGGCCAACCCGGCCACCACACCGCTGGCCACCCCGAGGACAGTGGGCTTCCCACGATGCAGCCACTCCACGCCCATCCACGCCAAGGCGCCAGTTGCCGCAGCCGCGTGGGTCGCCAAAAAGGCACTCGCGGCCAGCCCATTCGCGCCCAAGGCGCTGCCCGCGTTGAACCCGAACCAGCCGAACCAGAGCAGGCCCGTTCCCAACAGGGTGAAAGGGAGGTTGTGCGGCGCCAGATAATCCCTGCCATGGCCTGTGCGCGGGCCCAGCACGATGGCGCAGACCAGCGCGCTTGCGCCGGACGTGATGTGCACCACCGCGCCTCCGGCAAAGTCTAACGCGCCCATCTTGCCCAACCATCCACCGCCCCAGATCCAATGGGCCACTGGAACATAAATCACAAGAGACCAGAGGACCGTAAACAGCAAGAGGGCCGTGAACTTCATCCGCTCTGCCACCGCCCCCATAATCAAGGCCGGCGTAATGGCCGCAAACATGAGCTGGAATAGCATGAACACTTGATGGGGAATCGTCGGACCATAAACCGGATGGGGCTCGCTCCCAACCCCGTTGAGCCCGACCCACTCAAGGCTTCCGATAAAACCACCCTGATCGGGACCGAAGGCCAGGCTATACCCGACAAGAATCCAGAGCAGACTGACCAGACAGAGCACAACGATGCTCTGCATGATCGTCCCCAGGATATTCTTGCTGCGCACCAGCCCTCCGTAAAAGAGCGCCAAACCTGGTATCGTCATGGCTAGGACGAGCGCCGTGGACATGAGGACCCAGGCCGTGTCCCCTGTATCGATCTTCAGCGCAGGGGCTGCGGTTGCGACCACTTCGGCCGATGTGACCGCTATGTCCTGGGCCACGACGGTCCCAGGACAAATCGCCAAGACTCCTCCCATTACGGCCGCGAGAGTCAAGCCCATGACGATGAGCCTCCCTTGGCACTTGCGATTGCTCGCGTGTTCCTCATCAACCAAGATCGCCTCCTTCTTCTCCTCAGTACCCCTGCTTACGAATAGGACCGTTCGTTATGTTGCGTGAGGTCCAAGCCTATTCGCTCTTCCGCTTCACTGACACGCAGCCCCATCAATTCATCCACCAGTTTCAGAAGCACGAAAGTTCCCACGAACGAAAACACAACCGAGATCAGCACGGCCATCGCTTGAATCCCCAACTGTGCTGGATTCCCGTAGAACAGCCCGTTGGCGCCGGCGGCATTGATCGCCGTCGAGGCAAACAACCCGGTCGCCAACGCGCCCCAGATGCCTCCGACTCCATGAATCCCCACCACATCGAGGGCGTCATCGTAGCCCAGCCGAGACTTCCACAATACCGCTCCATAGCAGAGGACTCCCGCCCCCAGACCGATCACGATCGACGCCATCGGACCGACGAATCCCGAAGCAGGCGTAATTGCCACCAGCCCAGCCACCGCCCCGCTGACCGCCCCCAGCACGGTCGGTTTGCCTCGATAGATCCACTCCGCAACCATCCAGGACAACGCTGCAGTGGCTGCCGCCATATTGGTCGTAACAAAGGCGCTAGTCGCCACCGCTCCGGCGGTCAGCGCGCTGCCTGCGTTGAACCCGAACCAGCCGAACCAAAGCAGGGAGCCGCCCAGCACGGTCATAGGCAAATTATGCGGAGCCATAGTGTCCTTGCCGTAGCCCACTCGCTTCCTCAGCACGATGGCACAGGCCAAGGCCGCAGCACCGGAACTGATATGGACGACTGTCCCTCCGGCAAAATCCAGCGCTCCCATGTTGCGAACCCAGCCCCCGACCGCCCAGACCCAATGGGCCAGCGGATCGTAGATGAAGGTCGCCCAGAGCAAGGTGAAGACTAGAAAACTGCCGAACTTCATCCGTTCGGCAAAGGCACCGGTCATGAGGGCTGGCGTAATCACCGCGAACATCATTTGAAAGATCATGAAAGCTTGATGGGGCACGGTCGCGGCATAATCGACGTTGGGCTCCAACCCGACGCCGTTTAGCCCGATCCATTCAAGCCCGCCAATTAGATGGGCCTTATCCGGCCCGAAGGCCAGACTGTAGCCCCACAAAGCCCACTGGAGGCTGATCAGACAGAGGATAATAAAGCTCTGCATGAGCGTGCCCAAGGCATTCTTCGAGCGAACCATGCCGGCATAAAACAAGGCCAAGCCTGGCGCCGTCATCGCTAGCACCAATGCCGTCGAGACCAATAGCCAGGCTGTGTCGCCCGTATCGATCTTTGCCGGGACCGGCACAGCAGCCGGAGCCGCCTCCGATACAAAAGGTGCTACCGCTGCTGGAACCGAAGCCTTCATGTCTTGAGCATAGAGACCCGGCGCCCCGAACAAGATGGCGCAGGCCAGAACAGGAAGTATCGCTGGGCTGATAGGTATAAATCGGTTCATGGCCCACTCCTTTCCTCCCCTGTCTAGAAGAGGTACACGATTTGGACTGACAGGGTTTCTTGGTTGTTCACTGCACGGCTGCCATAGAGAAACACATTTTTATCGGATTTGTCGTAGCGGAACTCGGCTCGCGTAATCAGCGAAGGAAACGGCTTATATTGAAGCGTAAAGGTGTTTTCCCAGAGCGTTTGAGCGGCCATTGTGGCCGCGACCGTCTCGGTCGCCCCCGCACAGGTATTGGTGCCTCCGGCAAACCCAAAGAAACCACGACAAGTGCGAGCCCCTCCCGCATCCTCGAAGATTTCGCCGCGGAATCTGGCGCTCCATTGATCGCTGAAATCATGGGTCAGGTAGCTGGCCAGCCCATTCCAGCGGGCATTTCGTGATTGCTTGACCGTGCTCACGTTCCCTTCATTCCCGTAGTAGGGCTCTAAAACGATAGTGTCCTGGTCGGTAGCCTTGACGGTCATAATCGTCCCTACCACCGTCCGCTTGGCCGTCGGATCGACTCCGGTGGAGGCAGGGGCCGCCCCTTGACTGTTGGATTGCTCTGCGCCGTAGGACCCGTAGAAACTCATACCGAACTTCTCATGCGGTGTCAGAGCCAGGAGCCACTCGAAGGATTTACCCTTGTTGTTATCGGTCACGTTATCCCAGCCGTTAATCACACCGAGTGACGCGCTCACCATCGGATTGAATGCATAGCTAAGCCGGACGCCGGTAGTCGTGAAGGCCTGGCCTAAGCCGAACATGAAACTGCGCGAAAAGTTCGGATTCTCGAAACTATTGATCACCTCATAGCCGATCAACGTATTGATTTTCCCCGCTTGAATCTTCAAACCGTTGCCGATCGGGGCGATGTATTCTCCATAGACTTCTTGAAAATCGAGCTCGTTATTGCTGGCGCCAGACGCAAAGTTCGTGCGCGCCCGCGTCACTCTCGCATCCAACCCGAAGTTCAGTCTGGTACGGAACCCGAGCCGATCCATACCGCTCCCGCCACCATCAGCAGGCCGTTCCAACATGATTTGCACCAGGTGAGTTGAAAAGGAATTCGCATCGGTGTCGAAGATATGCAGTTGATTAAGGTTGCTATTGGGATTGTTAAAATTGTGGGTATAGGCCACGTCCAGAAATCCTGAGGCCTTGAACCCCAAGGTCTTCCAGATGGACGGCGCATCCACTTTTTTCTCTAAAGAATCCAGCCGCTCCTGCACGGTTGGCGGTGGGGCCGACGGCGCCGCTGGCTCTTGGGCAAATCCTGCGTTGCCGCCGAGCAGCGACAACAGCGCCCACAAGCCTATACCAATAAAACTGTGTATTGACATCGTAATATCCCTCTTGTCGATTGGTGGTTCCAGTGCTCATGCCCCTTGCCGCTCTCACCTCGACAACGTCGTCGCCACGCACACCCTTGGGCGCAACTTCTATCCTGCATGTCCACATCGATTCGACCGGCCAACCGATCCATCTCGGCTCTCAGCTTTTCCACGCGATTCAGCCGGCTCAAATGGAGTCAAAAAAAAACGCCTCTAGCCTGCTAGGGCTGGAGGACGTCATTGTCCATGCCATACTATATAAAGCACCGGTGCGAAACGTCGTTGTTCCGCAGTTTGATGAGCTAACTTGTACCATGGAGATGGAAAATCTGTCAACGACTTTGCCTTTCCCGCACTCTGGCCTGGCGATGCCCTATCGTCTGTGCTAGATTCGCTCGCACCTATGATCCTCCCATCGCCATCCTCTCCAGTGGAGCGGCCACACAAACCTTCCTTTTCCCTGGTCCTCCTTTGTCTTCTCTGCGCCGCCTGCACGACCACCGACCAGCGCGACAGGGCCCTCATCGAAGACCCGCGCGGAGCGGTGGCGCTGCGCCGAATGCCAGATCAATCAGTTCAGGCCAGTCACCCGATCAATCTCGAACCAGCCCTCATCGCCCGAGTCTTGAGCGGGATGCAAATCCAGGAACGCCAACGGACCCTCCAGGAGTTGCTGGCAGGGTCCTCTTCCGTCCCGGTCTTTTCGGCAGAAGAGGTCCAGTTCCTCGCGCCCAGGATTATCAAAGCTCTCACGACCGCCTCAACGGGAGAGACCGTATCATTCCAGATCACGAGCCCTCAGCAAAACAGTGGCCGCCTGGAACATGCAGTCATCGAAACCACGACAGGCTCTCTTTACGCCTATGGCCTCTCGCTGTATGTGACGCTCGCTCAATATCGACATACCCCGACCCAAACGAACACGGACGGACTTGCCCACCGGAGGCTGCCAGATCCGTCAAACCTTTCAAACCGCACTCTGTCGTTCACTCCACGCCTGGCCCAACGGTCCGATACGTTCAACCGGCCAACAGGCGGAAGCGCGACCGACCGGTTTCTTGTCATCGACTATCAGCTATTGCAACAGACCCCTCCAGTAGCAGCAGCAGCAACAACCACCGAGCCACCTGCGCCTCAGGTGGAACAGGCCGCACAGCCTCGCAAACCTCTTGCGGGAGTCACGCCAGCAGAGAGTCCATCCCACGCCGCAGCGCCTATGGCTCATCGCGAAATGGAGATTCGCACGCTGAAAGATCTCGTGGTCAAAAAAGACTTGGAATTGGAAACCATCCGGAAGGAGCTGCAAACAATTCGCGAACAACTCGATAGCCGGAAGCGAAAATCTGCACCACTGACACCCCGTCAGAGCGCCCCGTAATCAACCCCCCTGACATTCAAATATTCGTGCAGCTACTGACTGAACTCATCCCGCAGGATACTCAAAAATCTCGCTCTGCAAAACTGCAGGGATTGAAGGGCCGAGGCGTATCCGTCAGGCACATTGAGGATCTGAACGATGCAAGAACGACGCGGACAGGCCTTTTCGACATCCTACTAAGAATTACAATAGCCGTTTGTGATCGGCATCCGCCGATCCTTGCCCAGAGCCCGATGCGTAATCTTGATACCGATCGGCGCCTGTCGGCGTTTGTGCTCGCTACTATCCACCAACGCAATCACACGTGCCACCGTCGTTCGGTCATACCCCGCTTCAACGATCTCTTCGAGCGACCGGTCTTCTTCCACATAGGCTTGGAGAATAGGGTCTAAGACCTCATAGGGCGGCAGCGAGTCTTCATCTTTTTGATTGGGCCTCAGCTCGGCGGTCGGCGGTCGATTGAGCGTCCGTTTGGGGATTGCCGGGGTTGTGCCACGACGATTCCGTAGCTTCGCCAGGTCATAAACCATCGTCTTCGGCACATCTTTGATCGCGGCAAATCCGCCGGCCATATCCCCGTACAAGGTGGCATAGCCCACGCTCATCTCGCTCTTATTACCCGTGGTGAGCACCAGGTGGCCAAACTTATTGGAGAAGGCCATCAGCAGGTTACCCCGGATACGGGCCTGGAGATTCTCTTCTGTTGTATCAGCCACACGGTCCTCAAACGTCTCGGCAAGCGATTGCCGATAGGTATCGAACAACCTCGTGATAGGAATCGTGCGAACGGAGATCGCAAGCCGTTTCCCCAATTCCGCCACATTCGCGTAACTGTCTTGCGACGTGTAGGGCGACGGCATGAACAGGCCCAAGACGTTCTCAGCGCCCAACGCATCGACGGCCAGCACGGCCGTCAAGGCCGAGTCCACCCCGCCGCTCAACCCGATCATGACCCGTGTAAATCCATTTTTCCTGACGTAGTCACGCACGCCCAGCGTGAGAGCCCGATACACTTCTTCCAGTGGGTCAAGGGCTGCCACCAGATCAGGAACCGCGCGCGCGCGAACTTTCGGGATAGCCGGAAGCGACGCCACGCATATCTCTACCACCGCGGCAATCCGTCTCGGCAGGAGCTTCTTCTGGCCCTGCGTACGTCTCGCGCGCGCGACCGCCTCCATATTAAGGTCTGCCACGATGAGATCTTCCTCAAAGGCTTTCCCTCGTGCGATGACCTCGCCCTGGTGGTCGAGGATCACGCTGTTCCCGTCGAAGACCAGCTCGTCCTGCCCGCCGACCACGTTGGTGTAGGTCAGCACCACCCCGTTTTCCCTCGCGCGAGTCGCCAGCATCTGTTCGCGCACCCGGCTCTTGCCCAAATGAAAAGGCGAGGCATTGATGTTCACGATAACTTCGGCACCAGCCGCTGCCTGGAACCGGGTCGGACCTTCCGGCACCCAGACGTCCTCGCAAATATTCACTCCGATCACCGTGCGACGCAGGCGGATGAGCGGCAACCGTCGGCCTGGATGAAAATAACGGCTCTCGTCGAACACCCCGTAGTTCGGCAGGTACCACTTGCAATAGGTCGTGATGAGTTTTTGATCGGCGATGAACGCCGCCGCATTGTAGAGTTCGTGCGACCCGGCCGGCACAACCGACGAACGTGCCGGCTTCGGGTCGATGCCATCGTTCTGGCTGACGTAGCCCACCACCGCAGCCAGCCCCCGGCAGTGACAGACAATTTCCTGAAGCGCGCGGCGATTGTCCGCGATAAAGCGAGGCTTCAGCAAGAGGTCTTCTGGCGGATAGCCGGTGATCGCCAGCTCAGGAAATGCGACTAAATCGACCTTCGCCTTTTTCGCCTCACGCAGCCAAGCCGTGATCTGGCGGACGTTGCCATCCAGATCCCCGACTGTCGGATTCATCTGCACCATAGCGATACGAAACGTGTGCATAGGTAAAAATGCCCTCACGCGCTCTTGCGAGTTGCGAGTATCATTCTCCTCCGCGATAAGTACTTGGTTAACACGGAGACTCTGTTGTCTCCGAGTGCGTGCAAGAATAGACTGAGGCTTGCGGGGTGTCAAACCTGCGACCCAAGCCGACCTCGCGCTCAGACGTTCCCGACCCGACACCGGCCTTCACCTGGATCGCCTGGCTTCACGGCATCACCATGGGTCTTGCAGAAATATTTTTCAGGATAACTGAATCACGGGCGTAATTATTGTCATTAGAATCGCCATTAATACGCAGATCGGCGCGCTCATGGGATCGGCCTTGGCCGTCAGTGCCGCGGTGTTCTGTGGCGCGCATGATGAAGCTATCCGTGATAGGCTGCTCGGCTATAATGCTGCGCGACCCGTGATGGCTCGCGGAGGATTCTTCTTGGTGCGGAATGTGCCCAGCTTTATCGATCTACGCGGGTACCAGGCAGGTCGAAAAATAGTTCGCCAAGACATTATTCTTCATAACTTTGTCCGCTCTTTAACCAGGCACTACCACAAAGGAGTATGACATGCACCTGACACCAAGAGAGTTGGACAAATTGATGATCTATATGATGGCCGAGGTCGCATTGAAGCGCAAAGCGAAGGGATTGAAACTGAATCATCCCGAAGCCGTGGCGGTGATTACGGCCTCGGCGCTGGACGGGGCACGCGAAGGGAAAACCTTGGAGCAGGTCATGAAAGAAGCTCGGCTTACATTGACACGGAACGACGTCATGGAAGGCGTGGCGGAAATGATCCCGCTGGTCCAGCTGGAAGCGGTCTTCACGGATGGCAGCCGCCTGGTTACCGTTCACGGGCCAATCCAGTAATCGGATCGACATTGCTCAACGGACTTTGCAACCAACAAAGGGAGCAAGAAAAATGGCAACTCAAAAACCGCACACCGCGGCGAAGACACCCGTCGGCGGCTACGTTCTCTCCGACAAACCCATTGAAATCAATGCGGGGCGGCCTACAGTTACAATCAAGGTGCGCAACACCGGGGACCGCCCCGTTCAGGTCGGCTCCCATTATCATTTCTTTGAGGTCAATCGTGCCCTGGAATTTGACCGGAGGGCGGCGTTTGGTCAACACCTGGATATTCCGGCCTCGACGGGGCTGCGCTTCGAACCGGGCGACGAGAAGGAAGTGGCGCTGGTTCCATTCGGGGGCCAGCAACTTATCTACGGGTTCAGCAACCTGGTTGACGGCTCGACCGGAAGCGGCCCCACCACGGGCTACCAGCCGAATCTCGACAAGGGATTGGAACGCGCGGCCAAACTTGGCTTCAAGTCTAAGACCCAAAAACCATAATGAGCATAATGAGATAACCCAGCACGAGCCACTATTAGGCCCCGTTGGCCAAGAAAGAAGACACGCGTATGTCACGCATATCTCGTAAGGAAAATGCGAGCCTATTTGGCCCGACTGTCGGAGACAAAATTCGCTTGGGTGACACCGACCTCTACATCGAGATCGAGAAGGATCTGCGCGTGTACGGTGATGAAGCCATCTATGGAGGCGGCAAGACGTTGCGCGACGGCATGGGGATGGATAACCAGCTCACGAGCGAGGGTGGCGCCCTCGATCTGGTGATCACCAATGTCACGGTGGTGGACCCGATCCTCGGCGTCATCAAAGCCGATGTTGGCATCAAGGACGGCAAGATCGTCGGCGTCGGCAAAGCCGGTAATCCGAGCACCATGGACGGCGTGACCCCAGGACTCACGGTCGGCGCGGCCACGGATGCCATCACCGGCGAACACCTGATTCTGACGCCAGCCGGCAACGACGGGCACATCCATATGATTTCGCCACAACAAGTCTACGCGGCCCTGAGCAATGGCGTCACCACCTTCTTCGGCGGCGGCATCGGGCCGACCGACGGTACAAACGGCACGACCATCACCTCCGGGCGTTGGAACATTGAGATGATGCTCCGAGCAGTCGAAGGGCTGCCTATTAACTTTGGATTTCTCGGCAAAGGTAACTGCTCGGGCAAAGCGCCTCTGGTCGAGCAGGTCCTGGCAGGCGCCGCAGGCTTCAAGATTCACGAAGATTGGGGCACTACCTCCTCAAACATTCGGGCCAGTCTCTCTGTCGCCGACGAGATGGATGTACAGGTCTGCATCCACACCGATACCCTCAATGAGGGCGGTTTTGTCGAAGATACTATCGCGGCGTTTGAAGGCCGAACGATCCACACCTACCACACGGAAGGCGCCGGCGGCGGTCACGCCCCCGACATCATTAAGGTGGCGGGGGAACTCAACGTGCTGCCCAGCTCCACGAACCCGACGCTACCCTACGGGATCAACACCATGGCGGAATTGTTCGACATGATCATGGTCTGCCACAACCTGAATCCCAAGGTCCCGTCAGACGTGGCGTTCGCTGAGAGCCGGGTCCGCCCCGAAACCATCGCCGCTGAAAATGTCCTCCACGACATAGGTGTGATCTCCATGTTCTCGAGCGACTCGCAAGCCATGGGCCGGGTCGGTGAGAACTGGCTGCGCGCGATCCAGACAGCAGATGCGATGAAGAAAGGCCTCGGCAAGTTGCCGGAAGATTCACCGAGCAACGACAACTTCCGCGTACTGCGGTACGTCGCGAAAGTGACCATCAATCCGGCCATCACCCAGGGTATCTCGCATGTTCTTGGCTCGATCACTCCTGGAAAAATAGCGGACCTTGTCCTGTGGGAGCCTGCCATGTTCGGCGCCAAACCCAAAATGGTGATCAAGGGCGGCTTGATCAACTGGTCGATCATGGGGGATCCGAACGCTTCGCTGCCGACGTCCCAGCCGGTTATCTACCGTCCGATGTTTGGCGCATTCGGGCGGGCCCTGCCCGAGACCTGCATCAGCTTTGTCTCACGTGCCGCCTATGACAACGGCATCGCGGAAAAGCTGGACCTCAAACGCAAGGTCATGCCTGTCTATGGCACGCGTACAATTACGAAGCGAGACATGGTGCGCAATGGATTGACGCCAAAAATCGAGGTGAACCCTGAGACTTTTGCCGTCAAGGTGGACGGAGTCCACGCCACGGTCAAACCGGCTAAATCTATTTCGCTAAATCAGCTCTACTTTTTTAGCTGAGGCCCCGCTACGCGAGATGAGAAGAGATAGTCAACTATGAGCGAGGAGCCACTGTTTAGCTGCAAGTGTCTCCCTGCTTCACTGACGGAACCACCTCCGGTCACTCTGTACCTCTTGCCCGCATGGTCCTCGGATTTATGCTCGCGCAACTGGGATTGAGATTCGGCGAGGGCATAATGCAGTCGTGCCTGGTCGCACCCCGTCGAAGTTGATTTGCAGAGTAAAAACATTTCATAATCAGACCCAATGCTTGTCATTGAAACCATCACCGGCAATATTTACGAACCCGCCTGGCAAGCGCGCCTGGAAGAGGCAACGCTGGATTGGCTGGCGCTCGATCAGTGGGAAGCGCAAAAGAGTCGCCTACGAAAACTTAGTCGGAACGGCATTGACCTGGCCATATCATTGCCACGTGGCATTCTCCTGCGCGATGGCGACGTGCTGGTGTGGGACGAGGCGCGACAGGCCGCCATTGTCGCACGAGTCACCCTCAAGGAAGTGATGGTGGTCGAGTTGGGAGCCCTGCAGACCCAGACCCCGGACGTGTTCGTGCGTACCTGTGTGGAGCTAGGCCATGCGCTCGGCAACCAGCACTGGCCTGCTGTCATCAAGGGGAATCAAGTGTTTATTCCGCTCACGGTGGACAAAAAAGTCATGGCTTCTGTAATGAAGACGCATGCCTTTCGCGGGATCACCTATGACTTTGTCCCTGGGTCCGAGGTTATCCCTTACCTCGCGCCCCATGAGTCCCGGCGCCTGTTTGGGGGAGCCGAAGGTCCGATCCATTCTCATGTGGAGGAACAGGAGCATCCACATGATCACGCGCACCCACAGGATCATGTCCATTAGGATCAAACGCATCCCCGTCTCACCGGCGCATTCGCCGTCAATCCGTGAGCTGGTTAAGAAACCCGTTCCGGAAGCCAACGGTAAATCTAACCACGCCACGCCTTCAATCGCCGGGGCCGGGAATCGCGCGCCGAACATCACCGAACTAATGCACGTCCTGCAATTTGGCGACTCGGTGCTGCCAGTTGGAGCCTTTTCTTTTTCCAACGGACTAGAGTCCGCGATTCAACAACGCCTTGTTCACGATATAGAGACGCTGCGCCAATTCGTCATGACCGCAATCCGCCAGTCGGCGTCCGCCGATGCCATCGCGCTGCTGACGGCACACCGGGCAGGGTGCGCACACGATATGGTCGGCGTGCTGCGAGCTGACACCGCCCTCTTCAACCGGAAGTTGAACGAGGAGATGCGGACCATGACGGTGCGCATGGGAAAGAAGCTCGGCGAGCTGTCCAATCACCTGATCCATACGCCGCTTCTGATCGACTGGCTAGGGCATATCGAACGCAAGGAAACCCCCGGCACTTATCCGGTCGGTTTGGGTCTTCTGTGTGCCGGACTCGGCCTGCCCGAGCACGATGCCTTTGCCATGCACCAGTACGGCACGGCGAACATGATCCTGAGTGCGTCGCTGCGGCTTATGAGGATTCATCACTTCGACGCACAAGCCATTCTCTTCGAGGTCAACACGTCCGCGGCAACTGAATATGCGCGGGTCTCGGGAGCCACACTCGACGAGATGGCGACGTTCTCGCCCTTGCTCGATATCATGGCTGCCGCACACGTGAAGGCACACATCCGAATGTTCATGAACTAACTCACCAGGGTACTGTATGAAGAAAATTACACGGATCGGCATTGGCGGCCCTGTTGGTTCTGGCAAAACCGCAATTATCGAGGCCCTGACACCCATTTTCATCGAGATGGGCACCAAGATTTTAATTATCACCAACGATATCGTCACCACGGAAGATGCCAAGCATGTTCAGCGCACATTGAAAGGCATCTTGCACGAAGAACGGATTATCGGTGTGGAAACTGGGGCCTGTCCGCACACGGCCGTGCGTGAAGACCCCAGCATGAATCTCGCAGCGGTGGAAGATATGGAATCTCGCTTTCCCGACAGCGATTTTGTACTTATTGAGAGCGGCGGCGACAATCTTACTCTGACCTTCAGCCCAGCGCTGGTAGATTTCTTTATCTACGTCATCGATGTCGCGGCGGGCGACAAGATTCCGCGAAAGAATGGTCCGGGAATCTCCCAGTCGGACATCCTGGTCATTAACAAGACCGACCTCGCTCCATACGTGGGCGCGAGCCTAGAAGTGATGGCCCACGATTCAAAAATGATGCGGGGCGATAAGCCCTTCGTCTTCACCAATTGTAAGACGGGCGAAGGCATTATGGACCTAGTCGCGCTCATCCAGCAGAATGTGCTGTTCGACATGAAATTCAGCTAGACGTATATATGACCCTTTCTCATCAACCGCCGGAACTTGCTCCGTTTCAGGATGAGCCCAGGCAGATGCCCAGTGGTGTTGTGGGCAAAAATGCGTTCCTGCGTCTCGGTTTTGAGCGACGCGGAGAACGCACCGTGCTGGCGCATTTGGATCGCCGCGCCCCGCTCCTGGTTCAGCAAGCGCTATACTGGGACGAGGCGCTGCCCGACCTTCCCTGCGTCTTTATCATCACGACTACGGGCTGCATCCTGCAGGGCGATCGGTTCGGCATTGAGATTGATCTCGCGCCTGATACGCGTGCGCACATCACCACGCAGGCCGCCACGAAAATCCACTCGATGGATGCCAACTATGCGGCCCAAACCCAGAGCATCGTGTTAGGCGAGAATGCTTACCTGGAGTACCTGCCTGACCCCATCATCCCCCACGCGCATGCCCGCTTCACCACCACCACGCACATATGCGTGCCCCCCAGCTCCACGCTGCTCTACTCCGAAATCATGATGGGGGGGCGCAAGTATCACGGCGAGGGGGAACTGTTTCAATACGACGTCTTTTCCTCTACCGTGCGAGCCCAACGACCGGATGGAACCGAGTTGTTCACAGAGAAATTCGTCATTGAGCCCCATTTGCACAACGTGCGGCAAGTGGGTGTCATGGGTACGTTCGACGTATTCGCCAACGTTGTATTGCTGACACCACGACATCACGCGGACAAGATCTTCAGTCAGGTTCCTGCAGTCGTCAAACTGCAAGAACATTGGGCCGCTGGTGCGTCGCGACTGCCCAACGACGCCGGGTTAATATTCAAAGTACTCGGCCAGGAATCCGAGCCGGTTCAAGCTAAAGTGCGAGAGTTTTGGTCTATTGTGCGCCAAACGGTGACTGGAGCACCGGTACTCCCAAAATTCGTGTGGCGCTGACTCTTCCCTCTGTTTCCAGGAAGCAGGACCTCGAGGGGAAGGCGGCCGGTGGTTGCCATAGTGCTCGTTATCAAAGATACCTATCCTACCTTGCGGTTACGTTTCACCAACTAACCCCAGGTAGTCCTGGCCATTTGTCTCTCCAGATTAACGGCCTCTATCGAGAAGAATGGCGACGAGCATGTCGCTCATAACATTTACGCCTGAGCGGGCTCTCGCAATAATCCAATCCACGGTCATGATGAGGGGGATGGCTGCGACGATGACATGGGCCGGCAGGCCGGCGGCTGACAGGACAAGCGGCAGCACGATCAGCCCGGCTTCGGGAATGCCGGCCACGCCGGCCCCCGCAATGATCGAGGCTCCGACAATCAGCAGCTGATTCGCCATCGGCAAGTCGAATCCCAACGCCTGGGCAAGAAAGAGCGCGGCCATTGCTTCGTAGAGGGTGACGCCATCGTTGTTGAGGTTCGTGCCGATACAGGCGGCGAGGCGCGCCGATTGAGGCGAAACCTGCATGCGGTCGAGGCATCGAAGCGTGACCGGCACGGTGGCGAGACTGCTATTGCAGGACATGGCGGTCATGATCGCATCGGCCCCCTGCCCCAGATAAACCGTGGGCGACTTCTTCCCCACCAGCCAGGCGACAAGCGGATAGTAGAGGAGCCCGTGGACGGCCAGCCCCGCGAGCATGGCGGCGAGAAAGATCCAGAGGACCGAAAAGACACCGATGCCTGACTTACCCACGACCTGCGCGACGACGCCAAAGACGGCGAGTGGTACAGCGAGGATGATCCATCCGAGGGTCTGCACGAGCCAGCCATAAATTCGCTCGACCGCCCATGCAAAGGTATGAATCGCCACGCCCTCGTGGCCGGCATGGCTGAGCAGACGACGAAGCATGATGCCCAGGACCAGCGCAAGGAGAACGACGCCAATAATGTTGTTGCTGGAAAATGGCGCCATGATGGTGCGGGGAATATAGGCGGCGAGGTATTCGAACGGGTTCTGCGAGCCGGCCTGCACCGTCGCGAGCTGGCCCGCCGATGGTGTGGCGCCAGGCACGTAATGCAGCAACTCGTCGACGTGGCCGACCCAGGCTAGGCCAGGCTGCCAGGTGTTCATGATCGCGAGGCCGATCACCATGGCGACGGAAACGTTGACGAGGCAGATAAGGAGCAACTTGCCCCCCTGGCGCATCGGGAGGCTGGCGCGAATCAGGGCATCAACAATCGCAAAGAAGATGAGCGGAATGGCGAGGGTCTTGAGCAGGGTGACCACGTACAGGCCGAGCTTGCCCAGCTGCTCATTGCGCAGCCCCCCCCAATAGGGCTCCTGCCCGAAGATCGTTCCCAGCAAGGCACCGCAAGCCACGGCGATGAGCACTTGCATATAAAGCGGCAGAGGAGTCCAGCGTGGTGTTGTCTGCATAGTGGTCTCGTGTGGCCGCGGAAGAACGCCTATTTCGCAAAGGGGAAGGACCTTGGGGCCATGAAACGTAAAAGGTAAGAGGTCAAAGGAGGTGGCGGCGGGAGGCTGCCTGATCTATCTCGTTGGTCAGATCGGAAACCCAACCAAGCTGTCAGGTCTTCCTCTGCCCTATTTTGCTTTCCTCTCCCTTCCACAGCTTCGCGATATTCCCCCGATGCTTCATCACGATGAGGCTGCTGATGGTGACGGAGAAGAGTACGAACTCCACCGTTGGATGGATGAGCACGGCAACGAGGGGAAAAATCGCAAAGGCTGTGAGTGCCCCGCCGGAGGAATAACGCCAGAGGGCGACAGCCCCTAGCCAGGCACACAATAAAATGAAGCCGATGAGTGGGGCCACGCCGAGGACCGAGCCAAGAGCTGTCGCCACTCCCTTGCCGCCGGTGAATCCAAGAAAAATGGAGCAGAGGTGCCCGAGGATCGGCGCGAGCGCGACGAGCTGGATGGTCCATTCGTCTTGCAGCAGTTGTGTTGCCGCGAAACCCATCACCCAGCCCTTGCCCATGTCCCCGATCAGGGTCAGAATGCCGGCCTTCTTGCCAGACACGCGCAGGACATTGGTAAAGCCGACGTTCGTGCTCCCCACCGTACGAGGGTCCGGCAGGCCCATCGCCTTCGACACCACCACGCCAAATGGCACAGCCCCCAGCAAATAGCCGGCAACCACGAGCAATACGAAAAGTCCTTGATGACCCATGTATGGTTAAATCAACCGTACCGAATATTTAAACTGACCGGATGCTCAAAAAGTCCGTCCAGCAAAGCCGCAGCGAATGAAGAACCAAGGCGTACCTGGAGGGCGCGTTGAGGGTCTGAACGATGCGAGAACGAAGCTGGTAAAATTTTTCAGCATCCGGTCAAATCTCCTTGGCTACAACCTGCTTCCAGAAACTCCACACATACTGCCCGCCTGACACATAGCCCAGCACCAGCGAGAGATACAGCGTGGCAATGCCGGCCAGATGCAGATTGCCGAAATCAGACAAGAAGGTGCCTTCAAGAATCAGGAGCACGATCGCTACGACTTGCAGGGCCATCTTGTACTTGCCCGTTGTCTCAGCCGAGATCACCATCTCTTCGCTGGCGGCAATGGCGCGAATACCCGTAACCGCCACTTCGCGCGCGATGATCAAAATCGCGACCAAGGCGCTCACCCGATCGACGTTGACCAGGAGAATCAAGGCGGAGAGGACCAATAGCTTATCGGCAATGGGGTCGAGCAGCTTTCCGAGTATGGTGACTTGGCCGTTCCGGCGGGCCAGATATCCATCCAACAGATCGGTGACTGCGGCGACGACGAAGATGAGGGCCGCACTGAGGGATCGGTCTGGAGTCGGCGTGGCAAATAGCACCACGAAGACAGGAATCAAAAAGATGCGGGTGAGCGTAATGAAGTTCGGGAGGTTGAATGATTCTTGCCCGAATAATTTCCAGGCTGCCGGCATGCGAATCATTGGTGACCCATTTCGTCAGACGATACCGTGCTTTAATAAGTCATGCAGATGCACGACCCCGACGATACGTTTGGCATTTTCTGCAACAACGAGCGTTGTGATGGAATAGCGCTCCATCATTTCGACCGCCTTGGCTGCCAATTCGTCAGGCCCGATCAGTTTGGGCTGCCGCGAGGCCAGCGACCCGGCTGTGCCCTTGGAGAAATTACCGCCCTGCTGGATAAACCGGCGCAAGTCTCCGTCTGTAATAATGCCCACCAGCGCGCCGGCGCAATTGACGACCGTCGTCATGCCAAGTTTCTTGGCCGACATTTCCAGCAAAGCTGCCGACGTTGAGGCCGTTTCTTTCACTTGCGGCAACTCCGCCCCGGCATGCATCAGGTCCCGCACTTTCACCAGCAGCCGACGGCCCAAGGTACCGCCTGGATGGAACTGCGCAAAGTCATGTTCCTTGAAGCCGCGCTTTTCGAGCAGGGCCACGGCCAGAGCATCGCCCATCGCGAGGGCCGCGGTCGTGCTCGCGGTCGGCGCGAGCCCCAAGGAACAGGCTTCCTCTGCGACGGAGACGTCCAACGCCACAGCGCTCGTTTGCCCCAGAGTAGACCTCATCCGACCAACCATCGCCACGACAGGAACACCCATTCGCTCCATGAAAGGCAGAAGCCGCAAAATTTCCTGGGTCTCTCCGCTGTTTGAAATCGCAATGAGCACATCGCCGCGCGCCAACATGCCGAGATCGCCGTGAAGTCCTTCAGCTGGATGGAGAAAGAACGACGGAGTCCCGGTACTGGCCATCGTGGCGGCAATTTTCTGCCCGATCAAACCCGACTTACCCATGCCGGAGACCACGACTTTGCTTTTGCATTGATACAATAGATCGACCGCTTTTGAGAAGGCACCATCGAGACGCTGCACCATGGCCTGAACCGCGCGGGCTTCGATTGCCAACACACGACGACCGACTTCCAGGCTGGTTCCGCCCTTCGACGGCGAGGGCTTAGCTGCCTTCGACTTGGTTACTTGTGCGGTTGTGCTGCGTCGCATATTCGTAAGACCCGTTCTAGCAAAGCTTTGAGTTGATGGAGCGGCACCATGTTCGGTCCGTCCGACAGGGCCTCGTCAGGATTGGGATGGACTTCCATGAAAAATCCATCAACTCCGGCGCCGGCTGCCGCACAGGCCAAGGGCTCAATGAATTCGCGCTGGCCGCTAGATTTCATGCCCCCACCTCCGGGCAACTGCACACTATGGGTGGCATCGAAGACTACCGGGTACCCGAAACTTCTCAGAACTGGAAGCGAGCGCATATCCACAACGAGATTGTTGTAGCCGAACGACGAGCCTCGCTCAGTCAGGATGATCCGCTTGTTTCCCGACTCTTCCACTTTCTTGACGGCATGGCCCATCTCCAGGGGCGAGAGGAATTGGCCCTTCTTGACGTTCACGACCTTGCCGGTCTTGGCCGCCGCAATGAGCAAGTCAGTCTGACGGCAGAGGAAGGCGGGAATCTGGAGCACGTCCACGATCTTCCCTGCCTCAATCGCCTGCTCTTCCGAATGGACGTCCGTCAAGATGGGAAGGCCCAACTGATCCTTGACCTTCTTCAGCACCGTCAAGCCCTTTTCAAGGCCGGGTCCTCGATAGGACTTGATGGAGGTCCGGTTGGCTTTATCGAAGGACGATTTGAAGATATAGGGCATGCCCAGAGACTGGGCGATTTCCGCGATGCGAGCCGCAGTCTCCAGCACCAGGGCTTCGCTCTCGATGACACAGGGGCCGGCAATCAAAAACGGCCGATGCCCAGCCCCAACCGTAAAGGAACCGATATGAACTTCGTGTCCCATGATATGCGCCTAACCTTTAATGCCCACATTTTCTGCGTAATGCTGCGCCGACAAAACCACTAAAGAGAGGATGAGGCCGGTGGGGCCGCGAATTGTATTCCGGATGGAACTGCGTCGCCAGGAACCAGGGATGATCTTTCAATTCGACGATCTCAACCAGCCGGCCGTCCGGCGACAGGCCGCTCAGCACGAGGCCCTTGGCAGTCAATTGCTCACGGTAGGCATTGTTGAATTCGTACCGGTGCCGATGGCGCTCGCGCACTTCGTTCACCCCATACATTTTTTGAGCCAGAGTTTTCTCTCCGAGCTTACAGAGATAGGAGCCGAGCCGCATCGTCCCGCCCTTGTCGCTGACAGACTGCTGATCCGACATCAGATGAATAACGGGATAGGAAGTGACCTCGTCAAACTCCTCGCTGTTGGCGCCGACCAGGCCTGCCGCGTTCCGCGCAAACTCGATCGTCGCGCATTGCATGCCTAGACAGAGGCCGAAAAATGGAATCTGGTGTTCCCTGGCATAGCGAATCGACGCGATTTTGCCCTCGATCCCGCGCGAACCAAACCCGCCAGGCACCAGAATGCCATCGACCTCGCGCAGGATACGCTCGGTCCCCTGCCGTTCGATCTCTTCCGATTCGATCCACAGAATATTGACCTTCGTTTGATGGTCGATGCCGCCATGGACGAGCGATTCCGCGAGGCTCTTGTAACATTCCTTCAAACCCGCATACTTGCCGACCAGAGCAACGGAGACTTCATGCTTGGGATGCTTGATCTTCTGGACCATCGCATCCCATTCGCGCAGGTTCGGGGGCTCGGTCTCCAGGTGCAGGAGACGCACGATCAGATCGTCCAGCCCTTCTTTCCGGAACACGATCGGCACTTCGTAAATCGAATCCACGTCTTTGGCCGTAATGACCGCGTCTTTTTCGACGTTGCAGAACATCGCGATCTTGTCCTTGAGATCCGGCGGCAGGTAGCGGTCGGTCCGGCAGAGGAGGATATGGGGCTGGATACCGATTTCCCGCAGCTTATTGACGGAATGCTGCGTCGGTTTAGTCTTCAATTCGCCCGCTGCGCCGATATAGGGCACCAGCGTAAGGTGGACATAGAGCACGTTCTCGCGGCCCACGTTGTAGGGCATCTGGCGGATCGCTTCGAGGAAAGGCAGGCTCTCAATGTCGCCGACAGTGCCGCCGATCTCGACGATCGTGACATCCATCCCCTTCGAGATGCGCATGATGCTCTGCTTGATCTCATCAGTGACATGGGGCACCACCTGCACGGTCCCGCCCAGGTAGTCGCCGCGCCGCTCTTTCGTAATGACCGAATGGTAGATCCGTCCGGTCGTGTAGTTATTTTCTTTCGTGAGAGTCAGGGACGTGTACCGCTCATAGTGGCCGAGGTCCAGGTCCGTTTCTGCGCCGTCGTCCGTGACGTAGACTTCCCCATGCTGATAGGGATTCATCGTACCGGGATCGACGTTGATGTAGGGGTCGAGCTTGAGGAAGGTGATCTTCAACCCCCGGCTTTCCAGCAAGTTGCCGATCGAAGCCGATGCGAGCCCTTTCCCCAGTGAGGAGACGACGCCGCCGGTGACGAAAATGAATTTACTCATGGCTGCCCCCATCTTGTCCGATCCTATAATTCCAACATCTCTGCCACCGAGGGCTACTTCCCCTGGGTGGCTCTGATCGCAGCCAACTCCCCCTTCACGGCCTCAAAGTGGCGCAGCTTCTCCGTCACCACCTCGACATCTTCCGGCCTATCCACCCGCAAGGAGGCCCGTTTGGTTTCCCAGACTTTGATTGAAATCCCGTGCTCCAAGGCGCGCAGCTGCTCAAGGCTCTCCGCCTCCTCCAACCGTCCGGTGGGCAGCGCCTCGATCTTCAACAGGATATCGCGCCGGTAGATATACAGACCCAGATGAATGTAGTGCAGCCCTACAACGGCCACATGGCCGGCGTCGTCCCTCACCACCGGAATCGGCGCGCGCGAAAAATAGAGGGCGTTGCCCTGATGATCTGTGACCACCTTCACCACTGAGGGATTGTGGAGATCCTCCGTCGAGTCGATCGCGCGCTTCAAGGTCCCCATCTCGGCGCCGCTTGCTAGGAACGGCTCGATGAGGTCCGCCAACAACTCAGGCTGCAGCGGGATCTCATCTCCTTGGAGGTTTACGAAAAAGTCCCCGCGAACCAGACGCGACACCTCGGCAACCCGATCGGTGCCGGTCCGATAGGCTCCGCTGGTCATTACCGCCTGCCCGCCGAATGCTTCCACTGTCTCTTTGATCCGTTTATGGTCGGTGGCCACCAGCACATCGGAAACCAGACGGCAGGCCGCCGCTTGTTCATAGACATGCTGGATCATGGGCTTCAGCCCGAGCATGGCCAGAGGCTTCCCGGGAAAACGCGTCGACCCATACCGGGCCGGAATGACGACCGTCACGAAAGGCGTCCTAGTCATGGCCTAAAGCCTCCGAAAGCTGCTGTGCCGACAGAGTCGCAGTCCCCACCATGCCAACGGCAACGCCAGCCGCGTGATTCGCCAGCACCGCCGCATCCCTCATCGAGGCACCGGTCGACAGCGCAAGCGCCAAGGTCCCGATCACTGTATCTCCTGCGCCGGTGACATCGTAGACCTGGCGGGCCTGAGTTGGAATATGCCAAGAGACTCCCTCTCCCTCGTACAGACTCATCCCTTTTTCGCCACGCGTAATGAGCACCGCCTGACAGCCCAACCGCTGGCGGATGATCGCACCGGCATCATTGCTGGCCTGATCGTCGTCGCCATGCACGCCGGCGGCTTGCATCGCTTCCAGGTGGTTCGGCGTGATGACCGTTGCCCCCTTGTAATAGCTGAAATTTTCGACTTTCGGATCGACGACGAGGGGGATGCCGCGCAACAAGGCGAGGCGCGTCAAGTTTGCCATCAAGCTAGCGCTCACCACTCCCTTGGCATAGTCCGACACTACGAGGCAGGAGAGATCCCGCAACCGCGATTCGACGTAACGAAGGATCTTCCGTTGCATCGCAGGCTTAAGCTCCCCGCGTCGCTCCACGTCGTACCGCACGATCTGCTGATTATGGGCGATGACGCGGGACTTCCTGGTGGTCGAGCGATCCGGATCGATCACGACCCCGCTGCGCCCGGAACGGCTTGTGCCCAATTCTTTCAGAAGCATCCGGCCCGACTCGTCCGACCCGATGACGCCGCAAAGGTCGGCTTTGCCGCCCAAAGCTAGAATGTTATTGAAGACGTTGGCAGCGCCGCCGAGCCTGAAGGATTCAGAATCGACATGGACCACCGGCACCGGGGCTTCCGGCGAGATCCGGCTCACACGGCCCCAGATATAATGATCGAGGATGAGGTCGCCGATGACGAGCACGGAGGCTTGCGGAAACCGCGCAATATATTGCCGCAGGATTTTCGGCGATGCAGGGCCCCCTCGCCCCGGTCCGCCTGAGCCTGCCGCAGCCTGTCTCGTCATTTTTTTTACTGAATGGCTTTGCCGAATCGATCCCATCTGACCCACTCCGTCCATTGTCCCTGCCCGCTCCACGACCAATAAATGCGAAACGCCTTCCCACGAATCTTCTCCTCGCGCACATAGCCCCAAAACCGACTGTCCAGACTTTGATCGCGATTGTCACCCATCGCAAAATAGGCGCCATCCGGGACGGTCACCGGCCCGAAATTGTCGCGCGAATTGATGGCGCCGTCAATGATCCCCGGATCGATCCGTTGCGTGAAGAGCTTATCGTCAAGCACCGCCCCGTTTACCAAGATGGCCTTATTGAGCACCTGCACGGTATCGCCAGGCCCCCCCACGATCCGTTTAATGAAATCCTTTTCCTCATCTTCAGGGAACCGGAACACGATCACGTCGCCCCGCTGCGGCTTGCCGAATTCGATGAGTGCCTGCGACGCGTAGCAATTGACGGGAGGTAAGGCCACTTGGAACTTGCACTGACTGGGCCATTGAATACCGTAAGACAGCTTGCTCACTAAAATATGATCCCCAATCAACAGGGTGGGGATCATCGAGCCGGACGGAATCTTGAACGCCTGCACGATGAACACCCGGATCGCAAAGGCCAGGAGCATCGCCACGACAATGGCTTCCGCATATTCACGAAAGATCGACTTCCTGCCAGGCTGCGATGTCGAGGGCTCATCGAGGACGGTTGTCGCGCCTGTTGCATCCGTTCGCTTCTCGCTAGCCGCAGAGACAAGACCGCCCGACGAGGGAAGGTTTGGCTCCCCGCTCACTCGTCACCAACTTTCAAGATGGCAAGGAAAGCTTCTTGCGGCACTTCTACGTTCCCCACGGATTTCATTCGCTTCTTGCCTTCCTTCTGTTTATCGAGGAGCTTGCGCTTTCGCGAAATATCGCCGCCATAGCATTTCGCCAATACGTTCTTCTTCATAGCGCCGATCGTCTCGCGTGCAATGACCTTGCTCCCGATCGCCGCCTGAATGGCGATCTCGTACATCTGCCGAGGAATGAGTTCCTTCATTTTCTCGGCCAACTGACGTCCGCGCTGAATGGACCGATCTTTATGGGTAATGAAGGACAAGGCATCGACCGATTCGCCATTCAAGAGAATGTCGAGCCGCACGAGATCGGACTGGCGATAGCCGAGCAATTCGTAGTCCAGCGAGGCATAGCCTTGCGTGCGCGACTTGAGCTTGTCGTAGAAATCGAGAATGACTTCGTTGAGCGGCATTTCGTAACTGATCGTCACCCTCGTCGGATCGAGAAATTGAATGCCCCGCTGAATGCCGCGGCGTTCCTGACAGAGCTGGATGATGGCCCCCATGTAGCGTTCCGGCGTAATGACCGAAGCCAGAATGAACGGCTCCTCGAAAGATTCGATGCTGCTGGGGGGAGGAAGCTGCGAGGGGTTATTCACCTCTATCACCTCGCCATTAGTCAGCAACACGCGATAGACGACGGTCGGCGCAGTCGTGAGCAAGGTCAGGTTGTATTCGCGTTCGAGACGCTCCTGGATGATTTCCATATGGAGGAGACCCAGGAAACCGCAACGGAACCCGAACCCCAAAGCCAGCGAGGTCTCTGGCTCATAGACGAACGAAGAGTCGTTCAACCGCAGCTTAACCAGAGCATCCCGCAAGTCTTCATACCGGGCCGTGTCGGTGGGATAGAGTCCGCAAAACACCAGCGGCTTCACTTCTTTATAGCCAGGGAATGGCGTGCTCGTGGGCGTCACCGCATCCGTGAGGGTATCGCCGATCTTCACGTCCGCGACTTCCCGCATATTGGCGCAGAGATAGCCCGCTTCGCCGGTCAAGAGCTCAGTCCTCTTTGTCCGCTTCGGGCTGAATTGTCCGACCTCCATCACTTCGAACACCCGCTCATTCGACATGACTTTAATTTTCATGCCGGGCCGCACGGAGCCATCGACGATCCGGGCTAACACGATCACGCCCTGATAATTGTCAAACCAGGAATCGAAAATAAGCGCCTTGAGGGGCGCAGCAGGAAATCCGGAAGGGGGCGGAATCCGTTCGATGACAGCCTCTAAAACCTCCGGCACACCGATGCCCTCTTTTGCGCTGATCAAGAGGGCATCGGTCGCATCCAGCATCAGCACATCGGAGATCGACTGTTTGGTACCCTCGACATCGGCGCTGGCCAGATCGATCTTATTGATAACAGGAATGATCGTGAGGTTGTTCGCCATGGCCAAATTCACATTGGCAATAGTTTGCGCCTGCACACCCTGGGTAGCATCGACGAGCAAGAGCGCTCCTTCGCATGCGGCAAGACTGCGTGAGACCTCATAGGTGAAGTCCACGTGACCCGGCGTATCGATCAAATGCAAGGAGTAGGTCTTCCCGTCTTTGGCCCGATACTTGATCGCGACCGCATGGGCCTTGATCGTGATGCCCCGTTCCCGTTCCAGGTCCATCGCATCAAGGATCTGCTCCTTGGCTTCTCGGGCAGTCACCGCGCCAGTTGCGTCGAGGATCCGGTCAGCGAGGGTAGATTTGCCGTGATCAATATGGGCGATAATCGAAAAATTGCGTATAAGGCTTTGCAAATGCTAACTCTTTTTCTAATAAAATCAGTTCATTATAGTTACTGCCCCCCAGGTTGTCAAAGCAGTCGCCCCCTCGTATAATTCGCGCCGCACCGTGATTTTCGTTGGCGCCCATAAGCCACCCACGCACCTGTTTTGTACAGACCCGAATGACCATGGCTAAGAAAAATCGCGCCACCCCCCTCGCGGACTGGGACCGAGCCTACCTCTGGCACCCCTTTACCCAAATGCAGGAATGGGAGCAGGAGCAACCGCTCATTATCGAGAGGGGGAAGGGGTCCTACCTGATCGATACGGAGGGGAAGAAGTACCTCGACGGGACCTCCTCCATCTGGGTGAACCTGCATGGGCATCGCCACCCGACGCTCGACCGGGCCATCAAAAGCCAACTCGAGAAGATCGCACATTCCAGCTTCCTCGGCCTCTCCAATCCACCGGCCATTCAACTCGCGCGCGAACTCATTCGCATCATGCCCAAGGGCCTGAAGCGCGTATTCTATTCCGACAACGGATCAACGGCGGTGGAAGTAGCACTCAAAATGGCGGTTCAATATTGGCAACAACGGCATCCGGGGGCAGGCCCCAAGAATACCTTTCTCCATCTGAAGCTGGCCTATCACGGCGATACCCTCGGCGCAGTCAGCGTGGGCAATATCGAACTTTTCCATGAACGGTTCAAATCGCTCCTCTTCCCCACTCTGGAAGCAGATCCTCCCTATTGCTACCGCTGCCCGCTCAACCAGACCTATCCGTCGTGCCAGGTGGCCTGCCTCGATCCGATCGAGCAGATCCTCAAGAAGCGGAACCGAGACCTGGCTGGTTTCATCATCGAGCCGCTAGTGCAGGCAGCAGCCGGCATGATTACAGCTCCGCCCGGCTATCTGAAACGAATCCGTGAGCTCTGCACGAAATACCAGGTGCTCTTGATTGCCGATGAAGTGGCCACAGGATTCGGCCGCACTGGAAAAATGTTCGCCTGCCAGCATGAGGGAGTGACGCCGGACTTAATGGCGATCAGCAAGGGTCTAACCGGCGGCTACATGCCCCTGGCTGCAACCGTGACCACTGAGGAGATCTATAAGGGATTTCTCGGCAAGTACGAGGACTTCAAAGCCTTCTTCCATGGGCACAGCTATACAGGCAATCCACTCGGCTGTGCCGTGGCCCTGGCCAATCTTGAGGTGTTCAAGAAAGAGAAGACGCTCGCGAGGCTGCAACCCAAGATTAAAACGATGGCGCGGCTCCTTCAACCGCTCCGGCAACTCCCCCATGTGGGAGAGATCAGGCAGAAGGGATTGATGGCTGCCATCGAGTTGGTGGAGGAGAAGAAAACAAAGAAGCCTTACCCGCTCGAAACCAGGATGGGACATAAAGTCACGATGGAAGCACGCAAACGAGGGCTCCTACTCCGCCCGATCGGCAACGTCCTCATTCTCCTGCCGCCACTAAGCACCTCGCTTCCCGAGCTCACCAGCATGGTTGCAATCCTGCAAGCATCCATCGAAACAACAACGCGAGTTCTGGCATCAGCCCCACGTTACTAAAAGAGGGGGAATGGAGGCTGATGATCTTCTGTGCTCGCGCAACGCAAAGCCTCCGAAGGCCCTCGATAAACGCGCGCGAGGGAGAATCTCACGAGACTGATTCTCCAAACGAAAAGTAGCTAGGCTATTGACATTATTCTAGGCTCGCCCTCAACGGATCACTGAAGAGACCTTACCTTGCTGCGTGAGCAGGCTGCAGCAGCCTTAATTATTGTGTCTCGAGATGTGGCCCGCTGATGGCAGACGATAGGCATCATTCTCGATCTCGCGCACTTCCATTTCGGGGTTCCCGGCGCGGATATACGCTAGCAATCCGTTGTCGGGAGCCAGGAAGAAGTAGCCCTCGCTCTTGGCGATGAGGGCGCGCTGCTGGCTACTGACGCCTGGAGCGACGAGGGCCACATGCACGGTGCGCTTGGAGAAATAGCGAAAGCAGGAATTCACGCAATAGGCGGCGGCTTCAATGGAATGGGGGGCACATGGCGCGAGAGACCGACGAAAGTGGCCTGGAGATTGATGGTGAGAACCACCCCCTGCATGCTCGCCACGAACGAGTCCCGATCTTCGAAGTCGGTAAGCAGCGTGATGCGCCCAGGAGGGGGCGCGACTACAACTCTTCGAAACGAATCTCCACCACTTCGTATTCGACAATCTTCACCGGGGTCTTGACCTCGACGAACTCGCCGACTCGCTTACCGATCAGCGCCTTGCCGACCGGAGACTGAATCGAGATGCGGTTCACTTTCATATCGGCTTCATCCTGGCCCACCAGTGTGTATTGACGCTTCGACTGCGACTCCTGTTCGATCACGACCACGGTGGCGCCGAACACGATGGTCTCGGAGACCCGCCCTGCCGTTTCGATGATGCGGGCGTCGGCTAGCTTCGATCCGAGCTCGATGATGCGCGATTCTATGAACCCCTGGCGCTCCTTAGCGGCATCGTACTCCGCATTCTCGCTCAAGTCGCCATGGGCTCGCGCTTCGGCGATGGCTTCGATATTTTTGGCGCGTTCGACTTTGCGAAGGCGATCAAGCTCTGCCTGAAGTGCCTCGTGCCCCTTTCGCGTGATCGGTGTCGGCATAGTATAACGTCCTCTATAAGTGGTGGTGATATTCCTGTAACGACCGAATCGTGAGCTCTGTCTTCAAAATCGCTTCAATGCCCATGACCGCCGCTCGCGCGCCCCGGATAGTCGTATAATAGGCTAGCCCTCTATTCAAGGCCTCCCGGCGAATCGACAAGGAATCGGCATGAGACGCCGCGTTGCTCACAGTATTCACAACCAAGGCCACCTGCCCGTTCTTGATATGGTCCACGATATGGGGACGGCCTTCTTTGACCTTGTTCACGGTTTCCGCTGGCACCCCATGGTCCCGCAAATAGCCAGCCGTGCCGCTCGTCGCCTGGATGTTGAACCCCAGCTTATGCAGCTGCTTCACCACCTCCAGCGCCGCGGGACGATTGCTTTCTTTCACGCTGATGAAGGCCGTGCCTTCCTTGGGTAGCGGCGCGCCGGCTCCCGCCTGGGACTTGGCGAAGGCCCAACCGAAATCCTGATCGATGCCCATCACTTCGCCGGTCGACTTCATCTCCGGCCCCAAGAGGACATCCACCCCGGGAAACTTATTGAAGGGGAATACTGATTCTTTCACGGACAAATGCACCGGCGCAGGGGCCTCGGTGAACCCCAGTTCCGGCAAGGTTTTGCCCACCATCACCTTCATGGCCAGCTTGGCCAAGGGCACCCCGATGGCCTTACTGACAAAGGGCACAGTACGCGAGCCTCGTGGATTGACCTCGAGCACGTAGATCGTATCCTCTTTCACGGCAAATTGCGCGTTCATTAAACCGATCACGCCCAGTTCCAGGGCCAGAGCCTTCATTTGCCGGCGAATCTCTTCTACGACGCTCGGCTTGAGCGAATAGGGCGGCAAGGAACAGGCCGAGTCCCCTGAATGGACCCCGGCTTCTTCGATATGCTCCATGATCCCTGCCACCACAACGTTCGTCCCGTCTGAAATGGCGTCGACATCGACTTCGATTGCATCAGAAAGGTAGCAGTCGATCAGCACCGGATGTTTCGGCGAGGCCTTAACCGCCGTGGTCATATATTCCAGCAAGCCTGCTTCGGCATAGACGATCTGCATGGACCGCCCGCCCAACACATACGAAGGCCGCACCATGACCGGATAGGTGATCTGCGCCGCAATCTTCAACGCCTCGTCTACGGATCGGGCCATACCACACTCCGCCTGGCGGAGCCCCAGTTTATCCAGGAGGTCGCGGAATCGTTCCCGATCTTCGGCCCGGTCGATCGCCTCAGGACTCGTACCCAAAATTTTCACCCCGGCCTTGGAGAGAGGCAAGGCAAGCTTCAGGGGCGTCTGCCCGCCGAACTGCAGCACGACGCCCAGCGGCTGTTCACGCTCCACGATATTGAGGACGTCTTCCTCTGTCAGCGGCTCGAAATAGAGCCGATCCGAGGTGTCGTAGTCCGTGCTCACCGTTTCAGGATTGCAATTCACCATGATCGATTCGATGCCCTCTTCGCGCAGGGCCATGACCGCATGGACGCAACAGTAGTCGAATTCAATCCCTTGCCCGATGCGGTTTGGCCCGCTACCGAGGATGATCACTTTCTTCCGGTCCGTCGGGCGAGCCTCGCATTCACTGCCGTAGGTCGAATACAGATAGGGGGTATGGGCTTCAAACTCTGCAGCGCAGGTGTCCACGCGCTTATAGGTCACGCCTCGTTTGCCCTGGGGCTTGGTCCGCTGCTTCCGGATCGAGGCAGCAGTACCGCCAATGAGTTGCGCGATACGATCATCCGAGAACCCCAGTTCCTTGGCCTGCCATAAGAGCGACTCCTCAAGCACCGCTGGCTTCTTACCAGCCTGGCCGACCAACACCGCTTCGAATTGAATCAACTCGCGCACCTGTTCCAGGAACCAGGGGTCGATCATCGTGAGGGCAAAGAGGTCGTCGTTCGACAGACCGAGACGCATGCCGTCCGCCACATGCCACAATCGCTCGGCAATCGGAGTCCGCAGATGCTGCCGGACCCGCTCCAGCCCCTGCGCCCTATCGAATCCCTCTGGGATGCCGCAATCCAACCCCTCCCGCGAAGAGAGGCTGCTCATGTTCAATTCCAACGAACGAATTGCCTTGTGCAAAGCCTCTTTAAAGGTGCGACCGATCGCCATCACTTCGCCCACCGATTTCATCTGCGTCGTGAGGGTCGGATCGGCCCCACGAAACTTCTGGAAAGTAAAGCGGGGCATCTTCACCACCACATAGTCGATGGTCGGTTCGAAGGAGGCTTTGGTCACGCCGGTGATGTCGTTGGTGATTTCATCCAGCGTATAGCCCACGGCAAGCTTCGCCGCAATCTTGGCGATAGGGAACCCCGTCGCCTTGGAGGCGAGCGCGGAACTTCTCGACACGCGCGGATTCATTTCGATGACGACCATGTCGCCATTCTTGGGATCCAGGCCGAACTGCACGTTCGAACCGCCTGTATCGACACCAATCTCGCGGATGATCCGGACTGCGGCATCCCTCATACGCTGATACTCTTTGTCCGAGAGGGTCATGGCCGGCGCGACAGTGATGCTGTCCCCCGTATGGACTCCCATCGGATCCAGGTTCTCGATGGGACAGATGATGACGACATTGTCCTTGAGGTCGCGCATCACCTCGAGTTCATATTCTTTCCATCCGATGAGCGATTCCTCAATCAGGACCTGGCTGACCGGACTCATGGCCAAAGCCCAATCGATGAGCTTCTCGAACTCTTCCCGGTTATAGGCAATGTTTCCGCCGGTTCCGCCCATGGTGAAGGAGGGACGGATAATCGAAGGGAATCCGGTCTGCTCGAGAATCTTGATGGCTTCATCACGGTTATGGGCCGTGCCGCTAGACGGTACCCGCAAACCGATTCGCTGCATCGCATGTTTAAAGGCTTCGCGGTCCTCGGCCTTATGGATCGCCTCGGCTGAGGCGCCGATCAGTTTCACACCATACTTTTCGAGCGTCCCCCGTTTGACCAAGGCCATCGTGGTATTCAACGCGGTCTGGCCCCCCATGGTCGGGAGCAGGGCGTCTGGCCGTTCTCGCTCGATCACCTTTTCGACCACTTCGGTCGTGATTGGCTCTACATAAGTCCGATCGGCCAGTTCCGGGTCGGTCATGATCGTGGCAGGATTGCTGTTGATGAGAATGACCCGGTAGCCTTCCTCTTTCAGCGCTTTGCAGGCCTGCGTGCCGGAATAGTCGAACTCACAGGCCTGACCGATCACGATCGGGCCGGACCCGATCAATAGAATGGATTTAATATCTGTTCGCCTTGGCACAAAAACCTCGTTTTAAAGTCAGCTAGCTCGGTTGTGGCATGGGCCCGATCGCAGGCCTGTATGGCGCAGCGGGCGGCGGAACCACCCCGCCCCCCGGCCCATGATAATGCTGAAGCGCCTCAGGAAGCCAGGATTCGATCTGGTTGATACGAGTTAAATCGGACGGATGGGTGGACAAAAATTCCGGGATCGACTGCTGCGACCTGAAGCAGACCTTACCGATCATCTGCCTCGGGCAGCCACTCATGCGCTCCCAAAAAGGAACGGCCTCACGCGGGTCGTATCCCGCTTGTGCCATCAAACGGAGCCCGACGTAATCGGCTTCCGATTCCTGTTTTCGGTTGAAAGGCAAAGACACATTGACTCCGTAGGCGCCCAAGAGCCCCTGCATCGCACCGGGATTGACACTGCCTGAGACCGCCGCGCCCAAAGCGCCCAATTGCGCGATTTGATCCAGGATGCTCCGGCTCATCCGCTCCACGCCATGCCGCTGTAACGCATGGGCGACTTCATGCCCCACCACCGTCGCCAATCCAACGTCGTCTTTCGTATGTTTGAGAATCCCGGTGAAAATCGCCACCTTTCCACCAGGCAGCGCGAAGGCGTTGACCATCTTGTCGTCTTGAATGACGGCAAACTCCCACTGATACTCAGGCTTGTTAGCGGCGACCGCGATTCTCCGTCCGACCCGTTGCACCAACTCGTTGATTTCCGCATTGTCGCTGAGGGGCGCTGACCGCAACACCTCGCGGTAGGCGCTCAAGCCAAACTGCATTTCCTTCTCTTCGGAGAAGAAAATCACCTGATCGCGAGCCGTGCCTGGCGCGCGATAACAGCCGGTCAGGCTGCCGAACAAACTCATGGCGGCCCCGACTCCGAGCGCGGCGCAGAGGCGCATCGCCCCCTGGGCGCCTAGCGCCAACATCGCCCGCCGCCCAATGGGAGTGGCTAAGGCTCGATCAATGGATTGAGCAGCACGTGCCATGGCAACCTACGGCATCCAAAGGTACATGAACTGAGGCGTTCCACCCCGCACCATCGATAGCAAATCTAAATTGGCGAACCCGGCCATGCCGGCGCTCGTCCCGAACAAACGCGAATAGATATTATTCTGATACTCGCCCCTGTGCCCATAGGTCACGACCCGCGCCTCCGTCAGACCGGCTTTTTTTTTGGCCATCTCGATCGCGTCATCCAGATACCCGATCTCGTCAATCAAGCCCGCCGCCTTGGCCTGGTCTCCTGAATAGATCCGCCCGTCGGCCAGTTTCCTGATCTGCGCAGACGACAGTTGCGGCCGCCCCTCCTCCACCACAGACAGGAACCGATGATAAAACGAATCGATCACGCTTTGGAAAATGGCTCGTTCTTCAACCGTCATCACCCGAAAAGGCGAACCCATATCTTTGCGGGGGCCGGACGTAATCGCGTTGGCTTCGAGTCCCACTTTCTCCAGCAAGCCTCGCGCATTGACGGTCAGCATGATCACGCCGATACTCCCCGTCACCGTCGAGGGATGGACCCAAATACTGTCCGCCGCCATGGCCAGGTAATAGCCCCCAGATGCGGCCACATCCATCATCGAGGCGATCACGGGCACCTTTTTTTTAAGCTTGAACTCCCGCAACTCGTGATAAAGGATGTCCGAGGCGGTCACCGTGCCACCGGGACTGTTGATGCGAAGCACCAGGGCCTTGATCTGGTCGTCTTTCGAGGCCCGCGTCAGCTCTTCCTTGAACAGGGCCACCATATTGGGATGCGGCATGAGGCCGTCTTTATCTTGCGCGCTGATGACCCCGGACAGATCCAGCACCAGCACTTTTCCGTCGCCCGTGCCGCTCAGCTGCACTTCCCGCACCGGCCCGGAGGGCTCGATTAGATTGACCGTGATGCAGCCTGATTGCAAACCGATGATGACGAGGAGACAGAGCCGGCCAACCATGGTGACAATCTTATACATGCTGTTTCTCCATAAGCTGAGTAAACTCGGCAAATAAGTAACCAGAGTCATGGGGGCCAGGAGAGGCTTCCGGGTGATACTGGACCGAAAATACCGGACGATCCACACAGGCCAATCCTTCGATCGAATGGTCGTTCAAACTTACATGAGTCACGGCAACTTTCCCGAAGGTTGTCTCAATCACGAGCGGACGATCTGGCACGGATGTGATTGGCTGCGTGACTTGCACCGCAAAATTATGGTTCTGCGAAGTAATCTCGACCTGTCTCGTGCGCAGATTCATGACCGGATGGTTCGCCCCATGGTGGCCAAACTTCAACTTATAGGTCTTGAACCCCAACGCGAGGCCGAGGATCTGATGACCCAAACAAATACCGAAGAGCGGATAGTGGCCGATCAGTTCCCGCACCGATTGAATCGCGTAGGGCACGCCTTCCGGATCGCCCGGGCCGTTTGAAAGAAAAATTCCGTCCGGTCTGAGGGAAGCCACCTGTTTCGCCGTCGTCGAAGCCGGCACGACAGTCACATGGCAGCCGGCATCCACGAGCTGACGAAGGATATTCTGCTTTACGCCGAAATCATAGGCGATAACATGCCACCGCTTGGTCGCAGCGGCGCGGGGCTTCTTGCCGAGCGAAGGAATCCATTCACCCGATCCCTCTATCCATTGATAGGCTGTCTCACAGGTCACAGTGGTCGCGAGATCCCGACCAATGATGCTGGGGGCCGCCTTGGCCTTGGCTACAGCACGACGGGCGTCCGTCTCGATATGGGTAATGAGGCCCTGCTGCGAACCATATTCACGCAGATGACGCGTGAGGGCCCTGGTATCCAGCCCCTCAATGCCGACGATCTTCGCTTCCTGGAGGTAGGCCTGTAACTGTTGCTTGCTGCGCCAGTTGCTGGCGAGCGTGCTAGCCTCTTTGACGACAAACCCTTCGGCCCAGATCTTCCGCGACTCAATATCTTCCGGCGTCACCCCGTAATTGCCGATGTGAGGACAGGTCATCGTGATGATCTGTCCTTTATAGGAGGGATCGGTCAAGACTTCCTGATAGCCGGTCATGGCTGTGTTAAACACGACTTCGCCGGCCGTCTCCCCTTCGTATCCCAACGCGCGCCCCTCGAAGAGGGTGCCATCTGCCAATGCCAACAATGCTTGTTTCACGTCACCACTCTATCCCGCCGCAGCGACCGTTGAGCTTTCATTCCTGTCAGCACAATTCCCAGTACGAGATTGACCATGTAGAGCGACCGGACCGGCATATGGATACGGAAGAACGCTTCGAACGCCGCCTTCCGCGCCGCCTCCTCTTTCACCGCAAAAGCCTGCGCCTGGAGCGAAGCCACGAGCGGATGCAGCCAGAGAATGATGATACCGGCGATCACCGCCATCCCCATCAGTAAACCCATCTCAGCCCGGCTGACCGCCACGTCCTGATTGCCACTCCACCAGCGATACCAGGTGCCAGCACACAACACCGTCAGCGCTCCAATCACGAATCGATTATACCCCTCAAAGGCTCTCGTCAGAAAGAACCCGCCTGAGTCCTGCCCGCCGAACGTATTGAAAACGGCGGGAATGACCGCCCCGATGAGCACCAGCAGCCCGCCGACCCAGATACCCAGCGCCAGCCATTCACAGGTCAAACAACCGATCAGCCTCCAACGGGATGAGCGCAACACTAGCCCTCCGCCCGGCTGGCTTCGAATACCACTCGGCCACTGACGATGGTCGTCCTCACCCGCCCCTTCACCTTCCAGCCGGCAAAGGGAGTGTTGCGGCTCTTTGAAAAAAACTTGGCCGGATCCACTTCCCACTGTTCATGCTGATCCACAATCGTCACATCGGCATCCGCCCCGATTGCCAAAGTGCCCTTGGCCAATCCAAACACCTTCGCGGGAGCCGTGCTCAATTTATCGACCGCGGACTCCAAGGACAAGATGCCCTCCTCGACCAAGGCAAGGGTCAAGGGTAGCGCCGTCTCCAATCCGACGATGCCGAAGGGCGCTTCCGCAAACCCCAGTTGTTTTTCCTGCGTGGCATGAGGCGCATGGTCTGTGGCAATGGCATCAATCGTGCCGTCGCGCAGACCTTCTTTGATCGCTTGCACATCTTTCTCGGTCCGGAGCGGAGGATTCATTTTGGCATAGGTGTTATAGCCCCGAACCGTTTCCTCCGTGATGGTGAAGTGATGGGGGCAGGCCTCAGCAGTGACTCTCAACCCGCGGGACTTGGCCTCCCGCACCATCCTAGCCGATCCCTCGGTGCTGATATGGGCCAGATGCAGCCTGGCGCCAGTCAGTTCCGCCAGGGCGATATTCCGCGACACCATCACATCTTCCGCCGCAGACGGCATACCAGGGAGCCCCAACTCAGTCGAGACAACTCCTTCATTCATGCAGCCCCCCTCGGCGAGATGCAGATCTTCACAATGGTCGACCACCGCCACGTCGAAGGCCAGGGCATATTCCATTGCGCGCCGCATCACGAGGCTGTTCATCACTGGCTTCCCGTCATCCGAGATGGCCACACAACCAGCGCGCCGCAAGTCGCCAATCTCCGCCAACTCTTTGCCTTCCAAGCCTTTCGTGATCGCGCCGATGGGAAACACATTCGCCAGCCCGGCCGCTTTCCCCCGCTCCAGCATGAATTCCGTAATTGCCTGATTGTCGTTCGCGGGGTTCGTATTGGGCATGCAACAGACCGAGGTGAAGCCGCCTGCCACCGCCGCAGCTGCCCCGCTTTGAATCGATTCTTTGTATTCAAAGCCTGGCTCCCGGAAATGGACATGGAGATCGACAAACCCGGGAAGGACCAACCGACCCTTGGCATCGATCTTCGTGGCGCCAGCCGGAACTTTGAGGTTGGGCCCCACCGCCACGATCCGCCCCTCATCGATCAACACATCGGCCACGCCATTGAACCGTCCCGGATCGATCACGTGCCCGCCTGCAATGTGAATAGCCACGATTTAGTTCGCTCCTGACATGAGATAAAGAATACCCATGCGAACGGCCACGCCGTTCGCCACCTGGTCCAAGATCACCGACGACAAACTATCCGCCACTTCCGGCGCGATCTCGACTCCCCGATTGATCGGCCCAGGATGCATCACGATCACCTTGGGATCGGCCAGCTTAACTCGCTCGGACGTCAATCCGTAGAGCCGCGCATATTCGCGAATGGTCGGGAACAGGGCCTTCCCTTGCCGCTCCAGCTGCAGACGCAACATCATGATGACCTGCACGTCGCGCAGAGCCTCATCGAGATGGTAGTAGACGCGCACGCCCAGCTTCTCGACTCCTGCCGGGATCATCGTCGGAGGCCCCACTACCCGAACTTCCGCTCCCAACTTGACCAAAGCATAAATGTTCGAACGGGCCACCCGGCTATGGGCTACGTCACCGACGATCGCCACCTTGAGCCCCTCGAACGACAGGCCCCGCTCACGAATCGTGTAGAGATCCAAGAGCCCTTGCGTCGGATGCTCATGCCATCCGTCTCCGGCATTGATAACGGCGGACTTCACCCCGCGCGCCAGAGCCTGGGCTGCGCCGGCCGAAGGATGACGCAGGACGATAATATCCGCCTGCATCGCTTCGATATTGCGCGCGGTATCGAGCAACGTTTCCCCTTTGACGACACTGCTCGACGAAGGCGAAAAGTTGATCACGTCGGCGCTCAGCCGTTTCGCCGCCAGCTCGAACGATGTGCGCGTTCTCGTACTGGGCTCGAAAAAGAGATTGACCACCGTGCGGCCACGGAGCGCCGGAACTTTCTTGATTTCCCGCCCGGTCACTTCCTTGAACGAATCGGCTGTCTCCAGGATGAGCTTGATCTCGTCCACCGACAAGGGCGCCAGGCTCAAGAGGTCTTTGCGTTTGAGACTCATCGTTCCCTCCACCTCAGGCCTTGAGGATCACCACCCGATCATCCTCGCCTTGTTCTTCTAATAACACTTGAATGTCCTCTTCACGGGACGTCGGAATATTTTTTCCGATATAGGTCGCCTTGATCGGCAGCTGCCGATGACCCCGGTCGACCAGCACCGCCAGCTGAATCTCCGCCGGCCGGCCCAGATCGATTAATCCGTCCATCGCCGCGCGGATGGTTCGCCCCGTGAACAGGACGTCATCCACCAGCACAATCACTTTGTCTGAAATATCAAACGGAACCGACGTCATGCGGAGAATCGGCTGTTCCTTCCTCATCGACAGGTCGTCCCGGTAGAGGGTAACGTCCAACTCGCCGATCGGCACGGAAGCCGATTCAATCTCTTGGATCCGTTGCACCAGCCGATGGGCCAGATGCACCCCGCCGGTTCTGATTCCGATCAACGCCAGATTCTGCATACCCTTATTCCGCTCGAGAATCTCATGCGCAATACGGGTCACCGCCCGAGCGATGTCTCCCGCATCCATAATCAGCCGTTCCTGGGGTCGATCGTTCTGAGTCATCGCCATGATTCATTCAACTTTCTGGCATAAAAAAACCCCCTCATCGACATTCGATGAGAAGGTTGAGATGTGTCGGCGGACACAAGCCTGAATAACGATCATAAAAAATCCTTACTCACCTCGCAGGATGAGTATTAAAGGTTGACGCATCTTACTGAGGCCCAAGAACCCTGTCAAGCCCCCAGACGGTGGCTCCACCTATGAGGGAGGCGCGCACTTTCACGGCGTGTCCAATATGAGGGGCGATACGTGAGTCGAAAGCCACAATGCGGCAGACGAGAGGATTCGCGACCGCGCCGCACACCGCGGCGCGTGCCAGACTACTAAGGAGCCCTAGGGACGCTTGAGCTCTTCGAGCGCAAACTGCTTGGGCAGCATCACTGGCACCACGATCCCAATGGGATCACCTCGTTTGATCGTCGTCGGCTTGGTGAGTTGCAACAGAAAATTCGAGGTGAAAGCGTCGTAGTCCGGAAGCCATTCGTACATGTTCGGCGTACGTTTGTATTCCTGCGTCTTAATCCCCTCCCACACAAAAAACGTCCGATTGGGATAGTGGTAGAAGTGGTTCGGCACGTCCTTCATCATCAAGCCCACCTGTTTGGGATAATAGAAACGGATCCCGCAACAGAGCTTGGGATAGCCGCTATTTAAAATCAAATCGACATAGGTCCCTGAAAAGGACTTGTAGCCAAGGATTCGCTCCTCCGGCAGGATCGGCGGAGCTTGCCACTTCACTCCCTCGGTCGTGCGGCGAATCTTACAGTCAGCCGGAGACCGAATGAGCCAGCCATACTGACCCACCGTTCGCACCGGGCCGCAATCGTCAGGAATCACTTTATAACTCTCGACCGCGACCGTCCGCTGCTCGCTCAGCGACATTCCTGACAACAGGGGCCGATGTGGCATGAAGTCAAGCTTCAGCCGCTCTGGCGCGATGGCCGTCGAATATTCCCGCTCCCAATAAATGACGATCTTGTCGCCCGACTCCTCACCTGCAATCTGTTCTGACGTCGGTTCATTCATGGAGACAACCGTAATCGATCCGTGATACCCAGTGCAAGCAGACTAGACCTTCTTCAGGTGAAATAAAGTGAGCCCCGCCCGCAGCTTCGCTTTTGGCAGGATCGTGCGATGCATCCGAAACGTAGGGAGCTGCTCGACCGGTTCTTCCCAGCAGACATGGAGTCCAGTGGACGAGCCATGCCGGCCCAGTTGCGCCGGACCGACGACGAAGGCATTGCCTCCTCCCCGAAGAGTTCGCGCCATCTCCTTCATCCCTTCAGCCAACCTGGCCGGCTGCTCCCCGTCACCATAGGGGATCCACCAATAGATCAAATCATAGAGAGGAGGGACTGCCTGGTCCTGCGATGCGTTTACCGGAAGAAATCGAATGCGCGAGAGCCAATCCCACCGCTGCATCTCGGCGCAGACCGTCCAAAGTTGCTGCGCCTGTTTTTGCGCCAGGGCCGCCGCATGAATGCGCACCATATAGTCTCTCGGCCGATCGAAAAGGACGCAGGTCGCAATCACCGCATCGCCATTGTCGATGAGGACCTGCTCGGCATGGGACAGGGCTGCGCCGATCTCACGATCCTGTTCGCCACGATCGTGTAGATAGTCCGCCACGAAGGGCTGCGCCGCTCGTTCGTTGATTTCAGATTCGTCTTCCGGGTAGAGCAATACCGCGCCATAGGCCTCGGCAGGAGAGATCACGGGAACCCCCTGCACAAAGACCGATCGCCAATCGACCGGGCTCATGGCCACTGATGCGTCTGGCCCCTCCCTGCTCTCGTGCGGCAGGGTCACAGGCAAGAGAGTCTGGCGCTCTCGCTCCTTCAAAATCACCTGGCCTTGGGCAATCTCTGCGCTCCGATCGCAGGGCAGCATGCGACGGCCTTTCGCACTCATGTAGGAGAGCCCTGCGACATCGGATGCCAGCGTCACTTTATACAGCAGGCCTCCCTGAAGGGTTAGGCAGGCGCCGCTACTCTGGTCGAAATATCGAACCGGCAGCATCCCAGCCGGCAACCAAGTGATTTGATTGGACCGCTCTTGATTCATGAAGAGCGTGAAAGGGTTCGTCCCACAGGAGGCCTGAGGAGTAAAGAAATTACTGAACAAGCGAAAAGCTGCTTCCGACGGATAGGCGGGAATCCCGCGATAGCGCAACGGCCTGGGGCTCTGGCTCCCCTCGTTCTGATCGTCGTAGAGGCCGCGGATAAATTCAAACACCGCAGACCCGGTTCCCGGCAAGAGCGACTTAAACAGTTCGACGACTGGCAGAAAGTCGATCGAAGCCCAACTCATCGCCCCCATACAAGACATGAATCTGGCCCGCTCGAAATCCCCATCCTGCAACACATAAAAGGCATCTTTCCGCTGACGAATCGTAGCCCGACCGGTCGGCCCGATCACAAGATCCTCATCGCGATAGAAAAACCGCACGTCCTCGATCGGAACCCGGAGCGCCTGAGCGGCCATCGCCCTCAGATCGTCAGCCGTGAGCCGTTGCCAGCCAGGCTTGCTGGCGAGATTGAGGCTGGTTTCATTCACTAAACCAGCCGGTTTCAACCCGACCCATTGGCCCCAATCCAACCGGATCCTGGCACGGAGAAGCACCGCTTCGCCTACGGCATTGCTCCCCCACTCACATTCATGTAACGGATTCCCTGCCGGGTCTGTGGCGAGAAATCTGCGCCCGTCCTGGCGATAGAAGACCAGATGGCCGGTGGCTTGGCGGACGACTCGCCCGCCCGCCTGTTCGAGAGCCTGTGCGAAAGAACGATTCGTGGGAAAACGAATATGGCCAGCTGTGTGCAATGCAGCCAAGAGTGGGTCAGCAGACATCTACTCGCGGACTTGCCCGCTCCCCAAGACGATAAACTTAAAGCAGGTTAATTCTTCTAGCCCCATCGGACCCCGGGCATGGATGCGGGACGTACTGATCCCAATTTCCGCGCCCAGCCCGAATTGATAGCCATCGTTCAATCTCGTCGAAGCGTTCACCAGCACGGCGCTGGCATCGACCTCCCGCAAAAACCGCATGGCCTTGGGATAGTCGGAGGTGACAATCGCTTCTGTATGGCGTGAACCATACTTGGCAATATGTTCCATCGCCTCATCAATGTTCTTGACCACTTTGACTGCCACGGTGAGGTCGAGGAATTCCTTTCCGAAATCCTCGTCGCTCGCCGGCTTGGCCGAGGATGACAACTGACAGGTCTTCGGGCAACCGCGCACCTCGACCTTAGCCTCGACTAACTTTGCAATGAAAGGCGCGAGCCAGTTCCTGGCAATGCCCTGATTCACCAAGAGGGTCTCCACTGCATTGCAGGTCGAGGGCCGCTGCACCTTGGCGTTGAAACAGACCCGCTCGGCCATGGCAGGGTCAGCATCGCCATCGACATAAATGTGACAGACGCCGGCATCGTGCCTGATGACAGGAATCGTGGCATGTTCGGTGACTACCTTCATCAGCGATTCGCCGCCGCGCGGAATAATCAAATCGATGTAGCGATCCTGCTTCAGCAAAAAAGGCACCAGCTCACGCTCAGGCCGCGCAACAAAGGTGATCGCCCCGGTCGGGACGCCGGCTTTTTCGGCCGCGTCAGAAAGGACCCTCGCAATCGCCGTATTGGAATGGATCGCCTCGCTCCCACCACGCAGGACACAGACATTCCCAGACTTTAAACAGAGGGCGGCGGAATCAGCCGTGACGTTCGGACGGGACTCGTAAATAATGCCGATAACGCCGATCGGAACCCGCACTCGCCCTACCTGCATACCATTCGGCCTCGGCCACATCTTCGGCATGGTACCAAGCGGATCAGGGAGCGCTGCCACTTCGCGCAGGCCCACCGCCATCTCGGCGATTCGCTCCTCCGTCAGGCGCAGCCGGTCCGCCATCGCTTTGCTCTCCGGCTCAGTCCCGAAAGCCTCCAGATCCAGCTCATTGGCGGCGATCAGCGCGTCTTTATGTTCTTCCAAGGCCTCGGCCATCGCCAGGAGCGCCCGGTTCTTCGTAGCCGTTGACAGCGTCGCCAGCCGAACTGCAGCCTGCTTGGCGCGCGTGACCAATTCATTGACATATTCTGGAATAGGAATGAGGGCGACCACCTCTTCCACGCCCGTCGCTTCGATAGGCTCGACCGACGTTTCCGCCTGGTTGCTTTGATCAGACAACATAAAAAAGACTTATCCTTGGTAATAGTAACGCTTGGACAGGATACAGCGGGAGTTTCGATGCGGTCAAGGTGGCCATTATAGGCCGTTTTCCCTGAGATGGGCGCAAGACCGCGCCCGCTCACACCGAACCGGAACTAGATGACTTTTTTGAAGTAGTCGATCGTGCGAAGAAGGGCATCTTCAAGCAGCACTTGGGGTTCCCAGTTCAGCAGCGCGCGTGCCCGAGAAATGTCTGGCCGTCTGACTTTCGGATCATCCGCCGGCAAGGGGTGATGGGTGATCTGGCTCGATGAGCGAGTGAGCTCCAACACCAGTTTCGCGATCTCCATCACCGTGAGCTCGCGCGGGTTCCCAATATTCACCGGCTCATGCATGCTAGCCATCTCGGCGCCTGTATTCCCCGAGATGAGAAATTTACGATCCATCCGCTGCTCAGGCGTCTTGTCCGAGTCCAGCATGAGCAAAGAGATAATGCCTCGGGCCAGGTCGTCGACGTAGCAAAAGCTCCTAGTCTGGAGGCCGTCGCCGAACACGCTAAGCGG